>JAABUK010009324.1_pt1 | contig 13460 bp, 2 predicted proteins | sample 5559141 | NCBI WGS metagenome assembly JAABUK01 (sample SAMN10711869, study PRJNA513367) | rock metagenome | isolation source: Antarctica rocks | place: Antarctica: Victoria Land, Pudding Butte nord | collected 2016-01-03
CATAGAAAAACGATATAATAGCGGCTTAATAAGACTATAATTAAGCGGAAACTTCGGAGGAAGGTTCCGCGCGAAGAAAACAACGTACCGTGACCCTTATAAGCATGTATCCATGGAGCTCGATTTCACGCAACGAAAAGGAAAACCCAGGGGGAAGAGGTAGTAGAATAGGGGTAAGAAAGCAATACTTTACTATAGCTATAGCAAGCTGGGCCACATCGCCAGAGATTATAAGTCAAAAAACATGGTGCAACGACTACAGTTAAATGTACGAAGAGTGCTAAATAAGAAGAATGAACCTTCGGAAGATCCGCCTAAGGCAAAATACGACGATGAAGAGCTTGAAGTAATCGCGAATAAATTGCTCTTAGTATTTAACACGCTAACGGAAGATATTAGAGAACTCTAGCAGCGATATAAAGAATTAGAAAAAGAAGTTATTAAGAAAGAAAAGAATATCACGTAGATAGAAGTACGACTCAGGACTATTCAGGATCGACTGAGAGAACTAGACTCTGATGACGACGGTAAGAATCAGAAGGAAAAGCCTGATTAAGGACAGGAAATTGAAGGGGACTTAGACTAGGAATACCTAAGTACTAGTAAACTATTAGAAGAAGAAGTACTACGCTTTAGACTAAGTAACTCCGTATCCTATGCCTCCGCGTTAAAGGATCAATAAAAAGACGACTCTAAGGAACAGTTAGAATCTTATTAGGAGAAAGTTTCAGATAAGTTACTAATACAGGAGTACCGTAACGATTTAAATCACCCGGAATATAGAGTTATATACTAGAGCGCTTATATAGACGACTATTACAAAACTTATTAGGCCGTATAGATATACGAAGGACGGATATTAATAACTCCTGCATGCAGATACCATAACTGGAGAAACTGTTAGAAACTAGACTACACGTGGTATCTAGCGATAAAACGAGGACAAAGTTTCTTTTCAGGGTACGACGATAAATAGTATTAGCACCTTTATACCTACCTTAGACACGAGATAGATACTAAAGAATACTATCTGATAGAATAGTATACATGCTTGCACGACTATTATTAGAAGTATATACGTTAGAAGAAGATTACTAAATTTCTCCCTGACTTAGGAAAAGAGTAATCCCTTATATTAAGGGGAAGTATAAGGAGATTAATATTATAACCCTAGTAATACGACATTTATATTCGACAAAGTACGAAATACATATGAACGTACCGGTGTAGATTAATAGAGTAAAAACTATTACTATAATAGATTTAGGAGTAATAGGTAACTTCATTTCTCGAACCTTAATATAGTCGGCGGGCTTACTAACTTGAAAAAAGAAGGAGCTATACAGCTTATAAATAGCTGACGGGTTAGAACTATTAATAGGAAGTGTAGACGAAGAAACTACCTCGCTATACCTTATAGCTTAACGCCATTATAAGGATATTTCTTTGGATGTAGTTAGGATAACTACTTATTATATCATTTTAGGAATACCTTAATTAAGAAAGTATAACCTAGCAATTAACTAGAAGATAGGAGTACTCGAATTTAAGCGAACTAGTAGTATTACTAGTATCTACCCTATACGCCGATAGCGGACGATAGTAGATAAGAAGTTAAACTGAAGACCGGTTAAAGTATATATTACTTCATCTTCGAAAAAGGACGACCTTAAGAAAGGAGGATCCAACTTAGCAGGTACTAGCAGAGGTTAGTAGGGCTAAAAGGAAGCTAGAGTTCTTGAAGGAAATGATAAACCTCCTGATATCCTATAAAAGTATAAGAAATAGATGTATCTCTTTATAAAAGAGATAATAGTAAAAGCTTTGCCTATATACTAATCCTAGGATCATGAGATCGAACTCGAATCAGGAAAGGAACTAACGTTTAGACTAATCTATATGTTATTAGAAAAGGAACTTACTATACTACGCGGGTATATTGATAAGAACCTCAAAAAGGGATTTATTCAAGAATCTAAATTACTAGTAGGATATCTAATCCTCTTCGCACCGAAGAAGGATAGGAAACTTAGGCTATACGTCGACTATTAGAAGTTAAATGATATTACTATTAAGAATCGATATCCCTTACTAAACATTAGCGAGCTACAGGATAGACTCTCTCAGGCAAGGATATTTACTAAGCTCGACTTACGAGGAGCTTATAACTTAATCCGAATAAAAGTAGGAGAGGAATGGAAAACTGCATTTAGGACTTGATACGGATATTACGAGTACCTAGTTATATTATTTAGACTTACTAACGTACTAGTAACCTGCTAAGCACTAGTTAATAATGTTGTTCAAGCCTATTTAGATCGTACCGCGATCGCTTACCTCGATGACATTTTAATCTACTCTGAGACCAAGGAAGTATATATCCAGCATGTATAGGACATCTTAACCTGCCTGTCACAAGCGAGATTACTCCTTAAGCCAGAGAAGTACGAATTCCATAAGGAATCAGTGGAATTCCTAGGATTTATGGTAAGTACCACAGGCATTCGCATGAGCCCTGAAAAAATCAAGGCTATCGCAGAATAGCCTACACTACACGACGTGAAATTAGTCTAGAGCTTCTTAGGATTTACGAACTTTAATAGAAGGTTCATTGAAGGGTATTCAAAAATAGCCCTACCGCTTATAAATATAATTAAGAAGGAAAAGGGATTTTAATAGGGATCTAGTTAGTAGAAAGTATTTACGATATTAAAGGAAGCCTATTAAAATCTACTAGTACTTTATACCTTTCGAGTAAACGAACCGGCTCGTATTAAAACAGATGCCTTAGATCTTATAATCGGCGCTTATCTATATTAGGAAAAAGATGGAAAATGGTACCTAATTACCTATTACTCGCGGAAGATATTAGTAGTAGAATAGAATTATAATATATATAATAAAGAGTTACTAGTAGTAGTATATACACTTTAAAACTAGAGGGTATACGCAGAGAGTTATTTAGAACTTACTATCTTTACGGACTATAAGAATCTCCTTAACTTCATAATAACGAAGGAGTTAAATCGGAGGTAGATCCGTTAATCTAAATTACTTAGATAGTATAAGTTTAAGATACTATATATCCTAGGAAAAGATAATAGTCGAGTAGACGCCCTAAGTAGGCGTATCGATCATATAGAATCTAAGGATATCACAGAGAAGCTAATTCTCAAATAAGAAAGAGACGGATCGTTAGTACTAGTATAAAGTCTGGTAGCTACTACACGAATCACGGTCTAAGACATCGCGCTAACCCTGAAGGAAGGCTATGTTAACGATAACTTAGCTATATAGCTAAGGATTTAGTAACTAGGACAAGAGCTCCTCTAGTATAAAGGGAGGATATACTTACCTAAGAAATATATTGAAGAGGTAATCTAGGATTACCACGATAATCCTTTATAAGGACATCCGGGAGTCTCTAAGATAGTAGAGCTCCTCTAACGAGAGTATACGACGCCACGACTGCGTACGCATATTAAGAAATACATCAGAGAATATATTTAATACTAGCAGAATAAGTTTACACGCCACGCTAAATATAGGCAAATACAATTTACACCAGTTCTAGATACATCATGGAAGGATGTAATAATAGACTTTATTATTAAACTACTAGAGTTAAAAGATCTAGTTATAGGGGGTACCTTTAACTCGATAATAGTAATTATCGACAAGTTAACAAAGTATACGATCCTGATTCCCTATAAAGAAACGTATAAAGCCTATTAGCTAGGATTCGTCCTATTAAACAGGCTGATAAGGGATCATGATATACCTGAATCTATTATATCAGATAGAGATAGACTCTTCATATCTCATTATTAGAAGACTCTAATCGCTGCGATTAGAATAAAACTACGAATATTAACCGCCTACTATCTAGAAACCGATAGTTAGATAGAACGAATAAATTAAATAATGGAAGTATACCTAAGATACTACGTTAGTTATAAATAAAATAACTAGGTCTCTTTACTTCCTATAGTATAATTGGTATTCAACGACAAGAGATCGGAAATAATTAGACTATCTCCATTCTTTATAAATTATGGGAGACATACTAACTTATTCCTAGAATCAAGGAGCGGTTTCAGGGCAGAAAGGATAACGGTGTTAACATCCGACATGAAAAAACTGTATAGCGATATGTAGAAGATAATTAGCGAGGTTAACACTAAGACTTAGCAACGAGTTAATAAGAAAAGAAAAATATATCCTCTACTAAAGAAGGGGGATAAGGTTTACCTCTACATAAAAAACCTGAAAAGCAAGAGGCTAAGTAAGAAACTAGACTATATTAAAGTTAGACCATTTTTAATTAAGTAAGCTAGAGGACCTATTAACTATAAGTTATAGCTACTACCTGACGCTAGAGTATACCTAGTGTTCCATGTCTCTTTACTAGAACCAGCCGACTCTAAAACACCGATCCAGGAAGATTGGAAGTATAAGGCTAAGACCGAAGAATACGAGGTTAAAAAGATCCTAGACTAGAAGGGTTAGAATTACCTTATTAAGTGGAATAACTACGAGGAGTTAGAAAGTACCTAGGAACCTATTAGGAACCTTGGGAATTATAAGGACCTCCTATAGTAATTCTACTAACATCGATAAGATTAGACTAGTTGAAATCCTCAGGAACTTCGACCTATTCTAAAGAAATATTGAAAAGGAAGTCGCTAGGATTAATTATATCTAATTGCTCCTCTTACTCCGTCTCCTTAATATTTTAAATTTCGCCTTCTATTATAGCGATTCCCTTTCTTTCTAACACCTCCACTTCTCTCTGTAACCGGGTGAATTTAGTTAAAGCCTCTTTAGCCTTAACGGCCTTCTAGTTCCGTTAATTCCATATCTTTATCTATTTTACTAGAGAGAAAGGCGAGAGGTTATAATCTAATAAACCCTTCTAGGCGCACTTTATATAGTAATTAGCGGAGACCCCGACCTTATACTTATTAGCCTAACCCGTGCGCTTACAGTTCGAATAGACCCTTATAGCGATAGAACTAGTTTTTAGAATGGTGTTAACTAGCTGATGACGGAGGAATATAGACTTAGATTTAGATCTAATAGGTAGCATTACAGAGTAGTAAAGCTTTCAGGACGAAAACTAATAAGGGGGAACCTAATATTATAGCCTAAACCCACGGTTCTTATACTACGCTTAGACGAAGTACTTCTTGTCACGATCAGTAGTATTAGCACTAATTCAACTAATCTAGACAAGTTAGTAATATTAGTACTAATCCAACTAATCTAGACAAGTCAGTGATATTAGTACTAATCCAACTGATCTAGACAAGTCAGTAGTATTAGCACTGATCCAGCTGATCTAGCATTTCCTATGTCTATATAAGTGGCGATGCTTTCCAGTAGATAGGAGCTTCGTGCTTAACTCATGTTACTAACCTAGCTATCTCCTAGACACTGAATACAATACTATTATACTAGACTAGCCTAGTACGAAGCCTACCTACCCTGTCCTTAACACTCCTTTCTAAGAGATTAATCCCAGACCCCGATTAACCTTCGGACGACAGGTTCGTAACAGTTAGATCCGCTTAGTCAGGGCGTACTACTAGTTAACTCCGTTACAGTTAACTCCGTAGACTTTATATACTTATATATAGTTACTAACATTATATAATATTAATTAAAAGGTAATATCTTTATTATATAGCCTAGTAGTACCTTTTCCCGCTTTACTAGTAGGTTTTAACGTTGTTATTATAAAGTTATTAGTACGTAGCCATTTTACATAGCGGTTTATTAAGTACTTACCTATATACTTAGCTATATACTAAGTATATATAGTTATTAACGTTATATAATATTAATTAAAAGGTAATATCTTTATTATATAACCTAGTAGTACCTTTTCCCGCTTTACTAGTAGGTTTTAACGCCGTTATTATAGAGTAATCTATATATAGCTAGTTTATATATAGTTCCTACTACGACCTTTATTAGTAACCTCTTACCTAGATTTAATTAGGTTTTAATTAGTTGAATCTACTAAGTTAGGAATCTACTAAGTTAGGGCGCTATTTAGTATTAACTCCGTATACTTTATACGCGTACATATAGTCTTAATAGGTATTAAGATAGCTAAAGACTAATTATATACTATTTCTAAGATATAATAAAGTCGTTTACCCTTATACGCTCTTGATTTTATATAGTAGTTATAGAGTAATATAGCGTATAGCTATTTTATAGTTATAATCCTTATACTAGGCAGAAATCTTATCTATCAAGCTTGCATGCAGTTAGTTACTAGGCCTAGAGTTAGAAAAGAAGAAAATCATTTACTTTCTATCCTTCTCCGCTCCTATTTTTAGTAGGATTATCATTTATAGCCACTCTATAATATAGTAGTAATATTAAGGTTTAATGAAATTTTCCCTGTTATTTACCTTATATATAGTCACGAGCTTAAAAGAATAATGTCTATTAGTACGCTATCCTAAGCGTACGTAAATAGTACCCGTACTAGCCGCTATATATAGTACCCTTACTACTCTACTACCTTATATATTACCCTACCTATTAACACGAAGAAACGACTACCACGGACCTAATACCTACCTATCACGGGAGTACGGCTCCTATATATAGCCGCTCGCCTACTTGTAGCCTCCGCTAACGGAGACTCTATACGCCGATTACGTGCCGTCTCCTCCCTACTAGACTCCTCCTCCTCCTATACTATTAATAGTGGTATTATATAACTATTAACCTCCGCCTTTAATATCCCCGCGAACTCTAGTAAGTAGTTAATCTTATTATGGCTATACGTAGTCTTTTTAATATTAAAGTTACCTCCTAAGACTATAAGTCCATTTATATTAACCTTATTAACACGCCGATTAATTTAGTTTATAACGTCGCGGGAGCTATATACTATATTATTAACTATTACATATAGTCTACTATCTAACTAAGTGCTTAGTAAGATACCTTTCAGCTTAAGGCGTTATTTAGAAGTGGAGGACGGATTATCGGAGTATAAGGGGTTAGACTATATAGAGCTAGGACTATATAGGATACTTAAGATAAGGGGAGGAGGATTACTACTATTATTATCATTAAAAAAGAAAGGATTAGTAGCGGTACTAGTACTAATAGTACTATTACTAGCGAAGTCCTTATCTACTACTTCTATAATATTAGGCCGATAGTAGCCCTTAGGTACTATATATAGCGCGTTAGCATCTAGAAAAAAAGTAAGATAGAAATATACCCTTACGGCTTGAATTTGCTAGCTGGACGCTAGGACTACCTACAGGTATAAAGGGGTTCTAAACTTAATAGGATCGCTGACTCTATATAGTTTATACGGCTTGAAAGTTATTAACATTATAACTAATAAGAATATCCTAAGCTATATTAACCTATGTTTAGGTCAGGATACGAGGGCTACTACTTATAGCTATAGCCGGTATACCTCTCTTAAAGACGTAGCGTATAACTATAGTACGAAAATGATAATGAACGCTATATAAGGTTAACTGAAAGTCATTTATATATAGTCTAACAACTGCGAATACATCTAAATACTTAGCCGTACTAAGAGCGATTTACGAAGCGAAGTACGAACTAGGGGCGTTAACTATATTAAACTATAATATAATAACTACGTGCAAGCTAAGAGATAATATGGAGTAGAATTAATAAGTAAAAAACCGATAATCTGAAGCTTAATACTTAGATAGGATGCTAATTAACTGCGTGTAATATACTAATAAGATAAAGATAACTGATAAGCTTGAAGTTAAAGGAAAAGAAGAAGAGGAAGTAAAGTAAGTTAAATATAATCATGACGCTAACTATATATAGGATTTAATTAGTGAAGTAAACTTCTAAATAGCTTTAATTTATTACGCCTTAGTACTACATATAGCCTTATTATATATAGATGAAAAATATGATTTAGGTAGTAGCTATACAAAGACTTTCTATACGATCGACCTAAATACACGTTATACGTAGTACGTTAGAGTACTTTACGCTCCTAAATACCTTACTACCTCTCCCTAACCATCGTATATATAGTGGATTACCTTCTAGTACTATATATAACGAGAGTTTAAGACCTTCAAGTACTTGTACTAGCTCTACTCTATATAGGCGATCTTCGTATACGGCTACCTAGTAGTAATACTATATAAACTAGGGGTATTAATAGCTACCTTTACCTTTACACTTATAAATCGCTAGGGGTTAACCGTATATAAAGTATCTAATACTATCCTTGAAATTAACGGAGTAACGAAATTTACCTAAGGATTCTAAGTACTATCCTTGCATGCAGTTTATATATAGAAATAATGTTCGCTGACGAGACTAAAAGGAATATAGAATATATACTTAATCTTATACAGCTAACTATTACTTATATAAGGCCTACGCCTCCGTATTCTTTATTATTATAAGACGGCTTATATAGGTAGCTATATCCTAAGCGTCTTTATTATATATAGTAGCCGCTATTACTATCTTAATAGGATTATATAGAGTAGATATCTCCTCTACGGGCTCTATATTAACCACCGTACTTACTTCATTATTACTAGCTAGGTTATCGCTAGAGTTAGATATTATAGGAGATATATCTTTTGATTTATCCTATTACGTGCGGTAAGCCTAAGATAAATCAAGCCTACGCTACTCTAGACGTTATATACGATTAGCCTAGGATAAAGTAAGTCCCTATTAGGGTTAATTATAATTACTATATATAGCTCGCTCTACGCTATCTCTTTCGCTGTATATAATACTATACCGTCTACCTAGAAAGCTATCAAGGTATAATGTTAGCTTTTAACGGAGGTAGTAACGTAACCGTAGGAACTCCTTTACTTATACCTAGTCCTCTTATAGGAAATTACTTTAATATCGATAATCCTAGTTAATTAACTACCGAGGTAGCAGGATTATTAAGTAGATTATATGTAGTCTATTCCTACCTATATGGCCTGTCTCCTAATTATACGTAACTAAGTCTAATAGAGTATTGACATAGATAATACGCCTAATAAAGGGATAGTTAAATCTAGCGCTAAGGGTACTTATTACTACTAGACACGACGAGCTAGTAATCTAGTACCATGTAGTTAGTAGTAGAACCTGATTAGCTAGGTTTAGATAGGTATAATAGAAGTTATAATAAAGACATTTTACTAGTTATTTACTAATATCCTTAATACGAATAAAGTAGAGACTACGTGTAGATCCTTGACTACCTGTACGCTACTATTACTGACGGTCTTCCTGAAAGACTACCTCTACTATTATAATAAGTATACTTTCCTAATCAAGGGGTTTTTCGATTCCCCGCGCTTATAGGAGGTCTATAGTCGACTATACATAGTACTTTAGATTCAGACGGTCGCTACTAACTTAATAAATAGTTAGATATAAAAGCCTAAGTAACTACTTCAAGTTAAGCTCGCTAATAGGAGGTAGTATTATAGTTAGGTATATTAGAGGATATAAGATCTAACGTAGGATTACTAGTAATCCTAGGTATTCGCGGTAATCTAAAGGTATTAAGATTAGATAGGCTTTATTAATTACTAGGCGATCTAACCGACTAAGGTTAGAAAGCTACTTTGCGAAGGCATTAAATAAAAGGGTTATAATAGTCTTAATATTAACTAGTACTAGGGATAGAACTATATATAGTCGTTCTTACATGCGGTTACCTATACTATAATACTAATAAGAGATACCGTACCTACTATACTAGCGTATAAGATCCTACCGTAGAGCTACTAGTAGTATTATAATAATAGTTACCTTAGCTACAAGGATAACTAATATTACTAGAAAGAGTACTAACTTACTACTACCTATTAGTATTACGATAATAATCTCCTAATAACTACTAGTAAAGAGACGAAGAGTATCTCTTTATATAAAGTCGCGTGTAATTATATTAGACCCGAATAGCTTCTGAAGACCTTACTATAGAACGGGCTATATTTATAGCTACTAACGAATATAAAGACGGCCTCTGGTAAGAATACATTTCATCTAAGATAGTTACTTTATAGAGGTACTTATAGCTCGTTTATAGCTATATATAACTAGCTCTAAAGATAGCATTTAATATATTTAATACTACTAGCGACTAACTTAGGTAAAGTCTACTAGGAGAATATCCGTTATTAATATAAAAAGGTATAACGAGTTACTATAATTAGTTATACCTATCTCTAACGTGTATACAGCCTGCAGCGAATAGATATTACTAGTGGTTAAAGATATATAAGATCGCGCCTAAGGTTACTAGCTCTAATTATCTTAATCTAAGTTAGAGTTATCCTCGTAGGAGACTACTTAGGCGTTAGGATTAATATTATATACTTAGTAAGCGACTCCTTATAGTAGATATTAGTTAAGCGCGATTACTATATATCGCTATTAAAGGACTCTAACTGAAGTTCCTAGTAGTCGCCGCGTATATAGCTTTATTATTACTAATAACTACTTAGGTAACTAGATCCCTTACTCTCCCCTAAAGAGAAACCCTCGAGGTAAGGGAAGCTATATATAGTAGCTAAAGAAGTAGATAACTAGAAGAATATAGGTTAAGTAGCGTACGACTATATTACTAATACTTGAAGGTAGAAATCAGGTGATTAGCTAGATACTAACACGCTACTAAGACTTATTATAGCTAGTAAAGATTACTAGTAGTCTATTATAAATATATATATTTCGTGGAGTCTCCTAATTATACTAGCTTACGCTAAGAAGTTCCTTTTATTAAGGTAGAAGGCTAGTAGTTATAGTAAATAGGATAGCTAGTAGCTATAGGAATTATTAGTCTATATACAGATAGCCGCTAATAGTAGGTCGATTATATAGGAGACGAGTAGATAGTAGATCGCCTGGATTTGTCTAGGTTTTATATACCCTGAAAAACCGTCGCTATAGCTCGTTACTTTTATAAAGTTAATTAATAACATTATCTTAAGCTTTATAAAGACTATTCCGGGTATCCTATAGAAAGCTCTATCCTAATTAAGGGTGATTCAGATTATTATATAAACTACTAGTAGGATAGGCCTTAAGGCTAGAGATATTAAATAGGAGATTATAATCTAGGATACTAACTACTTTATAAAAGATATCCCGTAGAAACTATCTCTATATAGGTAGGCGTAGTTCAAGGTTAGTATAATTAACTTGTATATAGTCTTTAGTAATAGTAGTAACTAGCGTGCAAGGCGTATCGTTCTTAGATACTTTATATAGTAGTCGCTAATAGCTAAGCTCCGCGATTACGCTATTACTTATATTAATTAAATGCTTATAATATTACTTAGCAGTATAGTCTTATAGACTAGAATCTCTAGGACGTTCTTAATAGTACTAGACGTAGTTACTAAGGAGCTAAAGTTATATACAGTGAATTATATTACTTAGGAAAGGGCGAAAGTTACTAGCTACTTTCTATGCGCTATATTAATTATGCGTATTCAAGAAGCTATATATAACTACGGCTAGGAAGAAGGGTTTATATAGGTATATCTACTTAATTAATAGTACTGAAAGTGTGTTAACTATATCTAGTAATACTTCTATATACAACTATAGGGACTACGTCTAATCTACGCTATATATATAGTCCTTAACGGAGATATCATTAATATAAGCTATCGTGAAGTTCTCTATCACCTTAGTAATATTATCTAGGTAGGCCTGTATACTATTATCCGGATAGAGAAGATACTTAGCTAGGGTCTTATTACTATACTATTGAATACGGAGGAGAAAGAGGATTTATTAACCTTATATAATAGTATACTTCTATATTATCTCCGGGTTCTAAATACTAATAAATAGCTTAAACTATATATAGTTAGGCTTGAAGCTATTAAAGTACTATACTACTACGCGATTTAGTATATAACTACTATTACTAAGTTATACGCGTAATCGGAGTTATAGTAGATTATATAATACGGCTTATTATATATAACTATTAACTACCTTTAGCTTAGAACCTATTAGCGTAGGTTAGTTATCTATTAAAGAGAAGCGGTATATAGCGACTATATATAATAGGTTTTAGGTAGTATATTAAGTATTACAGGCGATAAGAGAAGCTTAACTAACTCGCTTTTCTCTAGTTCTAGTCGCTTCAAGTACGGCGTAATACCCGTCGTGATAAGCTAAGGAGGGATTTGGCTTATATATAGTTCCTAAGCGGGAAGATAATCGAATTAAGCTAGCTATACCTCCTTAGTAGCGCTGATAGCTTACTATATATTATATTATATAAAGTTAGAAGGTAGAGAAATAGGCTTAGCCGCTTACTAATTTAGCTATACCTAGAACTACTAATATAAGGGATAAGTAAAGAAAGACTATATGCTAACGTATTTAATACTAGAGTTATCAGGCTTATTTGATTTCCGAATACTAACGTTATACGCCTTAGATTAATACTTAATAATAATCTCTCTACTTTAGCTACATGCGGTTAGCTTACTACTACAGTCCGGTAATACGTAGCGAAAGAAGAGTTATACTAGGAGATACGATATTAGAGGACTGCTTACAGGAGGTAAAGGCGTATTAGAAGGCTTAGCTAAGTCGAGTTAATATACCTCTTCTACTACCTTACAAGCTAGATCACCTTTAACTGTATATAATAACTAGAGGTGTTTACGAAAGCGCTTTCAGGTAAGGTAGTAGCTATACTCCTTATATAGGAGTATATAATATCGCGTAAGATAGATAAAACTAACTTGTTTTATAATATTATTATATATAATTAATAGATAGTTAGATATAGTAAATAAATAGAAGGTGAAAGTATTAATTCTAAAGAATAGAAGATAAAAGATTTAGTTCTAAAAATCTTACCTAATATTAATACCTACGATTTAGTCTTATTAAAATAAGAACTAACTTTTAATAATATAATTTAAGGTATAATAATATCTTATTTAATCCTTAATATATATAAATAAGAATAGTTTATAAATCTAGATATATAATAATTAGAAGATATTCTATTATCTTTATTAAAACTATTTATAATAATATATATCTTTAGAAGATACTTTTAAAATATCTTAAAATATAGTTTATAATAGATTATCTCTATTAAAAAAGATTAATAATATATCTTTATATTAATATTATAATAGAATATAATTTTAATTATTTAAAAATAGGTATAATAAGTATATATATATAATAAAATAATTCCTAATTAAGTATAATAATAAAATAATTCTATAAATAAAAACTTTAAATAAAAAGATTAAATAAGAAAATCTATATATTAAGTTTATATATATAAAATAGATAATAGATATAAAGCTTCTATATTATAATTATATATCTAGATAAAAGTATATAATTAGAAGCTAGTTAATATTTATTCTTTCTCTCTAATAATATATTTATTAGAAATAACCTTTACTAAA
>JAABUK010009326.1_pt1 | contig 13454 bp, 15 predicted proteins | sample 5559141 | NCBI WGS metagenome assembly JAABUK01 (sample SAMN10711869, study PRJNA513367) | rock metagenome | isolation source: Antarctica rocks | place: Antarctica: Victoria Land, Pudding Butte nord | collected 2016-01-03
TGCTCTGCAAAGTCCTCCCAAACATCCTCTAACCTACAGGTTACTACAGATTTCAGTGCAGTGCACAGTCAGGAATTGTCAGGCTCAGCTTCTGGGCAGCCCGGCATAATACTTGGCTTCTCATCAAATTGACTCCAAAAGGCGCAGTCTTTTCTTTTCTCTTTTCAGAGCTGGGCAAGCAATGACCACACAAAGCAGTATGAGGGCAGCCAGGGAGAGAGACAGATTTGGATGAGGGCAGAAGCCTCGCTGATTGCAGTGGACAAGGCTGAGTGATTGCAGTAGGCAAAGCTCACTGATTGCAGCAGGCAAAGCTCACTGATTGCAGCAGGCAAAGCTCACTGATTGCAGCAGACGAGGCTGACTGACTGCAGTAGGCAACGTGCCAGACTAAGGCTATGTGTGCCAGACTAAGGCTATGTGTGCCAGTCAAGGCAAGGCAGTCAGGCATAACTCAAAACCAATGCAGTGTACATGTGCATAAAGGCTATCAATGGACATGTACTCCAATGATTACACCAACACAAAGCCACATGTGAGTCATTGGCAGGTTCCAAGGCATGCACTAAATCCATGATGGGTTCAGCATTTGGGGTTCAGGACATATAAGAATGTCACATGCAAACCTGAAATGCGCTCGGATCCATGAAGGAGTGGCTGTGCTTTCTAGGCCTGCTAGGTTATCATTCTGCTCAATTTCCTCCATGATGTGCGCCAATGCAAGGGCCTGTGCAAAGCGATTCACCCCCCTCTCTATTTGCTCATGATGCAGCTCTAGGGCTCTGCCTTCAGCTTGCTCCATCTCCCATCGTTTCCTTGCGCTGTAGTTGAATTCTGCTTGCGCCAGACCTGCAGATGAGCTGCATTGTTTGATCTCATAAATAGGCAGAGCACGCATTGCTTGATCTCATGCATAGGCAGAGCACGCCAGTGCAAAGAAAGCTATGGCATAAGTTAGCATGTTGAAGAACTCAGATTTCAGCTTTGATGTCCCAGTTGTGCTGTGCAACTATATGACAACAGTCCGGCTGCAGGGGATCTCAAACTATGAGCCGTGAAGCATTATGTTCTGTTCAAAGCGCTGCTATGTTGCAATTGGACTTGAACGCAAGAAATGCATCACACTATCTCTCACCTAGCGCAACCTCTTTAGGGTCTAGATCAGGCATGTCTTCTTCTAGGTCATCTGGGTAGCCATAATCACCCACTCCCATACCTAGATCCTCATACTGATCTATATAGCTGGAGTTGTAGTATGATGAATCCCCCTGCAATAGGAGGTCACTGGAAAGACCTTGCTGCTGAAACAGCTGCTTGTCATCTTCCCGCCCATAATCTTCAGATCTGTCTGTACACATTTCAAACACAATTTGAAATGCCATCAAGAGACAGTATGCAGTATAGACTTACTACATGCAAGGGTTGAGGCTTTGCAGCCTGTGTAAGGAATCCATGCATGAGGCTTACATGGCACTGCCAATGATACAAGTCAGGCCATGTGATGAGACAGCACTGAATGCCTGATCTTTGTCACTGGTGAGCGCTGAAAGGTCACGCTCGAGTTTACACATGCGTTGATAGCATTCGCAGCTTTGCAATGCATGTTCTGCTGGCAGAGAGAGTCTCATGCATTGTATGCAGGTGAGACTGCCACTGGCAGAGTGACGCAAGATGTCTGCTGATGAACCAGGAAATGCTTTCGTTTTGCCTTGCAGCAGATCATATCCAATAGAACATCAGCAGCTTTGCGCCATCACAAATGATCTGCTGCTGAAACAGCAGTAGATCAAAGCGAAGATGCAGTTGCTTTCCCAGGGCTGTAACAGTAGTGCACGCACCCAGCCATGCACACTTGACTAGGCCCTGGGGTCTTGATTGGGGTCTTGACTGGGGTCTTGACTGGCTGTAAAAAGCAGTGTGAAGAGCGTACCATTGTCAAACAGCTCGTCCTCTGCTGGATCAGGCATCATCCGCGCCATCTCGTTGAGTTCTGCATTGTCAACGCTGCGTCTGCGTGGTTCATCTGTCTGATCCCTGGCTTGGGCTTCGCTGTTGGACTGCAGCAAGGGTGCACATGTGTGAGATCAGGGAAAGAGCACTGTCTTTCAATGCAGCGCACATGATCAGCGATCAGCTGCTAGCATTTATGCTGCTTTGTACTAAACGTGCAGCCTATTGTGCTGAATAGGAGGGGCCTGACCCCTAAGCGAATTTGCACAAAGTGGCCTTGCTGCCTACCTGCTGTTCAAGTGTGGCTGGCTCTGCCGCACGCGGTACTTTGGAAGCTGAACGACGTGAAGGCCTGGCACTGGTAAATGGCCTGCACACATGACAAGTGGTGAGAGTTCAATGTGACAGCGTCACCAAGACATATGCGTGCTGGATGGCACCATCAGTCTGCGGACCTGCTACTCGACGCCACAAGTTTCTGATTGCGCTCTCGTCGGCAGGAGAGATTGCACTGCGGTACGTGAGCAACTCTGTGTGGTGTGGTCAACGTCGTACCAAACATGCCTTGAGCTGTTAGCGTCAGGCAGCACTACTGGCACACGAGCTGTGCATGCACACTGTACTTCAACGCTGATGACCGGCCAGAAGAGGAGATGGCAATTTGCACTGTTCGCATGCGCTGCGGCTAAATTTCCTACCAGCCAGATTTGTCTTTAGGGCTGAAATTTAACGCCTGCATAACCTAGGGCAGGGGTAACGCCTACACGGTATCGGAAGCACTGCTGCTCTTTTCAACAGTACTCCACCGCAATAGCTTTACCCCCACGCCCGTTGTCGAGGCCCCGGTTAAGTTTTTTGCTTTGTCGGGAATTTGGAAAAGAGCTGTTGCCTATTGACACTGTGGGCAGCATCCAGCCTAGGATGACGGTCAACGTAGCGTCTCCTGTGAAAGTCTTGTCGAAACTTTTGATCATAGCCGTCTTTGCGCAGAATGTGTCTTCAGCTGCTTTGTTTCCCAATAGTCAGCAACTTGAGCAATCTGGGACCAAAGCCTTCAGCAGTGATCAAGGCTTCATGCTAGACGAGTCGGCACAAGCTGCAGCATCACTCGCCAGAGCATGGGGGTTTGGTTCGTCCTACTCATTTGCAGAAACTGCAGGCAAGTCCTCGCTGTTCGTCTGCAAATCTCAGCTGCATCAGGACAGCACACAGCAAACCTTAAAAACAGCAAGGCGATACCCAACCAAGCTTTGTTTGATGTGCTGTGCAGATCCATCAGTAAGCCTGAGTGATGCTTTGAACATGCTAGGCATGTACTCTGCAGTCCTGGTAGTCTTGCCTGGTAACAGTCCTCCTGAAAGGTATCTTTTGTCTTCTGTACCCGACATCAAGTGCTGACACAATATGGCAAGCTTCAGTCAGCACAAAAGCGTTGGACACTCTGTCACAAGAGGCTCTCTAGCAAAGGTTTGACCATTGCGCATCTAGGCCAACAAAAGACATGGCAAAGCCCTTTCTCACATTGCAAGAGGGCGAGTATGAAGGGCAATTGTCCAATGTCCTGCCAGTCAGCTCCATCAATAAAGCAGCTGCATCGGCTTCTGCTATGCTGGGCCAACCTTTGTACCCATTCAGGTGACTCACAACTTGACTCACACAACTTGACTCACAGTGTGAGCCACACTGCAACACATGACTGTTGTCCCTCCTGTCTGACTCAGCTTGTGCACAATGAGCTACATTACAGCACATCATTGCTGTCCCTTCTGTCTAACTTTGCTTGCACACCACAATGTTCTCACCTCTTGAGGCATGCATTCTGGCAGCAGGTTGATCCTTTCCCTGAGGCTGCTCTGTCTTGCTTCAAATGCCTGAGCATGCTGTGCATCCTTGACGAGCCATCCAGTCAGAGTAGCAAAGTGTAGGCCTGTATGTTTGACCATAGTGTGCCCATTCTTCTGCTGGTGAGATGTCTGTTGTGCACCATGCCTTCAGCTGTCAATTGGCATGTCGTAAATATCTGTCCATGCATGCATGCAGGCTTGAGGTGCTGCACTTCAACAAGAGCTCTGATCATGGACCATGGGCGCTGTACCATGTCCCAACTGGCTATGTTTGCCTAGACAAGCGGTATGCTTCATGAGAAGCTTGAACTGATAGGTGCCAGACAGTGGTGTTGACATCATGCACTGCAACACACACATGCGCAACCAAAAACACATAGATGAAAATAAGCAGTCCAAGCCACATACTGTGTGAAGTAGCAGGCAGTCATGCTGTGAGTACCACAAGACTCTTTTGCTTGCACAAATAGATGTGTATCTGCTGATTCCATTGCGCATGGCCTCCCGAACAAAAGCGTATAACCTTACACATTACAGCATTTGTGTACCGACCTGCTGAAGCTGACACACTGACTGGTGGCTTGCAGTGTACTGGATAACATGATGGAGCTGCCAGTCAACATGGCAAACCACATGGCTGACTTTGCCAGTCAGCTGTTTAGTCACCTCTCAGGAGTGAATGTTGCTAGTGTTCAAGAGGTAAGCCGCGATGCCACACCCATCGCAGACATTGCCAGCAGTGTGGATTCTTGACATTGCTCAGCAGTGTGAATTTTTGACATGGCTCAGAACTGCGCATTCTGCATGCAGCTTTCTTCCAGTCTCAGTGTCAGTAAAGTATTAGTAGGCGGACACGTTGTGAGCACGTGTGCTGGAAAGCTTGTGCAAGTTGAGCTGTGCTGTGTCTCTATGACAGCCTTTGGCACTATCTGCAATGTGGTCAACATTCACAGGGCTACGATGCAGATAGTGTTAAACGGCCATAATACTGATAGTGTCAAAGGGTCATAACACAGATAGTGTTAATGGGTCCCAAACATCCTTTTTCATGCAGGCTAGCACAGGCTCATACCTGGGTGGCATATTCAGTGGAGCTGCAGCAGCAGCCAGCCTAGCTGTTGCCAGTCAGATCCCCCTTTGGTTCTGCATCACCTGCCCCATAGTTCTGGGAATGCTGTTCCCCTTTGCCTTCAACTTTGGCCTTGGTGCCATCGCTGATGAGCTCTGCACCTACTACAGTCTCCCTGCTGATGCATGCACCCAGTTGTGGTGAGTATTGCACATCATTATGGTATGACGCACTGTGTTTCTTCTGTGCATTTACTGTCATGCGTATGATTGTGCGTTCACATCAAATTTCCCAAGCGTTTGCAGATCAGTGCTTGTCTAAGGCCAGCAGTAACATGGCTGCAGTTGTCACACCAGCACTCACCTCCTCATGGACATGGCATTGCATTCACAAGCTGCACGTATGTCTTGTGTCCATGTGTACAGTCGGCCATGTCAAGTAGTGGTACACATGGAGATGGCAACATTGTTCTCACAGAAGCATAGAAGGTTGAGCGCTGACATTGCTATTGTAGGTACAGCGCATTTGCTCTGGCAATGATTCTTTCCTTTGCATCGGTCCTGCCAATTGTCACAATCTGCAGACTGGCACAGTGTGCAAGAAATGTCAGCCCTAGCCCAGCCATATAGCTCTCAAAAAGGAGGAACATGGCGTCATCATATTTTATTTGCACTAGACATCACAGATGCTGGGTGACAGGAGCTGTTTGGCATGGCGATATCTCACTGCTGGCTGTGTGCTTGCATTCCTTGTATGATTTTGTACTATACCATGTATATTGTGCAGTCTCTTGTTGCAGAGTTGACATAAGGTTTGCACCAGGCTCCTCTTATGTCGTGATTGTGTAGAACAAATGTCATATATGCTGCTGTAGCTAGCTGTAGAAAGGCCATGAACTGTATTGAAGCAGCACAGGCAGTCTAAGCAAGCAAAGTGCTGCTTGTCTGCATGCGTGTGCTTTGTGTAAATGCCATGTACCATAACATCGCTGTCTTGTGCCTCAAAGCTAAATCTGTAGCCAAGTCCTGGCTTATCAAAGAGAGTAATTGGTTATAATCGGGTTCAAAGCTCTTCAAGACATTATAGTTGCCTGATATGCGCCAGGCGCAATAAAGTTTGTGTGTGCAAATAGATAGATGACGTTCTCAGGTCCGAATTCAGCCCCACATGGGGAGTCATGACGGCTTAGTTGGTAGATAAAATCACATTCACGGTGTTGCTCAAACAGCTGCCCGCAACATTGCTGTCTGCTGCATTAACATTCAAAAAGCAACCTTCGTACTGTTCACTTTGCAGTGTGTTTTTCTTCAACAGCAGTCATGACAACTCGAATCCAGCATTGGATGTGACAGCATACAGCAGCTTCTCCCTCAGAGTGGCGGCTCGTCTGTAGTTGGGCAGCTTGAGCATGTTGTAGCACGTGCTGGCAGAAGGTAGGCGGTCCACATCCTTCCCACCCACCAGGGCTAACAGAGACGCTTCACAAGGCACCTGCACTTGCCAAAAGTCAGGGCTGAGGACACTTTGCTAGTGATGACAATGTGTCTGCTTTTTGGCTCATGATGGGGTAGGTATGTGCCTAGGCAAATCCACATCCTTCCCACCCACCAGGGCTAGGAGAGATGCTTCACAAGGCACCTGCACTTGCCAAAAGCCAGGGCTGGGAACATTTGACAATGATATTGATGATGATGATAATGAGGACAATGATAATGATAATGATGATGATAAGGATGATGATAAGAATGATGATGATGATGATGGGTTTTGCTTTCTGGCTCATGATGAGGTAGGTATGCGCCAGGCAGGTTGTGCCTCTCCAGAGCAGTCTGTTTTGAGCATCACTGTAAGCTCTGTTAATACTAAAGAACCTGTTTTGATGATTGAATCTTTGGACAGCGTTGCACAAACATCCTTGCAGACAGATAGCTGGCTCCTCCCAAAGCATTCTTCGTGCACACATAGCTTTTAAAACATGCCAGAAGGTTCTCCGTAAAGGCTGAGAAGGCTTCAAGCATATTTTGACAGTCCGTGCACTTACCCAGTCTCTTCATGTGACAGGCCATGATGCTTGCCTCCTGCAGATAAGGCACAGCACAGCGCAGCTTGGCATGCAGCAACTCAGAAGTGATTGCTATGGCGTCTTGCGCTTTTACCAATAATTCAGGCTAGGAGTGATCGCTTACTCATACTGATTGATGAGAAGTCACGTACCTTATGTAATGTGAGAGGAGGGTTTAGGAACTGAAACCCTCCCAATGGAGCACGGCTGCAGGATGTCACAAATCTCATGAACGCCTGTTGTTCCTTGTCTGAAAGGCCTGCCAACACCTGAAGCATTCATTGTGATGTTTTAGAATCCCTTAGAGCTTAGAATCTATCTAGGGATTGAATGCTAGTGAAGACTGGATTTGGCAAACTGCAATCATGTCAGCAAACAAAGAGCAGCATCATGCCAAAGCCTTTCCCCCTCCAAAACACCTAGTCCGCCTCCCCAGGGCAGGAGCCCAAAGCAGTCAAACCCGTACCTTCCAAAAGATCTCAACAGTGAGGTTCTTTTGCGATTCCTTCTGCTATACCACGCAAGAGCGGCCATGTCTGTCACATCACTACTCAAACCCATACCTTCCAGAAGATTTTGATGGTGGGGTGGTTCTTGTTGTAGCCCCCGCTGTACTGTGCATGGGCTGCCATGTCTGTCACATCCAAGGCAGCATTCTCCCCGCCACCCAACAACTGATTCACCTCCTGTGTGTTGAACAGCTTCAGCCATTCACACGGTATCACCTGCATACAAGGCCAGAAAGGTGACGTATGGTAACAAAATTATATTGGCTTCAGCAGTAGTGATGGAAGCTCATGCCCGATGGGCTGATAACTGGTGAAATTACAGCAGGCAGCCTCAACAGGATTGGTAGACCGTATAGAGATGCGCAAGACAGACTGCTTTGGAAAGACAAGACTTGTCCCGCACGTACCTAGCTCATCATGAGCTGGAAAGCGTTATTATTATTATTATTGTTAGTCTCAACATGTGGAGATATCTGTGATGTACTGGCTGCATAACAGTTGCAAGACTTGCGCTGCTGACGGCAAGAAGACAAGCAAGAGCATATTCAAGTGATCACAGCACAGCACCTCGCAGTACAGCGCAGCCTAGCTCAGCCGCCACAGGAGCTCAAAGCGTGGCACGCCACAGCACAGCACAGCACAGCACAGCAGGGTGCGTACACAGTCACTCATTGCAGCTTGCTCCGGGCTGCCGCCTTTGGAGACCCCCGCTATAATCGCTGAAAACCGTCAACTTTTCTGTTCTTTTTACTCATGACAGCACAACTTGACTTTCTGATCAACAGGTCTCACCAGTCTGCCTGGGGCAGCCCTATATAATACTTGGCTTCACATTAAATCGACGCCAAAATGCGTAGTCTTTTCCTTTTGATTTGTTTTCTGTCACCAACCTGTGCCAGGCCTGTGGCAAAGGCTCCAGAAGAGGCCCCCCGATCTTGCATTCAGGGCAGTATAAACTTTCCTTCTCTTGTCCCACACAACGGCACACACAACAGCACAACTTGACTTTCTGCACAAAAGGTGTCACCAACCTGTGCCATGCCTTTGGCAAAGGCTGCAGAGGATGCCCCTGGGCGGCCATTTAGATGCCAGTCAGCAGCCAGGTGGATGTAGTGCAGCTTGTTTGTGTTAGTCACGGCCATGTGGGCACCGCCGGAAAGCAAGCTGTGAAGTGTCCTGGCTCCAAAGGTGTCATCCTCAATGGAGAAGTCCAGGCACAGATCTGTTGCGTCGCCCTCATACCTGGGAAGAAGAGTCAGGATCTGTTGGGAAGAAAAGTCAGTATCTGTTGGGAAGAAGAGTCGTATCTCTTGGGAAATCGAACTGCTGCAAGCATGTGGGGCCATTCAAATTTGGGACAATCCAAATTTGAGGCAATTCAAATTTGGGGCAAATCAAAAGTGGGGCAGTTCAGACGTGGGGCAGTTCTAGTTGTTCAGCGGTGACATCAATCTGTGAGAGAGAGAAACTCTTGCCGGAGAAGGCGGGACAGAGGACATCAAAACAGATGAGAAAAGCAAGGACAGGGAAAGCAGAGAGAACAAGATCAAGGGGAGCGACCATCAAGATGACCACACCTGCCATTCAAAAATCTGGGAGTCACATTTGGTAGCTTCCAGTTGTCAGTGAGTATCCTGATTCAGGATCATGTGGGTAATCTGAACTGGCGTTGTTTTTTTGAAAGTTTGGTCAGTCTTTGTAGAACAACCCCCATTGCGTATCACATTGGCGGCCAAACATGAGAGAAGCAGACTGAGCTACATTGCAGTGTCAAATTTTGCTGTGCATGCTTTGAATCTTTCGTCCTTCTCATGTGTCTCGGTTTGAGTCAGATATAATTCACCCTTTGAGTTGCACCAAGCTACGATACAATTCAGGGTCCAAGGCACTGAGCTCATCAAACATGGGCCGTCGCCCTTGCAGCCGGGCAACAAAGAAGGGCGCCAAGGGCAGGTCCAGCAAAATGCCCTCGTACAGGGCCTTTCCCACCACCAGCCCCAGGAACTCCAGCAGCCCCAGCCCGTTGGGGATCTTGGTTGCGGCCGGCTGGGGATAGGCGAGACCATCTGATGTCGATGTGAACAGACCGTAGTTGGCATCAAAGCCTGTAGAGATGGCCTGCATCAGAATACTCAATGAGCATGAGCTGTGGTACATTTAGATGTATGACAGCAAGCTGAGAAAGTGCATCATCAGACGGATAGTTATGACAGCTACTACCCCAAAACAGTGTGGATGCATGAAATTGGGCAGAAAGCTGGCTGGAAGTGCGCTAGGCTGCCTACCATAAAGGTAAGTAGACAGCTTGTGAGGACCCATGTTTTAAGCTGCATATATAGTCCAGATTGTGTTCGCGTTACATTACATGTTGTTATCTGTGGGCAAATTCTTGGTGTGTGTGAGAGAAAGAGAGAGAGAGACAGATAGAGGCAAAATTGAGGTGGAGGGCATATTTGGGGAAACTGGGAACACCTGCTCCAGGAACTCTTTGACCAGCCCTCCATAGTCAAGCCCTGCTTCCAACATGCCCTGTTCATTCACAAAGGACACCACCAAACGGCCCTTCACAGCAGGCCCTGCTTTGTGCAGGGCTGCCCAGCCGCCTTGCAGCAGGCTGTTGCGGTGGACGGTGAACTTCAGAGGGGCAGGGCCACCCTCACTTGGGGGCTTGTCCCAGCGGCCCCTACAGTGAGGAGCAAGAAGAAGAATGTCAAAGAAGAGTGCAGAAGGTAAATGCAGGCGGCTGTGCCTGTGAATGTGGATCAAATCCAAATTCAATAATAACAACAATGATAACAATAATGATGATGATGATGATATTGATGATGATGATAGTATTATTGTTTTTCAGTGTTAGGTATAATGTTTATAAAAATTGAAACAAAAACAATAATAACAAACATAGTGAAAACGCTTTCCAAGTTATGATGAGCTAGGTATGCGCAGGACCAGTCTTGGATCAAAGAGGTTGCCAAAAAGCAAAGCAGATGCGCTTGCAGACCCCCTGATGACACATTGCAGGTGCTAACAAGGATCTTTGTTAGCACCTGCAATGTGTCATCAGGGTTATGTCTGCAGACTGTGACTCTCGATGAGATGGAACAATCCCTCCATGCTGAGTGTACTGTTTCTTTCCTGGGCAGCGCAGTACAATACTTGGCTTCTTGTTAAATTGACGCCAAAAGGTGTAGTACTATCTTGTCTTTTCTTTTGTACTGTTTGTTTGGTCTGGGTGTTAGGCTTGGTGTCATGTACCAACCTTTCTTTGTCTGCTGCCACTAGAGCTCGGAACACCAGTAGCCTTTGTTCAAAGGGGATGCACTGAGGGGCTGTTCCCAGCAGCCCTGCATGAGCCCCTGGCCATCCGCCTGCCCCCCTGCCCAAGCTCCTGCACAGCTCATTCTGTTGAAAGGAAATAGTAGTAACAGAAAAGCCACCAAGAAACAAAATGGCAAACGGGGGAGGATGAGAACAAGAAGAAGATCATGATGAAAGCACGAGGAAAGCAAAACCAAGGCAAAGCTTCAACTGTTCTGGCACAACTGATATTGGAAGTAGAAGAAGGAGCAGTGGCACAAGCAGACACAAGACAATTTTGCCAAAGAAAGGTAACAAGAAAGAACAGCAGTGTCAAGGCACAGACACTTTTGATATAGTGCAAGAGTGACACGACAAGGGCCACTGCCTGCAGCCCTGCTTCCTCTTTGGATCAGCCCCCTGACACTTAGCTGGGGCTGCATATGCGTGCTTGGTGGTCGTGATTGCAACTGAATGTCAACAATGTGTCCAGCACTTACTCAGAAGCTGGCTGGCTGATGTATGCCAAAGTGGCCCAGCTTGTGCTTGCAAAGTGATACTCACAAAGAGGTAACTAGAGTGGTGTGACCCTGATTGAGGGCTCTCACAACTGCCCCTGCTGAGAAGTGCCCTTCCTGTGTGGCCTCAGTGGCAAGAAAAGGCTCCAGCCACAATGAGGTTGGACAGTATTGACGCCGTACATTGCGTTCGTACAATCCACGTAACAGTATAGGTGCCCACTCTGCCAGCATCTTTGTGGGAGGAATGATTGATATTGCAGCGCCTGCAGCCTTGCTGTCCTTTGCAGACGCACCTGAAACAAGCAAAGCAGTGATGCCCGACTCAATATTGTGAATGCATTTGAGTCTTGGGCACGCCGCATCACTTTGATGCTGGCTGGAATTGCAAAGAGAAAAGAAAAGGAGGGACATTGCTACAACAGGAAAAGGAGGGAAAGACAAGGGGGCAGCCTGCAGAGGCCAAGGGTCAAGACATGTATTGACTTAGGAAAAGATGGCAGCAGATTTAGATGCTAAAAGGGCACCAGGGCATTTACAGCAGGGTAAGGGTTAGGGTTTACAGGGTTTATGATTATAGGGTTTAGGACGTTTGTGGGATGAGGCTCACCTGAGACGGTAGGGCAGTAGCTTCTGAAGACTAGGGCATTCAGGGCTGTTGCAATGCCCCTCTGCTGGGGCAGCGTAAAGGTGTCCTGACGCTCGTAAAAGTCAGTATCATCCAGCACCAACAGTGCATGAGCATACACTCTGCAGAAGAAGAGTGGAACCTATTAGTGTTTGCACGCTCACTATAGGCAAAGTTGGCAAAACAATGACCAATCAACGATGTGCATCTGCTTGCTCAGAGCATGGTTCTCATCATATTGAACACAGAACCTTGCATACCAGTCAGGTTGACTGATTCAATGATATGGCTGTTCCCAAAGGACAGAACAGCGCCAGCAACATGCCTGGTTAGACTGATTCCATGCATTTAGCAACATCAAAAAGAAAGAAAAATGCACAAGAAAACGCTTTTGATAATGGGAGCCTCCCAAGGCAGCAGCCCCGGAGCTTTTTTTTTGTAATATCATCCAAGTCATAGCAGGCAGCAGAGACACCTGCAGAAGAGCCCCAGCTTGGGAGCATGCTGTGGGGCTAGCCCCTGCAGGCCTGCCCTGAGAGTGGGAATGTCCCACCCCCGGGTGGCCTCCTTGGGGGCCTCTAGGGGTAGCCCCATGGTCATGGCACACCACCTGTGAAATCCAAATATGGAGATGTTTACAGCTGAAACTGAAGTCGTGAAGGCATGAACTCGACACAGAAAACCATACAAAGCCCAAGACAGCAGCCCCAAATTATTTGCATGTTTCTCTGTAAATAGCCAGGGACATACACCAATAATTGCGAACCAACTCAAAGTGTCAGAATGTGACACTTTCAGCTGGTTTGCAACTGTTGGTGTATGTCCCTGGCTCTTGGCTGCTGGCTTATTATGTAAATGGGGTAACAGACACAGCCTAGCTCATCATGAGCTGGAAAGCGCTGTTATAATTATTAATATGGGTAGGGCAAGTCACCGACCTCCACAGTTGTTGCAGAATCCTGCAGCCAAAAGCCAGGGCACTCACAGTGGAACTGCCCTGCTCTCCAGCCCCTGCCAAAACAGGCAATGCCTCCAGCAGCAAGTGGTAAAAGCTGGCCACTGCTGCCACAGCTGTGTCAGAGCTGCCACAGCTCTCCAGCAGCTGCTTGATGAAAGTGCCCTCACTCAGGGGCCATAGCCCTTCTCTTGCTTCTGCATGATTTAGCGTCTTCTAAATAAAAGATGCTGAAAGTAAATTCTGTTAGATTCCATGCCAGCTGTCAACTCTGCACGTTGTAGCAGATGAACATTGTCGCTTGGTTCCTGTTTGACATGGTGTGACTTTGACAAGAGCCACTTCAAATGCTCGCAGGCATCGGCAGAAGTTCCATAACAGTAACATCAGGCAACGCACTACACACCACGCCCAATCTAAAGGATGAAAACAGCAACAGCAATATCAGGTCAAAATCATCACGGCAAGTAAACGACCTTCTCCCCTCAGCATGACTGATATACAAGAAGTCACAAAGGAAGGCACGTTCTGTAACAGCATTACCTAACAAAGCTGCAGAGTCACCAGCAGAAGGTGGGGAGCTGCCCTGACAGGTAACAGCAAACATCACAAGGCAAGGTAC
>JAABUK010009327.1_pt1 | contig 13454 bp, 9 predicted proteins | sample 5559141 | NCBI WGS metagenome assembly JAABUK01 (sample SAMN10711869, study PRJNA513367) | rock metagenome | isolation source: Antarctica rocks | place: Antarctica: Victoria Land, Pudding Butte nord | collected 2016-01-03
GTCGCGCATCTGTGCAGTATACGCACCGGCAAAGAGCGATTGATACTCATCTAGTGCCGCAATTGCCGCATCGCGTTCGATGAGAGACAGCAGCGTTTGCGCGAAGCAGGACAGATTCCAGAGCGCGACGTTCGGCTGTTGATCGAAAGCATAGCGCCCGCCGTAATCCGAATGATTACAGATGAATCCGCCATCGTATTCATCCAGAAAACTGAACGGGCCGTAATCAATCGTCAAGCCGATGACGGACATATTGTCCGTATTCATCACACCGTGCGCGAAGCCTACGGCCTGCCACTGTGCGATCAGCCGCGCCGTGCGACTAACTACTTCGCGCAGCAATTGAAGATATAGGACTTACGCAAGAACCATCCTAAGCATTGGAGATTGCAGTTGCTGGATCAGATATTCAGACACCAGCCCGGACTTGATTTGATAGACCGTGCGTTTGCTTTGATACGCCATGTCTTTGAGCCTGAGCCAGACTAAGAAGGCACAAGCGATGTGGTTGCGCTGGATGCGCGCCTTGCGACATTGGCATGATTCCAAGCCCGTCACTTGTTTGGCTTCACGATGCAACTGCTCAATTCTCCAGCGAATGGCACACACCATTTGAGTGTCATCCGTCGAGTGTTGAGTCTGGTCATTAGTGATGACATAATCCGTGCGCTCGGTTGAGAGCACTAATCGGAACCGGTGCAGACGATGCCCTTTGGGGAAATCTTTGACATGCACGCTCTTGCCGGGCAGCTGCGCGGCGGCACCCCACGCAAGCGAGTCCACTCTCTGCTAGTTAATGTGGTCAGCGTCGTCTTCATTGACTTGCCGATTGTCTTTGAGCGGGCAGTAAAATAGTTTGCCCGCGCCCTCAATGTGCAACATCAAGGGGCGCGTCGCGTACCACGAATCCATCAGCACGGTGCGAAACTCCAACTGTTTATGCGCTCTCGTATGGTCGAACATCTCGCGGACGTGGTCGAGTTTTGACTTGCCATCACCACCTTTGTCAAAGATGCGATAGTCAATGATCCGGAACTGTTCGGTCGCAGGCTTGACATAGACGCAAGTCACGATGCCGATCCCTTTGATAATGGCGTGAGCATTGCCACTATACTGACGGCGCACGAGTTCAATCGCAAACGAATAGTTCTTGTCGGCCACCGTGTCATCGAAGAGCAAATATCCAGTGGGCGCAGTCACGATAGTGTCTTTGACTTGTTCCCACAACAAGCGCGGCGTTAGTTTGTCGCCACGCAAAAAGCGGTTCAGGTGGTCATGGCTGTACTGCTGACTATGATCGGCAAAGTCGGTCAGCGTGTAGTTGATTTGACTATTGAGCAAATACTGACAGTAATCAAGCCGCGTCGCTCGTTGGTTGGCAGTAATCATCCTGCCATTATCTACATCTTAGCTTTTTGCGTAAGTCCTAAAATAATTATGACTGACACAGCAGCATATCAGGCAGCGGCATCCTCGTTTGTCGCGCCAACCGCCGAGATTCGCGCGCATTTTCCCGCGCTTGATCGCACTCATAGTGGACTCCCTGTCGCATATTTCGACGGTCCCGGCGGCACGCAAGTCCCGCGCGGCGTGGTTGAAGCGATGGCCGATTACCTTTACCATCACAATGCCAATACGCATTGGGAATACCCGACCAGCAATGAAACAGATGCGGCTATCGAATATGCGCGGGCGGCGCTGGCGGATTTCCTGAACGCTTCGCCCGCAGAGATTGTGTTCGGCGCGAACATGACTACGCTCGCTTTTCATCTCTCGCGCACGCTCGGGCGCAGGTTTACGGCGGGTGATGAGATCATCGTCACGGAACTGGATCACCACGCCAACGTTGCGCCATGGCAGGCACTCGAAAAAGAGCGCGGGATTGTGCTGCGCACAGTCAGTATGATACCTGAGACCGGAGAACTCGATTGGGAGGATTTCGCCAAACAACTCAACGAGCGAACACGGCTCGTCGCTATCGGCGCGGCCTCGAATGCGCTGGGTACGATCACAGATGTGCGCCGCGCGGCGGAGTTGGCGCACGCCGTCGGCGCACTCGTCTTCGTTGACGCCGTACACTTTGCGCCACATCGAACCGTTGACGTTCGTGCCCTTGATTGCGATTTCCTAGCGTGTTCCGCCTACAAGTTTTACGGGCCGCACGTCGGCGTAATGTTCGGCAAGCGCGAACTTTTAGAGTTGCTGGACTTTCCCAAACTCCTGCCCGCGCCCGATGCCGCGCCCGAACGAGCGGAAACGGGAACGCAGAACCATGAAGGCATAATGGGCGCGGCGGCCGCCGTTGACTTTTTCGCCTCGCTCGCTGTTGGCAACTCGCGCCGTGAGCGTTTAAGCAACACGCTGGCGGGTCTTCACTCGCGCAGCATGGTATTGCTAACTCGATTATGGGAAGAGTTGTCGGCGATTGATGGCGTTAAGCTCTATGGCACTACGCCCGCACAGCCGCGCACGCCGACACTCGCGTTCACGATCCATAATATTGCGTCATCCGATGTTGCTCGCAGATTAGCCGAGCGAGGGCTTTTTCTTTCGCACGGAGACTTTTATGCGATGACCGTCGTCGAGCGATTAGGACTATCGGAGGAAGGTCTCGTACGTGCCGGGTGCGCTTGCTATACGACAGAAGATGAAGCGCAAAGATTAATTGATGGTGTTCGAGAGATCACTCGCCGGTAACAAGTCAGCGATCAGGCATTTCAGTAACGGTTGATTCGGGATATACGCGCGCCGATACCACACCGCGTTGTGCAGCGAAGCCGTTAATTCCCTTTCGGCTTTCTTAAGGAAGCGTCGCCTCAAACAACCGAACCTGTTTGAATAGATTGTAACGCTTCCTGCTGATCGTTGATTGTTCGCTCTGATTTATCTCTTTACGATTGGCAGAATAATCTGCGACGGATGCGCGCCGCCGCGATAAACGCGCTCGGTGGCTTTTTGAAAATCCGCGCCGGTCGCCAGTTTATAGTTCGGCATAAATTTTTGCGGATTGCGCGCGATGAGCGGAAACCATGTGCTTTGAATTTGTACCATGATGCGATGCCCCTTTTTGAAGGTATGCACGACGCCGGGCATCACGTAAGAGATTTTCGAGGGCGTGTTCGGCTTCAAGGGTTCCGGCTTTTCAAAGCTGTTGCGAAAGCGCGCCGGAAACGGTTCGCCGCGCAGCAGCATTTCGTAGCCGCCCGGTTCAAACACGCAGGCCGCCGAATCTGCGGGCGGTTTCACGCTTTCGGGATACTTATAATCGTCCGGGAAAACATCAATCAGCTTCACGACGAAATCCGAATCCGTGCCGCTCGAAGCGACGTAAAGCTGCGGCCTGATGTCGCCCGCAACCGCGATGTCTTCGGTCAAAGGTTCCGTCTGGTAAACGAGTACGTCCGGGCGATCTGCGGCGAAGCGTTGGTCTTCGGTCATAAAATCGCGTGGGTAATTGAGCGTGATCTTTTGTGTGTACGGAACCGGATGCAGCGGGTCGCTCACGTATTCGTCATAGGCCGCGCGTTCCGTGCCGACGAGAAATTTCCCTAACGAGAGTTTGCCGTTCGCGGCAAGGTAAAGCGGCGTTGCGACGGAGTTTTTCGGCTCCCATCCGGCGAGGTCGCGCCACTCGTTCGCGCCTGTGTCAAAGACGTTGACTTCCTTGATCTGCGCGATGTCGCCTTTGTCTTTCAGGAAGTGATTGAAGAACGGCAGTTCAAAGTGTGTGCGGTAATACTCTCCGGTCTTCTGCGCAAAGTAAGCGGTGCCGAGCCATTCGCCGTCGGAACGCGCCCAGCCGCCATGAAACCAGGGGCCGACGACGAGTACGTTGAAGATGCCCGGATTCTGGCGTTCGATGTACTGGTAAGTTTCAAGTGCGCCGAACAAATCTTCATTGTCATACCAGCCGCCGACGGTCATCACCGCCGCCTTGATGTTTTTTAGGTTCGGCAGAATATTGCGCTCCGCCCAGAATTGATCATAGTTCGGATGCGCCACTAACTCGTCCCAGAATTTAATGCGCGTGCCGAGTTGCTTCTGATAAATGTCGCCGGAATTACCCACGCCGCCCATTTCCAGATAAAACTTATAGCCGTCCTGCGTTCCCCATTTGAACGGTTTGAGATAATCCGTAGTCGAAGTCGGGACGGGGCGCGGCTGGCCGAACTCTGTAAAGAAGTTGTAATTCTGTGCGAGAAAGAGCGCGCCGTTGTGGTGCATATCGTCGCCGTGAAACCAGTCGGAGACGGGCGCTTGCGGGCTAATGGCTTTGATCGCCGGATGATTGTCAATGCCCGCCATCGAAGTGTAAAAGCCGGGATACGAGATGCCGTAAACGCCGACGCGCCCGTTATTGGTCGGCAAGTTTTTGACGAGCCACTCGACGGTGTCGTAAGTATCGGATGTTTCGTCAAACTGCTTTCCGGTCTTGTTCGCAATGTACGGGCGCACGTCCACGTATTCGCCCTCGCTCTTCCAACGCCCGCGCACATCCTGATAAACGAAGATGTAGCCTTCGCGCGCGAAAAGCTCGTCGGGGCCTAAAGACGTTTTGTATTTGTCCGCGCCGTATGGCGAGACGGTGTACGGCGTGCGGTTGAGCATCACCGGATATTTTTGCGAACTGTTTTTCGGCTCGTAGATCGAGGTGAAAAGTTTGACGCCGTCGCGCATCGGGATCATCACCTCGCGCTTGGTGTAGTTGCTTTTAATGTAATCGGCAAGCTGTTGTTGCTGTGGATTCAATTGCGCTTGCGCCAACAACGCGACCGGCGACACGACGAACAACAAAACAGCAACTGCAAGATTCAACAAACGCTTCAGTCTCATAATTTCTCCGCTAGAACAATGGAAAGAGATTAGTTTTCAGTGCCCGCCGACGTTTGATTGCTCGCCTTCAACTCAATCAATTGACCGGCGAACAGCGTGCTCGCGCCGCGTTCAATGGCGAGTTTATTAAAGGCGGCAACATCCGTGACGAGAAGTTGATTCACAGTATTCAGATAGCCTTGGAGTTGGTTGCGAACGTCCGCCATCTCTGCTTTCTGAAGTTCGCTCGGAGCTTGGCCGTAATCGGAGAGCACGTTTCTCATGACTCCCTGCAAACGATCATGGAATCGCTCTAGGAAGTGCAAACGGTCTGACGCGCCCGGCTGAACTTCGTTGTTATACAGCGGTAGCTCCGCTTGCTCCAATTTCTTGCTTAACAGACGAGATTGCTCAAGCACGGGTTGATACGCCGCTTGTACTTCCGTGCCTTGACCTTCGCCGCCGAGAAGCTCTTGCAGCGAGGCGATCTGTTTCTTCAAACTGTTGATGCGGTTGAGAGCTTCCGCGAGCACCGAGACTTCGTCGCGTAACTCAAGCCCGGCCTGCACCTGCGCGCGGAAGGCGTTCACGTCCGTCTGTACGCGCGGGTCGAGTCCGACTTGCACCGTCTGCGTCTGCGTTCTTCCATTCGCCGTGACAGCCACTTTGTAAACGCCGGGCATAACGGACGGGCCGGCGGAATTGTCTTCTTGAAAGTCCGCGTCCTCACGCTCGGCTGCCGGTGACGGCGTGAAATTCAGTTTCTTCGCGCCTTCGTAGCGCAAGTCCCAGTTGGCGCGATTGAAGCCGCGCTTTGCCGTGCCGTAAAAAGTTTTGATGAGCGCGCCCCGTTCGTCTGTGACGACGATTTTTACGGGCGTCTCTTTCTTCTTTTTCTGCTCCGGCGTGATCTTAATTTCCGCCGGGAGGTAATAATCAACAATCGCGCCGCGCGGCGGATTCGGCGCGGTGAAACCGCCGAGGCTGAAGCCGCGTTTGTTCCACATCAGCCAGTGATTTGTCGCGGGCGTGCTGAAGAGTTGGAAGCCGCTGTTCGCCGCTTGAGCGTTCATCTCTTCAAGGGGCGAGACGTTGTCGAGCACAAAGAGGCCGCGCCCGTGCGTCGCAACGACCATGTCGTGACTCTTCCTGACGAACTTAATGTCATAGGTGGGCACGGTTGGAAAGTTGCTCTTGAGTGGTGTCCATCTCGCGCCATCGTCGTTTGAATAGAAGAGACCCGTCTCTGTTCCGACGACGAGAAATCCGCGCCGGTTGGGATTCTCGCGGATCACTTTGGCGGGTTGATCGTTTGGCAGATTCTGCGCAATCGGCGTCCACGTCTTGCCGAAATCATGCGTCTTAAAAACGTAAGGCTTGTCGTTGTCAACTTCGTGGAAGTCAACGGCGATGTAGGCGGTGTCCGCCGAAAACGGCGATGCTTCAATCTGCTGCAAGCGTCCCCATTGCGGCAGGTTCTTGATGTTTGCGGTGGCGTTCGTCCAATGCTCGCCGCCGTCGCGCGTCACCTGCACGAGGCCGTCATCGGTTCCGACCCAGATTGTTTTCGGATCAACGGGCGAGACGGCAAAGGAAAGAATCGTGTCGTAAGTTTCTGCGCCGCTCAAGTCGAGTTCGACCTGTCCGCCGCTGCTCTCCTGCTTTGACTTGTCGTTGCGCGTTAAGTCGGGACTAATCGGCGTCCAGTGTGCGCCCGCGTCCGTTGATTTGAAGAGAACATTTCCGCCGAGATAAATCTCATCGGGGTTGGTGGCGGAAACGGCAATCGGAGAAGTCCAGTTAAAGCGATATTTGAGGTCGGCGGGCTTCAACGCGCCGACGCCTTGCGAGTACGGACGAAGCGATCTCGCCAGACCGTTTCTTTTATCGAGACGGCGTATGAAACCGTTTTGCGAGTCGGCATAAATTATGTGCGAAGCGCCGGGCGCTGGCACGACGTACTCGCCGTCGCCTCCGACAACTGTGTACCAATCGTTATTGGTAATGCCGCCGGGACTCAAGCTGTTCGACGGGCCGCACCAACCGTTGTTGTCCTGCAAGCCGCCGCACAGGTTGTACGGCGTCTCGTCGTCTGCGGCGACTTGATAGAATTGCTCTATCGGCAAGTTATCAAGAAAACGCCAGCTTCTGCCCGCATCGGCGGAAGTATAGACGCCGCCGTCGTTGCCTAGAATTGTGCGGTCGGGATTCTGCGGGTCAATCCACATCGAGTGATTGTCTGGATGCACGCCGCGTCCGATGATGCGCGCGGTTTTGCCGCCGTCATCGGAGAGCAAGATGTCGAAAGAAAGGAAATAAACTTTCGACTCATCTTTAGGCGAAACCATTAGTTGGCTGAAATAGAACGGGCGCGCATTCAGCAGGTGATTGTTGCTCACTTCGCGCCAGTGGTCGCCGTAGTCCGTCGAATCCCACAGCACGCCCTTCTTCGCTTCGACGAGCGCGTAAACGTGGCGCGGGTTCGATGGCGCGACCGCAAGGCCGATGCGCCCGACTGCGCCTTCCGGCAACCCGTCCGTTAATTTCTTCCACGTGCCGCCGCCGTCAATCGAACGATAAATGCCGCCGCTTGTGCCGCCGCTTTCGAGCTTCCAAGGGAAACGCTGCACCTGCCACATCCCCGCGTAGAGAATCAACGGATTGGTCGGGTCTATGACTAAAGAGCTGACGCCGGTGGTCTCATTAATGTAGAGCGTCTTCGCCCATGTCTTGCCGCCGTCGGTCGTGCGAAAAACGCCGCGCTCCTGATTCTGCCCCCACGCGCGGCCAATCGCGCCGACGAACACAATGTTCGGATTTTTGGGATCAACGATGATGGTGGAGATTTGCCCGGCGTCCTTCAAGCCCATGAAGCGCCACGTATTGCCGCCGTCGGGCGACATATAAACGCCGCGTCCCGTAGAGATGTCGTTGCGTATATTTGCTTCGCCCGTGCCCACCCAAACGATGTTCGGATTCGACGGCGCAAGCGCAATCGCGCCGATGGATGCAACCGCTTCTTTTTCAAAGATCGCTTTCCATGAAAGCCCGCCGTCGGTTGTGCGAAAGACGCCGCCCGCCGCCGCGCCGATATAGTAGAGGTTCGGCTGTCCGGGAACGCCGACCACAGATGTCACACGCCCGCCGCCCGCCGCCGGCCCCAGATTGCGGAACTTGAAATTCTCCAGCGGATCAAATGGCGCGCTTTGAGCCGGAGCATCTTTCTTCGACTGGGTAGATTGCTCTTCGACTCTTCCCGATTCCTGCGCGTCTGTGGTTTGTGCTTTGGCAATCGGAAAAACTCCGAAGAGCATTAGTATCGCCAAACCGATTAATGAATACTCCGACTTCATAAGGCAAACTCCTGTATGAGGATGGCTTATAGTAATGAGCCATCTGTGTGAATAGATGTGTTGATCGTCGTTCGGTTGACCGGACTGAAAAGGATTGAAGGTTACCACTTCGCGGGTTGTCTCATCAACATCTCGAAAAGAGCGGTAGTGGAACAATTTGCAGATTGATCCTATGGAACTCGCATATCAATACTTCCTGAACTTCATATTGCGATTGTAGGCTAATGGCAACAACATAACGCGCAGAGGTTAAGGCATCCCATGTTATACATCTTTTGCGGTGGCGAACTCTTGAGGAAGTCGAGCACGCCAGCAGCCGTGAAGCAGATCAACGCACTGGTCTTGAGTATTGCTGTTGTCTATTTCTTAACAAAGATCGCTTTCGGAATCATCATGTGGACGCCTTTTGTTCCGTCCACAAGCTCTGTGATGTGTAAATCTGCCGCGACGCTTGCGAGCATATATGCCTCATCGCGCGCGAGGTGTTTTTCCGTAACTAGAAAGTCTATCATCTCGCGCACCGCCAACTTCGTTGCTTCATTCAAGTCCACGTTGATGCCCATCGTAATGTAGTGCGTCGGTGTCTCGGCACGCGGCCATGTCAAGTGCATATCCTTGCGCACCACGAACTCGAAAGTACCTACGAGGGATGTTTCAAGCGCGGTAATATCTACTTCGCCGTCGCCCTGTCCGGCGTGACCATCGCCGACTTCAAAGAGCGCGCCCGGCACATGAACCGGAATAAACAGCGTCGTGCCTGCCACCAATTCTTTGTTGTCCAGATTGCCCGCATGAACGCCCGGCGGCGCGCTGTTGATACGCCCTGCTGCCGGTGGTGGCGCAACGCCCATGCTACCGAAGAAAGGTCGTAGCGGTATCTCGATGCCGGGAGCAAACCGCGCGATCATACGCTTGCCATCGAGCGGCACGATCTTCATTCGCGCATATGGGAAATCTTCCGGTATAAATCCTCCCTTCGGGCCAAACGCATTGTAGGCGTAAGGAATCGCCAGCTTCGCTGACTTGATGCGTACCTCCAGCACGTCGCCCGGCATCGCATTCTCGATGTAGATCGGGCCGGTCAGAATGTGACCGCCCGGCCCTTTGTCTGTGACTTCAGTGTGGATGTCGCGCAGAGATTGTTCGACATCAGCGGGGCGCACTCCAGCTCCTTCGAGTCGCGTCGGGCTGGAAGTGAGCAGCGTTTGCACTTCGACTGTATCGCCGGATTTGATGCGCAAGACGGGCTTGGCGCTTGCGTCATAGTAGCCCCAGGCGACGGTCTTCGGCGTCGGCTTTAGCCGGTAAACTCCGGCAGGCGCAGATGCGGTTTCACGCTGCTGACCCCTGACTTCAAATGAAATCAAGGCGAGGGCACACACGGCGAAGAGCACAGTTCGTTTCATCATCTATCCTTTTTGACGTTAAATTTGAAAGGAATGACAGTTGCGCCATGGCTGCTCATTCATCAGCCACTTAAACTGATGAATAAGTTCCCCTCAATGCTTGCGCGCATTTTGTTTCCTTCACTAAGTTAAGAATACCGCAGGCGACGCGAAGTGCAACAACTTCCCGTGAAGAACTCGATAGACAATCACACTCAAACAGCCAAAGTTCCCTTCACTATTTCATGAAGGAAGTAAAACGCAATGGTAATTTTAAGCGGCAATTGTGAAGTATGGCGGAGTATACACTTTCCAACGCTAAAAGACTTTCTTCATTGTATGTATAATTCATGTACTTTGTGCGGGCAGTTATCAAGGCAGCTTGTTTATAACTAAACGATGAGACGCGCAAGCTGGCAATCAAAGGTATGACTTCAATCCGACTTCTCATAAGCTTAACGGCCATTGTTCTATTCTCTGCCGATTCACTTCCCTATAATGGCAATAGTAGTGTGTTCACTCAAGCATCTCATGCTCACATAGCTTTAATGAGTCCGAGGAATAAGCACTGGAGTCAAACAGCCCCCGCCGTTTTTCGAGTGAAGATTGAAACCTCCAAGGGCTACTTCGTCATTGAGGCTCATCGTGATTGGTCGCCCTATGGCGTAGACCGATTTTACAATCTCGTGCGCGCAGGATTTTTCGATAATTCTCGTTTCTTCCGTGTGCGCGCAGGCTTCGTCGCACAATTCGGAATCCCCGGCGATCCAGAGATTGCGGCCATTTGGAAAAACGAAACGATCCCGGATGATCCTGTCCGGCAAAATAATACACGCGGATTTGTGACATACGCGATGACCGGGACCAACACCCGGACGACTCAACTCTTTATCAACCTGGGCGACAACTCCCGCTTGAACAACGAAGGATTCGCGCCCATCGGCAAAGTCATCGAGGGAATGACGGTTGTGGATCAGCTTTACGCAGGCTATGGAGAGGAAGCAGGCGGCGGGATGAGGGGCGGGAAGCAAGGAAAAATCTTCGCTGGAGGCAACGCATCTCTCGACCGGGAGTTTCCCAAACTGGATAAGCTGGCGCGAGCCAGAGTTGTAAACAGACAAAGGAAGCTTCTATGACTCAATCATCGCAATTGTGCATTGGTTTGACGCGAATCTTAAAAAGTGAGCTTACACAAATGACTAAAAGTCTAATCCGCTCTCGCTTGATTTTAACAGCGGCAGCGCTGCTCATCACGAGCGTTTTAACTGTGCTCGCACAGAGTGTAACCAACAAGGCAAACCCGGCACAGACCTGGTGGGCGCACGTGCAGTTTCTGGCCGACGATAAGCTAGAGGGGCGTGATACAGGAAGCGTCGGACACCGCAAGGCAGCCGAGTATATTGCAGATAATTTCAAGCGCGCCGGACTCATACCCGCCGGTACAGCAGGCTATATTCAACCCGTCCGGTTTCGTTCACGCCGCATCGTTGAGGATCAATCAGGTTTAGCTCTTATACGCAAAGACGGCGTGCAACCGATTCAACTCGGTGAAGACGCAACTTTCAATATGCGTGTCGAACAGGCGCCCTACACTGAGGCACCGATTGTTTTCGTTGGCTACGGACTGACCGTGCCCGAGATGAAATACGATGACCTTGCGGGGCTAGACCTGCGCGGCAAGGTCGTGTTGCTGTTGACGGGTGGGCCTTCGACGATTCCCGGCCCCCTTTTATCACATTATCAATCAGAGCGCTGGAGCGTCTTGAAACAGGCGGGTGCCATCGGCGTGCTTGCGATTCAGAATCCACGCGGCATGGATATTCCATGGGATCGCGCAAAGCTGGCCCGCTTTATGCCGTCGCTGACGCTGGACGATTCAACTCTTGATGACACGATTGGCGAACGGCTTGCCGTGACGATCAATCCGGCGCGCGCCGAAAAGTTTTTCAATGGTTCAGGTCACACTTTTGAAGAGATTCTGACACTGGCAAACAATGGAAAACTTTTGCCAAAATTTAAGGTTCCGGCCTCCATTCGTGCGTCCGTGAAGATGGACACTTCTGAGATCGAATCACAAAACGTAGTCGGCATACTGCCCGGCACTGATCCGAACTTGAAGAACGAGTATGTCGTCCTCTCTGCTCATCTCGATCATGTCGGAGTCGGGCAACCCATCAATGGCGATAGAATTTACAATGGCGCGATGGATAATGCGTCGGGGGTCGCCACGTTGCTTGAGACGGCATCAAGGCTTCACAACACACAGCAGAGCTTTCGCCGCTCCGTAGTTTTTCTAGCAGTCACGGCTGAAGAGAAAGGGCTGCTCGGCTCCAAATACTTTGCGGCTCATCCAACCGTGCCCGCAAAGCAAATCGTCGCTAACGTCAACGTTGATATGTTTCTGCCGCTCTTCCCGTTGCAGAGTCTCATCGTTCAGGGCTTGGAAGAGTCAGATTTAGCAGATGACCTGCGCCACACGGGTCAGACGCTCAACATCAAAATCCTCTCCGATCCAGAACCCGAACGAAACTCTTTCATACGCAGCGATCAATATAGCTTTATCAAACGCGGCGTGCCCGCCGTCGCATTAAAAGTCGGGTACACGAAAGGCTCCCCCCAGCAGTTGATCGTCAAGCGTTGGCGCACAGAGCACTACCACGCTCCGTCAGACGATTTGAGTCAGCCGGTTGACTTTCAGGCGGCAGCCGATTTCAATAGAGCTTACCTGCTCGTTGTTGAATCGGTAGCCAATAGGGATGCGCGGCCCAGGTGGAATAGCGATAGCTTCTTCCGTAGATTTGCACGCTAATCTGGGATTACGCGGGGAGGTCGTAAGAGTTTTAAGCGAGCACACCAAGGTCGAGTCGGCGGCGTAGCTGTTGCGCGAAGCCAAGCGGCGCGGAAGCTGCCCGCATCACTTCGGGCGTGCGGTTGGACGGTTGCGGAAAGTTCATCAAGAACTCTGCGTGGTCAAAGACGGGCGACGCTACTTCGTCTCCAACGACACGCACTTCTCATCACGAGAAGTCAAAGCGCGCTACTGGCATTGGCAGCAGATTGAAGAAACTTTTCGTCTTCTCAAACAAGAGTTCGGGTGGGGCACGGCGAGCGCACCGAAGGCCAGAGCGCAAGATGCACAACGCCGTTCGCGTCCACAGTGTTGCGCGCGCGCGGCGGCGAAACGTAGCCGCGTCCCTCGTCAACGCGCACGCGCCCTGAATTGCGCACACGTTCTTCGTTGACGCGCGTCCAGCGCGTGCGCCGCGCGTTGTGCCGGTTGTGATAACGTCTGCGTCGCGTCGCTCATGCCGGGCAAGTTCCCGCTCCACTTGCTCACGCCTTTGCACGCCGTACTGCTGCACGTCGTTGCGTTTTGTGCTGGTGTTTGTCGCCTGCCCTGTGCGCGGCGGCGCGGAAGGTTGCGGCGTAGTTGCGTTGTCGCGCTGCACGCGCTCGGCGTTTGCCGCGCTCGCGCCGTTGTTGCTACGTTCGCTGCCAAATTCATCAATTCGAGGCATAGTGTTAATCCTGCGGCGTATAGAATGAAAACCTAAAACTGTTTTGTACGATAATTATCGGCAGCTTGCAAAGAATGTTGCGTCAACATGAATCAACGTGCATTGAGCGATTGTTGAACGTGTGCTTAAGTCCGGCTTTGCTCGGAGCGCCGGATTCTCACTCTATTGTCTTTATCCGGTTCGCCGTGACATGCTACCAGAACTGAGAAACACGCCGTAGGTTAGACTCTCTTCATCGAATAAACGTAAAGTTTTTAGCTTTAGAAGTTACGCAGTTGAGAAGCATTGTGATAAAAAAGCGGAATGAATCCGCCGAAAGTAAGTGACGAAGACTACATTAACTTTTTGATTGCAACGCCGCGCTCTGTGAGCGCCACCGAAGCCGC
>JAABUK010009328.1_pt1 | contig 13454 bp, 7 predicted proteins | sample 5559141 | NCBI WGS metagenome assembly JAABUK01 (sample SAMN10711869, study PRJNA513367) | rock metagenome | isolation source: Antarctica rocks | place: Antarctica: Victoria Land, Pudding Butte nord | collected 2016-01-03
CAGGGAGGCGAAGCAGACGGAACAGCAGGAGCAGCAGTGGGAGGGTGGACTGCCGCTTCCAAGGTGGGGTGCCTCGAGTGCTGGGAGTAGTGGAAGCGACATCTGGGAGAAACTTTGATCATGCTCGTCTGGTCTTCGAGTATATACGGGTGATTGTCAGGTATGGGTGTGGGTGTCAGTGCGATTGGCTTCGCTGAACCGGAACGAGAATACCGGATCAAGGATTGCTTAGGTATTGAACGGATAGGAGCGTGGGCCGCACACGGTGGCCGCTACGAGATTATCAACTACCATTTAGCGACGACGGATCGGATGCGATGCTCGAGAGCGCCTTTGCCAGAACGTCGTTGATGTATGACCAAGTGAGAGGCATTTGCATCTGCATTTGAATTCGAGCTGTTTGCTGCTGCTGCTGCTGCTGCTGGTCTGGTCTCATGCGCCTCCGGCATTGCTCGGAAGTATCATCGTGCAGTCTTTATGACAGGCCGAGGAGTCACGGGCGAAGGAAGGAAGGATTGAAATGAATGTGGGGATGTAGATTCTCCTGCTCGCCTCCAGAGCACCTATTCCCAGCCACTTCATCAAAGCGCAATTTCAGAGAGTGAGTGTGGCAACATAAACCCCTCCACCACTTATATACGTACCCGTAATCATTACTCGTACGGAGTACTGATGAAGCTGCTCCAGTCATGACTAGCCAATCAGTAAATGGGTTCGAGTGGGAACTCCCAGATACTGACGGAGTGGGTAATTATGTCCGACCTGGGAATCCTGTTCTGTAATTAAAGAGGGGAGGGTAATCATGCCATAATCATCATGGTGAATGGATGTGCGGGCTACGGATATTTAATGTGGACAATTACTCAATTTGGTCGGGCCCATCTTGTGGGGTGGTGCCTGTACGGGGCTGGGGCAACAGATAGACGTCGACAGAACAGGTTAATGGCTCGAGTCCGGGGGCACATGTGGATGGAGAAGGTATAACTAGTTGTGTACGTGTGAGTTCGTTGCGGGATTGCAGTAGGATTTGGGGTTTCGAGATTGTACACCTTACATTCACTTTCTCTCTGGCACTTCCATGCTCCTATCTTCAGCATAAACCACAGTTGCAGCAAGAAATTCCAACCAGCTTCACGACATGGTCCTGCTGCTCCCACCTCGTGGTCCCCCTTGCCAAATCCATGATCATCAGATAGCCATAAATTTCATTTAAAAAAAACAACCAGCTCCCTCGTGCAAAAGGTCGATTTCTGTCAAGGGCAGCTCACAGCAGAGAAGAAAGAAATGATAGACTGGACACAGACCAGGCTGAGACGTGAAGATAAACATTATGTAAGTGCGTATCTCTATATGTATGTGCCGGCCAGGTCGAGAAGAAAGTCTGTATTCGTCAATTGGGCCCGGTTGATGTGCATAATGTATGTTGAGAATTGGTGGGTTGAAGCGAAGTGAATCATTATATACAATAGTGTCGTGATGTGAGAAGGATACGTGTTGCAGATTGACCGTATGTATGGCTGTTGGGGTACTGCTGCAGATGGTTTGCCGGACAACAACAGAAAAAGCCTGTTCAAAGATCTCCGGACGAAAAGGAAGGAGTTGAGGGTTTGTGCAGCTCGCCAAGATTCCCGCGATCAAGCACGCCACGTGTTCGTGCAGAGGACGGAAGTTGATATTCGTGATCATGCTGGTTGGGAGGACTTCTTGCGTCCAAATATGCTTCTCGTCCTGGACTTGTCCAGAGTTTTCTTGTCTTGAATGGGTGTGGCTGATCGAACGGGGGTTCGTGGATCGTTGTATTTGTCTTTGTAGATCCTGTTGTACTGTCAGAAACCGTGGTAAGAAGACTCTGCCATCGCTGAAACTTACCAGCTGTTGCCGACCATGTTAACACCCCTCTGATCTGCTATGCGATAGAACTTGGCAGCCTTCTTCAAATCCTTTCTGCAACCAATACCCTCTGCATAGCAGAAGCCGGCTTCAGTCAACGCATCTACATCACCCCAGTACCCAGCGACCTCGAAGCAACGCAGGGCCAGCGCTCTGTCCTGTTCGATGCCCCAGCCATTCAAATGGCTGACACCTAGCTCGTAGATACTCAAGGCGGATTGAGCACGTTTTGTCTTTTTGTCATGAGACTCTCGCACGCCCGTTGCGGCAGTGGGACTCTCAGCCTCCGCAACCTCGAGTATAGCGGAATCGAGTGCTTTGCGCAACCACTGCACGCCCTCTCGTTGATTTGGTCGCATACCCCAGCCATGACGACAGGCAAGAGCATAGAGTAACATGGCAGTCGGATGATTTTGCATTGCTGCTATGCGCAGATGGTATGTTGATTCTTGTAAGGCGCCGTTTTCGTGGCATTCAATGCCCTTTGTAACGTGGTCGTCTGGTGACATGTAGTGGTAGCCGGTCACATTCGTCATATCCGTTCTCGTTGACATTGGCCGAAGCGTACTGTTTGACTTGGAGGAAGTGGACTTTGTATCTTCAGCCTCCGCCTTAGGCGCAGATGGACCATGCATGGACCTAAGATCGCCTGTTTCGACGGAGGTGCGACCTCTCGAAGACGTCATCGACTTCGTGGATTTGGCGGATCTGACTGATTGTGAGGGGGAGGGTGATGGCTGCTGTTGTTGAACAGGCTGCTCAGGTGTGGTAGGTCGTGCAGATTTGAAATTGAATGCAAAGGTAGCTTCTTTTGTCGTAGGGTTATCCTGCTGAGGATCAAGGGTGACTTTAGGTGGCGAAGAAGGTGGAACCAAAGGCCTCTCAGATGTGGCCCCAGGCAGAGATGTATCATGGAAAAGGGGCTCTTTCCATTCGAAATGCGGTGTCGACAGGCCCCGAAAGATGGCAGAATCTCGAGAGACCATTCGGCCTCGAGGCAAGGAGAACTTTGTGTAGGTGTAGGAAGAGCCGGTCCCCGAGAGGTAGCCGTCATTATCAGCTAACTGGGCATCTTCAGTCTGTGCAGTTACATACGAGTCGCTTTGTAACATTACAGAAGGTTGTCGATTAGGCGAAGCAGCGAGCTGGCGTGGCGCAGGAGAATCTCCTCGACTCAGGATGCTGAGACTGGCCGCGCTCCGTGGACGGGAATAATTCAAAGGAATCCGTTGTGCTGAGACACCGTTGACAGATGCTTCCGAGTTGATGGAGGGAGATCGAGGCGGGTGTACTGGGATGAACGGAGATAGTGGTGAGTGTGGTGCTGATATCCCGCTACTTGAGGAGAGCTTACGCGGATATGAGAAGGACGAGCCGGCAGTCGAGCTGGTGTAATCATCGTCTGAGCTTTCGTGTTGTAGTACAGGCCTGACTGGAGGGGAGATTGCAAATGTTGGTTCAGGTTGCGAGTTTGCAGAGTCGTTTCTTGAGTGAACTTGCTGCCTGCTCACAATGCTCGGGCTGGGTGAACTCGACTCGAGTTTCGCTTGCCACGGTGCCATATTGCGATCTGCCAAGGCAGACGTGGGCACGAGTGGGTCTGTCCAGGGAAACCCGAAGTAGTCTAAACGCGTAGGCGGCTGGCGTGTGCTCTCGGATGTGCTTGGTCGATCCATTGGAGTCATAAATCGTCCATCTTCTTCCCCATCGTCATCGGTCGTTGTGGGCACCCCACTGATTCTGGGATGCTGAGACAGATGTCGATCCTGAGGATGTGCAACCGATGGACTGCTACCAGGGCCCTCCTCGTCTCTTATGCAGCTGCTCCCTGACTCTTCTGAGAAAGACCTAAAGACAGTTGGCCGATCCGCTCGGTGCTGTGATAAGGACTTCGTGACCATCGCAGGTGGCAGTCGACTTATCCTCTTCTCTCCACTTTTCTTGATGTCCAATTGCTTTGCCATCAACCGGCTCTGCGCTGCAAACGCGTCCAGAGGTGAGAGTGTTGGCGGAACCTCTCCATCGTTGTATTGTACACGAGGGGAAAGAAGGGGTAGTCTGGAAGATGTATCGATGGGTGTCGCATTGAGGTCAATGCAGTTGGGCCTTTCGCGCATGGTGTCGTCGCAACTGGGAGAGAAGATGAGTTGCGACGATCTCTCTGAAGCGCTACGCGGCGATGACAAGTTTTACGTTGGAAAGATGGACTTTTCTTGCAATCTGGTGATCTCTGATGGCATTTGTCTGACAAGCTTGCTTGTGTTTCGGAGACGAGGTTGTCATGCCACAGCAGACTGATCGGGAGCTCTGAGCTTTCTCCAGGAGCTCACCGGACCGGACGCTGTAGATTGAATCGAGTGAATAGTAGAGAGTTATTACAGGAGTCCGACGGCGAGGTCCAACCGCGATAACAGCAGTTTCGAGGCCCCTGGAAGCACGATAATAATAGAGTTCAACTGGTGGTAGAAGAAGTGCCGGGAAGAAAGTCACACCGGAGGATGAGATTGAGTAGTCGTTGTTACTATCCTGGTCCTGGTAGCATGTCTTGCTGGTTCAGGGGCTGTGGACTGCCCGCCGCTCCACCACCAACGCTGTCCCACGAAATCCACGGTGCCAGAGAGCTGCTAGCAGCAGGAGCCCAATTCCAGCGCTGCAGATCACCTAATAACAATGCGCCTAAGCTTGCTCAACACGAGCTTGAAACAGACCACTACTCTCCTAATTTGTTCGATCCATGGGCCCAGGCTCGTGGCTAGAACTAGGAGTCTGAGAGCAACGCCACCAATGGAACGCTGCGCGCAACGACTAACAACAACACCAACAGAACTTCGTCAGCGGCTAGTTCATGACCGACAGCCTATTCGATAGTCATCTGCAGGCCCGGAACAAGGATGGCGGAAGTTTGGCTTCAGAGACCAATCAACTTGACCACTGGCAAAGCCTTTTCTTGACCCCAAGCCGCGCTCTTACCAGGTAACGTACATAGCTAAGGAATGTACAGCTTGAGAGTTCCAGATCGTAAGGAGAACAGTCAATAATGTCCACTGGGCTCACAATTAACAAGGTCCAAGTCGAACGTGCCTGTTGTACTGCAGTCCCAACAACAGTCACTGGGCTGCTGATCTGATCTGAGGTGGTTCAGATGCTGAAGAGATTTATATCTGTTATCGGATCACGACCTATTCGGCTCCCTTATCTGAGTAGCTGCTACTCCAGCGAGGTCGCTATCAGCCAAAGGTCATGATGGAGGCTGACCTTTCGCAGCTTCCCGGCTTAACTTTCTGCCATTCTGCTCAAAGAAAGCATGGACAACATTGATAGGCCGCGAGATGCCATAGATTCTCGCCAGCACCAGCGAAGACGTATTGCTTGAAACTTCTTGCCAGCTTCTTCAGCATCAGCGTACTGGAAGGCACTGGAGCCATGAGTTGCGCCGGCAAAGAGACATATCCAGTCCCTAAAGTATTTGTGACAGCAGTGGGTGACGCTTGCGTCAGGTTTCATCGCGGCCTCCAAGCAACGCCGTAACTGTAGTGAATTTATTGGGCCAGCCTCAGAGGTCCCTCTCGACGTCTAATCTCTGGCTGGCAGGGATCGCTTTGCGAAGTGCTGCTGGTACTGGTCCTGGATGATTCAGGGTCAAATGGATTGTTTCCTGTTGCGGAAACGCTTTTCATCGGAATCTGGTACTCTGCTTCATGAGCGTCAACATCCGTAGCCATACTTTCCTCGAACCTATACCCAAAACTCCGTTCGGTCTCAGCGCCCAATGTGACTTTTCCAAAATACTTGTCTTGTCATGGGAGACAGGATACGACATTGAACGAAGAGGAAAGAATGACAGGTGAGAGGAAGATTTTGTGGTTGAGCAGTTGATGAGGTTGAGAAAGACAGGATAGAGCACATGTTGGGAGAAGCATGCCAGCAATACTCGGACTCACCAAGTCTGTGAGATTGAGGAAAATCTCAGAATGCTGGAACATATGGCTACAATACGGCATTGTTTGCATCGATTGTGGAAGAGGGTCTTTCTTTGCGGGTTGGAGCGTAGCGCATTCTGTGCAGCAACGATCTTGCTATTGAACAAGCACTTGCTGTGATCTCATAGTTAAACTTTGGTATAAGTACGGGTAAAGCTTGAATCTGAGGATGCTCAGATCTTTGGCGAAAGAAACTTCAGGGTGTTCACGGGACGTTGATTGAAAGTTGTTGGGTGAGGTGGCAAAGATCGAAGCAACGAACGAAGTACAGAAGCGGGAGAAGAAGTCTAGAATTTCGCATATGGATAACTCCTCTAATGGCTTTAAAGACAGCGCCGAAACTTATTCCCTTTTATCTAGTTATCGATCGATAGCTTGCTGCTGAATCAGCGTCACAATTCTTCCAAGGAGAACTACATCTGGTAGAGACAGTGAAAGGACTACAGTGGCGTACAGACCGATGAAACCTATCCAAAGTCCCTCTCGGACAGTGATGAAGATCATTTGTAAAGTCGCAATGTACTACTATGGATGTGCATTCCCTGCTCGTGCGATGGCTTATAGGATCAGTGTAGTTTCAAGTTTGCTCATTGAAGCCCTGTAAATGGATCTAGCGCTCGATAACTGGCTGTCAATATTCATGAGGCATGATTATGTGGCGATCGGGCAAACATCAGACTTACTAATTTTGTCATAGGGTCTTAGACCGGAGGTCCTTTCGCTCCACCTAGTTGCTATTATTAGTACCCATGCTAATGACCCTTGAGGCTGAACCATCTAAGTTAGGCCAGCCATGACTTCTTGACTGTTCTACTGGTACGGAGACGTGCCCCAAAAGTAAGGAAAATCCGCTAATTTGGCGTGGCCCTGGCGTGTCACTGGCGCTGTTTAGCGTAGCTCTAGAGAGCTCTCATACTAATCTATATGGTAACCTAATCTATTTAGAACCGAAAATAGTATTTATTGACTACTTAAATCATGACCAATCACAACGCTCTATTTGAATCTTGGCGGTACTTCTACTTTACATGATTGATATCTAAGCTATTATACGGCTAAAGAGTGGAAATAAATATAAAGAGAGTATACAGAGCTCTAAACACAGCTAAGCAGACACTCAAATCAAGGGCAAGCTCTCTACACTACAATTCATTAATCGACAAACTTAACATCAAGCTTAAGACGAGGATAATAAGGCCAGCGAGCTAAAATAGGATGAATTCTCTGAAGAGTAATTCTGTTCTTCGCTAGATACAATTTAGTATGGGCACTTGAACATCTAGCTCTACGCCAGTGACACGCCAGGGCCACGCCAAATTAGCGGATTTTCCTTACTTTTGGGGCACGTCTCCGTACATTACTTATTGACTATCCAGAGCTCTGTGCTCCTCATAATGGACTGCACGCTCTTCTTCGGATGCTGCGATATTGGGGGTTCTGCAGGTTTATGATATTGACGGCATACCTATCCCATATCTTCCTTTGATCTATTCTTAACGACTCTTGTGGCGGACCGCTGAGAGGTCCAGCTACTTACCATGGCCAACTTCTACTATTTGATGGGCGTGAGGGAAGACGACTTTCAACTATCGCATCGCTTCCTGACCTCATGGCTGCTCCCTCCTATGTATCTCGCCATCTTGCGGGCTCTCATCTCTATCTATGCCTTCACGACGATCTTTTTCATATTCGGTTGGCAGGGAACTCATAGCCTGACTGATGCCAATGACGGCGAGCTCAGCAAGTTCACCAGCTTGACCTTTTGGGGCATCGCGTTTTACTTCCTCTTCTCCACCATTCATACATGTCTCTACGCCCGCAGAGGGTATGCCCCATTGGACCATTGGCCACGGCCCCTACAGGCATTGCATAGCCTATTTTACACCACTATCGTCACCTTTCCTTTTCTCGTGACGATAGTTTTCTGGGTTCTTCTATACGACGGCTCTTGGTTTACAATCGAGTTTGATGCTTGGTCAAACGTAAGCACTCCCGTTCACGGCTGGTGCAAGCGCTTACTAACAGCCCTCCAGACTTCGCGCCACAGCCTCAACTCTCTCTTCGCTCTCCTCGAAGTACTCTTATCTGCCACTAATCCCCCACCTTGGCTGCACCTTCTGTTCCTCATCGTCATTCTTGCGCTATACTTGGCCCTGGCTTACCTTACGTTTGCGACCCAAGGATTCTATACATACAACTTCCTGAATCCAGCATCAGGCCGAGGACGCGTTGCTGCTTATTGCTTCGGTATACTAGCTGCTGTCGTTGTGGTTTTCGTCGTGGTCTGGCTACTCATCTGGGTCCGGAGAAAGTTCACTCGCACGGGGAAGAAGAGTCGAGGAGATATGTCAGGCACGAGATATGGTGATCTAGAAATGTTCCAAGAGCGTAAATAGTTGAGCAATAGATACCAGCATTAAAGCACCCTGAATCGCTCCATTACTCCGAGACAATTCGCAGTTCGGATATTCCACGCGTTTCTCCAGAAGGGTACGAAGGCAAGGATTAAAGAACGCGGGACATTTACACCTCACCTTTGAGATAGGTGCAGCAACATAGTGGTAAATTGTGACAAAAGCGTCAACGTCTTCGCGCCTTTATTCGCAACCGTTGCAAAATCCATCACGACACCGGGGCATTCTCGTCAGAGTTCCTTGACCCTTTAGCAACGGATGTTAACCTTGCTAAGCGGCCTTCGAGTATTCTCGTAAATATCCTATCCACACCTACGCACCTTCCCAGTGAACGTACACAAAGCTCCAATGCCTAATTTTAATTACGTGTTTGTGGATAGCATACTCGGCGGCATGAGGCCATGTTGAAGAGAAGAATACCCTTATGAGCTCAAGGCCTGAGGCGGGCAAGGAGGATGCCCGGGATGAAGTGCAGGATGATGGCTTAGATCTACAGCATGATGTCGAAATTGGAGAAGAAGAGCTAGGCGCATCGCACGACTACCCTTTAGAAGTCGATCTGGTGGCGGACGCAATATCCCATGAAGATGGTTTACCAGAAGCGGGAGAACACGACATATCACAGCAGAACGCAGAGAGTGGGATCCTACATTCGTCGCAGGGATGGAAAACACAGATCACCAGTACGCAGCCGATGGAAGACACTCACAGTGCGGACGGGACAAGCTCTGTTCCAGATGACACTCCCTCCGTTCAGGTAATCTCCTCGCTTCCCATCGGGTAACTTTTGCTGAGAATGCCAGGGTTCCGTTCTGTCCTCCCTCTACAACGATGCGCCATCGCTTCTTTCCCCTGGGTCTCGCACTGGCTCTATCACCCCTCGACGACCACTTGACCGACGTTTCCAATCTCGTCTGTCGCCAGCACCCTTGAAGTCCCCTCGAGCAATCTCCCCGGCCTTTCTGAATACACATTCCAGACAACCCTCCCTAGCAAGCATTGGCTTCCAGGCTTTACCTGATGCAGACTCTACCTTCGCGCCCTGGGATGTGATCCGGTGGACGAAACTACGCAAGTTGACCGGTCAGGCCTTCTCAGAGTTGGGAAAGAGAAATATCGGCCGGCCTACCTGCTTAGCAGTCTCAACAAGCATTGTCGTAGGAACCTCGAAAGGTATTGTCTTGGTGTTTGATTATCAGCAAAATATAACGGGCATGATTGGCTCAGAAACGAAAGGTAGGTAGGTATTGGAGAGTCCCTTAAACACACCTCCGCTAACTTCTACAGCTGTCGAGTGCGGTCCAGTCACCTCACTTGCCATATCCGAAGACAGCACTACCCTAGCTGTAGGTCACGCTGAGGGCCATATATTTACCTGGGACCTCACGAAATCCACTCGACCATTTCTACATGTTCCACCTCTGGAAGCTCATCCAACCCAGAGTCGAAAGGCCGACGGCCATCTCGCAGGTGCCTCTGTCATCCACGTAGGCTTTCTCGGCTTCAGACATACCGCCCTCGTTTCTGCAGATGATCGCGGCATGGCCTTTTCTCATCTTGCGACGAGAGGCATGGGTAGTATTGGCCGCGCCGTTAGGACTACACGAGTACTTGGCCGCTATCCTGACATCATTCAACGCCCCCTGAAAGCGAGAAAACCAAGTTCGGTTTTAGCTTTCTCAGCGTTGCCTTTTGGTAACGTAGAGCAACCCACGAATAGTCTTGGTTTGGTGGCTATGATGACACCGTACCTCCTCGTTATTGTTTCCACAACGCCCATCGCGCAAACCCAGCATAAGGCTGCTCGGCCAAAAGCGATAGCAGCTCACAGCGCGATGACTGCTGCGCTTGCCTGGTTTCCGGCTATCAAGCTCAAAACCCAGGAGGCCACTGTCTCGAGCACAAAATTGGTCTATTGCTGGTCTAATGTCCTCACTGTTCTGGAACTAATCGAAGTTGAGTCATCCGAGCCCGCTGAAAAGGAAAAGCCCTTAGAGCTCGTATTCAAGGCCAGAAGTAGGTGGCGATCACAGGAGGCCATTGTTGCCATCCAGTGGCTCAGTCGATCTGTGATGGCGGTACTGACGATCACTCAACAGCTGATCATTCTTGAAGACGTATCGATGAATCCTACAGATTCGTTCGATTTGGTCCAGAAACAGATATACCACCAAGACCTTTTCTCGCAGCAACTGCATAGCTTGGTCGAACGGCTCGACGAAGAGGACCCTTCCATGCATGGTGTAGTTGCAGACGGCTTCTATATGAGCTTTCGAGCCTACAAGGGTAGGCTATTCGTGCTCGGTGTCAATGAAGTGTTCATCGGCAGCCTTTCGAACTGGGCAGATCGATTGCTTGCGCTACTGGAGGCAGGCGATTTTATCGGAGCAATTCGTTTGGCAACTTCATACTATTCTGGAGTTGGTGAGAAAGTAAGTATTGGTTTACCGGAGGATGATAGGTCAAGACACTCGATTGTCCAAGAGAAGCTGATCGAGATGATGTCTGCGTCTCTAAAGTATGCCTTTGGTCAAAATCAACAAGCTAGCACTGGGCAGCTAGATGATTTACAACTGAAAGATTTGGCAATCGCATGCGTTACTGCTACTCTGAGTGTTGGAGATATTGCTTTCCTGTTCGACGAAGTCTTTGCCTGGTACGACGACCATGACAAGGCAACTATATTTCTAAATGTCCTCGAGCCGTACATCCTCGATGGGCAATTTACATCCATACCTCCAGCCGCTTTGAAGCCGATGATCGATGACTATATGACAACACACATTCCCGCAACACTCGAAGAAATCATTTGCCGCCTTGACACTTCAACAATGGACATCGATCAAGTTACGAGCCTTTGCAAGAGCTACAATCTGTATGACGCCTTTATCTACGTTTGGACCGGGGCACTTGGTGACTACGTCGGTCCAATTCTGGAGTTGTTGAAGCTGTTACGTGCGTCCTCGCAGTTGAATGGTCATTTAGGAGATCCAGATCAAGCTCACCAAAATGCCGAGAAGATATTTCCATATTTGTCTTTCACTCTGACAGGTCGAATCTATCCGACCGGGAACGAAACGGACTTTGAGGAGTCGCGAAAGGCCCAAGAGCAGATTTATGAATTTTTCTTTTCTGGTGCTTCTGATCCTACCTCCAGCAGATCACCCGGCACCAAATCAAGCCAATCTTTTCCGCACCTACGAGAGCTTCTGTTGTTCGACGCTGCTAGCACCATGAGCGTGTTGAACGAGGCTTTTGAGGATAGCTATCTGAACCGACCTGACGAACTTAGCAATGGCTTCGACGAAGGGGCTCACTTGAATGGTACATCACAATCGAAAACCTTCACGCGCCAATTCATCATCACCGTCCTGCTTGAGGTTATTTCATCCACAGATCTTAAGGCTGAGGACTCCATCTTCGTAGACATGTTTATCGCTCGCAGTCTGCCAAAATACCCACAAGACCTCGTGCTGTCTGGATCAACGTTGAACCAGATATTGACGAGGATTTGCCGTTTTCCCGACCCAGACGCTGCAGAAGATTGCCAATTGAGTGTGGAGTATCTACTCTCCGTCTATCATCCACCAGACGTACAATCATTTGTACCTCTTTTCAGAGAGGCTCGTTTCTTTCGTGTACTAAAGTCAGTGTACAGGTCGGGGAAACAATGGTCCTTACTTGTGCAAACATATTTCCTGAGTGAGCATGATCAAGAAGGAGTCTTTGAGGTCATACGTGCTTGCTTGCGGAAGAACACCCCACTGAGTTCGAAACAACAGCGAGAAATCCACGACATCGTTAGAAGTCATGCTTTCGACCTAGCAAATATTGACGTCCGTCACACTGCAGTCCTGATAGCAGACTTTCTCCCAGAATCACATGAATTCGTCCTCTCCTCTCTCAGAGACTACACGTATCTGCAATACAATTACTTGAAGAGCCTTCTCGACCCCGATCGGAGAGTTGCCGTCCCTGCTCCATCTTCAGTCTCCCTGATAGAGCGCTACATTCTACTCATGTGTCAACAAAATCCACAACACGTTGCGGCTTATGTGAATTCCCTCAATGATATAGACCTTCAGCTACGAGACGTCGTGCCATCAATGGAGGCCAGTGGCGTAATCGACGCGGCTGTGGTCCTCATGACACGTCAAGGTCAGGTTCAAAATGCCATGAACCGACTAATCAAACACCTCACCAGTCTAGATGGAGCTTTAGCCGGTATCTTGCATAACGCGGAAGAGAGTCCTGATGTGGCAAGTACTAACGAGGCAATACGTGATCTGCTAAAATTAATCAAGAGATATTCCGGAGTTGGGATTTGGCTGTGTCAACGCCAAACAAAAACTGCACAGCGATCAAAGCCAGTGACTGAACCGTCGAGGAGGTCGAAATCCGTGGCTGGACCATTGTCTGTTGAAGAGATACTGTGGCTGCAACTGATCAACTCGGTATTGGGCATTGCAAAGACCTTCTCCCGACCCGAACTTGCTAAGAGAGCAGAAGCTGATGTGATTGTGGATGGGCGGTATGACATTGCGTCTTCTCTGCGCACAGTCGTGCAAAACGTGTTCACAGCTTTACTCAAGGCAACAACAGCTTCGCCGGAGGTTTCTGGTGATCGCAACGATTTCTCTTTTCTACAAATAGTGCGCGCCTTTTTGACCCAAGCCGCTGCTTCCTCGCCTTCTCTTGCCGAACTTCGAGCTGTGATCAGCTCTATCTTTTCGGCATATGCCTACGAAGAGTCTCTGCTCGCTCTGTCGAATGCTATGCTCGACAAGGACTTGTTCGTGCATGTTGATGAGATCACAAAGCTACGCCGACGAGGATGGCGGCCTAGAGGCCAGGTTTGCGAAATCTGCCGACGTCGAGTATGGGGGCCCGGAGCCGGAGTCCAAATCTGGGAAGCTTGGTTGGAAAGGGAGAAGCAAGACCAGCACCAACGGCAGGACAAGGAGCACTTTGTGACAGGTGAGGAGGCCAGTGCTTCCAGGGGTAAAGGTAAGGCGACAGCGGAGGGTTCTACCGCACAGTCCGAGATTTCAGAAGGCGTAGACTCCTCGACGGAGGCCAGCCTTGGCCCGGCTTTGGTCTTTGCTTGTAGACACTTGTTCCACCAGACATGCCTTGACCAGCAAACAGGACAGGCATCTGGTAGGTTGAC
>JAABUK010009329.1_pt1 | contig 13453 bp, 12 predicted proteins | sample 5559141 | NCBI WGS metagenome assembly JAABUK01 (sample SAMN10711869, study PRJNA513367) | rock metagenome | isolation source: Antarctica rocks | place: Antarctica: Victoria Land, Pudding Butte nord | collected 2016-01-03
TCCCGCGCCCCCCCCCCCCCCCCCCCCCACTCCCTCTTCCCTCCGTGAAACATTATTCCAAGTAAATCCTGCAGGTGTCATCCCAGCGCAGCCCTGCAGTGAAGCGGGAGGGCTCTGGGGCCACTGGAGGGGCTGGTGCACAGCGCCCCATTGCTGACAGCAGCACCTCTAGTGGTGAGCCTTCACTTCTTCTTCCAGCACCACAGTATTCATGTGCTATGTCAATGCTGCTACTCTGGTCACAACACATCTGTTGCTCGGATGCCTTGTCAGCAAGTCCCCTTTTGGCAATGGGCTATTTGCATGTGCTCTGTGTGTGGTAGCTGTGCCCGTATGAAAATGAGTCGCATGCATATCCCTGTTTGGTGCATCTGCTTGATTTGCGTGTCACACTTCTTCACCCTGACTCACTGCTTTGTTTGCAGATTCCAGCTCAGACGACGAAGATGATGCCCAAGGGCGACCACAAAGTATGCCCTGCCCTTGCAGTCCCCCCTGCCTGTGATTTTGCATGCATGTTCCCCCTGGTTTTTCGTGTTGCCCTGCTATGCAACAGCATGTGCCCTGCTATGCAGCCCTATGCATATGTGCCCTGCTCAAAAGACACCTTGCTAGCTTTGAACATTGTGGTCATAGTTCATACAGCCCAAGCGGCAGCCAAATGCAATCAACATTCACTGCTCCACAGCCGTGGTTTTGCCATAGATTTTCTGATCAGGCTGTCCCACATGTGCAGAGCAAGCAGGTCCTGGGGGACCCACCCTGATGTCCTCCAATCACCTGGGGGCCCCCACAATCCTGCCTAGTGGAGGTGCCAAAGCCCGCCAGGTGGAACTCTTTGTCAGCTGGCATGCATCACCCTTTATTCCTCTGTTGCAGAATCACATCTGCTGAAATGATCCCATGCAACAGATGGCATGGCTTGCACCCATCAGCACCTGCATGTGTATGTGGCTATCGCCGGTACTGATGCAACACATGTAGTCTTCTGGTGCGGTGTTGTGACTGCTGTTGCCAGCACTTTGGCTTGCCAATCACAACACAGCAGCTGAAGACTGCATGTGTTGCATCAGTACCAGTGATAGCCACATACACAGCCGCCAACAAGTGCATGAGCAGAAATCAACAGAACAGTTGTCAGGCTAAAACCTGCAGAAATTGACCGGTGTGTTTGTCTACAGGACACCAAACTGACCAATGCCGCAGCATGGGACAGCTTAGCTGCTGGCAACGGCAATGAAGAAGAGGATGGGCAGAAGGGCGCTGAGGAAGAAGAGGACAATGAGGGCGGCCTCTGGAACAACTTCCAGGCTCGGGATGATGTTGAGCGTGCTGAGGTGTGTCATGATGGAATGCAGACAGCAGCATTTTGCCGTTTTACACCTTACAGTCTGGGGTGTAGAGCCAGTTGTGACTCATCTCATCCTGGCTTGAAAGCACAGATTTAGAGACAGCGGCACTATGAGTCACCTAATCTCTCAAACCTGAGGCAGCACTATAAGTCACCTGATTTCTCACACCTACAGCGGCAATATGAGTCACCTAGTCATCAAACCCTACAGCAATAGTGTGTGAGTTCTGGCACTGTCCTTGTGTGGACTATTATCTCTTACAAAAGCCTCATTTGTTATCTATGCTGCTTGCTTACAAAGTTATAGTTGTACAAGTCACCAGAAGCTTGTGTAGACCAGCTTGTTCGCTCGCGCACAAGCAGCAACACAGCTGCTGTGAGTGCATTTGCTGAGCAGTACATTTTGTGCTGAAGGCAGTGTTTGCTGTTGCAGAAACAGCGGCAGGTCAGAGAGAAAGAGGAGGCCATCCGGCGGCAGAAAGAAGAGGTACTCTTCATTCCTGCTCACAGCAAGTTCTGTGTCAATGCGCATGCTTTTTCACCAGCCATATTCTTCAGATACCCACGCAAGTGTACATCATATATACAGTGTTCATGAAGCTTGTTGCTTTCACATACTGCGCGGCATGTGTTGCAGCCCACCTGCTATGCTCCTTATGTTGTGTGCTGATCATATGCCATCCTGTGTAGGCAGCTGCATATCAGTTCTTCTTGCATCGTGTGTCGTTGCATAATGCCCCTGCCCGTCTTGATTGTGGTCAGCATGATGCGGTACTTTGCCTATGCGTTCAAGGGCATGAGCTATTGACATCTGTGCTGTTCATATTATAGTCGTCAGTCCTCCTGGTGTTGCCATGCCATTGTATTGTGCCTGTCATGGACAGTCATACAAGGCAGGAGTCGCAGGTTTCATGTCTGTTGCTTTTGTTGTGCTGTTTTATTTGACTTACTCAGTTTTTCCCAAAAAGCTTGATTTACTCGAGATTTTAAAAGAAAGAATTGCAGCCAAAGTTGTAATTTGAAGTATCTGCACAGGAAGCACAAGAGGCTGCAGCAGCTGCTGCAAAGGCTCTTGAGGAAGAGGACAAGCAGAAAGCGGAGGAGGCTGCTCGCAAAGCAGAAGAGCTGGCAGCTGTTCAGCGAGAAATGGATGAAAAGAAAGCCAAAGACCGCGCCATGCTTGAGGTCAGTGGAAGCTGCTCTGTGCCTGCTTTGAGCTGGCTGCACAACAGTAAAAACACAATCGTGCTGTATCATCATGAGCACCACATGCCATGTTGCTCAAATGCAGCGAGAGCATATCTCAAGTCTGCCTCAAGTCAGTAGCCACATTCACAAATGTGATGTTTCTGCAGCTTTTACAAGTGGGGACAGCAGAAATCGTATGCAGCTTTCGTCCCGATTGTAGCTGAGCATAATGTTGCACAAACTCATATCATCTCGTGCAGCTTTGACAAAGTGGCGTATTGCTTCACAACATGTCAATGCTGCCTAATGTACAGGTAGATGTGCGGACCCTACACCGCTGTATTCTTGAGAAGGTCATGCTAATCTATAGTAGGGAGCAATTCACATTGTGTGAGTCACTGACTGTGCATCTGCATGAGCAGGCACAAGCGCAGGAGCATGATTTGGAAGGTGCCAAGACTGTTCACAAGATGCTTCACACAGCAAAAGCACCAGTCGATGGTGGTCTGGCTCTCCGTGAAAACGAAGATGATCTAGATTTTGGCGATGAAGATGATGAGGGAGATGAAGGGGCTGATGTCGAGGACATGGACGTTGCAAATGAGGAGGGCGAGGTGGAAGAAATATAGCCTTGTACACAGCTGACCTTACATCAACCACCGTCACTGTACTGAGATGTGTTTGCTGTTGTCCTTCTATTCACTGGTGTTGGTTGTACAAGCAATATTGCTGTCCGTGATGCATCTGCAACAAAATCAGAGCAGCATTGAGACCATGGCAAACAGGCAGCATGCTCACTGCCCTACGAGCTATAGCTACGAAAAAGACTTCAAGCATATCTGTCTGTGCTGCAAGAGCAAAGACACAAGTGTGCAGCACCGGTCAGGGTGCATATAAATCATCTCTTTGAAGCGGACAACACTGCAGCACCCAATGAGGCATATGCATACATGATGTCAAGCTGCAGCATCTAACTATCATGTAAGTCATGTGCAAGAAAACGAAAATGGCAGCAGTACAAGGACACATGATAGCAGGGCTCCCTAACATCTGGCAGCACATAACGCAGCGGTGCAGATACATTTGCAACACTGGTGGTATAGCTTCAGCAGATCTCGGTTTTATCTGATTGTCCCCCTTGGCCAATATCCACCAGGCAGGAAGTTGCAGCAGCACCTGCTTTCAAGGTGCCGGCGTCAATCCCACAAGAATCACTAGGAGGAGCCTTGATTTTGCCCACCCAGCACAGTAGCACCGTCCACTGCATTACTAGCTGATGCTTCCTGAGGGGGGCTCATGTCAGAGCTATAGCATGAATCACTGCCAGCTCAGCAAAGCATCAGCACAGCGACGCGGAGCTCATTCCAGACGGGAATGTGTGCACAGCCTGACCAATGCACGCCTCCTGTCCAGACACCCTTGGTTGTGTTCACAATCTGAATTCAGGTTCCCTGCATCGCTCTCCTGGCTCTGATTGCTCCAACTAGCCTCTGGCTGACTAAACCCCACAGAAATCGGGCACGCGTTGATGTGTTTGCCACAGCAACTTGCTTGGTAACTGCTCTGTCAGAAGCTAACTGCGCATTGGGAAACTTGCCATACATCTGACGTGGTTGGTTCCTGCAATTTTATGAAACAAAATGTTGATTGGGAAGGGTGTAAGCTGCTGGTCTAGCGCACAGCGTCCTAGCTTGAGATCAGCAGTGTATGCTGGCTACCTTGAGAGCAAAGATGCAAACAGGTATATACTATCATCACTAAAAATTGAGTGCAAAGAGCATGATTGAAAGCACTGCTGCTAACTTGGCAACCCAGGAAACGCAGGCGTTGGCTTTGCACATAAGGCTCTGACAGGCACAAACGCACTGCTTTTGTAATGCATCAACTGCAAACATCATTTGAGGCTGAATGGAAGATGCAGGGTGGGGCACCTGAAGGGAGCTGCTTGGTCAGCAGCCTGCTGCTCCTTAGCCATTCTTTCACTCAACACTTTGACAACGCACTCGTGCACTTGGCGCACAAAGTATTGAGGATCCAAGATGGCATTGAGCGGCTCTGCCTTGAGCAAATGCTTTCCATTGACCTCCTGCACATTTGCAATCAGTACTGTGCATGATACAAGGAGGAATGTCAGTGGCATTCACTTCTGTTGCAGGAGCGTGCAGTAAAACAGATGCTGGCACCACAGCATGTGACTTGACTCAATCAATAGTAGTCAGCGCCATGAAATTTTGCATGGACCATTGCCTGACTGCAATGAATAATGTGTTCTCACCCGGAACGACACAGGCTGACCGGTCTCGGCGTCCCTCGCATCAACAATGTGAGGTGATCCATATCCGATATTGTCATCGAACATGATCTGAATATGCTCCTGGTCTCGCCTATTCAGAAGGAGCAGCTTGCCAGCCTTAGATCGCTCTGCGTTGGTTTTCCAAAAGGGGTAGTAGTCGCGCAGGGCATAGGCGCGGTTGATTCTGCGTTTGCCGCACTCGTGCAGGAAAGCTAGCCTCATCTCTGGAAATGTTCTCAGCAGCTTTTTGCCGGACTCAGCAGCACAGGCCTCCAGCTCTCTTAGCGTGAGCTTCTTAGCAGTCATGACCTTTGGTGACGCACCTGTGGTAGCATACAAACTATTGACAACCGTTCATGTTAAAGTCTTTCAGTTGGTGTTGACACTTGCTGACAAATGTGCGCTTTGCATAATGCATGCTGTCTGCTGCACCTTGGCAGGTCAGCTGACCCTGATATACCACACATAATGCTTATTGGTGCATATGACAGAATGTGCACAAGCAGCAGCCATGTAGATGCTCACCCAAGCAGAGAATACTGCCATCAGGCTTGGTCGATTCCCTGTAGAAGGCGCCGACATTCTGTGGCATTGACATGCGCAAGTCAGTTTGACCATCTGAGCCATCCATGCGTACCTGGAAACACAGCAGTCCAGGGTGAATTGAATGCCAAGTTTGCAAGAGTGCTGTATACATTTGCGCAAAGAAGCTCAGGATGTGCCAAACTGCAGTGTCTCCTGACAAGCTAATGAGTGTCCTCTAGCAGTGTTGGTGTCAAGCCTCAGGAAAGCATTCACCATACCACAGCAGGTGCCCCCAATGAATCATGCAACTTTGAAAAGGAATGCACTGATGCGGCTAATGCAGATGCCTAGCATGCTGACTGCACACACACCTCAGGGTAAGATGGATGCTGGCCAGTAGCAAATGCATTCATCTCTTCCACGACTTCTGCAACATCTGCCCCAAACGACCGGAACACAATTGTGAAGTCTCTTCCCTGCAGAGCCCCTTAACAGTCAGTCAATGTGCAGACAAATCTGTACGTGCCTGCTAGTATGCCTCATCTACTTGGGCTGCAGCACAGTGGCACAAGCTGTCGGTGTCATAGGCCCCATCCACAGTAAAGCAAAAATCAAGCTGTACCGCGTTTGTGTCAGTGCAGTAGAGCCTTACATGCACAGCAGGTAACACGCAAAATGGAGCCCGTAACAGGTGCAGTGACTGTTACCTGTTGTGCTTTAGCCATCAGAGCTGGCGACTCTGTGTTTCTTGGCTTGCGTCGTAAAAATTCACAGACAATCTTACTGAACCACTGTTTCCTACCTGTGACTGCAGATGTTTCAGCAGCTCAAAGAATGAGGGCAGGATGCGTTGCTGGATGCCCGCGGTTGGCGCATGCGTCAGCTTTCCAAACAGTTTCTCAAACACGCCCCTGCATGATGCATCATGTACATGTTCAACATTTGCTTGTTGACAGAAGCAGATCTTGTTCAACTGAGATGACATCCTCAATATCAAGGATGTGGTGATGATTCACAGCTGGTCAAAATGATTGATTGATCGGGGGCAATCAGTCAAGTCTTTGTATGAATGCTTTGCTCGTGACCTTTTGCTAGTATAGCCAAGCTTGGCAGTGACGACAGGGCAAGTTACAGGCAACTTTCTGCTTATACTGTATCTACATGATTGAGGGATCCAAGCAGACTACAACAATGAACTGGAGCACACTTAGAAACATCAAGGGTCACTGACTGTGGCAGATGGTCACAACATTGACAACGACAACACAGCTTCTGATGAAAGTGCCAGACGACCATGACTATGAAAATGACAACCATGATGCTCTCAAATGCAAAGAGTGACCTGAACATATCTCCTGGTTGCCCTGCTTCCGTGAAGATTCTCTTCAGCTTTTGCCTGTCGCTCTTGATGGCTGTGTTCATGGCTTCAATGGCTGGCCCTTCGCCCACCTTGAAGGGAAGAAGAAAGGAGTCTAGGAAAATGCGGTAGCTCATCAGCTGGGGATCGCTTGCAGGCCTGCATGCATCGCGTGACAAGTCACAGCAACATCAGGATGTACACCATGCAGCAGCTCACAAAAGCCCTGCTGCAAAACATATGCATGGGCAATGCAGCTAATCATCAGCTGAAAAGACGCTTGCAAGACAATGTGCGCGGCAACATGAGTCATGGCGTCCAGCTGTGCGTGTTATTCAAGCAAAGTGCTGCAGAGGTATGCTTGCCTGTCTGAGTGCTGGTCTGTTTGAGTCTGTATGCTTCACACGCACAGGCATGAATGGCATGATCAGGTTCAGGCATGTTGCTGATATGAGACATGACAACATGCTACTGTGAAACAGCACAGAATGCTGAATGATTGACACCAGAAGCTGCTGATAGCAACACCTGCATAGTAGGCAGACAAGCTAATCTTCAAGGCAAGATGTCCACCTGTCAGTCGCCAATCTGCCAACAGGCACCCACATGGGTCCAGGCTCTAGTCTGCCCCAGGCACACTCACTCAGCAACATGTTGATCATCTGAGTCATGTCTGAGTCCTGAGCCTTGTCTGTCATGATGATGGTCTTGTTGATGTCAAAATGCAGCACCAGGCGTGCCTTGCATGCAAACTGCTCTGCCAAAATGACGCCAGGTGGACCATCAATGAACCTGCATGTTTGCGCACACCAATTTCAGTTTGCACATGCCAATCACAGTTGTCGATTGAACAGTAGCAGAGATGCAACAAGCCTCTCACTGAGGCTTGTGCACAACACGTGTATGTGTCTATCATGTATATATGCTTCTACATGCATGTGTGTACACGTCTTCATACATGTGACAGGTGGCCAGCAGGTGCGATATTCACATGCAGTATTGATGCAGGTAAACTACTACCTGGTGACTGCTTCAAAGAAGCCTAGTCCACAGGCATGTCTGAGGTGTGAGCAAAGAGTAACAGAAGAAACAATGTCAATGCCTCAGGTCAGAACATGAAACAGGCAACAACTCCTGCACAACATTATGTGTATGAAGCAGAGCCTACAGATTGTAAAGATGTTACGGCTGACAACCTAGGAACTGCACACCAAGAGAACGAAGCCAAAAACTATGCCACAATATGCAACAATCACCCCACACGCAGCTACTGTCAGTGCACACAAACTGGCCGGCAGCCTGATGGCGACAGATGCAGACCTGCGCACGAGGCCTGCTGCTTCTGTCCCATACTTGCTGAAGGAACGGCGATGCAGGTCTGGCCTGATGGGTTGGCGCTGAATCTGGGCCGGGGGCAGTGCTCTTGGACCCCCCCTATCATGAGCTGGTTCCTGCAAAGCTGACTCAGTGGCTTCCATAGCTGGCTGGAGACAGTGCACCATTCAATACACTGCTACAACACCGATATCGTAGAGAACGCATAGCTGGTTCAAGGTGCTTTCTGATTTCATGCAGTAATGTACTTAACACCCAAATACTCTCTGTCTTGATTAGTCAAGCTTGCAGAGTTGCAAACCTGTTGATTGAAATGTATATTGCGCCTTGTGTTTGCGCAAGACATAACTATGCGTGAGCAGTATGCCAGAGTAGCAGAATGCATAAAACTGCACTTATCAATTCCTGCGGACCAAAGAGTGCTTTTGCACCTGCGTGCAGGCCAGGATGAATCTGAAGGTCTGTCTAGCATGCGTGGCACAAGCCAGCACAGACACACACTGAGCAAATGCAGTTCTTCCTAGCAGTGCTGCACACCAAGACTTACTTGTCTGATGGTGTTGCTCTGGCTGGCAAAAGCATTGAAGTTGTATGCACCATGCCAGGTGCGGTTGCTAGGGCGCTGAGCAGCATCTGCCCTCTTCAAAGTGCCCTCAGCTGACACAAGCTCATCCTGTGACTGTATGGTAGATGGTCCAAGAAACTTCTCCAGCAACACTGCTGCTGTCATGGCATGTATGTCCACGGGCTGCTCTTCCCTGCACCAGCAATACAGATTGGTGAGTAGAAATCTGGTGACTTGCAGCCATGGCCAGTGCAGACCACACCTCTGTGGTGGCATATGGCCTGCATGTCTAAATAAAGGTGTGATTGTTGAGGTTATGATGGAGTTTGCGCTCATGATGCAGTCTGTCCCCATGATGCAGACGACTTTGTGGTGCATTTTGTATGCAGAGCTTGACGCTGCAGGGCAAATTTTTTGCGTGCATGTCATCTCCACCTGTGTTTGCATCTGTGCACCGCATAGGACGGACACACAAAAGCTGAGCAAAAGACTTGCCTCAGTGGGCTGGGAGTGTCTTCTGTTGCACTCCAGTCTTCGCCCAAGGACTCGCTGTCTTGATCGTCAGAGCTGAGAGAGGCAACTGCTCTGCTGTCGTGAGCTTGAGCAAGGTGACCTGACGGACTACCTAGCTCTGCAGCTAGTCTGCTGGCAAGGCTCTCAGAGGCTGTGGGGTCTAAGGCTGCCCCAGGGAACGAGCTGCTCCTCTTCATGGTGTCGAGCAAAGCTAACGCAAGCTAACACCAACAAATGAGGATACGCTGACACAGGACCAAGACGGGCAAAACGTTAAACGGTGCCGGCTGCTTGAGAGCGACATGACCACTCCTGACAGACTGCAAAACGAGCGTCAGGACAGCTCAGCAACCCCTCACATCGCTGCAAACATATCTCATATCATATGGTGGCAGTGTAATCGCCGCAGGTTGGACGTACGGTGCTATTAGTAAGAATGCAGTTAGAGACAGCAGCGATCAGAAGTCAGCTGAAGGCTGAGTTTTCCAAGGAACAAAACACTTCTTCTGAAATGCAGCGTCTGTTCCTCTCGACAGTCCAGATGTAGTTCGTACACCGCCAACGTCATATCCCGTGTTGTTTTCCAAGGTGAGCCTCTGCAGCAGCTGTTCCCGTGACTGAATCACCTTGCGCTCCGAAACCAATCAAGCGGAGACGGCAGATGCAAGATTGATGCTACAAATGTTTTTCGGCAGCTCTCAGAGTGAGCAACTCCACTGCATATGACTGTGGCCACATGCAGTTCGATGCGTATCAATGTATCATAACACACAGCTTTGTATGACTGTGTATTGTATTAGACTAGTCTAGTACTACGTATCCAGGCATTTTACCAAGTTCTGCAGATCAGTGTACCTTTGGGAACGAGTATCTGAGATTGTTTCTGTCTAGGGGCAGCGCAGCATACAGGATAAGCCTGACAGTGTCCTGCACTACAGGTGTGGCCAACAAGCCCTGCAGGGACAGCTGGAATGCCCTCTTGCCTGCTTAACCACTGTGAAGGGGAGCAGGCTGTAAGCAAATTTGTAACATACATTCCACAAAATGTATATTTGGCTGGCTTTCTGAACTTCAAACGCAGGTTGCAAACCATGAGCCTGTGATTGGCAGAATTGGGATTTTGAGGCGCAGAACTGCACTTACGCAGAATGGGTGCATGCGCAACATGCTTTGACTAGGCAAAGCTTCTCGTCTTTCGGAAACTTGACTGTCACATTGTTGCCTTTGTTACATTTTGATGGAGCTTCGAAGGAATTCCATGATGATCAATCGATCAATCGAATTCCGCCGGCTCTTTCTGAGGCAAGCACTTATCCGCCAATCGAAGTTTGTGCTGGCAACCATCGCGGCATCTCATGTAGAAGGGCCATTCATACCACTAAGAAAAGTGGGAGAGTCTGGCGTTATTGATCTGGCGTTACATAAATTTGATTTTTTTGGTTTTGAGACACCGAATCATCTCACGTCTGGCTTTTGACGATCATCATCATGGAGTCGTCGTGGAGTGTGAAACAGCCCCTAGAGGTAATTGATGATCTCCACGCCGTGTTCTGGTTTCCCCCGTACCGCATCGCGGCAGTAAACTAGCAGGTGACCACCGTTGTGCAGGTCAGCATGTGGACTGATCTGCCGCGAGAGGTCATCGAGATCGTCATGAAGGACATGTCTCAGGACGACCTATGGACTTGTCGAGACATTAGTGTGGCTGGGCCGCCGCTGCCAAAGCGGTCTTCTTCACCGGTCTTCTTAAAATTGTGACGTCACTGTCTCCTTCTGCGTGGACAGAAGTGTCAGTCAAAGCTGTTCAGTCTGCATTACTTGAAGATTAGCAATAGCCAAGTCCAGTGCTGTATCAAGGTGGAGCCGCCTGACTCCGCAGCTTGTGCAGCGATGCTGAAGCCCTTGGCTGATCAGGTGATGGCAGCTGCAGTTGCTGACTGTGCTGACTGTATACAGGCACATCGGCCGTTTGAGGTCTGTTGTCAAAGAAGCCTTTGCGCTGAAGTAGGCTTGGTAACCGTTGTTGCAGGGCATCCAACTGCCAAAATGCAGGCTACTGGTGGCCTTGAGATACCAGGACGACTTGGAGTGCGACTTGGCAGCAGACATCAGTAACATAGCAGAAGCTTCTGCCATACTCCAACAGAAGGGCGTGGAGCTGTGTGTTCAATTGCAGCCGTCTTCAGCTGACATCGCTGTGCCACCACCATATGTCCTGACACAGCTGGCGCCTGTGATACAGCGCGTCAAGTGCTCCAAGCTGAAAACTGCAAGGTGTCCCAGTGAGAATTCTCAAACGGCATACTGCTTCTCAGCAAGTCACATCTCTGCGCTGTCAAATGCCAGGACCTCACTGCAGGAGCTGTGTATCTCAGATATCAATGTGGGGACATTGAATGACATCATGTCTGATTCTTCCATGGCAGCAATCGCCACCTTCAGCAACCTAACAAGGCTTGATCTGATTTGCTATGGCTGTCCAGCTTTAGACATGTTGGGACAGCTGAGCCATCTTCAGAAGCTAGCTCTCCATTTGAGACTCAAAAGCTTGGCTCGTGAGCCCTGCTGTGAGGCTGTTCTTCTGAACAATAATGCAGGCTTGAAAAAGGTTCAGCTTGATGGCCATGAGTGGAGCAACGCTACGTACCTCGCGCTCTTGACTCTGACAAGCCTCAAGGTCTTGGCGCTGAATGTTGCTACAATCTCCTCACTGAGTGCACATGCTTTGGGCAACGTTGTTGCTACAAGATGTATTTCTATTTGGTTCCGCGACACTTACAGCATCGCAGACTGTGCGCTGCAAGGACTCACATATAGTTGTGCAAACATCACTTCATTGCGGCTGGACTACATGTCTGTTGGCAAGTTCCAACACATCTGCACCATGGAACATCTTCGATCATTGATTATCGTCAAACCTGGTTTGTTTACAGGGTCTGAGCTAGTCACTCAACCCAATGTGTGTCACCTGGACTTAGTCTCTTGTTGTGACTTAGACAGTGAAGGTTTGAGACATATCGTGTGTGTTTTCCCAAATTTGACTAGTATAGGTATGGTTAAGGACTCAAAGGGGCCCTGGCCAAAGGTATGCATAGACAGCTTTGTTGAGATCTCTCAGTTGCGCAAACTAGAATTGGTCGATTTGTCAGGGCTAGCCAACATCCAGCTGGTCAAGCTGAAGCATTGGAACGCGCCATTAGAGCCCAACAAGAGCTTGGCTTGCTGCAGCGAGATGTCAGATTTCGTTTGCCAAAACTTCCATACGATGGTACCTGTACTCAGCTTTGGATCGACTTTTCACAACAACAGTTTTTCAGTGGGATTGAGCCAGGTGAGCAGCTTGAAGTAGCTCTTGAGCGTTACTGCCATCAGCAACGTGCAATAGCTGGGGCAAAGCTGATGCTGCACTGTTACATGACTGCAACAGTTGTCAAGGGAGCGTCTAAATTTGTCGCCAAGGTATCAAGGTTGCTGTGACATAGCTTCTCAGAAGGCAACATAGAGATTCAGATTTTCATATACTGGCCATGGCATTGCACAGCAAGCATATTCAGCTGGGATTTTGCCCAATCCAGTCCTATGTTGACTCATCAGCCGCCGTGTCAGGGTCTGCACCATTGAGATATGCAGGAGGTTTGGTGACAACCTCACAAGATGAGCACATCGTACAGGAACACTGGAAAGGCACATCATATGGGGCATGTCAAATTGGCATCTGAAACGTCACAAGACAACCATCACATTCGCGACAACATACATTGCGCTGCTGCAGTGTCATTCAGACAGGCATCCTGTCTGTCCACCCCCCAGGTGTGCCAGGTGGCATGGCCAGCTGTCTCCACATTACTCAGTGACACTAGTTATGATGAAGAGAATCCACATGATCATTATTACATTACTTCCAATTTCGAGTTCAAATCTCTATGATGTAAGACACAGAATCACATGGATCTCTGTCTACCTCAACTTCATCCCTGTGCAACTGGTCTATCTATAACACTAGAATCTAAATGTACATGATCATGAACTGCCTAGCATTGCAGTGGCGGTGCAGTAGCGCTGAGAAAAGAAGTGAAAAGCTGCTGAAAGAAAAGCTTACTGCTTGCTGTACTTTAAGTCTGACCAAAATTTAAGGCTACATCTGCAAATATCTCTACAGTTAGGCACCAGCTGCAGCAAGTAATTCTATCAGCTTGACCCTGGAATTTGGGTAAAGGTGTTCTCCTTGGTAAATTTGGGAAGAGGGATGTTGCACCTTGCAAGGCATTCCGTGTCAAATGAAGGGTTGACTTGTTGAGGAGAGTTGACTTGGTCCACAATGGCCTG
>JAABUK010009330.1_pt1 | contig 13450 bp, 1 predicted proteins | sample 5559141 | NCBI WGS metagenome assembly JAABUK01 (sample SAMN10711869, study PRJNA513367) | rock metagenome | isolation source: Antarctica rocks | place: Antarctica: Victoria Land, Pudding Butte nord | collected 2016-01-03
AATAAAGTCTTCCTACAGCTTTATTATAATTATAAGATATTAAGAGTTTCTAATTATAAACTATACTAATAGTATATTAGACTATTTTAAATCTTATATAAGCTAGGCTCCTTTATTTAAAAGTTAAAGCTTTTATTAATTATAAAGATTTAATTAATAGTATTAGTTATTTAATTAAAGCCTAAGATAATAAGTATAAATCCTTATATAAGAATCTTTAATTAACAGCTACCCCTTATAATAATAGAAGATAGTATAAAGTATAATAATAAATATAAAACTAAATAACTAATAGATAAGTATATTATTAGAGGTAAGATATAATACCTTATAAAATAAAAGTGATATAATAATTAAGATAATACCTAGTATAATCTTAGTAATTTAAGTAAGTTAAGTACCCTTAATAAAGGCTTATAAAGATATATAACCTTAAAGGATATTATAAAATTATTAGAATTAAGAGCTTTAATAGTAGTAGTATTTATTATATACTTTAAGCTATTATTTAGTTTTACCTTTTATATTAATTTTACTTTAAGTATAATATATTTAAATAGCTTTATTACCTATTATTCTACTTAATAAGTAATCAAAGGTATAGTTATAAGTATTATTAATAGAGATATTAGTTTTTTATTTATTTTATTAATACATTAATATAGACGTAGTAACTACCTTAATAAATACTTAAAAACTACTTATAAGAGTCTTCTATAGGCTTAATAGCCCCTTGATAGACTTCGTAGAGACTTTCTCTACTAGCTAATTAATTAATCCATATATACTAGAATTAATACTTATTAGCCTTAAAATTATAAGTAGTTTATCTTTTATAATAACTAGCTTAAATAAGTTTACTTTCTATCCTAGTAGTATAATATTAGGATAACTTAAAAAGGTCTTTCTAGCGCTTATTAAGTTATTATATCTAATTAATATCTAAAAAAGCTAGCGTAAATATATTCAATATTTTAATAAAGATTTAGAATTATAAATAATATTATTAATATATATTTAAGTAAATACCTTAATTTCTTAAAGAGTCTTATCTATTTAATACTAGATATAAGTAATAGATCTTATATATCTTATTATAAATATATTAGATATTTCTTATCTATAATAAGTTATTATAATAAGTATATATTAATAATTAGAATACACTCTCTATTAATAGAAAAAGGATAATATATCAATATATAAGATATAGGAATAGCCTTAGAGGCTAGATATTATATTTAATTAAAAAAGGCTTATATAGGTATTAAGAAGTATAAGATTATTAAGATTATAAATATTAATAAATATATATCCCTTCCTTTTACTAGATAAGAGTATTTTTCATATTATAAAAATTAAATAATTAAAAGGATTTAATTAGGTATTTTAATATAATTTACCTTATAAATATAACTTATTAAAAGTTTTATTAATTATAGCCTTATCTTATAAGCTAAGAGGGTAAACTTTTACTTTACTACTAATTTAAGATTCCTAATATAAATATAATAGGATTTTTATTTACTTATCTTAAGGAATATTAATAAACCCTTAATTAATTTATAAAGTTAGAGATTTATTAATAAGGTCTAAGAATACCTAGATTATAAGCTAATTATTACATACTATTACGCTATTTAAAAGCCGGACTTCTTAAGGGGTTATAGCTAGTTATATAATAGTAGTAGCTAATATAATTATACCTATTATTACCCTTTTAAATTAATTAGACGTCTTCTTTTTAAGTAGATTATTAGCTAGTTCTACCTTTATACCTACTTGAAAGTAATTCTTATAATATATTTTAGTAATTAAATTAAGGCGTAGTTTATAAGATATTTATATAATATAATTAGAATTATTCTTTATTAGGATTCCTTATAATTTATAGTTAATAAGGTAAGTATAAAGTATTAGATTTAATTACTACTCTAATTTAAATAAGAAATCTTAGTTATTAGGTAGAATAGTAGGTTTAACTAATACTATTACTTGATTTTAAGGCGGAATAATTATAATAAGCCTTAAATAAACTTACTACCTAATATATTTGCCTTATTACCTTATATTAATATTAATTATAATATTATAACTACTAATATATATAGACTTCTTAGTAATATTAATAATTATATTTTTAGGTTTAATAATATTATTACTAATTAATATTTTAGCTTTAAGGCTATTGATTAGATAAAATTCGCGTATATATTATATAAAACCCTTATTTTCCTCTTTATTATAATTAAGTAAATAGATTAATATTATAATATACTTACTTATCTTATATTTTAACAATCTTATACTTTAAATTCTAAGAGGAGATACTATTAGAGTTATCTTTAAATTAGGTAAAATAAATATAATTTAAAGCTTATTATATAGGGTAATATTATATTTAATATCTATATAGACGCTAATATTACTAGCGTTAAATAGAAGGTAGATATTAATCTAAGTATAATTTTAACTTTAAAATTTAAAGCTTAAGCTTATATTATTATTAGGTACTTATTAATTTTTAATTTTTAATATATTTAGTAAATTAGCTAATAGAGGCGGATCCTTTATATTAATATTATAAGTTTGATAGGTCTTTTCTAAATAACTAGTATATAAGTATTAATAAAGCTTAGATTTTAATAGGAAAGAGTTATTATAATTATAATAAGATATCTTAATATTTATAAATTCTTTAAATTATTTAGTTAATACCTACTAATTAATAGTATTATTATAATAGAGATTATTACCTTATTTATTTCAGCTAATATATTAATATAAGGACTTTATCTACCTTAGCTATCCTTATTTTCTAATAGAGGTATATTATTATGTGGGATTAATTCTTATTAGATTCTAGGACTACCTCCTTAGGTTTATTAATAGTGAATACCTAATATATAATAACTCTAGGCTAGTAGTTACTAAGCCGGCCTTAATTATTTTAATTACTAAGATTTCTTTAATTTTAATACACTCTAGGTAGGTAAAGCGCTAATAAGGTTAAACCTAACGCGTTTAAGGTAGTAGTAATTTATAATAGCTAGTAAGGTACTAGTAAAGTAGCTTATTAAGGTAAATACTATAGGTTTACCTATTATTATAATTAAGAAGTATTTTATTTATAATGTTAATAAAATTAAGCTAAGTTTTAAGGCTATTATTACCTTTAATATTAGTTTATTCTTAGCTAGAAAGTATTTTAAAATTAGTACCTATTAATTTATTATTAATATTAATATTAATTATCTTACCTAGATACTTATAAAGGTTATTAATAAATTATCTTTAATTATATATCCTTCTTTAATTCTAAATCTTAGATAAATAATAGTATTATTATTAAGGTAGATAGTAGATTAAGAAAAGCCTAAAATTCTATAGTAATACCTTAATAGGTAAATATTAATTTATTCTTAATATTATTAAGATTTACTAATTATATATATTGATAGATTAGTTGAATATAATCTACTAGTTTATAATAATTCTTAATATCTTATATTAAGTATTTTTTAGTAGTAAGACTACTTAATATAATATTGATAGACTCCTTAAATCTTTTTATTAATACCTTATACTACTTTTTAATACTATTCTTATTAACTCTTAAATTAATTTATTTAAGGCTTAAAAGCTAAATAATATATTATATTAAAGCTAAGCCCTTTAAGGTAGTATTAAGGTTAATTTAAATAATAGTAGATCCCTTAATAGTAGTAAGATTATAGATATACTTAATAAATAATATAATAATATTAATTAATTAATGATTTATACTCGCGTCTATCTAAACTATTAAAAGATAATTGCGAGGCCTTATAAGTATATTATAGTTACTACTATAGTAGCTAACTCGTATAGGAAACCGTAACCTATACCCCGTATAGGCCTAGGTAAAAACCCTTACTATTCCTATCTCTTTCAAAACTACTAGTTCCTTTCTCTTCGTATTACATTCGGCTCTTTATACTAGGCATTTATGTTCGTTACCCTGTTATCCTAGCTCCCTAGGGCTAGATTATGCATCGTAATATAATAATATAATAGTATATATCTCTCCTAATAATAATAAACTCCCCTTTATCATAGGATTTATTAAGATATAGGTTAAAATATCTAAGATTACTAGCGTCTTATTAGTTATTAATATTCCTAAGAGTAGTATTACTATTCCTTAGAGGGCCTTAAGGCCCTAGAGGTTTTAATAGACCTAAGGTTAGTTATATTAATACTTATAAAATAGCCTATTACTATTAGTTATATTATAATATTAGACGCTAAGGAAAACATCCCTATCCTTAACTACGTAATTACTAGCTATCTTTTATATATATATACGGCTTATAAGGCCTATGAATAAAATTAATCTATCTATCTTATATATTATCTAATAGGTTATAAGCCTAGAAGGGTAAGAGGCTAGTTATAAGAAGTATAGTCTACTTTCAATATATATATCAAAATTCCATGTATCTAGATATATAATATCCTCCTATTTATTATATAGTAGCCTATTCTTTTAGCCTTTATAATTAACGATATACTAATTAATAGTCTTCTTAAAAGGAGGACTACCGTACGTAATTATTTAATTATTATACTAAAAATTATTAACTTTAGTAGAATCTTATATTACAATAGTAACTAATTAATTAATATTTTATATTAATTAGATCTAGTACTCTTCCTTATCCTTTCTTATAAAGGTTTTTTAGTAAGGTTTAATAAGGCTAGAGGAATCTTAAAATAAAGAGGAGTGGAAGTCCGCTTCCTTAATATTTATAATACGTAGTAAGGAATATCTTTTCCTTAGTCTATAGGGGAGTATTATAATATTAGATGTTAAGGAAAATATCCCTATCCCTAGCTATATAATTACTAGCTATCTTTCATATAGATATATAGCCTGTAAGGCCTATAAATGAAATTAATCTATCTATCTTATATATTATTTAATAAGTTAAACCTTATTAATTTTAAGTATTAGGATTATTACTTATATTAGGATTAATAGGATAATTATATTTTACCTCCTTAATAAATTAAGAAGTATTAGAACTAGCCTAGAGATAAGTTATAGGGGTATATAGATTAAGATAACTAGCTGAAGAGTATAAGATATATATAAGATATAGTTATTAAGTACTAATAACCGTATATACTAAGATCTTATACTAGCTATATTAGGCCTAGTATAATAATACTATATAATAATACTTAGGTATAATACTTAATATAATACTTAGGTATATTAGGTATAATCTTAATATTACCCCCGCCTCTAATAAAAGTAATAACTATATTACTTAGGTAGTTATTCCCCTAATAATATCCCGCCTTTATTAGATATAGAGTTAGCTTATAACTAACTTCGTAGGTAATCCTTTCTAAAAGAAATCTATTAGTAGTTAATTAAATAATACTATTAATTACTTAAAGCTAAATAGCTATATTATATACTTTATATATATAAAAAAGAAAAGTTCTTAAGACCCTTAAAATAATATATATTAATTAATTAAATACTCTTATCCTATTATACTAAGAAGCTTATTTAAACGTCTAAATATTTTAAAATTATATATAAATAAATTTAATAATTAGATTATTTAAATATTTTATAAAATATTTTATAAGAATACTATTATCTTATTTAATATTATATATATAATCTTAGAGGTACTTCTAGGCTTAGTATAATTAAGTATTATATATAATATTTATTAATAATATCTTATATATTAATAAACTTATTCTTATTAATATTATAGAATTCTAAGTCTTTATTATATCCTTCTTATTAGACTTAGTATTTAAGTCTTCCCCTAATGTACTTAGAGTTAAGTATATCCTTTACTACCTACTCCTATTTATTATTAATAATAATTAGTAGTAGTAGTAGGTTTTATTATCCTAATAATAAGTCTATTACTATTAATTAGATGTATTTAATATAAAATATATCAAAAAAATTATAAACTTTAATAAGTTTAATTTATATAATATCCTAACCTTTTCCTTGATTTTAAAGGGCCCTTTATATTTATTATTTAATTTCTTAAAGGATCTAATAGTCTTAATATATTTTAAGTTAATAAATATTAAATAACCTTCTTAGAAATTAATATTAATATAATATTTATTTACTTATTATTTTATAAATTCTCTAGATTATTTAAGGTTTTATAAGATATATTTAAGAATCTTATTTATATACTCTATTATACTTTTAACTTTAACTACTTAAAGTTATTCCTAAGTAATATTATAATTAATATTATTAAGACTAAAATTTATATAGGAGCAAAAACCTTTATTTATATAAAATAATAAGAGTTTAATAATTGTTAAGATATAATTATTATTATTAAACTCTATTATTAATAGCTATTATACCTAATTATCTTAAAAATATAAATAATATAAATAGAGGTTTACTTTAAAATCTTAATTAGATCTCTTAGTCTAATTATTAATCTAAGGATAGAAAGCTATTAATAATTTAACCTTTATTCTAAGTCTCTTATAGAATAACTTTTTAATAAAGATTATAAATTAGGGTCCTTTATTTAATACAATAGATAATAAGAGTTTATATAATTAGAAGACTTTATTAATTAATAGATATATTATAACTTCTATTATTATATTTTCCTTTACTGTTATATATATTATATAATATTTTCCCTTAGTAAGTCTATTTATCATAATTTATATTATAATATAACTATTAAATATAGGTAGATTAATTATAAAATCTATTATAAAATCTATCTATTACTACTCTAATATTAATATTAATTATTTTATATAAAGGTTTTACTCTTTTATAAATATAATAGTTATAAATATATTATTTTATAATATACTTTATATTACATTAATAGAATTCCTATTATAATATATTATAAGTCCTCCCTAGGCCTAGGTATATTATAATAGGCTAATAATAGGCTTTATAAATAACTTTAATATATAAATTATTAGGTATTTATAACTATTCTTTATAATAGAGGATATTATTATAAATAGAGTATTTAATAAGGTTAATTTTATTATATTTAAACTCTCCCTCCTTAATTACTTGATAAATAAGTATAAATTTATTATTTTATTAATTTACCTCTATAATTCTATTATAAATTAGATTATTAATTATAATAATAATAATTTATTTAATATTTAATATTTAATATTATATTATTATAATACTCCTTTAATAACTCTTATTACTTTAATATTAATAAAATCTATTATAATTATTAAATTCTATTATTATTAGGATCCCTTAATTTAAATTTAAGTTAATAAGTAAATATATTAATTTTCTTATTTTATAAATTAATTTAATAGATAATCTTAATATTAAATTTCAATAATAAGTCTAAATACCTTAATTAATAATAGGTTAATTTCTAGCTTTTAATAAAGTATATAAGCCTCTTATAATTAATAAATATCTTTATTAAGATATCTATATATTCTAGTTTTAATTACTAATATTCTAGGTAGTAGATAATTACTAGGAGCTCCTTGTTATAAATTTAATAATTATACTTAACTAAAATAAGATTTTTATTATAAAAGGTAATTGAATATAAATTTCCCTTATTATTATATTAAGATAGTACTCTATTATTAATAAAATTAAATAGATTAATCTCTAATATAGCCTTATAACTCTTAGTAAAGTATCTTAAGATAGGAGCTTTTATAATAATATACTTAAGTATGTAAAAAGTATTATTATAAATAGGATTTTATATAAATATAATTTTTTTTAATAAGTAATATTAAAAGTTTAATAATTTTAGAAAATCCTTTAATAAATTATTAATAAAAGTTATAAAAGCTTATAAATATTAAATTTATTTAAGATTTATTAGGATAACTTAGTTAATAATAGCTTAAATTTTAAAAGGATTTATATATAATTTAATTATTAATATTAATAGTCCTAAGAACTTTATTTCCGAAATCTTAAATTTATATTTAAGGATATCAATTTATAAACTAGCTTATTATAATTTTTTTAAGATAAGATAAATATATTCTTTATTTTTTTTATTTAATTGTAAATAAGTATATTATTTAGATATACTTAATAAAATCTATTAATATATTTGTATAACATATTATTTAATAATTATTAATATATTACTAAGCTATCTGTTAATTTAAAGGATAATATCCTATACTTATATACTCCTAATAAGGTAATAAATATTATAAAATCCTTACTTTTGAGGTTTATATAGAGTTTATTAAATATAGTTATAATATTTAACCTTATAATATACTTATAATTAATAATCCTACCTATGATTTTATTAATTAATAATATAAGATGTTAATTATATTATATTAATATATTTAGTTATTAATAATTAATATAAAATTATAAACCTCTTTTAGATTTTTTAATAAATAGTACTAGTAAAGTAAATAGAGCTTAACTAAGAATAATAAATCCTTTAATTAAGTAGTCTTATAAATATTCCTTTATCTTTATAAGTTTATAACTTAATAGTAGGTATATATAATTTTATAATAACTTATTCTTATCTATCCTATTTATAATTATAAGGATAATATAAAGGTAATCTATTTACTTTAGCCTTATTAAATATATTTATAAAATTATAACATATAACTAGGATTTATATTAAGACCTCTACCTTTAATAATATTTTAATTTTATTAACTTTTATTATAATTATAAAGTATTTATTTTACTTAATAAGGTTATTAATCTAATTAATTATTAAAGAGAATAATTTATTAAATTTATTCTTTATAAGTATATAATATATTACTATCCTAATTTAATAGATATTTAATCTATTAATTTCTTATATTAATTACTTATATAATACTTATAAAGTAAGAGTAGATTTCTTCTTTTAATTCCTTCTTATTACCCCTAACCTCTACTTCCTAACTAAGTGAGTTATAGATTTAAAAGAAGTTAATAATTTAATAAAAAAAATCTTATTTTATTTCTTAATAAATCTTAATTTTCTTTAATATTTCTTATTATCTATATAGGGGGATATATCTAATTATAAGAAGTTATAATAAAATATATAACTTATCCTTCTTCTTAGTAGTAATTATATATAAGGTAAGATAGGTATTAGGTTTAAAAAAGAGCTCCCTTTATATTATATTAATAAATCTATTATATTTCTTAAATTATAACATTCAAATAATTACTTTATAAAGGCTGAGATTTATTATTAATATATAATATATAATATTTGAAAAATATTTGAAAAATATTAATATTAGATAAATTATTTAAGTAATAAAGGTCCTAGCTAGTTTATTATTATAATTATAAATAGGTTTTAATTTAATTAATAAGAGAGGTTTTATTCCTAATTAATTATATATAAATTAACTTCTCTTATATTAATAAAAGTATATATAAATATTCTTATATTAAGTAAGGCCTTTATCTTATAAGTCTTTTATTTAAGTATTAAGAGTTTTATACTCTTAATAAAGGATATCTAATTAAGTTTATTAGCCTTAAAGTTCTTATTAATAAATAATATTAAGTATATCTCTTTACCTCTTAATAAGATTTTATAAGAGGTTAAATAGTTCTTAATTTATTATTCTTATTCTTATTATCTTCCTCCTTATTAGAGGCAATTAAATCTTAAGGGGGATAATAATTAATTTATAATTTATTAATCTTTATTACTATTAATCCTCCTTTAATTATTATTATAAATTTATTAAGATATTTTATTAAAATATAACTTAATTTATAATATATAAAGTAATTACTAATATTTATATCTTACTATTAAATAAAGATATTACTCTTTAATAATAATAAAATTAAAGATCTAGATATTTTATATAAAATAATTAAATTATTAACTTATATAAATTTAATCTTATATTTAGAAACTAGTATCTCCTTATCTTTAATTACTTTAAAGTTTATTTTATCTAGCTTATAATTATATTATATTTAATTATCTTTATAAGAGTAATATAAATATATCTTATAAAGGCTAATAAAGTCTTATCAAATAATTTAATATAAATACTTAGAAACTTTTTAATTTAATAAGAATATAAGCGTTTTCTTATTTTTACCTAGACTAGCTAATAGCCTAGTAAATTAAGATTAAAAGATATTAAATATAGCGCGTGAAGATATAAGGTAGAATATAGGCTAAGATCTCTATTCTTATAATAGATAAAATAAATATTACTTATTAAAGAAAAAATTTATAATGTTTAAAAGTACTTTATTTAATAGTTATTAACTAGTGTTATTCTTTATTTATTTAATATAATTTATTTATAAAAGGGTATTTTAATATTACTCTTTCTACTAGTATTATTTATAAAAGGAGTTATTATTATATTATTATATTAAATAATTTTTTAAAGGTAGGATATTAGATTTCTTATATATTTATTTTATTTTATAAATATAAGATAAAGGATTTTTAATATAAGTTCTTTTCTAATAATCTTATTTATAATATAAGTAATTAATATATTTCTTTATTATTAACTTATAAATAATATAAGTTAATCTTAATTCCTTATTAATATTATTAGTAAGATTTCTACTTACTTAGAATATAAGCTATTAATTAGTTATTTTACCTTACTAATTAATAAGGGTAAATTAGAATAAGCTAGTTATAGTATTAGAACTAGCCTAGAGATAAGTTATAGGGGTATATAGATTAAGATAACTAGCTGAAGAGTATAAGATATATATAAGATATAGTTATTAAGTACTAATAACCGTATATACTAAGACCTTATACTAGCTATCTTAGGCCTAGTATAATAATACTATATAATAATACTTAGGTATAATACTTAGTATAATACTTAGGTATATTAGGTATAGTTCTAACAAGAAGTATCTTAAAATATAAGGCCTATTATTAGTTTACTTAACCTAGAGCTTATAATATTAGCTCTTAATAGGGGTTTTATAAATAGTAAGGTAATAGGATTATTATTTATAGCAGGTAAGTTATATTTTTATTTATTAATTATTAACTTAGGTAGTTAATAAAAGAGAGTAGTTTAATTAATAAAATCTTAGACTTACTACTTAAGAGTAAGTATATTAGTTACTTAATAAAATAGAAAGGTAGGTAGATTAGTTAAAGAAGTCTAAATAGTTTATATAAATCTTAAAGATTACTAGGCTTTTACTAATTTCTTATATTTCTAGATAATATAATTAATAAATACTTTAATATTCTTAGGTACCTTATAGATATAAGTCTAGCTAATAAAGGATATAAACTTATCAATTTAATAAGTAATAAAAATAAGATTTATATTAAAGTAACATAGAGATACTAGCTTAATAATAATACTTAATAAAATAAAATAGTAAATAAAATAGAATTATTAGATAATACTTTAATAAGAGAAAGTAGATAATATATAATAGGACGCTTAAGAAATTCCTAATAAATATCAGGTAAAGCCTATATCTTTAATAGAGTAATAAAGCTTAGAAAGTCTTAATACTATAAATTATTCTAATAATTAGATAGTATTAAAAGATAATATTATTATTATATTATTATAGATAGTATAGAGATAGTTTATAGGTTATAAGTTATTTACTTTATTATAAAGTAAGGTATATCCTTATATCTAAAGAAGCTAAGCTATATAAGGTATAACGTCCTTAGCGCCTTATTATATAAGGTAATTAAGGTAAAACTATAAAACTACTAATAAGTATCATCTAGTTATATAGGTATTAATTAATTAACTAGTAGAGAAGAAGTCTCTATAGGGCTTATAAGGCTAGTAGCGGAAGGCTTCCGTACTACTAAGCTATTAGCAGTCGCCACGTCTATATTAATATGCTAATAAAAATAAATAAGACTGACGTCCTTATTAATAGCTATATAGCTATTATAATATAACATCCTATTGATTAATAAAATATATAATAAAGTTATTTAGATATATTATATTTAAAGTAAAATTCATGTAAGGTAATAGAATAATAAATTTAAAGTAATTAATAGATACTACTATTATTAAGGTCCTTAATTCCGCTGACTTTATAATATCCTTTAGGGGTATTAATAGGTATCTTTATAAGCCTTTATTAAGGCCCCTAACTTACTTAGATCTATAAGGTTATATTAAGTATTATCTTAATTACTATATCTAACTTACTTAATAAGGTATTATATCTTACCTCTAGAGATATATTTATCTACTAGTTATTTAATCTTATATTTATCTTTATATTTTATACTATCTTTAGCTGTAATAGGAGGTAGCCGCTAATTAAATATCCTTTTATAAGGATTTATACCTACTCTCTTAAACTCTAATTAGATAATTAATATTATAAGCTATATCTTTATAATTAATAGAAGTTCTAGTTTATAAGTAAGTAAGCCTATCTTATAAAGGACTTAAAATGGTTTAATACGCTATTAGGATAGCTTATAATTAGAAATACTTAGGATCTTATATTTATAATATAAATATAGGAAGACCTTATTATTAACCTTAATATTAAACTCTTTACTTATTATTAAATCGCGATTTTATTATAATATTAGTGAAAGCTATATAATCCTCTACTTCCTTATATTTAATAAGGCGTAGCTTATTAAAGGCTTTTATAGGTATATTATTAATAAGTATATTTATAATATTATTTACCTTAAACCTATAATATAACTTATTAGGAGTAAATCTTATAATAGTAGAAGGGGAGTTATTTAATATAGCTTAGATATATAATAATATAAGGTACTATTTATTCTAATTATTAGGATTATAAGTTAGGTAGAATCTTATTACTATCTTAATAGTTTAATTAATATATTTACTCTAACTATTAATTTATAAGTAATATATTAGAAATATTAGAAATTTAATACTAAAATATTTGAAGACTTCTTATTAGAAGTTAGATATAAGTTATAAATCCCTATTATTATTAATACTTTTAAGTATATCTAAATTATAAGATAAGAGTTTATCAAGTATAACCTCTACCTATTTAAGGGCTACTTATATATCTAATTTAAGTAAAAGAAGGACCTTCTTTAAGAATTTATATATAATAGTAAGAAGGTAGTTTATCTTAATAAGAGTTATAAGTAAGGTAATAATAAAATCTATAATAATAATATAAAATAATATTAATAGGATTAATATAAGAATTTAAGTACTATATAATAGATACCTCTTTATTTAATTAAGCTGATATTATAGGTAGTAAGTAATATATATTTATAAGTTTTTAGTAAGGTAATAGATATATATTAAATAAAAAAGTTAATTATAATATTAATAATAGCTATTATAATTAAATAAATTATATACTTACCTTAAAGATTTCCTATTTTATTAATAGTAGGATATATAATTAATATCTTCCCTTATTATTAATAGAATAGATAGG
>JAABUK010009331.1_pt1 | contig 13445 bp, 14 predicted proteins | sample 5559141 | NCBI WGS metagenome assembly JAABUK01 (sample SAMN10711869, study PRJNA513367) | rock metagenome | isolation source: Antarctica rocks | place: Antarctica: Victoria Land, Pudding Butte nord | collected 2016-01-03
CACGTCGTCGCCCAGGACCATGTCGCGGCCCGGCCAGTCGTTCTCGACGAACCCCGGATCGTGCCGGTCAGGACGACGTTGGGGCGGTAGGGAGGCTCGTCGAAGTCGCTGTCGGGGGCGAGCTCGTGCAGCCGCGTCAGAGTCGCCTCGGTGAGCACGTGTGCAGCACGGCTCGCGTGAGCGACTCCCCGAGCATCGACTTGACCGGATAACGGTAGAGCGCGGCGGTGCTCACCGCACCGAAGTACCACCACGGTCGTCCGGGCGGAACCGGCCGATCGGGCCGTCCCCGCCCTCAGCCCGCCGGACTCTCAGGGCGCGGAGGTCGCGTCGGCCGGTCGCGGGGCGGCGTCGGAGGTCGTCGGGGTCGCCGCGGCGACCGAACCCGTCGACGCCTGCGGCGGCGCGGGCGTCGCGTCCTCGTCCTTGTCCTTGTCCGCGGAGATGGCGGCGGTCTCGGCCTTGAAGATGCGCAGCGACGTGCCGATGCCGCGCGCGGCGTCGGGGAGGCGCTTCGAGCCGAAGAGCAGCAGCACGACGACGAGGATGATGGCCCAGTGGGTGGGGCTCAAGGCTCCGGTCATGACGGGTTCCTTCCAGGACGGGACGGGGCGCCGCCGGGGGCGGGCCACCTTGGCGTCGCCGAGCGCCGTACGCAGGAACGCGACGTGGTTCTTCTCGTCCTGGGTGATCTCGCGGGCGTAGTCCCGGATGGCCTTGGTCTTGAAGTCGACCTTCCGGCCGCCCTTGACCTGGCCCAGGGAGCCCTTGCCGTCGATCAGGTTGTCGGGCAGGCCTTGGCCGGTGAACGCGCGGAGGTAGAACTCCGCCTCGAGGTACTCGAGGTTCAGCGCGAAGTTGAGGATCGCAGCGTCGCTGGGCCCGGAGGCCTTCCCGCTGCCGCCCTCGGTCGCGAAGGCACCGTTCGCGCCCAGCACCGTCGCGCCGGCCACACCCAGACCGGCCACCCCGGCCGCGGCGAAGAACTTGCGGCGGTCCAGCCCGTTCTCCGCGCTTCTCGAGATCGCGTGGGTGATGAACTTCTTGTCGAACACGTAGTGGCCCCCGTTTGGCAAGTGAGCTGGACGGACGAAGTCGGGCCACCGCCACCCTGCGCGGCGTCCCCGAGTCGTTATCCAACCATCGCCTGATCGCACCCCCCGCGTTACACACCGCCCCACGTCGGACTGACCGGGGGATAGAACTGGGCCAACATCAAGCGTCGTGACCACCCGAGGGCGTAGGTCGGCGCGGGCACCGGGACATCGCACCTGCTCGCGGCCCTCGGGCAGGCCGCGGTCGAGACCGGGCACCGGGGCCGCTACGTCACCGCCGCCGACCTCGTCGAGACCCTCTACCGCGGGCTCGCCGACGATTCCACCAGGCGGGTCATCGACACCCCGCTGCCCACGGCCACGACCCGGTCGCCCGCGGGCCGCGAGGGTTTCGGCCCAGGCAGGCGACGACCGTGGTGGTCCCGGCCCCGCCCCTTGTCGTTGGCCACCGCGCCCTGCCTCCGCCGACCCCCACGGGCCGAGCACAGTCACACCCCTGCACAGTCACACCCCTCCCTGCACAGTCACACCCCTCCCTGCACGGGCACACCCCTCCCTGCACGGGCACACCCTGCGCGGGTGCCCACGAGCACTCCGGCACGTGTGCACACGTGCCCGCGGTCGGGGTCCGCGGGCCCGACCCAACGGCGGCCCACCCCTGCAACCCGGCGACGGGTCAGCCGGGGCTAAAGGCAGCCGGGCGCGCGCGGCGCGCGCCGCGCTGGGCCACGTCGAGCCGACCGGACATGCGCGGGTTGGTGCTGCGCCCGCCGCATCATTCGATGATCACGCATTCGATGATCACGTCATTCTGGGAGCACGGATGGTTTCCCGAAGCTGAGGAAGTCCCCGACCGGTTCGTGGCGGTCCCCCCGGGGGTCGAGGGTGGCGGTCGGCGACGAGCCGCGAGAACCGCCGGCCGCCGCGGGATCATCGGGCGTGGAGCTGCGTGGGTCGTACGTCGGTGGGTCCGCCCGGGCGGTGAGGTCGCCGCCGCCGGCCGGGTCAGCCTCAGAGGCCGCGGGCCAGGTGCGGTGGGTGGGGCGGGCCCGGTCGGCGCCCGAGAACGACGCCCACGACCGTGCCCGCGGCGGCCCCCACCGGGTGCTCGCCGCGGTCGTGAACGCCCCGAGCATCGGTCCAGGCGGCTGCCGTGTCGCCTCCCGACGTCGTGCCGGGGGCGGCTGAGGCGACGACCCTCGGGCAACGGGCTCAGCGGCCGCGGCGAGCGTGGGGGTGGCGAGCGTGGGGGTGGCGAGCGTGGGGGGCCGGCCGGTGCTGGGTTGAGCGGCGGCCGATGGCACCGCGGGGACCGGGTCCGGGGCAGGCGGTTCGTCCGGGGCCGGGGCCGGGGCGGGGGGTTCCGTCGGGACGGCCGGGAGCCCGGCCGGGAGTCCGATTGGGTGTCGCGGCGTGGTGGTGCGGGCCATCGGGTCGGGCGCGGGCTCGGGGTCCGGTGAGCGGGTGGGCACGGCGGCGGCCGGTTGCCCACGCCGGGCTGGGCGCCCACCGAGCTTCACGGCCTCGATCCCGGTCCGCCCGACGGTCCGTTCGTCGTCCCCGCCGCGCTGACGCGGCTGGGGGGCCGGCGGTGTCGCTGGTGACCCCGGCGGGGTCACCAGCGGCGCCACCGAGGAATCCGGGTTCGCCGTCGGGGGCACGGTGAACGGGGCGGGGGCCAGCGACCCGAGACCGGAGGTGCTCAGCACGCCGCCGATCACCACCACCCCACCGGCGACGGCGACGTCGACGGCGATCACCGCCAGCGTGACGTGCGAACGCACTCGACGGTGTCTCGGCCCTACCTGCACGGTCCCCCCGGCTGCTTGCGGCGCCACGCCGCCACAAACCTCGGCGGCGGACCCATGTGCCCCGGCCAGGGTCACCACCGGGTCGGGCGACGTCGAGATGCCGAGATTGACTCACTGTCGCTCGACCAGATGGGTACGGCCAGAGCCCAGTGGGACCCATGCCATATCTCGGGGAGCAGTCCTGCCGCATCTCGTGGGGAGACGACCCCGGGCGGGCTCGGGGTCCGATGTCGAAGGGAGCTGTCGGTCGACGAGTCCACCGAAGCCCTCCACCACCGCCGCGCGACCAGGGCCGTCGCGGTACGGCCCGCGGCAAGCCTCCCGCCGGCCGGGTCCTGTCCCGCTCGGCGCTCGGCGCGCACCGGTCGGGCCCTCGGGCGCTGGGTGATCGTCGCCGACCGCCGAGGCGACGGCCGACGCGGGCCGGGCCGGGCTGGGGTTGTGGACACGGGTGCCGACGCGGGCCCCCGGACAGCCCCGAGGCAACCTCGGGGCCCGCACTGGTCGAGGGCGGACGCCTCCGGTCCTCGGCCGAGAGTTTCTCCATTTGGCGGCATGGGCGACGGTGGTGGTTGGGCCGGGGGAGTGAAGGACTGCTGCGTGCGGCGGCGGGTGGCGGGGCTGGATGGGCGCACAGGTGTGGGCGTGCACAGGGTTGCGCACAGCTTGTGCACACGTGCCCACCAGCGGTCCCGGCTCCGTGTGGTGTCGCCCGACCTGGTCGGGGTTGTTACGGCCCGGGCGATTGTCGGGGTGGGGTGGTGGGGGTGTGGTTGAGGTAGCCGCGGATGGCGTCGCGCAGCAGGTCCACCACGGGTCGGCCTTCCCCGATCGCGCGGATGTGCAGTTCGTCGCGCAGCCCTCTGGGGACCCTGCCGGATAGGTACACCGGCTCCTCGGCCAGGGAGGAGCGGGGGGGCCGGTGGTGCTGGCGGCGTCCCGCTCGGGCGTTGTTCGCCTGTTCGCTGCCCGCCCGCGGCCCGTCGGGTGAATCGGTGGGGTCGGGGACGGGCATGAGCGGGGTGGGGGAGGGGGCCAGCGCGGAGGTCGGCCCGGGACGCTGGCGACCGGCACGCGACGATCCAGGGCGCAGCCGCCCGGTGGGTCCTTCGGGTTGTTGTCGTGTGGGGTGCTGCTGGGTGGGGGGTGGGGGTTCGGGGTGTCGGGGTTCAGGCGGCGGCATGGGCGCGGGTCTCCAGCTGGTCGGCGAGCGCGGCGAAGGTGTCGATCAGGGCGCGGGCGGGGGCGCCGCGGGCCCGCAGGGGTTGGGCGGCATCGATGGCTTCGGCCAGCGCGGCCCGGGACGGGATCGGCGGGGCCCACACCAGCGGGCCGAAGGTCTCGGTGATCGAGTCGGTGTGCCAGGCGTGCAGACCGCGGCGGCGATCGTGCTCGTTGATGATCACCCCGGACACGTCGAGGCTGGGCCGGTCGAGGTGTCGGCGGTAGGTGGCGATGAAGTCCCGGACCCGGATCGCGCCCTGGAGGTGGTCGTACTCGGGGCGCAACACCAGGATCACGGTGTCCGCGGCGGCGAGCCCGAGCTGGGTGAGGTGCCCGAGCGAGGGTGGGCAGTCCAGGAACACGGTGTCGTAGTCCTCGGCGACCCCGACCAGGGCGAGGTCCAGGCGTTCGTGGGAGCCGAGCTGGCCGGCTTCGGCGACGCGGGCTTCGAGGTCGTAGCGGGCGGGCAGCAGGTCGATGCGCTCGGCCAGCCCCGGGTCGGCGGGCAGCGTCCATCGGCAGCCCACGATGGCGTCGGCGGCGCAGCCTCTGCGACCGGCGGCGACCACCTCGGCGGTGGTGACCAACGAGGCGAGCTCGGCCTCCCCGTAGCCCAGGCGCCGCGACAGGTTGGCCTGGGGGTCCATGTCCACGCACAGCACTCGGCGGCCGCGGGCGGCGAGGGCTTCGGCGAGGTAGGCGATGGCGGTGGTCTTCCCGGCCCCGCCCTTGTTGTTGGCCACCGCCACCCGCATCGACCCCACACCCCCCGACCCCGCATCTGCTCGATGCGCTCTCGGCGCGCCTGCTGGCGTAGCGGCCCCGGATGTGCACAGTGGCACCGGCGCAGCGGTGCTCACAAGCACCCCGGCACGTGTGCACACGTGCACCGTCGAGCGGTTACGGCGCCCGGCCCAACCCGCGAGCAGCCGGGTGCAGCCGCGCTGCCGGAGGACCGGACCCGATCGGGAAGCAACAGTCAGGACCTGTGGGTAGAGACCTCGCGCGAGGCCGTCGCGCACCCCCCTCACAGCCCGTTCCGCGCACTGGGCGAACAGCCGGGAGGGCGGTTGCCTACCCCGACCGAGACTGCCGTGGAGGCGGCTCCGACCGGCCACATCGACACGACCCGCACCGAGCTTGATCCGCATCCGCAACGGCGCGCCCGACCACTGGCACGTCATCGCCGGATGCTGCTGACCGTGGGGAGTCGGGGCAGCGCTGGGAGCCAGGCCCAGCGCTTCCGGACGCGGTGGCGCCCGAGCGGTTGTGCGGGTGGAGCCGAGTCGTGGGGGTGGGGGGAAGTGCAGGCGAGGGACGTCATGGGCTCGTCGGGGGGTCCGGGGCTCCAGGCGACGACGTGGGCGCCGCGGGCGGCCAACGCCCGGACGGCCACGGCCCGAGCCACACGTGCGGGGGCATCCGGGCCGGCACCATGGGCGGCGAGTAGCAGGGTCCAGCAGCACCGCTCGCCGCGCCAGCAGCACAACGTCCAGCCGCGGCCCCGCGACGAGGGTGAGCCCGGGTCGAAACGCAGCAGGTAGGAAGGCTCGCCGGCCGCACGGCCATCGTGGCCGTGGCGCTGGTCGCTGCTGCCACCGCCGAGACTGCGATGACCGAGACCGCGTTGGCCCTCGGGCCCGACCGCGACCGCGTGGTGACGTTCATCGACGCCCTCGAGCACGGCGGCACTGCCATCAGCAGCGTCACGACCGCCGTGGCGGTGCTGGTGGTTCATGGAACCGTCCCCAAGCCTCGGTTTCGGGCGCACCCCGGCCGGCCCGAGCATCCAGTCCGATCTGGCCTGCTCGTCCCCGACCGCGTCCACGCGGCGGGCGCGAGTCAGCGAACCCGTGGAGCACCCCGGGTCATCTGAATATCGTGCCGGCCCCGACACCAGTTACACCTGAGCAGTGTTTCGCTGGACAGCCTGCGGGCGTGGACGGCCCGGCACCGACCCGGGGGGGTCCGCCAACGACGGGACCGGGGGCACCGGCTTACTGTCGACGTCACCGTCGAGGAGCTGCAGCACCTCGCCGTGCACGGCGCCAGCCGGATCGACGGGTCCCTGGCCGTCCGGCGGCTGGAACTCAACGCCTCCGAGCCAGTACGGCGCAGCTGGCCGGACAGCGACTGCCACCGGTCCGGGACAGGTGGGGGGCCATCTCGTTGATGTCGGCACGATGTACGCGATCACCGGCCCGTGGCGCCGCCAGCGGGAGGTCGGCCTCGGGTGCGTGGTCGGCGACTGGTGGTGGCGGGGCGAGGCCGGTGAGGTGTTCGTGAGCCTGGCCGCACGCCGCGCAGCCCAACACCACCCTCGCCGCCGCTTGACACCTTGCAGCCGTGGGATGCTAGGCGGCGCCGGGCTGTTCGGCGCTGCTCGAGCCCGTCGAGGCACCGTGGGTCGCCCGATCACCCGCAGCCCACGTTTAGCGGCAGATGCATCCGCGGGTCAGCGAGGAGCTCATCGTCGCGGTACAGAACCGCACGCCTAGTACTACAGCCGGAGTTGTGTGGGTCTGGTTTGGTCGGGGTTCTGCTCCGCGGTGGAGACCCGCGCGTAGCCCAGCAGCATGTCGCTGATCGTAGCGTCGGAAACCCCCGAACGCGTAGGTTATCTGACGTTGTTTTTCGACAGCCTTTCCGACAGACGCGACCTGCGGAAACGCTCGGGCTTCATGATCGTCGGAAAAGGATCGTTTTTCACCATTGCTTTCAGATGAGGTCGAAGGCGTGTGGGTCGAGGGGAGGCAGCGAGCACTTGTGGCGGTGGGTGTGGGACAGGCGGTAGAGGCCGAGGGTGGACCGGCGGTGTCTGTGGCCGTGGCTCATTTGCCGGTCTGGGCATTGAGAGCGTGCGCCGGGGGCGGCGGCTGGATGGTGTTGGTCAGCTGCGCGGTCGGTGGCGTGCCCTGCGTGGTGAGGTTCTGGGCCGCCTCGAGCATCTGCTCGGCGATCTGCTCGGTCATCGCGACGGCGGGCTCGAGCCAGGGGGTGAAGGCTCCGAGCGTGGTGTTGGCGAAGCGCCACTGGGCGGTCAGCATCTGGGAGTAGATGCTGAACATGTCCTGGGACCACGCGGCCCACGCCTCGAAGAGCGGTGGCAGGGCGTGGGTCGGGGTCAGGTCCGGCTGCTGGAGTGATGTCACTGTTATCGTCTTTTCTGTCGTGGGCCACGGTCCCGCTGGGTTCTCGTCGTGCCGGGCGCCCGTGGGTGATCAGTGAGGTTGCGGGACCGGTCTGGTTTTCCCGTTGATGCCGGTCGTCGCCGCCGTGGTCGATTGCGGGTGCAGCCCGCCGGGGTCTCGGTCGGGTCCGGTCGGGGTGAGGTCGGTCCGGTCGGCGAGGGCGTGCAGTTCGTCGTGGAGTACCTCGGGGTACTGCAACGGCAGGAAATGTGTGCCGTTGAGCTGCAGGAACCGGGCCCGAGGGATGCGCCCCGCCAAGACACGCAGGTCGTCGGCGGCGGCCAGGGTGTCGAGCAGCCCGGCGACCACGGTGACGGGGAACGTGACAAACGAGGTGTCCATCGCCCGGTGCTTCGCCGCGGCCAGCACCAGCTGGGAATACCAGGTCCAGGGGTGCGTGGAGAACTCGCGCGCCACCTCACCCAGGGTGGTCAGGCCGGGCAGGTCGCGGGTGTGCTCACCGATACCGAGCCAGTCGGCCGCGTCGAGTGTCCGGGGCAGCAGTGAGGCCAGCCCCGCCACGGGGGGACCCACGGCGCGCAGCAGCCAGGCACCGATCTGGCCGGCCGGTTCCCGCCATTGCCGTGGGAGCCCGGAGGGGCCGAACAGGACCCGGAACGCTCCTCCGGGTACCCCGCCGACGGCCAGGATCCCGGCGACCCGCTCAGGGTGGGTGCGGGCGAACTCGAATGCCACGTTGACCCCGACCGACCAACCCAACAGGATCGCGCGCTGGATGCCGGCCGCGTCCATGACCGCTTCCAGGTCGGCGACGTGGTCTCCCACGGTGATCCGGGTGGGGTCCGCGGGGCGGGCCGAGCCGCCCAGGCCGCGGTGATACCAGGACACGGCGTGGAACCCGCAGTCCGGTTCGGCCAGCCACGGCCACGCCGAGGGTGGTGCGCCCAGCCCGTTGCTGATCACCAACGGCAGCCCTGGAGCGTCGTTGCTCCACGTGCGAATCCAGGTGCCGTCGGCGCTGACGGTGCCGGGAACGGCGGGGTCGGGTGCGTCCCGTTTCTGCACATCCGTCGGGGAATGTTCGGTCATGGCGGTCCTTCCGTGCGTGCGTGTGTGGGGATGCGCGCGACGTTCGGGCGCCCGGGTCGGGACGGTTACGCCGCGGGGGGCTGGTTGCGGTGCTCGACCTGGTTCCGGTGTTCGGTGAGGAACCCGCCCAGGACCTGGGCGAAGCGCGCGGGACGTTCGACGTGGGGTAGGTGCCCGCAGCCGGGGAACATCTCCAGGCGCCCGCGCCGCAGCCGGCTCACCGCGTGCCGGGCCTGGTAGGCGGGCAGGACGTAGTCCAGCGCCCCCCAGACCACCAGGGTCGGCATGTCGAGCTCACCGAGCCGGCCGACCAGGACCTCGCGCTGGCCGGTGAGGTCGAACAGGGCGCGGGCCATCGCGGTCGAGGCCTCCAGCTGGCCGGGCCGCCCGCCGGTCGCGTGGGCTTCGGTGAAGAACTTGACGGGGACCCGCCACGGGCGGGCGAACAGCATCGCCACGGACATGAGGCTGCGGGCCACCGCCCCGCCGGGCATCCGGGCGAGCAGGATCGCCAGCTCACCCAGACCCGGCTGGGTGTCGAGGGCGAGCAGCGGGTTGACGTGGCGGCCGAGCCCCGCGCTGTCGACCAAGGTCAGTGTGCGGACCCGGTGCGGGTCGGCCAGGGCCAGACGCAACGCGACCGCACCCCCGGCGGAGTGGCCGACCACGTCGACCGGGCCCACCTCGAGGGTGTCGAGGAACCCGGCCACGAACGGGGCCAGGTCGGCGCCCGGCGCGTACCCGCTGACAATGCCGGTCTCACCGTGCCCGGGCAGGCTCAGCGCCAGCACCCGGTGGGTGCGGGCCAGGGCGGGCATCACCCACCGCCAGCTCGTCGCGCTCTGCTCGTGACCGTGCAGCAACAACAGCGGCGGCCCGGTCCCGGCCTCCAGGTACTGCACCGGCACCCCACCCACCATGGCACGCAGGTCACGGGTCGTGGATCCGGGCTGGCCACGGTGGCGTGACACGGTCTCAGCGGGCATGTGGACAGCAGACATCGGGCCCCTCATCAAATGCGGTGCGGGTGGAAGACAGCGCTGCCGAGGTCCGGGGCAACACCCTCGACGATGACAGACAGGTCAGAGACCGACCGTGCCTGTGAATCAAGCCACCCGTGGACAACCGGTGCGCAGCCGGTGGCTGACCACACAAACGGGGTGGCGGCCGCGGCGGGGGGGCCGTACCGTGGGAGGTTGAGAGTCCGTCTCGCTGTCACCAGCGCGGATCTCTCGTCGCCCCGGCCCCCGGCGTGCCCTGCACGACGCCCCGGTACGACGACCATGACCCTGACAGCCATCGAGGGCGGCGGCGGCCAGGCGATGCCCACCATCTCCACCCCGGACCGCACCCCACTCAGCCGCGGCAGCCGCCACCTCATCCAGTCCGACGCGTACCGCATCGCGCACCGGATCGTCGACGGCTTCGGCGCCGGCACCGCCCCGGGCTGACCGACAACGCCTGGACTGCTCGACAACGCGGTCGGCGGGCCACCCGGGTGGGCAGCACGTACGTGCCTCCGCGGCCTCCGATCGCACACCGGCTGTACGCGGTGTTCGGGCTCGCCGGCTCCGTCGGCGGGCGGGTGCTGACCGCCCTCGGTGGGCGCCGCGCGCTGCGCGGGCTCGGCGAGCGGATGGGCCGCGACTGGACCCACTTCGCCCGCCACGGCCGGCCGGCGAGCCACTGGCCGCGCTACGACCCCAAGCACCGCCTGACCCGCATCCTCGACGCCACCGACCGCATCGAGTCCGACCCGCGCCGCGAGCGCCGCCTGGCCCGGAGCGAGTACCGCGGCTACCGCTGATCCAACGGGGACCGATCACGGAATCGCGTCGCCGGCGCCGGACGCGGGGATCGCCACGGCGTCGCCCCCGCGCGGTCCCCGGGGACGGCGCGCTGCGCGGCTGCGGCCCGTGGACGACGACACGCTGCGGGCGCTGCTCGCCGTCGGGGACCCGGTGGTCGACGCCGACCTCACCGGGCTGGACCTGCGCGACGCCGTCGCCACCGCCGGGGCGCGGGTGCGCCTCGTGCGTTGCCGGGCGGTGGAGCCGGACCTGCGCGGGGTCGACCTGACCGGCGCGGTCCTCGAGCAGTGCGTGGTCACGGGGGCGGCCCTGCACGGCGCCGTGCTCGACGGGGCCCGCGTCGTCGGGGGGACCCTCACCGACGCCCGCTGCACCGACGCCGACCTCACCGACGCGGTGTTCGACACCGTCGACCTCTCCCGCATCGCCCTGACCGGCGCGCTGCTCACCGACACCTGCAGCTGGCGAACCTGCAGGACGCGCCGCTGCGCGGCGTCCGGCTGTGCGGGGTCGACCTCTCCGAGGCCGACCTGCGGGGTGCGGACCTGCGCGACGCCGTCCTCGTGGACTGCCGCCTGCGCGACGTCGACCTCTCCCACGCCCGCGTGCGCGGCGCGGACCTGCGCGGGGCCGACCTCGGCGCGCTCGGCGGGGACAGCCCCCGTCAGCTGCGCGGCGCGGTGATCTCCACCGCCCAGGCCGCGGACGTGTGCCGGGCCCTCGAGCTCACCGTGCTCGACTGAGAGCCGGTTCCCGCCCCGGCGCCGGTGGGCGCCGGGGCGGGATCCGGTCGGCGCCGGGCGGGAGCCGGGGCGTCCCCGGGGTCAGCGGGCGGCGACGAGCCCGTGCGGGTCGAGGACGAACTTCTCGGCGACGCCCTGGTCGAACTTCGCGTAGCCCTCGGCGGCCTCGTCCAGACGGATGACGGTCGCGTTGACCGCCTTCGCGATCTGCACCTTGTCGTGCAGGATCGCGTTCATCAGCCCCCGGTGATAGTGCATCACCGGGGTCTGCCCGGTGGTGAACGAGTGCGACTTCGCCCAGCCCAGGCCGATGCGAATGGAGAGGCTGCCCTCCTTCGCCGACTCGTCGGGCGCGCCCGGGTCGCCCGTGACGTACAGGCCGGGAATGCCGAGCCGGCCCGCCGCCCGGGTGACCTCCATGATCGAGTTGAGCACCGTCGCCGGCGCCTCCCCCGCGTCCTTGCCGTGCCCGCGAGCCTCGAAGCCGACGGCGTCGACGGCCGCGTCGACCTCCGGCTCCCCGACGATCTGCTCGATCATCTGCGGCAGCGTGGCGTCGGTGGTCAGGTCGACGGTCTCGCAGCCGAAGGACCGGGCGTGGGCGAGACGTTCGGCGTTCATGTCGCCGACGATCACCGCGGCCGCCCCGAGCAGCTGCGCGGCGGCGGCCGCCGCGAGCCCCACCGGGCCGGCGCCGGCGATGTAGACCGTCGATCCCGTCGTGACCCCGGCGGTGACGCAGCCGTGGTAGCCGGTCGGGAAGATGTCCGACAACATCGTCAGGTCGAGGATCTTCTCCATCGCCTGGTCGCGGTCGGGGAACGGCAGCAGGTTCCAGTCCGCGTAGGGGACCAGCACGTACTCGGCCTGGCCGCCCTGCCACCCGCCCATGTCGACGTAGCCGTAAGCCGAGCCGGGGCGCTCCGGGTTGACGTTCAGGCAGACCCCGGTGTGGCCGTCCTTGCACATGCGGCAACGGCCGCAGGCGATGTTGAACGGCACCGAGCACAGGTCGCCGACCTTGATGAACTCGACGTCGCGCCCGGCCTCCACGACCTCACCAGTGATCTCGTGACCGAGGATCAGGCCGGCGGGCGCCGTCGTCCGGCCGCGCACCATGTGCTGGTCGGAGCCGCAGATGTTCGTCGAGACGCACTTGAGGATGACCCCGTGGTGGCACTGGCGCCCGACGTTGGCCGGGTTGACCCCGGGCCCGTCCTTGAGCTCGAGGCCCGGGTACTCGATGTCCTGGATCTCGACCTTCATCGGCTCGATGTAGGCGACAGCCTTCATGGGTGATCCCTCCGCGGCGGTTCGCCCGCGCCGGGAGGCGCGGGCACCCCATGGTGGACCGGGCTGTGCCCCGCGTCACGTCGAGGGCGGCCGTAGAACCGGGCGGTGAGCACGGCCGCGCCGACGGTGACCACGGCGACGACCCGCGTGGCGAGCCGCGACGGGGGCGACCCGGATGTCGGGGTGCCCGAGGGCGGCCTCGCCGAGCACGGTCGCCAGCCCGGCGAGCAGCGGCGCGTCGCTGCGGAAGTTCGTGTCCAGCGTCGACCGGGTGCCCGCCGCGAGGCGCGCGTCGAGGTAGCTGTCGACGTCGGCCCCGCGGAAGGCGTAGATGGCCTGCTTCGGGTCGCCGATGAAGGTGAGGGCGGCGTGACCGTGGAACGCGGTGCTGCAGGATGCGCCACTGGATCGGGTCGGTGTCCTGGAACTCGTCGACCAGCACCACCTGGTAGCGGGCCCGCAGGCGCGCGCAGGCCGCCTCGCCGAGGGCGGGGTCGGCGAGAGCCGCGTCGAGGCGGGTGAGCATGTCGTCGAAGGTGTAGAGCCGGCCGGCGCGCTTGCGTCTCTCGACCTCCGCGCGCACCGCCCGCGCCAGGTTCGCGCGGACCGCCGCCGCGGTCCCCCGGGCCTCCGCCTCGACCGGGGCGATGACCGCTTCCGGGTCGTTCACGACCGCCCGGGCGATGCGGCCCGCGGTCTCCCGGTCGATCAGCGGGGCGTCGGCGCCGGGGCGGGCGTAGGCCCGGACGAAGAAGTCGTCGACGACCTCGCCGAACGCGCCGACAAGCTGTTCAAACGGCTGCGCGCCGCCCGCCTCGATGGCACCTACGACGAGGAGCTGCGCAAGCTGCCACCGCGTCGAGCTGCTCATCCTCGACGACCTCGCCCTGCACCCGCTCGGGGCGACCGAGACCAGCGACTTCTACGAACTCGTCGTCGAACGCCACCGCCACGGCTCCACGATCACGACCTCCAACCGGGACCCGGCCGAGATGGTGACCATGATGGCCGACCCGCTGCTGGCCCAATCCGTGATCGACCGGCTCCAGTCCGCCGCGTTCGAGCTGGTCGTCGAAGGCCAGAGCTACCGGCAACGCCAGAAACCCGTCCCCGCCGGCCGCGCGACGAGCGAGGACCACGACGACGAGGATTGACCCCCACCCGCTCCCGGACCACGATCAACCCACGGCCCGCGACCGCCGAGGTGGTCCCTAGCTCGTGGCAAACCGGTGGTCCCTTCTCGCTGGCACGCGACATCTGAGGAGCT
>JAABUK010009334.1_pt1 | contig 13443 bp, 11 predicted proteins | sample 5559141 | NCBI WGS metagenome assembly JAABUK01 (sample SAMN10711869, study PRJNA513367) | rock metagenome | isolation source: Antarctica rocks | place: Antarctica: Victoria Land, Pudding Butte nord | collected 2016-01-03
AAATATTATAATAATAAGAGATAAAAGAGGCTTTATTTAAGATATATAATAAAAGTATAAGAATAGGAGGAATATTAAATTTAATTAAATAATTAAGTTTACTTTTTAAAAGGTATATAATTAACTTTTTAAAATATTTTTATAATTTATTAAGTTTTAGATCTTAGGTAGAAATAATTTCTAGAAAATAAAGATAAATAAAAGAGGTAGATAGTAATAATATATTATTATTATTATTATTATAAATAATATAGAATTACTTAGTAAAGATATTTATATATTAATTATTTACCCCTAAGTATATATAAGATATATATAATTATATTATTATTATATTTAAAGTTTATTATTATTAAGTACTTTTTTTTAACTTTCTATACTTAAAGAGACTTCTATTTAAAATATAAGGGGATATTAAGAACTTTCCCTTCCTTTAAGCTATTTTATTATTATAAGTATATTTAAAGGGAGCTTATTAGATAGCTTCTTCTCTATTTTTTAAAGATTATATTTTAAGTTTTTATTAAAAAGCTTTATAATCTCCCTTAAATTAATACCTATTAATAGTATATTTAAAATACTTTATTATAAATTAATTATATTAATTTTCCTTAATAATAAACCTTAGAAAGCTATTAAAGTCCTCTTAAAAAATATACCTTAAATATTATTAATAACGCCGTATTTATACCTTAAATAAATTAAATATAAACTTAATAGGATTATAATTTAATAAATAAGGTAAAAGAAATTTAATAATATAATTTCTTACCTTTAATATATCTTTTATTTAAGGGTTAAGGTAGACTCTTAGATTATTTAAATAGATAATATTCCTTAGTTAGGGATAGGGATTATAATATAATAATATTTTATTTAAGATTTATAAAAAGAAGTTATTTATATTAAAGTATCTTTTATATATATTAATACTAGCCGGAAGGATATAGGATATCCCACGGGATATCCTACGTAGGATAGTATAGGACCGTAGTATAGTATAGGTAAACAAGGTCCTGATCCCATATCTTTATAACGGTATAGGACGGGTATAGGATAGGATAATTAAGTAGGATAGGATATCTATAAGACTACTTTATAGGATAGGATACTCGTAGGATATCCTATAATTAATAAGTATATAACGTAGTTCTTTATAAAAAAATATTCTAGAAATTTTTACTATATAAAAGGTTATACTTAAAAAGGTATTATTTATATTTCTAGTTATCTTTCTAGTTACTATTCCTCCAGTCTTAAATATAGTCCTAGGTATTAAATTTAAAGAAAATATAGTAATATATATTATATTTAATAATATATATTAATTTTAGCCTATTACCTTTATAAACTAGTAGGATATTTTAAGAAATACCTTATTATTTACCTTTCTAATTACCTTTCTAGTTACTATTCTCTAGTCTTAAATAAATCCCTAGGTATTTAATTTTTAAAAATTATAATATTTTAGACCCTTATTAGTAATATATATTTATTTTAGCCTAATACCTTAATAGACTAATAGGATATTTTAAAAACTACCTTAACTTTTACCTTTCTAATTACCTTTCTAGTTATAACTTTCTATATAGTAAAAATTTCTAGAATATTTTTTTATAAAAAACTACGTTATATACTTACTAATTATAGGATATCCTACGAATATCCTATCCTATAAAGTAGTCCTACGAATATCCTATCCCGTGGGAATATCCTATGAAAACCTATACTATCCTATAACGGGATAGCACTAAAACCCTTAAACCTATCCCCTCCTATAGGATAGCTAAGAAGGCTAATATCCTATACTATCCTATATCTTTCCGGCTAATATATATTAATATAAGGAATATATAATTAATATATTCTATATATTACCTCTTTTTATATACTTACTCTATTATAAAGGGTTATTAATAGGAGTATATCTTATACCTTACTAGCTAGTTTATTCCTTAAATATTAATTTACCTAAGAAGTATAATTACTTTATTCTTATATTAAATATAAATACTTATTATTATATATATAATTATTTACTTTAAGGCCCTATTAGTTATATTATATAATAATTAAGTTATTCCTCCTTAAGTAAGTAAGATATAACAAATTAAGAAATAATAAGATCCTATTCTTCCTTTAGAAATATTATTAATTTATTTTAATATATTTATAAATTATATTTTTAATATTCTAATAATACTTTCTTTATTATAATATTAATTTATTAGTAAGGCCTTAATTATTATCTTATAAAATAGATAGAATTATATATTTATAATTATTATTCTTATTTATAGATTATACTCTTCTTATAATATATCTTATTAGTAATAATAGTAGGTTTCTAGTAAGATTAGAGGAGCTCTTTAATTATAAATTAATTATAAGTAGAGGTTAAATAATAAGGTATAATATAGGAGAGAGTACTAAGTTATTAAAAATATATATAGCCTTAATAATAATAAATTAGGATGTTATAATATTAATATAATTATAATAGCTAAGTATTATATGGATTTATATATAAATTTAGGGGGGGGATTTTTCGATGTTTAGTGCTAAGGTTTCCTAACGATCCTGCACACGCTAAATAAGGCTGATTTCTAACAAGTAAGGAGGTACGGAGGCTGACACCAAAAGTCTTGATTTGGCGCTAATGGGAAGGGCCCCAGGTTTTTTGGAGAGCCGGCAGGAGGGTCACCCCGGAAACCGCACCCAAGTATACTTCGACCCCCGGGAGCTTGCCCAGAATTTCTGGGAGCTCTAGTCCCGGTAGATTGAGCGCCAAATCAAGACTTTTGGTGTCAGCCTCCGTACTCGATATTGTCGGCTGCAAAAAAACCACAATACGCAGAGAGCGCGCTCTTCGGGCGAATACTGGAGGCATGGCTCTCCACTATAGGGAATGTACAGAAGGGCAGACATTCGACGAGGAGGTGAGGATATTGATTGTTGAACGGGCGAGCTGATTATTTATCTTATCTTGGACGACTGTTCAGAGGTTCCGTACGTTGTCTACCATCAACAGTGAGATTACGCTGATTATCATCATTATCTCTACCGATTGTCAACGTACTCGGCTTTCTCGGCGTGTATGTAGCCCTTTCAAATGAAAAACCGCTCGATGGGGCAATTGCAAGCGCACATTCCGCAAACAAAGCTCCGCATCAGGTTGATTGGTTGCAAACAGCGCCACTCGTCTTTGTCCCATCCCAGCGAAGCACCAGTGTGTCTTCTGTGTCCCAGAAATGGGTTGTCTTGCCGTGAAAATCTTTTCCCTTGGCCCATGCCTATCGCCCCCGAGATCAACCAAACACCCAAAAAGAAACGGAACGACGCATGCAAATGAGATGGATTCTGGTGCAATGAAGATAGATGCGCCGCCGCATGCTGAAAATATTGACAATTGTCCCGCTGTTGCGCCCATGACAACCTTAGAGATTGTTCCAATTTCGCCGACCAAGTCAGCCAGTGGCTCCGTGAAGACGGAGACGTCGACTATCGAATTTGGTCATGAGCCATGTGAGACATACCAGCAGCGTGTGAAAGATCTGTGTCGCTCACTATGGCCTGATTCTGCCAGAAGGCTCCGCGTCAACAGCTTATTGAGTGGTCGAGTTGTGGGACTTTTACATGGCACAAAGTTTTTGCAGTCGGTTTGGCCTGCCAGAGAATTCTCTATCGAACGTTTGCGGGGCGGAGGCTTCAACCGAGTCATTGCAATCACCATCACGAGCACCAACCGCCAGGAACCAACGCGTCTCATACTTCGAGTCCCTCGATTCGATGACGCCAAGCCTGAACGTGAAGTGGGCATTCTGCGTTACGTCGCCCAACATACATCAATCCCTGTTGCCAAAATCAGAAACTCGGATTTCACAAGTGACAACGCTCTCGAAAGTCCCTATGTAATCCAATATCGAATTCCTGGCAATGACCTTCAACGTCCTTCTTCGGGCCTCGATTATCCCTCTCTGAGCTTTCAGCAGCAGTGTACGATTGCTAGAGAATTTGGAGCTGTCCTCCGCAAGCTGCTAGAGACCAATAACTCAACTCCTGGCCGAATTGAGGCCTCAGGCTGTCAGGAGAATTTTCCAGTTTTCAAAATCAGGCCGTTCGAAGTCAAATTGAATCCTTTGATGGATGACTCCGAACTTGACGAAGCAAGCCACGCCGCTAGTGTTCCTCTACACGATACTACGCTCGCATTCTTCGAATCCCAATTTGAACGCTGGAGAGATGCAGCGTTAGACTCCAACCCCCTGAAAGTCTTGTATATGAATAAGCTGTCCGCTGCTGCTTCTCAATTGCACGAAGCTGGCTATCTAGGCAACGGTCAAAATTCGTTGTGTCATCTTGATCTAAATGGAGCTCCACGCAACGTTATGGCAAGGATAAACACAGATGAACGCCTTGCGATAACCGGAATTCTTGATTGGGACGACGCAATATTTGCCCCCAGATTCGTAGGCTGCGCGCCTTCTATGTGGCTTTGGCAATGGGATAGATGGGTTGATGATCCGGAAGACGAATCCATGGCCAATGATACACCTACATGTCCCAAAAAGCAAGAGCTCAAACGTATATGGGAAGAAGCTGTTGGGCCTGAATTTGTGCAGATGGCTTATGCACTCGGCTATCGGCTGGCCCGCCGTTTGTTCCAATGGGCGCTGAATGGGATACATTCAACATGGGAGATGAAAGCAGCGGACGAATGGTTGGACGATTGGGCAGCCATTCGCCCCGAGAATACGCCCCAAATCAAACGAGTGCTCAGAGCGGATGTGGACAGCTGGTCTTTAGCGACGGACAGTGATCAGGAGAGTCACGTTGAGGCCGAGGAGCAGCAGGAAGTTGTCGGCACGGTGAAAGGTGAAGCTGACAAGCATGAAGAAGATGAAGACAGCAACCACCACCCAGAAGAATCGAGCTAATCTCCGTTGGTCGTTTCGCTGTAGAACTCTTTCCTAGTGACAATGAAATCATTCGCTTTCGGGTATCCTCCTCCATTGCTTTGTCCTGCTCGTTTTCAGTCCTAAGTTTCATCATGTGTTTATGGTAGCAACGCCTATGATTCCACGCTTGTCCGAGAATAATATACTCACGCATTATCCTCGAACCAGTGGCGTTTCTTTGGTACAATATATGAGCAAACGCATCCGTCTCGATCCTTGATATTCGTCAGACAAAGAGATGCCTCTCATAAAGCGCAAGCATCAAATGCAATATGTGTTCCCCGAATTCAATTCACTTACATCGCAGTCCCGAATTCAATACCCCCATATCAACGACAGATACAGTCAACATCACACGAGAGTCGGCTCAAGACAATGCCAGGTACCGGCATCAAAAGCACCAAGCATCACTGCCCATTAGATGGCAGAGGCTACGGCGCTTGCCGCAAGATCCCCCGGCAGGCATATTGCTCCTATCACCAGGTACAATACCCAATGCACGGCCAGGCACACATAAGGCAGCCAGATATAGCAGCCGGCGAGCGTTGGAAGGGAGAACCGTGTCCGGCATGCAATGCCAGCGGAAAGGTAGAGAGAGATCATTGCAAGCTAGTTCATGTCCGTTCGCTAACGGTCATCTGTTTAGGCTAACGATCGCCTGAATGCAAGGCAATATAATTATATGAGAGAGCAGGAGGTCGGGAGGGGTTCTCACTTCGCTAATAAAGGAAGGAAATCGGGGAGGTAGAACGATGAGTATCAATGTCTCCATGGATGGCAAAGTTGACACGAAAAACGACCTGGAAGCCCTTACGGAACTGATTGGGCTGGCGTTCATTCATTCCTCCTTCGAGCACCGTCTCCAGTCTGTCCACTTACGATATTGTATATTCGTTATGGGTGGGGAACTGTACGGTCTATAGTCAATGAGTTGAAGCGCTTTCCTTCGTTCGTATTGCCGATGCCAAATAGGCAGTCTCTATTGAGACGGATTGACGTTCGAAAACGCTGTTACGATATTATATTCTTTTGGATGTACGAGAAGGCGTCAGCTGTTTTGATTACTCTCAGTACCGCGGATAGTTACCAAGATTTACCTCGAATTTACAGTGTCTTGCATGCTTCAACGAGGCCAGTAATGTGGAAGTCAGCGATCCTCGCCATTTTAGCTGTCGCAACTTACCTCTTCTAGTTCTAGTCGGTAAGATCTTTTGGATCCTCGATCCATTATTAAGCATGTTTTTCACAAATCAAAACAGTTCCGGCCAGTAAGCCTGTCTCAATGTTGACCTTTTCAATCAACCCACTTTAGGTCAGCAAGAGCGCTCTCCGGTAGTTATCTACATTGGTAGGTCTGTATTCAGCGCGCTACCTATCAACAACAACATACACCGAGTTTTGTCAACTCTGTATCTGGCGGAACATCGAGCTGCCTGACTTGGAGAAATCCTGGAACCGCGTGCAAACTTTGCGTGTGCGGGACATACAATATTTGCCAGAGCCTTTTATCCCATGAGCGTCAGGTGCAGTCGGATTGCAATCAATATTAGAGGAAAGGTCTGTGAAGCACCTCAGACGTAGATGTTGGCCTCTTTAGTCAAACCCAAATGCATTAGCCCTGTCGAAGACAAAGGCGGGCGAGCGCCAGATTACATTTTGAGGCCGACCAACAACATTACTGTCAAGTAATTACCTAAAGAGACATATTCCTAGGATACTCGAGATAGCGAGATGTTGGTATCTATTCTTGTCATGAGAATTATTTGGAGACAGATAGCTTGATAGACAACAGATTGACTCTCATTGCCAGAGAGCTCGCGCCGAGCGGCCCAAATGAGCATTTTGGTGGGTTCATAAAAAGAATCTTTTCCAGTGACAGGCCTGAAGATTCACCAAGAAAGACTCTTTCCCCTCGACTATTATAGCTGACTAAGTTGACAGTACAATGTGGGTCAAACAGGCGTCCACTGGAGGACATCTCAGACTCATGTCTGCTGTGTCACGCCGCCGGTGCTACTAGTCCGTAACACCTGTGTGCATCTAGATTCTAGCAAATCGAGACGAGTAACGTGAAGATGGCAGCCTACTTCAGCACAGTTTCGCCAAGCACCTGAGCCGCAGGAAGTGGAAGTGCAATCAGATTGACGGCCGGAAGAGCAGCTGCCACGTGGCTGTTCACATCATTTAACATATTGAAAGCTGCTCCAGTATATGTTACTGTTCCTAGCGCCAGAGTTGCGAGTCCGAGGCCTTTTCCAATGGCCACCAGCCCACTGCCAGGAATAGGGGAGTACCAGGTTACAGCACCCAAAACCCCATTCACACCCTTCTTGAACAGCGCCGTCAATTTATTAGCTATAGCGCTCACCACATCCTACGCAATAGCTACCTGGCTTGTGAGGATGATCTGGACAGTTCCCATTACGATTGAGCTTCTGCACTGGAGTGGTCGCTTTCCATCCTTTACGACCTTTAGATGTGGAAGTGGCCATTGCAGTGGACATGGCGATGAGCTCTGCACCTGGATCTGTCTCGTCTTTGAAGGCGACATATGAGCCGAAGACCATAAGATGACCAATTTTTTTTTGGGAGGCTCGGTCTACCGAGAGGTTGTTTTGCCGAGGAATTAGTGATGCGGCAGTGGTGGATTATGCATCATTAGCATACGGTAGAAGACCGTGGTCACTGATCTGTCAATGATCACCTTACCAATGACTGCAAGACTGCGCTCAGCTTGACGCGCGTTAAGTGGTGTTGACAACAGTTTCGAGGGTATTGTATTCGAGAGCTGACTGGTCCCATCCATTCCTGGTCTCGGCATTGCGTCAGTGAGATTGTGGTGAAGAACTACTGTTATACACATTATAAACTGTAAAAAACTCCGCAAATGTATCTTGTATAGATCAAAAAACATCCAAAACGCACGACAACGATTTTCGAGAAAGCTCGAGAAATCCTCCCATGTCGTATTTGTACCCAGAGGATGGCTTGTTTATAATCATTTGCCGCGATTGCAATACGCAGGTGGAAACGGGCTGGCGGATGAGTTTTGAATTATTGATATCGTAGACAGATTGTTCTTTAGTAAAAGGAGAAAGCCACAGTGCGATCAAATATGGGAAGGCTGGCGCATCCTATCGGGTCTGGAGGCTACGACCGAAACAAATCCCCGTCGACACTTGGGCAGAAGCCTCAGTCATCGAACGAGACAATTTCCCGAACAACGGTCCGATTCGAGCCTTGTCAGTCTAGCTCTCATACCCGCTAAGATGTGTCTTCGATCTTGATTGAGCGTGGAGTGCAGTAAAAAGTACTCGCACACTAGAGTCTCAGAGCTCCAGGCAAATTTTATCAGAGTGTCGACAAAGTTTCATGTTGTAGACGTCTCGATTTGGCCAACGCCAAACTCGAGAAGGCACAATTCTGAAAGTCTTTAAGGGGCGCTGTGTGTGGACAGAGAGCCCTCACTTTCCCCTGAGTCGTCCTGCCAGAAGAGTCGCGCTAAGCGCGCCACTACGCGCGTAAGTAGGCTCCATTCAAGTAAAGTCCTAAGGTATCCCATGAATGGTATAGTGACATTAATGCCGGATTCTTAGCATGCGATATCACCAGCTTAGACCGGATATCTGGGCTTAGATATATTCATCGCAATTATGTCGGCGTTCACCACCTTCCCTGCTACTCTCTCGGATCTCCTCCCCATTGCCACTGTCTCCCGCGCGGCCTTCAAAGATAACCCGCACACAATATCGTACTGGATATTGCCTCAAGACAACGAAGAGGGTATCTACATTTGGCGGCTAAGAAACATGATTGATCAATTCAACAATGACCCATCAACTCACCTCGTCAAATGTGTTGACACCACCAACAATAAGATTGTATCATGCGCGCTTTGGCAGAACCCTCAAACAAGGGAAGCGGAGGAGGAGAGAGCGAGTTATATAGCTAAGAAGAAGGAGAAGGGTGACATGGATAACGAATTGCCAAAGGGTACGAACAAGCCGCTCAAGGATGACTTTGACAGTGCAACGCAAGAAATGAGGCGCAAGTATGTGAATACTGAAAATGACTATGGTGAGCCAACCTTCCGTGATCATTGTGAACAGATTGGTTGGCGAAGAAAAGATTGACGACAAGTCACAAGTCCTGAGAGCCATTGCCACCCTCCCTGAATACCAAGGCCAGGGATGTGCCTCAGTGCTTCTCAAGTCTGGCCTGGAAATTGTCGATACCCGGAAAGCGAAAGTCTTTCTCGAGGCCACACCTCAAGGTCGTCCTCTATATGAGAAGTTTGGCTGGAAATTTGTAGATGAGATGGTTTTTGACCTCGGTAAATATGGCTGCTCTGGTGTACAGAGGATCACATGCATGATGAGGGAAGCAATAGAATAGAACGGTAAGAGAAATCGGATTGAGACGCTACTCCTCTGATTTTATTATCATACAGGCCAGAGCTTGTCGGTCGCATAGAATTCGTGATGCTATCTCTTTGCAATATTTACGGGATTCCCCTATCAATTATGACCAAACCGTTCCCTGTTCCTTCTTTCAAACTCCGCTGCTGTGTAGAGCCCAGCAGAACAAGTTTTCAGAGCATGTCGCTGCCCAAGGCCTAGGACCCACATGCAACAGCCAAGCCTCTTGGCAGCACCCTTTTACCGTGGACTTTTTTTCGGTCTTTATTTTAGATATTCTCTTCATCAGCCAGGCAGCAAAAGTTTTGGTGGTTAAAGATCAAGAAGAGAAAGGATTCGTCACGAGAATATGGCGGGAAGGAGTCAGCTTGTTAGAAGGACTCAAGGCAGTTCCTTATCTATCACACTCATATGAATCACAGCCGTCAGCTAATGTTGCAACAGGATCAACAGGATATCAGAGGTCAACCCAATATAATGCTCGAATCAACGGGCGAGAAAATTAATCATAACAGCTCATGAACCTATCGATATGGAAAGTCTTGCATATTAGCATCATGAAAGCGTAAAACTCACGCAAAAGGGCTATGGGGGAGCAAGCTTACAATAACGCTCGAGGGAAGACGGCATCACCTAATGACGATGCCTGTCGTTGAGGGTCAGCAAAGTCCCACAAACATTGAGCCCAACAAAGACAATCAAATGGTGACGCTTGATTCAGAAGATTTGGTCTTGTCAATGACGTTCAGTCATGAAAGTGTGGTTGTGATGGGATTGAATCCCCCGTCTATTCATCATGAAGGCATTGTGATAGCAGCATCCAAAGGGCGTTGGCTTACTGCAAAGGAGACAAGGCCGATAATAGCCTGCGTGAAATTTGAGAGCAGGCACTTGACGTGTGGAGGCAATCGGCCGCTGATCGCTTCGACTGGACAACGAGATGCCAGATCTTCCGAGGTGCTGCAACCTTTTTGCCGGCGCCCGACTGTGATCAAGACAAATGTGGGCAGATTCGAGAGACGATTTATGGGGTGCCTTTGACACCGCGAAATCCAGTCAGCTATGCTCACAACATTTTCAATATTGGATCAAAGTGAGTGGGACAAAAAAGATCAGACAGGGTGCTGGTTCACGTCAATGCAATTCGGAGCAATGTGATTGTGAAGCGAGTGTCATCATGCAATCAGGACATTTGAATGGCCTATGGAAAAGACTCGACGTACCGTGGAGTGGACACTTCGAAGCCTTGAGTCGTTACGAGAGTCTCCGAATCACCAGGTCAGCCAAATGATCAAGCCTTGTTCTCGAGCATTCCGGGTGTGAAGGCAGTAAAGACTTTTCAGACTTCTACTATGAAATGCGAGGGAAAGAGGTGAAGCCACTGATAGGTACCAAAGCTCCCTCAGAGAGACAAGTCGGTACATTAGCGCCATATTGATTTTGGCGAGGTCATGGCTAGCTGTCTCTCAATAGAGACGGTTTACGTTAACCTCACTAGAATTCTCTTCCTGTTCTGGCTGCCTCGGGTAAAAACGGAGAAAGCAGTTTATCATGAAGGTGCTTCAGAGAATCTGGCCTGATATCAATCAACATATCAAAAGAACAGTACAAGATAGCCAGCTCTCCTGGCTAATGACTTGTTTAATCTTGACTGGCTGGCAACGAGAGCTTAGTGAATCACAAACGCTGCTTGCATCGAGACGTGCAATGATTGTATCGTTGTTTGCGGCGATGAAGCGGACGGAAATTGGGTCGGAGGATTGAGGGTTCTAGAAAATACACAGAGGGTCATTAGCAAAGGCACGTCGCTAGACTGCTTGAGAGACTAGAAGACTTGAGGGCATATTGGGTATCAGACGATGGGGTCGACAGCCACCCAGAGACATGATGACTATTGGAGAGCCTCGATGCACGATGATACATTGCAGCAATGCCCGACGTTGCGAGCAAAGACGATGGTGGCGTGACTATGATGATATACACGAACAAAGGAGAAGAGACTCAACGTACAGATTCTGCAGAGATATGGGAATTCCTAGATGCTTCTGCCAGCCTTTGACGTTGTGGTGCTCGGAAGCCTTTTCACACCAGTTGTGGTGCATAGATATATGCATGATCGTCATGATCTGAGTCTTGAATCATAGTGGTGAATCGAGGAGCGGTGGATGTGCGTTGGGGATTCCGTATGAGACGCTGACTCTGCTGCTAGCACCGACAAGAGATCCGAGCAAATGCTGACAATGATAGGCGGGTAGAATAGGCGGTCTCGGTGCCATCGATATCAAAGAATATTGAGGGTAGTCTTGACTGTTGATGAAGAAGGGAGCAATCAACACTGATTGTTGACGGAGGATGGTGCATGCTTGGAGAAAAGTAAGACTGGGTCGGAGAAAAAGTCTGCTATCTAAGCTAATTTTTTTTCATATATATGGCACTCACGACTCCTCTTCAAAGTCTGATACGAGCCAAGACCATGTTATGTGAGCCAAATCGCTCATCGTCCTTTCCCCGTTCGGCAGCCTTACTCGTCTTGAAGGCTTGCACGTGCCTCATACTACTTCCAAGAAGTCAAGACTGCCGATGGTGCTTTTCGGAATGAACATATAGTCGAGATTGCGATATACGGAAAGGAACTACCCTTGTACACATCGTTGCTCCAAGTAAAGCGACATCAAAATTGAATGGTAGGGTTGTCCACTCAAAATTATACCAGGAATTTGGGTTTGCCGTCAGAAAAATTAGCATTTGTGTGGTATCAGTTGGTATCCTGTTTGTTATAGCTTTTTGTTGAGGAATAAGATTCCATGAAAACCACGTTCTCCTACAATATATGAGCCAAGTTGACCGGTCATTGGAGGAGAAATTGCCTTCTACATGAACCAAGTCGCGTCTCCTTATATCGAGCAGATTTGAGAATGCACCAACGACATCTGCTCTTTCGCCAGGGCTATTCCAACTACTGGTACCTTCGTCGTACCTGGCAAAAGAACGAAAGGGGACGCCAAATAGTACCAATCATCATATTTCAGGCAAGATCCCGCCAGATCCCACCAGGAAAGAAGGTAAAATTGGGACATCATCTGCAGATGCTAACAGCTTCTTCTCTGATGGCCAAGCTCTGAGCGACTGGGCAGGGGGCCGCCGGAAGCGTGCTTGCCCTAATTACGTCTTTGACAGCCTGATAACTGCTTACCTGAACGCCAGAGCCATAGATCTCAGCTCCTGCAAACATGATTCAGAAATGATCTCGTTTGCACAGAGGTAAACTTTTGTCGTCTACCGCAACGAAATGCTACTGTATCGAACCGTCTGACTCTATGTCCCTTTCAGTGCGACTTTTAGGAGTATGTGCGACCTTAAACGGAAACGATCCTGATTCAAGACCATGGTTTTGCTTTTCTCACAAGTGTAGGTGGTAGACTGATTGATCTTATCGAGAATCTAGACCATACTGATCTTATCAGAACCTAGAGTCTGTCCAGCTTGCTTCAGCGCAACAAACCCCGCAGATGTTTTTAATGAAATGGGCTCAAGTATTCTACGAGCCGCTTGCTGCAGCACAATCAGGTGCTCGCTTTGAGTGGACTACGATGATATTATTGGCATTTCTTGAGGAGGCTTTATGAAATGATACCTAAGCACTGGCTCTAGCCCCAAATTACTTACTGTATTTTGTTGAATCCCACTACCCTTCACTGATTCACAATCTTGGTCTTCGATATGCATGAACATGATCTCTTCCTTTACCGCTCTTCATCCCCATTCCATCAATTCTTGCTTGGGCCAATTCATGCTCCAGCTACAATCGAAGCTGACCGGCCAACTCATAAGACTTGGCCAGCTCTCACGAGCACACTTGATCTGTGACTCTAGTGACCCAAGCAGGCCTTGGTCAACAGAAAAATGGTATGTGGGTTCCATATACCTTTGAGAAAACGTCTTTTTGATGGGATGACAGACCCAGATTTTGCAGAAGGGAGGAATGCTAAGCATACGTATGGATCATCACTGCTGCCTGTCTGATGGCGTTCATGTTCATCTCATCTCTGTCTGTGAACCAATCAAGG
>JAABUK010009335.1_pt1 | contig 13443 bp, 15 predicted proteins | sample 5559141 | NCBI WGS metagenome assembly JAABUK01 (sample SAMN10711869, study PRJNA513367) | rock metagenome | isolation source: Antarctica rocks | place: Antarctica: Victoria Land, Pudding Butte nord | collected 2016-01-03
GCGTGCCCCAGCAACAGGTGGACGCCGCGAGCGTCGACCCCGGCGATGGCGGCGACGGGGATGGCCCAGCCGTCGATGTGGAGCCGCTGCCCGTCGAGGCGCTCGACCGTCCCGATGGCCGCGCCCTCGTGGGTCAGCACCGGCATCCCGGGCCTGATCGGCATCGGTGTCTCGTTGGTACTCATCGCTCCCCTGCCATGCGGCCCCGCGCCCTAGCGCCCGGTCGCCTTCTGCCAGCCCGCGCGGATCTCCTGCCGCAACTGCGTCCAGGTGTCGTCGTCGGCGACCGCGGCACCATGCCGGGCCCGCAGAGCGGGTTCGATCTCCTCGAAAGCGCGGCCCGCATGGCGCTCGTCGTGGGCGGCGTCGAAGCCCGCGCGATAGTTCGGCTCGGCCTCGGCGAAGGTGCGCCCGGTCGCGACCGTGGCATGTTCCTGCTCAAGGGTGCCGCGCGTCTCCTGGTAGGCCTTGTCCACATCCACGCGCTGCTTGCGGACGGTGTCGGTGATCCGGCGCTCCTCGCTGACCGCCTCCTTGTCGATCACCACCTCGCCGGTGACGACCGCCTCCTTGCGCACCACCGCCTCCTCGCCCCGCAGCGCGACGCGGATCGTCCGCTCTTGGAAGAGGTCCGCCCCGGTCGCCGGGCGGGCGGTCACGTCGCGCTCCTCGACGCGGACTTCCTCGTGGGTGAGCGTCACCGGCACGGTCCGCTGCTCCTCGGTGACCGTCTTGCGGATGTTGACCTCGCCCAGGTCGACCTTGCGCTTGCCGACGGTCAGCCGCTCCTCCGCCACGGGCACCGTGATGGTCCCCGTGTCGGTCGCCGTCCGCGCCGTCGCCTGGCCGGTGCCGCGGACGTAGACCTTGTCCTGGGCGACCCGCGCCACCAGCGCGCGGGCATAGTGGTAGCCCGCCACGTCGAAGCCGTCGCCCTGGACCCGCTCGACCGTACCGAGCAGCGCGTCGTTCGCGCCGTAGACCTGCATGCCCGCGCGGATGTCGCTGTTCTTCGCCATCGTCTGCTCCTTCTTGCCAGGTATTCAACGTATTCGTCGGTAGCTCGTCCTGCCGCGCGGGTCGCTCAGCTCGCCTGCGGGGGGGGGTGTCGTGCGCGCGCGCGGTGCCTGCGCCGCCTTGTCGGCGGCGGTATCGGCTGCCGCCTGGACCTCCGCGCCGCCGTCCTCGACCGCCGCCTGGGCCTTCGTGCTGCCGGCATCGACGGCCTGCTGGGCTTTCTCGCTTTGCCCTTGAATCGCCTGCTTCGTGCCCTGGACGAGCTTGTCCGTCTTCGCCCGACCATTCTGTGCGGCGGTCGCGGCCCTGTCGCTGACCTGCGCCAGCGTCTTCTGCGCGGTGTCCTGCGCCGTCATCGCGGTGCTCTTAACCGTGTCCTTCGCCGTCTGGACACCCTGGGTGGCGCTTTCCTGCAATTCGTTCGCGTTGCGGCGCAGCAGCGCGCTCGCCGGTCTGCGGGGCGTAGAGGAGCGCCGCGCCCGCGCCGAGGAGCGCGCCGAAGAAGAACGGCCTCATCGCGCGCAGCGGTCCGCCGCCCCGTCGCGTCTTCAGCGCCCGCGCCTGGCGCGCGTCCAGCTGCTCGAGTTGTATGGCGAGTTGTGCCACATCCTGGGCCATGTGCATCCTCCCGGGATCACGGGCCGGGGCGACAGTGCGCCCCGGCCCATCGTTGCTGCTGCCGTCGTTAGCGGACGATCCCCTCGCGGGTGTTGGCGACGTCGGCGCGATCGACGGTGACCTCGCTGCGGGTGCCGAGCAGCCCACCGAGCGTCGCCGCCGCCGTGCCGAGGCCCAGCCCCAGGAGGGTGGACCAGGCCGCGTTGCGCGCGTTCGTTGCCGCCTGCGCCGCCTGCTCCGGGGTGACCTGCTGCGCGGCCTGCTGGGCCTGCCCCGCCGCGCCCTGCGCCGCCCCCTGCACCTGCTGCGGGCTGATGTTCAGGCTCTGGGTGAAGCTCCCGAGCGAGCCGAGGAGCGCGCCGATCCCGCTCCCGGCGAGCCACAGCAGCAGCGGGACGGCGAGCAGGAAGACCAGCATCCCGTTGAGCGCCCCCCAGCCCTTGCCGAAGGCCGCCGCCGTGCGCCCGGCCACCCAGCCGCCGAGCAGGAAGGCCAGCAGCGCCGAGACGCCCGCCCAGAGGCCGGAGCCGAGGCCGAGGCCGCTCGGCACGCCGCGCTGGGCGACCGCGCTACCCGCGTCCACCGAGGTGAGGCCCACCGCGAGGCCGAGGACGCCGAGGGTGATCAGCATGGTGAGCGCCGTCAGCAGCCCCGCGAAGACGGCGGGCCAGCGGACCCGGTCGCGGTCGAGCGCGTAGCTCTCCGGGATGTCCAGCTCGCGGTCGCCCTCGAGCGGGCGGGCGCGCTGCACGGTCTCGCGTTGCATTGTCTGCTGGCGCACGACCGGTTGCCCCTGCGGCACCTCCTGGCGCGCCACGCGCTCGTGGACCACGTGCGGCTCCGGGGCCACGGTGTACTGCTCGGTCACCGTGCCGCGCGTCGTGCTGTCGTCGTCTTCCATATCCTCGGCGCGCACCGTGTCGATGCGCTCGCCGGCCTTGCCGGTCCGCCGTTCGTCGTTCCGGTTCGTGCTCATCCCCCTAACCCTTCCGTGTCTTGCGCCCCTGCTGGCGCGTGGTCGTCTCACGCGTGGTGGTCGCCTCGCGCACCGCGGTCTGGTCCACCTCGACGTGTTGCTTGCGGACGGTGTCGGTGACCTGGCGCTCCTGGCTGACGGCGTCCTTCTCGATGACGACCTCGCCGGTGATCACCGCCTCCTTGGCGACGACCGCCTCCTCGCCGCGCAGGTTGATCGTGATGACGCCCGCGTCGAAGGCGTCCTCGTCCGCGCGGAGTGGGCGGTCCGCGACGTCGATTTCTTCGACGTGGAGCTCCTCGCGGCGCAGCGTCACCGCGACCGTCTGCTCCTCCTCGACCACCGTCTTGCGAATGTCGACCTCGCCCAGCTCGACCGCGCGCTTGCCGACCGTCAGCCGCTCCTCCGCCACCGGGACGTGGAGCGCCTCCGCATCGGCGGCGTAGCGTCCGTTGAGGTAGATCCCCTCCCGCGTCACCCGCTCGACCATCGTGCGCGCGATCGACCGCCCGCCGACCAGGAGCGTCGTGCCCTGGATCCGCTCGATCGTCCCCAGCGACTGCCCCTCGGCCGTGTACACCGTCATGCCCTGCCGGATCCCGTCCATGCCCTGCTGCGCGCTCATGGCACCTCCGTATGGTACTCGGTGCCCCGGATCGTCCGGGGCCATGTCGCGGGCCGCACCGTCATGGCGCTGCGCGCACCGCGACGGGTCATCATGGGGAGGGTCCCCCTGCCCGCTACCGTATTAGACCGGACGAGGCGCGTGAATCGTTACAGCGCGCGGCACAAGGGGCATGGCCCGGTAAGCGCGGCGTGCCGTGGCGCTGCCCGGCTGGGTAGCGGGTGCCCCGCACGGAGGCGCATCGGTTCGGACCCCCGCCCATTCGTGGGCGCCACGCCCGCGTGTGGCACGCCCGCGCGCGGCGGCGCGGTAACGAATCCCGCCCGGTTCCTGTCTAATACGGTGTGACCGGCGCTCCGTCAGGTTCGACGACACGGGGCGATACCCGTCGGTGGCGGCGGGCAGATCCCGGGCTGATCCCGGCGACGAACCATCGAGCAGGCCGGGAGCGCAAGGGGGAGCGCACGCGCCGTCGGCCACCAGAACGTGCCCCCGGAAACGTGCGCTATCGAGCATGGTGATCGCGATCGCGGCGTACACGTCGAAGCGAGGGGCCGGCCCGGTGTCCCGGGCACGACGGCTCAAGGATGATTGGCGATGCGCGGCGACGACGATGTGGATGCGCTCCTCCCCGCCTATGCCGCCGACGAGCTCGAGGCGACCGAACGCGCGCGCCTGGAGCAGGCGCTCGCCCGGTCGGCCCCGCTGCGCCACGAGCTACGTCGCTACCACCGCCTCTTCGCGCTCCTCGCCGCCGCCGCCCGCGAGGACATCGCGCCCGATACGACCTTCGCGCGGCGCCTGCGACACCGGTTCGCCCGCCGGGGCGCGTAGGCGCTGGCGGAAGCATCCGGCGCAGCGCACGCCGCCATGCAGGAGGTTACCGATCGACCCGGCGCGTCGCCCGCTGCGTCTCGCCATGCTGGCACCCGTCGCCTAGCGCGTGCCGCCACTTTGTCGCCTTACTCGGCACGCCCGGTCGTTCTTGCGCTGGCAGCAGCACGCCGGTGCCCTTCGCGCTCATGGCACGGTCGACGTAGCGGCGACTTCCACGCGGTGTGGCACGCATCCTGCGCCCGGGCACCACCGTGATCCGCAATCCACGCGCGCTCGCGCGACGGGTTGTCGCGCCGCTTTCCGCAGCGACGGTCTCGCTCGGCGGCGGGTGTGCATGCACACCCGCGCTCCGACCGCCGCACCGCCCTCAAGGCACACCTCGCCCCGCCCGTCGCCGGGCACTCCGCACGTTGACGCCGTCGCCGCGAGCATACGGAGTCGCGGGCATGACGCAAGGAACGGGAAGCCCTGCCGTGACCGACGACCCCATACTGCCACCGGGTCCGGCATCGATCGCGCGCGCCGCCGACACCGACGCGGCGCTGGTAGCGCGCGCGCAAGGGGGCGACCGCGCCGCGGTCGCGGCGCTGGTCGATCGGCACCAGGCGGTCGCCTTCCGGGTCTGCTACCGGGTGCTCGGTGAGCGGGAGGACGCCGCCGACGCCGCCCAGGAGGCGTTCCTGCGGGCGTACCGGCGGCTTGACTCGTTCCGCGGGCAGAGCACGTTCAAGACCTGGTTCATGCGCCTCACCGTCAACGTCGCCCTCAATGAGCGCGCGCGCCAGGAAGACCATCTCCCGCTCGACAGTGAAACGCTCCTGACGCGACGCGACGCCGATGACTCGCACGACACGGGCCTCGTGCGCGCCGAGGCGGCGGCGCAGATCCACCAGGCGTTACAATTATTGCCACCGAACCACCGAACCACCGCGCCGCCGTGGTCCTCCGCGATCTCGAAGAATTCACCTATGCCGAGACGGCCGCCGCGCTCGGCGTGCCGGAGGGGACGGCGAAGGGCTGGGCGCACCGGGGACGGGCGCGCCTGAAGGATCTGCTGACGTGAACGCGCACGACGACGTGCTGGAACTCCTCCCGGCCTATGCGGCCGGGGAACTCGCCGACGCCGAGCAAGAGCGGGTGACGCACGCGCTCGCGGCGTCGCCGCGCCTGCGCGAGGAATTGGCGCGCTACCGGCGCCTGTTCGTGCTGCTGGCCGCGCTGGCCGAGGAGGAAGTCACTCCGAACACGGGGTTCGACCGGCGCGTCATGCGGCAGATCGCGATCCAATGGTACCTCGGCAGTGCCGCACGTTTTCTGGAGGGGGTGGTGGGCGCGTATGGCCGGGCCATACTCTTCTATCTCGGCGCTGGGACGCGCTGAAGCGCATGACGAGGAGGAATCCATACATGGCTGAAGTCCTGACCGCCTTCATCGCTTTCGTGCCCCGGATCTTCGGCGCGGCGGCGCTCCTGGTGCTGGGTGTCCTGCTGGCGGTGGTGGCGCGCTGGCTGGTCCCCCTCCTCCTGCGCCGTCTGCGTTTCGACGACCTCTGCCAGCGCACCGGGGTGACGAGCCTGCTCGAACAGGGCGGGATCACGCGCCGTCCGTCGCAGCTGCTCGGCCTGGTGATCGCCTACGCGCTCGTCGGGTATGCGCTCCTGACGGCGCTCGGGGCGGTCGGCCTGACCTTCCTGGCCGGGTCGCTGAACGAGCTGATCCTCTACGCCCCGCGCGCGCTGACCGCCGTCTTCCTGGTGATCCTGGGGGTCGCGGCGGCGGGCCTGCTGGCCGAGGTCACCGGGCGCCTGCTCACCGATGTCGGCATCGGGGGCGCGGACACCCTCCGCGGCGTCGTGCGTTCCGGGGTGATCTTCGTCGTGGCGATCCTGGCGGCGGCACTGCTCGGCATCGATGTGGCGCTGCTGATCGCGATCACCGCCATCGCCCTCAGCGGGCTCGCCCTGACCGCCGCGCTGGCGGTCGGGCTGGGGCTGCGCGGGCTGTCGCAGAACATCGTGGCGAGCCGCTACATCGCCGAAGGGATCGCGGAAGGGGACCGGATCACCATCAACGGCAACCAGCGGGACCGTCGAGTAGGTCGGCCGCGCGCTGACCACCCTCCGCGCCGACGACGGGCGCGCCTTCCTCGTCCCCAACCACCATTTCCTCGAACACGTCGTCGAGAAGGCCGCTCCACGCGAGTGAGCAGGGGCGGGCGGAGTACGGCTCCGACGTCGACCACGATGCCGTCTGCCGGGTCGCCTGATCTGATTCGTGCTCGTCCCCAAAGGCGCTACCTTGGCCGCAACGCGTGATGAGCGGCGACATGGCGAGATGTGGTAGAGCGTTACCCGCGCCCTCTGCGCGGCACGACTATCGCGCAGGCGGTGGACCGAGCGGGAGGCGCCCAGTGATTGTCGTCCCGGCCCCCTCGATGCTCGCGCACGTCGGCGTCCCCCGTGCACCGCGACGATCGCGCGGGCGCTGGTAATTCCCAGCCCCGTCCCGCCGATCTGCCCGCTCACGTTGCTTCCGCGATAGACGAAGGTGATGTAGGCGTCTTCGAGCGCCCCGGCGTCGCCCGGCGCGAACACGATCGGCATCGCGCGCGGTGCCGAAGAACGGCGTCCCGGTCGCGTACACCTCGAAGAGCAGTTCGAGAAGGGCTCGCCCCGCCACCTCGGGCAGCGCTGCGCGCACCGGTTTGCCGACTGGGTCACGACCGCCGATCAGCCGCCAATACTGCCAGTTGGACGCTGATAAAGGTATGGCCCGGCCAGAATCGCCGGGGGCAAGGGGCATCATCCATCAGCCCGGCAGGGCGACGGGGATCGCGCGCGGGAGCGGCCAACGCGATGTCACGCACGATCGCACCGCTCAATGAACGGGTGTGAGTTACTCCTTGGGTTCGGTATGGCGCGCGACACCATACATGGACCGTATGCGTCACGCCGTTCGTTGGCCGACGACAGGGCGATCGCGGGCACAGCATATCGATCTGCGCATGGCACGTAACGATCGTGTCAGTAACCCCTGTCTAATAGGGCTGGAGGGAACGCACATGCGCTCGCTGCAGAGGCAGGGACCATCCTGTCGCAATAGCGGGAGCGGCGGTTCAGAGAGGAATCTATCAGGCGCGGCAGATGCGATTCGTGCAGTTGGTATTCGTGCGGTAAGGGAGAGTCGACAGTGCGGAAGTATGTGTGGTGCCTGATCTTGCTCGCCGCGCTCGTGGCGCTGCCGTTCCACGTCGGGATTACGCGCGCCGCGGCCGGGGACAAGGTCGTCGTGTACGGCGGCGACCTGACCCCCGCCGAGCGCCAGGAGCTGGGCCAGGCCTTCGGCCAGGACGCGGCCACGAAGACGGATAGCGTGGCCGCCGCCGAGGTGATCGCGGCCGAGCAGGGGACCGGCCTGCCGGCGGCCGCGACCGACAAGGCGATCTCCAGCGCCGCGCTGACCTGCCGCGACAAGGGGCAGGGGCTGCGCGTGCGCACCCGGAACATCACCCGGATCACCGCCGCCACCTACGCCAACGCGCTGGTCACCGCCGGTGTGGGGGACGGCGACGTCCTGATCGCCGCCCCGGCGGCCAATCCGGTGACCGGCGAGAGCGGCCTGGTCGGCGCGCTCAAGGCCTTCCCCCAGTGCCAGGGCGGGGGCCAGCCCGATCCCAACCGGGTGCGCCTCGCCTACGGCCAGCTCGCGGCGACGATCGCGCTGGCCGGGCCGACGGGCGACGTCGGCATAGCCTCGAACGTCGTCCTCCAGGCGGCGCAGGCGGTGATCACCGGCAAGGCCACGGATGACACCACCGTCGGCATGGCCCTCGACCGGGCAGCCGCCGGTCAGGGGTTGACGCTCGACCCGGCGGCGCGGAACCAGGCGCTCGCCAACCTGAAGGGGCTCGCCGGTGCCGACTACGGCACCTACGCCCAGGGCTATCAGATCCAACAGGTATCGCCGACCGAGGTGGTCGTCGCGCCGGTCGGTGCCGGGGCACCGGGCGCGTCGGGCGCACCCGCCGCGGCAGCCGCCCCGTTCTCCGGCGTCGTGACCGCCGCCGGGACACCCCTGGGGGTCCGCACGACCGCCGGCCAGGACCGCACGGTCACCGGTGCGCCCGGCGTGACCGTCATCCGGGACGGGCAGCCCGCCGCCATCGCCGACCTCCGCACGGGCGACAAGGTCAACGTCACCGCCGGTCCGGACGGCGTGGCCACGCGCATCGAGGCCAGCAGCACGGCCCCGGGCGTTGCGACGCCCGCGGCGAGCACCGCCCCCGCAGCCGTGCCCGCTGCTGGGGGCACCGTCACCGGCGAGGCGATTGCCGCAGGGGCGGCGGGCGTGCCGCTGGCGGCGCGGGTCGAGGGGCAGGACCGCACATTCGCGCCGGCACAGAACGTGATCGTCACCCGCGACGGCAAGGACGCCGCCCTGGGGGACATCAAGGCCGGCGACACGGTCGTCGTCACGACCAACCCGGACGGCACTGCCGCGCGGATCGCCGCGACCAGCAAGCCGAATCCGCTCGGCTTCTTACGCTGGTTGCTGCCGCTGCTGCTCCTGCTCGCGCTGCTCGGGCTGCTGCTCTTCTTCCTGGCGCGGCGACGGCGGCGTGACAGCTTCATCCTTGAGCCCGATGCCGCCGTCACGCGCGACACGACGGTCACGACCACCACGATCGAGCGCGACACGCCGGACCGCCCGCGCCGGTAGAGAGCGGCGCGGTGCCACGAGAGCGACGCCATACGCGGCCCTGCCGGGTCGCCAGGGAGGGATGAGATGGATACGCTGAAGATCGAGCGCGACGCGCGCGTGCTGGACGGGGAACGGGAGGTCGGGCGGGTGACGCACGTCATCGTCGACCCGCAAACCAAAGAGATCACCCAGGTCGTCGTCGCGCACGATGATCGGGAGTCGACCATCCCGATCGCGGCGGTCGCCGCCGCCGGCGGCGGGATGGTGCGGCTGCGGGACGGCATGGGCGCGACGTTCCGGGACGGCTTCGCCCGCGACGCGTTCCACGGCCTTGATGAGCGCACGGCGGGCGCGGAGAACGCGGGGATCGCCACCCACGGCGGTGCCCCGCTGCGCGAGGCGGAAACCGACGCGGTGATCGTCGAGCGGCCTGCGGCGACGGCGCGGGCGGTTGAGCACACGGCTGCGGCGGACGCTCCCGCCGCAGCCACGGGACGTGACGACGCGATCCATGTGCCGGTGGCGGAGGAGCGCCTGGCGGTCGGGAAGCGGGCGGTGGAGCTGGGCGAGGCGACGATCCGCAAGACCGTCACCGAGGAGCAGCAGACCGTCCCGGTGACGCTGGTCAACGAGGAGGTCCGCGTCGAGGAGCGCGACGTCGCCGATCGCCGCGCGACCGGCACCGAGGATCTCTTCAAGGAGGAGACGATCCGCGTCGCCCTGCGCGGCGAGGAGGCCGTCGTCGCCAAGGAGGCGGTCGTCACCGGCGAGGTCGTGATCGAGAAGGAGCGGGTGGCCGAAGAAGGCCACGTCAGCGGTACTGTGCGCAAGCAACACGTCGAGGTGGAGCGCCAGGAGGGCATGACGACGGCACCGGCCCGCGCAACACACGCGCCGGGAGCGACGAACGTCCGGTCCGCGTTGCGCGAGGGCATGCCGGTCCTGGGTGCCGATGACGAGCACATCGGCACGGTCAGGGCGGTGCGCGCGGACGATTTCCTCGTCGAGAGCCGACTCCGACGCCCGATCTATATCCCGTTCTCGGCGGTCCGTGCCGTCACGGATGGCTGGATCGGCCTCGTCGTCCCGGCGAACGCGGTCGATGAGCAAGGGTGGGCACGCCCCTGACCGAACGAGGGCGAGGGGGGCCGGTCCACCGCGCGCGCACGCTGTCGCTGCATGGCGCGTCGCGCTGCCATGCCTCGCCCCTGTCCGACAGGTATAACGGGTCCGATACGCGGCGCGGTGGCGCATCGCATCGCACGAGACGGTAACGTTGGGGGGCACGCATGCAGACCATGACGGCCCGACGGTCCGGCACGTTGGCTACGGTGTGCGGGCGCGGTCGGGAGCCGCCGTATCGGGGCATGTGCATCCACATGCCAGGTGAGCACATATGCGCGCCACGCCAACGACCACTTCTCGCCATAATGTGTGGTGGGACCACATACCGTATCGAGGAAGGACCACTCTTCATGATCCGACGTAGCTTCGGCACCCTCGCGGCGCTCTTCCTCGCCCTCGGCACCCTGCTCGCGTTCACCGGCACCGCCGCCGCCGCGACGATCACCATCCCGATCGACTCCCAGAACGGCTCGGGGATCAGCGGCAGCGCCACCCTCACCGATCTGCCGAACGGGCAGACGCGCGTCGACATCACCGTCAGCGGTTTCCAGGGCGGCACCCCCTCCCCGGCGCACATCCACATGGGCACTTGTGCCACCCTCAACCCGGCGATCCTCTACCCGCTGACCGACGTGGTGAGCGGCAAGTCGACCACCGTCGTCAACGTCACCACCGCCGCCCTGCTGGCGCAGCCGCACGCGATCAACATCCATAAGTCCGCGCAGGAGGCCACCGTCTACGTCGCCTGCGGCACCATCGCCGCCGGGGCACCGACCGGCATGCCGTCGACCGGTGGCGGCGGGATGGCCCAGCAGCCGACCGCCGTCTTGCCGTGGGCGCTCGTCACCATCGTCGGCACCGCCCTCGTGGCCGCGCTCGGCGTCCTGCGTCGTCGCGCCGCGCGCTAACCGACCGCCGCCGCCCGACCATCGACCACTAACCACCAAGGAGGCACCACCACATGGGTACGATCACCTCGACCGGGGACGCGCTGCTCGCCGCGTTCGCCAGCGCCCTCGCCGTCTTCTTCGCCTTCATCCCGCACCTGATCGGCGCGATCATCATCCTGATCATCGGCCTGCTCGTCGGGCGCCTCGTCGGCACCCTGGTGACGAAGGGGCTACGCGCCGTCAAGTTCGACCAGATCGCCGAGCGGGCCGACGTCGGCGACCTCCTCCGCAATGCGGGCGTCACGATGGACGCCGCCGGTGTCATCGGCGGCATCGCCAAGTGGTTCATCTACATCATCTTCTTCCAGGTGGCCGCGAGCACCCTCGGCTTCCCGCAGCTGACCGACATCCTCAATCAGGTGCTGGCCTTCCTGCCGCGCGTCGTGGTGGCGCTGGTCATCCTGCTGATCGGGGCGCTCGTCGCCAAGCTCCTCGCCGGGGTCGTCCGTGGCGCGGTGGGCACCTCCCGCCTCGGCAACGCCGACGTGCTGGGCAACGTCGCCCGCTACGCCGTCCTCGCCTTCGCGGTCGTCGCCGCCCTCAGCCAGCTGGAGATCGCCCCGGCGATCGTCAACACCCTCTGGACGGCGATCATCGGGATGGTGGCGGTGGCCCTCGCCCTCGCCTTCGGCCTCGGCGCGCGCGACGCCGCCGGGAGCGTGGCGACCGGCCAGTTGATCAAGGCCGAGATCCAGCCGGGGATGCAGCTCGGCATCGACGGCCAGGGCGGCACGGTCGAGCAGGTCGGCACCATCTACACCACCATCCGCACGCAGAACGGGCAGATGAAGGTGCCGAACGCCGCACTCGCCCGCCAGACCATCCTGGTCGCTGGGGGGCAGGATGGAGGGTCTGGCCAGGGGGGGGCCGCGAAGCCGCAGCGCTAGCACGCGGGGCGCGGTGGCGCATCCCGTCGCCGCGCCCCGCGGCCGCCTCGCGTCGTCCGCGAGAGCGGAAGTGGGATACCGCGTCACGACATGATTGGGTCTTGGCGGTGACGATCGACCGGCCGCGGTCACACCGGTGTTATCGCGGTGGCGCGTGTGGCCCGCCGCGACACGCCGCCGGACGGCGGCAGTGGAGGTACTATGGGCCAGCTCAGCATCCCGAGCGAGGTGTTACCGACCGTCATCCGGGCGGAGATTGTCGGGCTGGAGCGCGACTTTGCCCACCTGTCCGAGGCGGCCCGTGCGCGGGCGATACGGGCCAACCTGTCGGACGAGGCGTGGGCGTATATCGATGGTGTGGTCGCCGAGCGCTTGCGGACCCTCGGCCCCGACGTGCTCGCGGACGCTCCGGGGGCGTCGCGTCGGGGCACAGCGCGGGGTGCGCTGCGCGCCGATCCGGCCGGTGCCGCGCCCGACCACCGCTACGCCGCACTGTGCCGCCCGCTGTCGTCTCGGCGGGTCGGGCGGCGACGTTCGGGGCGCATAACGGCGCGCGGAAGCGGCCCGTGGTCGCCGGCAGCGCTCACGGGCGACATGGGGAGGGGACAGATGGCGCGGGCATACCGGACCGGTCGCCCCCCGAAGGTTTCGGCCTCGGCCTGCTGCGCGTGCGGGCAGGGGCGGGGGGACGTGCAGCAGGCGCTGGTGGGGCGGATGCGGCTGGGGTCGGTCTGGCTCTGCACCGGGTGCGCCGAACGCGACACGCACCGGCAGACCTTCCTGGCGGCCTATGTCGCACTGATGGCGCAAGGCGGGACGGGGTGGCGCGGCGAGCCCGCGCGCGATCGGGCGGAGGAAGGCTGAGCTGGCCGAGCCGGTCACGCGGAGCGACACCATGGGCGGCGGGCATTCCGTGGCCGGGCGCACCTCGTCGACGCGTAGCGCAACCGGACAGTGCCCGCCGGCGCGGAGGCGCCGGGGATCGTCGGGACGCTTCGCGGTCCCGCTCACGGCGGTGCTGCGGCCCCTCCTCGACCAGTTCTCCGCCTTCCCGGCTGGCGACCGGGCCGGGACGACCGACAGCGTGACATGGAGGCGAACATGCCCTTGCTCCCCATCACCTGCCCGCAGAAGTTCCGCCCGCTCCCGACCAACGTCACGCTCGGCCCGGAGGGGTACCGCACCGCCGGGCTGGGCACCAACACGATCGGCCCGTGCCCGCATTGCGGCGCGCACCACACGTGGACGAAGGCCGATACCTCCCTGGCGGGCGCCGCCCCACCGCCCCACGCCGGTCGGCCTCCCGTGCGCTGAGCAGGCGGCGGCTCCCTCGTACCGGTCATAATCCGGTGGCGTCGCGCACGCCGCATGCTGCTACCCGCCACCCCGATCGTCGGCCTGCCCGGGATCGACCGCGGCGCGAGCCTCCAGGGGCTGCCGGTGAAGCCGCCGCCGGACCTCGCGCTGATGCGATGCTCGGCTGGATCGCCCCGGTCGGCGCTGCCCTCCTCCGGGCCTTCCGGCGTCGGGACCGGCTCCGAGCCGGGCCGGCGGTGTAACGATCCGGGTCGGCACACCGGTCTAAGGGCCGCGCGTGGAAATAGGTATCCCGCATGTGGTAGGCTCCTGGCGAGGGGGACGTGTGTCGCCGGGAGGAGGGGCGCGAGGTGGAGTTGACAGAGCCGGTCAAGATGCTCTTGCGCGAGG
>JAABUK010009336.1_pt1 | contig 13440 bp, 6 predicted proteins | sample 5559141 | NCBI WGS metagenome assembly JAABUK01 (sample SAMN10711869, study PRJNA513367) | rock metagenome | isolation source: Antarctica rocks | place: Antarctica: Victoria Land, Pudding Butte nord | collected 2016-01-03
TGTGCTCGTAAACGCTGTAGCCCTGCCCGTGCCGCGCGCGATACGGATCGAGTTCTCGAATCGGCAACGCCGTCGGCGACCAGAAGGTGCCGGTTTCTTCGTCGCGGATGTAAATCGCTTCGCCTGCGGGATCAGAAACCGGATCGTTGCTCCACGGCGTGATTTTGTTCGCCTGCGAGTTGTCGCACCATGTGTAACCCGGCCCGCTTTCCGAAATCATCGAGCCAAAGCGCGAGTTCGCCAAAACATTCACCCACGGCGCGGGCGTTGTATCATGCGGCCCCAGATAGATCGCATACTCGCGGCCATCGGTGGTAAAGCCGCCCAGCGAGTTGAAATACGGCAGTTCCATGAACGGCAGCGGCGACGACGGTTCTTCGGGCGGACGCTGGCTTATCACCAAGCGCGACGGCATGCGCGCGCCTTCAGTCAGCGCCCCCAACTGCTGCGAAAGCCCGCCGCGACTGGCATTGATGACGACGCGCGCCGCACTCAGCAGCAGAGTCATGTCGGGTGGCGAAAGAGTTGCCGCGGCGCGCAAAAATACGCCGCCCGGCTGATCCAGTCCCGCCGAATATTGCGCCTGATTTTGCACCAAACGCTTCAAACTTTCGCTTAATGGCTGCTCGTATGAGGCACCTTCTTCGTTCAAAATCACCAGATCGGCCTGAAGCCCGCGAGCGCGCCAGAAGGCGTGCGCCATCATCGCCTGCTTGACGACGCGCACGTCGCGTTCGCTGCCGACTTGCACCAGCAGAATCGGCAAATCGCCCGAAATGCCGTGCGCCCACAAGCCTTGCTGACCCAACGTATTCGCCGAAATGCGCCGCGCGCTGGCACGCAAACCCGCGCTCGGATAAAGCATCAGACCGGCCAGTTGCTGGAAGAACTGCAAGTCGTCCGGCTTGATGCGCAAGCGGTGCATTTCCAGTTGCGCGTTCGTCCACGCCAATTCAAAAGCGCGTTCAACTGCCTGCATATCGCCCAGCTTCTGCACGATTTCGAGTACTCGTTCGCGCGATTCCCCAGCGCCCGTAATCCACGCGACTTGCACGCGTTCGCCCGGCGCCAGGTTCACGCTTTGGCGAATGCTGAAAACCGGATCGAGAACCGCGCCTTCGGTTTGCGTCAAAGCGTGGTTCAATGCTTGCGGATCGTTCGCATCGTGATCGCGCCCCAGAAAACGCGCGCGGTCGGTTTCAAACTGGAAGGTTCGAGTACTCGATTCGCCATTGGCAGCGCCGCCGCTGACGACCGCGTGACACGCCCAGATCGGCGTGTCTTTGGGCGAGCGCAAACGCCGGTTGGCCAGCAGCGCGCGGCGTTCGGCAACGGCTTCGGTTTGCACGAACAGCTTCGAGAAAGCGGGATGAGCGCGATCCGCGGCGTGCGGCGCCAGCGCGACTTCTTCATAAGAAGTCAGTTCCAAATGACGCGCGCGTTTGGACGTATTGGTCAGCGTGACGCGACGAATTTCCGCCGCTTCTTCGGGCGCCACGACGATTTCCAGCAAGGTCTCGATTTCCATGTCGCGGCGGCGGAAACTGGCGCGGTCGGCGGCGAAAGTCACGGAAAAGCGGCGGTCGCTGCGTCCCATTGGCTGATGCGTTGTCGACCAACTGACGCCTTCGTCCAGGTCGCGCACATAAATGAAGGCGCCGCTCGCATCGCGCGTCGTGTCGCTGCGCCAGCGCGTGATGTCGAAATCGCGCCACCGCGAATAGCCGCCGCCCGCTGCCGAGACGGCAATCGAGTACTCGTTATTCGACAGCAAGTTCACGCGCGGCGTCGGCGTGTCCGGCGAATTGAACTCGTCGGTCGCCAAGCCAACCGAGAGCGGTTTCAAGCGAGCCGCTTTGTTGTCGGTCGCTGCGCCCTCAAAGGTTGGCGGCGACTGGGGAACCGATTCGTACAACAGCGGCGAAGCGGCGATGACGCGCGGGTCGGCGTGAAAACGGTCTTGCATGATGTCGCCGTGCAAGACGTTGTCGAACGCCAAAAACGACATGCCCTGATGATGAACCATGAACGAGCGCACGACCACGCCGCGCTCGCCTGCGGGAACGCGCGCGCGCGTGTAATCGATGCTTTCGTAAAAGCCGTAGCCGCCGCGCAGTCCGCTTTCTTCCAGGCGTCGCAAGTTTTCCAGCGCCGCCTGCGGATGAATCGGCAACGCCAGACACGTCGCATAAGGCGCGACAACCAGGTCGTCTTCCAAGCCGCGCTTCAAGCCCAGTCGGGGAACGCCGAACGCCTGATATTGATAGGTTTTCCCCGCATCGAGAGCCGAATAAGCGGCTTCGGAAATGCCCCACGGAATGCCGCGCTTGCGACCATAAGCGATCTGGCGCTGGACAGCCGCGCGACACGCATATTCGAGCAGCGAATTCGGGTAGTTTTTGGTGAGTAGCGGCGGCATCAAGTACTCGAACATGGTGCCGCTCCACGACAAGAGCGCGGTCATCGTGCGCCATCCGCCCGAGCCGAACAAGCGTCGCAGCTTCAGCCAATGCTCAGCGGGAACATCGCCGCGCGCAATGGCGGCAAAGCTGGCCAATCGGCATTCGCTGGCCATCAAGTCGTAATACGATTTGTCGAGTTGGCCCGATTCGACGTTTAAGCCAATCGAGAAAACCTGCTTTTTCGCATCGAACAGCGGGCGCAGGTTCATCTCGTTCGCCAGCGCGTCGTTGCGCTCGACGAGGCTTTCGGTCAGAGCGCGCATTTCGCCGGCCAGCCAGCGGCTTTTGGCGCTGAGTTCGGCTATGTCCGTCAATTGCCGCATCACATTTTCTGGCGCCGATTCAGCAGCGGCACGAAACGACAACAATGTCGAAAGCGGCGCGAATTCGCCGTTCGCCAATTGTTCCAGCGATGGCGCGACACGAAGGGCTTCGCGCCTGGCGGCAACCGCACGGTCGCCCAGCGCGCGCAACTGCTCGTCGGGGATTTCAGCCAAACGAACCGCCCACAAAAGATAGCGGTCGATGACGGAATTCCACGCCGCGATCTGGCGTTCCAGCGCGTCGGCCCAGTAAATTTCCAACTCGAACGAGGTGCCGTCGCTTGAGGTGCCATCGCTTGCTTCGCGCAGAACTTGCGTCAGGGCATGAGCCGGTTCGCCCGCCTGTCGCACACACGAAATCAAACCGCCCACAGTTTTCGGAGCGGCCGCGAAAAGCGCCTGCAAAGCCTTGATTTGAGTACTCGATTGCAGCGGCAAGGCTTTCGATTCGCGCTGCAAAACCGCCAATGTGTCGCCTAATCCATGAAGCGCGGAGGGCGCCAAAATCGGCTCGTCCAGCGCGGCGCGCACGCCTTGCCCGAACGCCCACATCGAAACGAGGAGGTTGCCGCTATCAACGGTCGAAACATAGCGCGGCGGCAAAGCGCACAAACTGGGAATCTCATACCAGTTGACCAGATGACCTTCGTGCCGCTCCAGGTTTTCCAGCGTTTCCATCGTCGCGTTGCAGCGTTCGACGACCTGATCGAGCGACAGATAACCGAAGTCGCGCGCGGCCAGGGCACTTAACAGCCACAGGCCGATGTTGGTCGGGCTGGTGCGCGGCGCGACTTCGACGTTGAGATATTCCTGATAATTGTCGGGTGGCAGCCAGGCGCTTTGCGGCCCGATGAAGTCATCGAAGTAGCGCCACGTTTGCCGCGCCAGATGACGCAGATAAGTGCGCTCCGCGAGCGACAAACTCTGCGTCACGGTTTTTAAGCGACCGCCATCGAGCCAGCGAACAAACAGCGGCGACAGCGCCCACAGAATTAGAAAGGGCGTCGCCCACCACAACGCGTCCTCCTGCGTCGACCACGCGGTTGGAACCTGCCAATCTTCGGGCGAGCCGAACTTCGCATCAATCACGGCCTGCGCTTGTGCGGCAATCGCTTTGTCGTTATCCGACAGGCGGTTTATATTTCGTGTTGTGTTTCGTGTGCTGGCCGTTGGCGAACTTGCAGCCTGGTCGTTCGAGTACTCGATGGGCAGGAAATGCGAGTTCTCCAGCGCAACGTTTGTCATCCTGAACGGGTGCCCTTTGGGCAGGATGAAGGATCTTGTAGCTTCGAGTCTGCTGAAACGCTGAGCTACGAGATCCTTCGCTTCGCTCAGGATGACAAACGCTGCGCGTGTTGCACCTGTTCTCTTTCTGAATACACTGCGAGGTTCAGTCGAAGATTCAACCGCCCGCTCCACCAAACGCAGTGGATTTTCTGCCGTGCGCAACAGCCACAACGCGACCATTCCCGCCAGCAGCGACACAATTGCCAAACGCCAGATGAAGCTGCGGCTTTGATTTTTGGCGCGCGCGGACGCGTCCTGCGAGGTTTGCCATTCCAGCAAATGCCGGTGCGAAACCGCGCGGCGATACCAAACGCGCACAATCGCATCCAGATGGAGTCCGGCTTGATGCGGCAGCAACGCCAAGCCTAAAATCGCGCGCAACGCGCCCGCCGCCCAATCGCGCCACGGGAAAACACGCAGCAACGAACGCGTCGTGAGCCATGTCGCAATGCCGGTCAGCGTCGGGACGAAGGCGGCTAAGACGACGAACTTCGAGATGACGCGCGCGCTGTCGGGAAAACAAAGCCACGAAATCAGCAGCAGCGCCAAAGTCGCAATCGGCACCAGGCTGCGGCGCAGGTTGTCGAAAATTTTCCAGCGGTTCAAGCCTGTTAAAAGGTTGCGCGTCGTGCCGCCGCCATGTTTTGGGACGCGACCAAACGCCCAATTGGAAATTTGCCAATCGCCTCTGATCCAGCGATGATTGCGCTTTCCATACGCCAGATAATTGGATGGAAACTGGTCGAAAAGTTCGATGTCAGTGGCCAGTCCGACGCGAACGTGCGCGCCTTCAATCAGGTCGTGCGACAGCAAAGTCGCGTCGGGAAACCGCCTATCGAGTACTCGATGAAAGGCGTGCAAGTCGTAAATGCCCTTGCCGTGATAAGCGCCTTCGCCCGACAAATCCTGATAAACGTTCGACACCAAATGCGTGTAAGGATCGGTTCCGCGCGAATCCGTAAATAATCTGGAAAAGCGTGTTGTGACGGCGCTTGGCAACGCCGTAGAAACGCGCGGCTGAATGATGCCGTAACCGCCGCTGACGATGCCTGCGGTATTGAATCGCGGACGATTGAGCGGATGCGCCAGCGTCTCGATCATGGCGCGCGCGCTGTCGTGCGGCAGTTGCGTGTCGGCGTCCAGCGTAATAACGAAATGAATGCCCTGCAAATCTGCCAGATTTCCAACGCGCAAAATCGATTGCGGATTGGGATGATCGCCAACCAAGAGCGCGTTCATCTCTTCCAGCTTGCCGCGCTTGCGCTCCCAGCCGATCCACTTGTTTTCGCCTTTGGACCAACTGCGCTCGCGGTGAAACAAGAAGAACTTTCCGTTTCCGTATCGCACATTCAAGTCTTCGATGGCGCGGCTCAAAGCGTCTAAAAGCTCTTGATCTTCCGGCTGATGCTGCGTGTCGGCGTCGGCGTAATCGGACAACAGCGCGAATTGCAGGTTCAGGCCGGAGTTCGCCAGATAACGCACTTCCAAACGCTCGACATCTTCACGAATGCCGTCGAAGGACGAAGTCAACATCGGCACGACAACCAAAGTTCGCGCTTCATCGGGAATGCCGTTTTCAAACGACATCTTTTGCAAAGCGCGCGGCGGCAAAAGTCGCGTTAACAGATAATCGACGGCTTGCACCGCGACATCCGAAGCCGGAAGCAGAATGAGAAACCCTAAAATCCAGCGCCCAACCATTGGAATTGCGGCGGGAAAATCATGCGGTAATTTGCGCAAAACGGCGAAAGTGATGAGCGTTGTGACAAGCGCGATGCCGCCGATGTAGACAAATCCAGCATGATTCAAGATTGCGCGCTGCAATCGAGTACTCGATGGGACAGCGGCACCGACGCGCGTTTCCAAACGCCCGCGCCCGTTATCGACTAAAAAATAGCCGATGTGCGACCGATGCGGAACCGTGGCGTCCGTCGCGCCATGCATGACGGGTTCGCTCGCCAAGTGAACCGACGTGCGCGCGACTTCCAGTTCGGGACGCTTCGCCCAATGCGCGATCTCTTCAACGGCGTGGCGATAACGGTCGCGCGTGGCGAAATCCATCTGCGAATAAACACGCGCGGGATCGGCTTGAAGTTGATGATGAACCAGGCTGACATCTTCAAAAATCTCGCGCCAGTCAATGTCGAGAAGCGCGCGCAAACTGCCAATGATGTTGGCGATGGACAACTGATCGGTCGCCTGGCGACGCTGCTCGCTTTGCACGATTTCCGCGAATGGCGCGTTCAAGCGTCGTTCGAGCCAGCTTTGAACGGGAATCAAAGCGCTTTCTTCGTCTTGCAACTGCGAGCGCAAGCGGTCGGCGAAGTGCGGCGAAATCTGCGTTTGCGAACGCGACAGTTCGGCTAAAAATGCCAGCATCTGGTCGGGATCGCGGCGCGCGCTGAACAGCAAGCGATTGGCCCAGAAATCGGCGCGTTCGCGTTCGACCTGACCCGCTGCCACACCTTCAGCCAGGCGCCGCAATTGTTCGATGAGCGCCAATCGCAGCAACAGCGGCATCGCCCACAATTCGCCCAGCGTGAGCGGCGCAATTTCCTGATACGACTTCAAATAATCGGTGATATTGGTCGCATCGACGCGCGCGTCAGTGTGCGAAATCAAATCGAAAGCAACCGCATAAATGCGCGGCGAACCGGCTAAGTTGCCATCTTTCAAGACCGGCAATTCGCGGTAATACTGGCGCGGCAGGTTGTTGCGCACGTCTTTGATCTGGCCTTGAATCAGAAACGCGTTGTCCAGCAACCATTCGCCCGAAATCGAAACGCTTTGGTCGAGTTGTGCGGCTTCGCTCAGCGTCGCCGAAATGTTTTCGATGGTTTCGCGGCTGTCGCCCAAACGCGAAAGCAACGTTTTTCCGCGCCCGCCGCGCGTGATTTTCTGGCTGCTCGCCAATCTCTGCGCTTGTTCGCGCAAGCGTTCGGGCGAGAGCGGCTCGCTGTAAGCGCGTTCTTCAGCCGCCAATCGAGTACTCGATGGGCGCAGCACGAAACTCGTCGGCGGCTCGTTGCCAATCGTGCGCAACGTTTCAAAAGCCGACGCCATTTGTCCGCTTTCGGCTTCGACGACGACCAATGTTTCGCCTCGCACCAGGAGCGGCGCAAAGCGGCGGCGCAAAGCACGATTCCAGCCGCGCTGCCTCGCCCACTCGTACAAACCAACGCTCAATAAAGCCACCGTCATGGTGAAGGCGACTGGCGGCAGCAGCAAGTGAAACAGCGAGAATTGATCGAGTCGGGCGTGATAGAAAACCAGCAAAATCAGCAGAATCAGCGTCACGGAAAGCAAACCGGCCAACAGGCTCACCATCAAGCTCCACAATGCGCCTTGCCACTTCACGGCACGGTCGCGCCGGATGCGCACGCGCCCTTCAGGGGTTTTGTGAATGGCGGCGCAGCGCGAAAAGTTTCCACGACTGATGACTCGAACGGCTTCGACAGCACTTTGATGGTTTTGATAAAAACTCAGGATTGTTCCCGAAGAAGACATGCAACGCGGCCTTTTGAAGAGGAAGTGGAGGGAGTGCGTCGGGAAATCAGTTATGATTGCAGCGACGAATGAACGCAGGCGGTCATTGCACCACTTTCATTTTAATGGATATGTCACACAGCGAACACCGCAAGGCCAAGGTCGCAAGGCGAGTATCGTCCAAACGCAACACGCAATTCACTGGAACCTTAAGCCCATGAACCCTCGATCCGATTTCGACCCCTCGGATGTCGATGCAGCCGACACAGCGCTTGCCGCAACCCGACGCGATTCGTCGCTCGCTTCGGTTTCTTCGATTCCGGCTTCTCCTTTGGCCGACCAAACGCGCCACGACGACACGCACCACGACCAAACGGATGTCGAACACGACGAACACATCCATCCGGCGCGCAACGGCGCGTTGTGGCTTTTGCTGTCGCTGATCGCGTTTTATAGTGTCTTTTCGCTGGGCGCCTGGAGCGCGAAACGCTCGTCGCAGCCGCCAAGTATCGGCCCCTTTGCGTCGCGTTCAAAAGCGGCAGACGCCAAAGTTGTGGTTCATGTCGCGGGCGCGGTGCAACATCCCGGCGTTTACATTTTGAACAGCAACGCGCGCGTTTTCGAGGCTTTGGAAAAAGCCGGCGGCGCCTTGCCGCAAGCCGAAACCGACGCCTTGAATCTGGCCGATTGGGCGCAAGACGGCGCGCGCCTCGAAGTGCCGTTCAAAGCGAAAATTCGTGCCGCATCAACCGCCACAACACCAAACACAACACAAGAAGCCGCCGCTTCTGAAACTGCACCCGCCGCAACAACAAGCGCAACTTCAGCCGAAGCAGCCGTTGCAACAGCAGCCGTTGCATCCGATGAACCTTCAGTCGACACGTCGCAAGGCGCCGTAGCACAAAGCCCTGCAACGCCAACCGAAACAGCGACGCCGGCGCCAATTCCCGCACAATCGAGTACTCGATTGCCGCGCGAAACAACAGCCAAAGCCAAAAAACCGCGTTCGGCGAAAGCCGCGACCAAAGCTCAATCGAAAACCATCGCCGGTTTGCCGCGCGCCCTGACGCCGGACGGCAAATTCTCGGACAACGCGTCGCCGCAGTATCTGGCGAAACATCCGCTCGACTTGAACAAAATCACACGCGAACAATTGGAAGCTCTGCCCGGTGTCGGCCCCAGTCTGGCGCAAAAGATTTTAGATTATCGCGCGCAAAATAATGGCTTCAAAAACGTCGAGGAACTGGACAGCGTCAGCGGAATCGGCGAAAAGAAACTGGCCGCTTTGAAACCACTGCTTTACGTCGTTGGCGCTAAGGCCAGCGCTGACGAATCTTCATTGGCAAACACGCCTTGAAGTTACGCCCTCTACTGGCAATTATTATGGGTAACACAGAAGAGCCGGAACAAAACGCGGACAACAAGTTAGAAAAAGGCGCCACTTTTTACGCCAGTGCTTCGTGGTTACGCACAACGATTGTAGGTCTCGCTGGTGCGATGGGTTTAGCTTATCCAGTCGTTCCAGCTCTTGTTTCTGCTGTCGATGTCGCGCTCACAATCAAAGCGCAAAAAGTAGCCGAACGGCGTTTGAATGAACTTTGCCAATCGTGGGAACAAGAAATTCAACAAATTCCTCCGCATTCAATAGACAAAGAGTACATTGAATCGGAAGAGTTCTTCGATTTGGTTTTCAAAGCGTGGGAATCAACAAAACGGACGCGACACAACGAAAAAATTCACCTTTACGCAAAACTGCTTGCTGATGCTGTCCCCTTTCAGGATCGAGCAGCGAACTCGCCCGAAGACTACCTTTCCGTTCTCACAGAACTCAGTGTGCAAGAACTCGAATTAGCCCACGCACTTTACGATCAGCAAAAAGAATACGCCAATCTGGAAGAAAATGAATTACAGTGGCTAAAACGCATTGGTGCTTACAACATAGATCAGTTAGGTAAAGGGCAATCTCTCAGAGGACACGGACAATGGCAGCATTTGCTGTCACATTGCCCATCTTTGGAGCACCAAAATATACAATTTGCTCTCTTACGGCTACAAAAATGTGGAGTTGCAAACGAGCTAACCGGCACGTTCTTGGACTACACAGGTGGCGTCTTCGTTATTACTCCAACGTTCAGGGAAATGATGCGCTACCTTCAGAAAAGCGACGACTAATTACGCAATCGAGCACTCGATTCAATCTCCATGCTTTCAGGCTGAAATAGGTGCGGCGTCTTTGAAATCTCGCTTTCCAGTTTGGCAACAAGCCTTTCAAAGCCATTCGCAAAACTATGCTAATTTCTTAGCATCGCCTCTTGACTTCCCCGAACCGGACAACTATCATCTCCGTAATGCTAATTTTTTAGCACCAAGGGAAGGATTTTATGAAATCGAAAGCGCTGGCGCTTCATAAGCTGAGCCGACGCGAGCGGCAGATTCTGGACGTGGTTTACGCCAAGGGCCAGGTTTCGGCTGCCGAGGTTCAAGAGGAGCTGGCGGATGCGCCTTCCTATTCGACGGTGCGCGCGCTTTTGCGCATCATGGAAGACAAGGGCTATCTCAAGCACGCGAAAGACGGCAATCGCTACCTTTATTCCGCCGCGCAAAAGCATCAGGGCGTCGAGAAGTCGGCGTTGCAGCAAGTATTGCAAACGTTTTTCGGCGGTTCGGTCGAACGCGCGGTGACGGCACTTTTGTCTTCATCCGATACGCAGCTTTCAAGTGAAGAATTGGAACGCTTGGCAGCGCTCATTGAACAGGCGAAGGAGAACAAATGATCTTCAACAGTTTTCTCCCCGACGCAACGGCGTGGCTTCCGTCCATCGAGATCGTGCTTTTGAAAAGCGTGGTCGTGTTTGCAGTCGCCGCGCTGATGTGCTTGCTGCTGCGCAAAGCGGCGGCATCGGCGCGACATACGGTTTGGTTGCTGAGCTTGGTCGGTGTGTTGGCTTTGCCGCTTTTGTCGGTCGCGCTGCCATCTTGGGAAATGCCGTTTTTCAAATCGCAACCACAATCAACGGCTTCGCTTTCAGTTCCAACAACCTCAAGCGAACAACCGTTGGGCGCGCACTTCACCTTCGCACCGCAGAAGGAAGCACCGCGCGTCGCTGCTTCGACTTTCAATTGGACAGCAGTTGTTTTTGGCGCGTGGCTTTGTGGCGCAACACTCTTGGGATTACGCTTGCTGCATGGTTTGTGGCAGTTGCGCGGGCTTCGGCACCAAAGTGCTTCGACGCACGACGCACGCTTGTGGCAGGTGTTGCGCGAAGCCGAATCGAGTACTCGAATCGACCTGCGCGTGAGCGGGGAGCAGCACGTTTCGGTTCCGCTGACGTGGGGTTGGCGGCGTCCGGTTGTGTTGCTGCCGCACAGTTCGCTGTCGTGGTCATCGGAACAGTTGCGCTCGGTTTTGTGGCACGAGTTGTCGCATATTCGGCGGCGCGATTGGGCTTCACAAATGTTCGCTCAATGGGTTTGCGTATTGTTCTGGTTCCATCCTTTGGTGTGGCTGGCCGCAAGACGCTTGCAAATTGAAGCTGAATTAGCGTGCGATGACCGTGTGTTGTCGCTGGGCATCAGCCCGCCGCAATATGCCGCTCATCTGCTGGAAGTCGTCAAATCGCTGGGCACGACACCTTCAACGCCGATGTCAGTCGCGCTCTTTCAAACAACCCGCAAAGACGAAGACGCTGTTTAACGACGAATCGAGTACTCGATTGGTCAGCTTTTGAACCTGAGGAGGTTCCTATGAAGATCAGAATGAACGTTGAAGATGTCGCACTGACGATGGCGCAGCCGTCACTGCTGAAGCAACGAGTAGGCGGCATTCTCGATGGCAAACGCGAACACCGCTTCGCTAATCGTTGGACGATGGCCGCTTTATTCGTCGCCACTGGCATTGTTGTGCCATTATTGGCCTCGGCTCAGAGTTCACAAGCTGCGGGTCAAAGTGATTCAGCCCGCGCCAGCCAAAAAGCGCAAGCCGCGCGCGCCGAACTGTCCAATTCCAACTTGAAGCAGTTGGTGATGGGTGTAATTCAGTATGCGCAAGACCATGACGAAACGTTTCCGCCGATGCAAAACATGTTTCAGCTCAAGAAGGCAATTTATCCTTACCTTAAAAGCGAGCAACGGGGCGTGAGAAGTGGGCAAGTTTTTCGTCAGCCGGGAAGCGGAACGTTTTACGTTCCCAACGCTGCGTTGTCGAAGAAAAAAATGGCGAGCATGGACGACGTGGCAAACACAGCCGCACTTTACGAAGCGCAGGTGGGCAGCGACGGCAAACGTGGCGTGGCTTTTGAAGACGGTCACGTCAAGCGCGTGACCGCCAGCGAATGGACAAAACTCAAGGAGCATTCAGGAATCGAGTGAAGCCTTCAGGCACATCTTAGGTCAGATGCCTGTGACCAGCATATTTTTCCGGCGCGGAGACAATCGAGTACTCGATTCGCCAAGTTTTGAACCTCTGGAGGTTCGCATGAAAATTACGATGAACGTTGAAAACGTCGCGCTGACAATGGCGCAGCCGTCGCAAGTTTCAGTGCGCTTGCACGCCATTTTGAATGGCAAACGTGGGCGTCGTCCTGTCACCCGTTGGACAATGGCCGCTCTGTTCGTCAGCACAGGCGTTATCCTGCCGTTGCTGGCAGCGGCTCAAACTTCTCAAGCCGCCGACAAACGTGCTGTGTCGTCCGCTCAATCAACCGAACAGGACAAATCCGTTCCTTCGCTAAACAATCTCACCGCCTTAGGTTATGAGCTTGGCTATGCCTGCCAGGAAACAGATATGGTCATACCGTCTATGAGTGATGCGGCAACAGTTAAAAAGGAGTTGTCACCTTACGTGGTTAACGTTGACCAAATTTACCCCAACCTCCAACACAGCGATGACATTTTCGTGAATCCCGACACGCAAAGACCTTACCTGCCGAACCCGTCTTTGACAGGTCAGAAGTGGGACCTGGCAGCAAAGGACGAAGTTGTTGCTTTTTACGAAGACGCTCCGGCAGCCGATGGAACACGCGGCGTGTTGTTCTTACCGCGAGAAAAATATGATGCGGCGCTGAAAGCGGTTGTGGCCGACCCAAAGGATTGGGTTCGACGCATTCCCGAAAAAGACTGGCCAAAAATAAAGCAACAGTCCCACATTCCCGATTGAAACTGTAAGAAACGGGCAAAAAGCGGTGTTTAACGGCGAATCGAGTACTCGATTCGCCAGGTTTTGAAGCTCTGGAGGTTTCTATGAAGATCACGATGAACGTTGAAGATGTCGCGCTGATGGTTGCTCGTCCGTCGCAGATTTCGCTGCGTTTGGGCGCGTTGTTGGACAAGAACCGCCGTCGCCGTCCTGTCAGTCGCGCCACGAAATGGCTGGCCTTGTTGCTGACGGTCGCTTTCATTCCTTTGCTGGCCGCCGCACGCGCTGCCACCGATTCGTCGCCGGAAAAAACCGTGCGCTCGTTCGTCGCGGCTTTGAATGCCGCTCAGTTTGAAGACGCCGTTCGTTATGTGGACGGCAAGGCTCCGAACCCCGATTTCACAACACTTCGCCAATCGTTTCGCCGCGCTAAACCGAGCTTTTCTGTGTCGATGCTGACATCCGAGATTAAAGGCGACACAGCGGTCGTCAAAGCGACGCTCACCATCCGATCTGCGAATCAACCAACGGACAAGCAAGTTCAAACCGGCAATGTCGCAATGGTGCGACGCGGCACGCGCTGGCTGATTGCTCCTTTGCTGGGAGCCAAAAATCCTTACATAACCAGTGGTGCGGGTTTAGAGTGCAAAATCTTTGATCGAGAGTTTGACAGTTCCTGCCCAGTTGATGCAGATGTTAAAGGCGGCAGTGACATAAGCCAAGCGGGTTTTTACGCCAGGCCAAGTTC
>JAABUK010009337.1_pt1 | contig 13438 bp, 10 predicted proteins | sample 5559141 | NCBI WGS metagenome assembly JAABUK01 (sample SAMN10711869, study PRJNA513367) | rock metagenome | isolation source: Antarctica rocks | place: Antarctica: Victoria Land, Pudding Butte nord | collected 2016-01-03
GGGAGTTAGGGTCGCAAACTGCTAACTCGTTAATCAAATTAAAACTCATAGGCGCAGCAACACTAACTAGCTTGATGATCTTGATAGCCATCCAATTATTGCCTCCGTCGACAAGTAACTCGAAAAGCCTTGGCGCCAAGGGTAAAAAGTCTCGCGGTCGTCTCCAGCCTAGCTCGCATACTACGTTAACTATTGCGGCTGTTACACTTGAGTCCTCTTGTTCATCCATCAGAAGATCCTTAATCTTCGGCCAAGCTGGTCGCAAAGTGTCTGGATATACCAAAGCCAGTCGGTAGAGGGCGACAACAGTCTTCTTACGTATGCTTGGATTAGAGTGTGATAGCCTTGGTAGTAGATCTGACAAAAGCGATAAAGCCAGAGAAGCAGTATTAATATGCGGTAAGGTGACAAGAGGCAGAGACATTGTAGGCAGTAGAGACGAAGTTATGTCCTGAAGACCAACGTCAATTCGAGTTCCGAGACTCCCATAGAGTGCATATGTACCTTCTTGAGCAGGTTAGTTGCGAGCATCAAGACTTCTGTATCAGGTCGGAAGCTTTGTACGGCTCCTAGGTATCCCACCCTTTTTTGAAGGTACTTAGGACTTGACATGACCTCCAGCACGTGGAATGATGCCCAAGACATGTCATGACCAAACATCTCGAGGTAAATAAGCTTCAGTAACGCCGTAGCCTTCAGGTCTGTCTTTCATGAGTTCCTTCCCTACGAATGATGCATCAGGATACCACACACCCATGTCGGACCCTTTGATCTCGTTCCGGCATTCTCGAAGGCTGTGCTGAATATACTCCCTCTCATTACCTTTATGGTTCCGTAGACCCCTGATGAAATCGTAAAGCGATTTTTCGAACCTACATGTGATTTAGCAATATTTATAAGTAAGATTTTGTGCACTAACATTGCGCAAACACGTGTAATTCAAGGGTTACTGGTAGAGTAGCATCAGACAGAGCTTTCACCAGCAGTACCCATGCTATAGTACCCCGAGGTGGTATCGACCGAAGTTCATAACACGAAATTAGAGCCTTTCTCTGTCATTTATAACGCTATTGTGGCCTGAGGTCTTTGCAGATGAGCAACGAAAGGTCGAGTGTGAAGACTATTGCGAGTGAAGATCCTTAAGTGAATTGCAGAGTTCATCTTCATATCATATCTTAGAACAACGAAGTACCAAAGCCGTAGATAAGGTAATGATTCATATCAATATTGGTGGTTTGAATGTGCATTACGAAATACTGTGGTACATACCTACGAGAAGGTCGTCATTTCCGATGGAAATTGCCTTTACGCTTAAATAGCATGTATGGAAAAGTATTTACTGTGATGTATTGTTCAGTACGATCATTTGCAGTGAATTTGAGGTTGCTGCGATGAATCATGAGATTGATTCTGAACATAAGTTTGTTTCTATCACATCTTTCAAATGTAACTTTTACAACAACTCTTTTAATAAGTTCTTACAGATCTATCTGTACAGACATGTAATGATATCTCTGTACAGATCTTCACTTCTATGTATCACTATGTACTGATGTTCATCTGAGCTTGCAGCTTTGTGCAAGTGTTTATCTTTCTTTTCTATAACTGTACTGAATTGTACAGTTCTTACGTGAAAGCTTCAAGACAGTTAACAGTAATTGCAAAGCTTTGAAATTTTCTACAGCTTTGAAATTTTCAAAGATTTTCTTGACTTTTAAATTTTAGAAGACTTTGTAAAGATGTATAAAAATGTACTGATCTATTCAAATCAATTGCTAACTTAATGAAGTTTTATCACTTCTTTCATTCTCTTCAAGTCTTTACACATCTGATTAAACAAATAGTTTATCTGTATTGATTTTGTGCTGTTCTGTGCTGTATCACACAGACAGTTACATGTCTTTTCAACTTTTAAAATTGATCTGTATCAAGATGTACACAGCTTTACTAATCAATATGAGTTTTCTAGAACTTTCTACAACTGAACAAATTCTTTTATAATCATACTCTAACATTACAAATTTATACAACTGTGCAATGATTCTCAATGATGATTTCAAGATAAAAATACTTTCTGAAACTGATGCAGACTTGTACAAACTTGTTGAACATGTTGATACAACAACTGAATCGCTTAATATGAAAGAGAAACATGAGATATTAATATTGACAGAAAAGCGTTGTCAAGAATCTGTTTATTCTTGTAAGATCATGCACGTAGCTGCACAGCTCTTTTTACACAATATTGAGCTTTGTCATAACTGAGTCAGCAAAGAAATGAAATTCTTTGTATGTACAGATTTATATGAGTATGCACTGAATATTGTTAATCTGTACAGAACTTTAAGCGTGAATACATAATACAGAGAATCATTTTACAGAGTTGCATAAAACTGTTTCATAAAGACTCAGATGTATGCAGAATTTGCAAAAATGACTTAAGCATGTTTTGAAGCTGTAGATTCTTTGCAAAGCTTTTTAAAGAAATGTGTGCAATCTGTTTAATTTCAGAAGAAGAAATAAATCAATGCAGTTTGATGTTGAGTATATACAACTTTTGTACAGATAAGTTTAATAATATGCTGATCTGTACAGATCAAATCAAAGTTGAACATAAATGTATCTTAAAACTCATCAAGAATAAAGACAAGAAAGTAGTACATGCAGAATTCAAACTCAACAGTAAGAACTCATATCAATAGTGAAAAGACTAATTTATACAGCTTTCATGAAGAAGCACAAAGCTTCAGAAATTGACTTGATAGATAAATTCAACACAATTTTCAATCTATTCAGATAACTTTTTGATATATTCAATACTTTTGCAAATTAAACAAAGATTATTGCATTAGCTTTTTGATTCATGAAATCTTTGTTTGCAAATCTTGAAGAGAAGTATCACATTGATGAAGAGAAGTAAGAGTCTGTGCAAATGATAATGTTTAAATGCAAGATAGTGTGATGAATTTTAATTCAATACAGATCTGTGACAGAACATGTTGTTGCTGTGTGCAGCAATAGCTAGTCAGTAAAGATCTGTAGTTAGTCAAAAAGCTTAATGCAAAGATCATACAGATTTGTAATTACTTATGCTGTGATGTAATGTCATTAATGCTAAGCTGTAAAAAGATGAATTCAACGTAACAATGATTTAATACATTATACAGAAATGAAAACTATAGTTTAATCATACTTATAATAACAAAATCTTTGAATAAATTACATTATCAATACATTGATTCTTAAAGAGATGAAACAGAATCAATAATCTTTATACATTTATGATTTTAAATAATGCAACATATAATTGTTCATAACTGAAACAAAATAAAGAAAGATTTATGTTTACAATCAACAGTGATTACTCTTATGACTTGTTAATGATTATTGCAAAGCAGAGATGAATAGAAAACTGCTTGCATGATAAAACTCATGAATAATCATTTTTCTTACTGATTAACTTAATTCTTGAAATCAATCATATGTCTTCATCAAACTCATTCTTCAAGATTCAATCTTCAATACAGTCTTGATGCAGATGTGTAATAATCAATTAAGTGTCATTACACATTTTCTCATGTAAATGCAGATTACGTAGTAACATAATTGAAGTTTCTATCTTGAGATACATCTGCAATAAGAAAAATTCAGAGAATTCAAGAGTTTGCAAATACTTTGTACTGATATTCTCAGTCTTTTTAACATCATTGTTTTCAATTATATCAATCAACGTGAACAATTGTGCAGATTCAAAAAAGTCGTTTCTGATTTATTGATTCAACAAATTAATGAAGTTGTTATAAGAATACAGTATAGCTTTGTCTTTGAAGAAATTTGAAGATGTATGAGCTTGTGCAAGATTATGCAAAGAATATACATGATTAATAAATGATCGCAATGTTTTATAATGATTGACGATCATGAATGATAAAGATCTGACATCATATAAATCGAAATCATATGACATACAATCAATTCACTCAACAAATTGCTGATTATTCAGACTTGATTGAATTTGCATGTTTCAATGCAGTTTCAACATAGTTAAATAATTTCAGATTTAGAAGTTGCAAATGCTGATATTGATTTGCATTGATTGATTTTCTCATGAAATCACAAGAGTGATTTATGCAAAGTTTTCATCAAGAATTGCAGATATTTTATCAAATACATCGCTGAACTGCAGAATGTTACATAAAGATGCATTAATGATCATGAAGTCGTGCTTGTGCTGCATAAAAACCTCATTTCATATAATCAAAATCATGCATTTCAGTAAATTGATAAGCTTTAAGCATGCAGTGATGAAACAGATGAATGTATCATGATAAATGATGAAAATCTTGAAATGAGAATATGATGTTCTTTCATTGAGCAGTAACTGAGCTGCAATACTTGTAAAGATCATGCACAGAATGATCTTTGTTGACGCTTGAAAGTGATGACATAAACATTCATATAGAAACATCTTTTCAATGTTTGCAGAATCATGAATGAAAAAATGTGCAGTCTTGAGTGAATCTGTAATGACTGAAATAATATTGTTAAAAACTTAACATTGTTTCTTATTTAATTGAATAATCTTTGCATTTTATAATCTGATCTATTCAATCTGATTATACTCAAGCTTTGTGAAAATCAGAAAAGAAACAATATTATCAAATCAATTCAAGATCGATGCAGATAGACTGAAATTTGCAAAAGTCTTATCATGTTGTTGCAGCATCTTTGCAATCAAATATAACTTATAATCGAGATGTAAATTCTTGAAATCAATTAATATGAAAGAAAATTCATGCATACAATGAGATAAATCATTGCAAAGATTGACATGAAATCTGTTTCATAATGCACATGAATTTGCAAGATCATTGTGCATCAGAGCAATCATGAACAGACTTCATAAAGATGAACTTGTAAAGAAATATACGACTTCAATGAAACAACTAACTCACTCATCATCATTTTCAAGCAGACGTAAAGCAGTACAGACGAAGCAATAAGTAAAATGCAGTACTTCGTCAACAATGCATATATCATCAAAGCTTTGAGCATCTCATACAGTCATTAAAAGAAGTTGTAAATAATGTTTTTCTCTCTGCATCAAGATGAAATGATACATATGATCAATTGTCATATCTCATTGTCTCAACGTTCAGCGTCGTTGTTTTCTTTTTGACTGATAGATGTAATGAGTTGAAAACTCTTGATACAGAAGTGCACGTTCATTCAAATGTTGTTGATTATATTAAAATCACATGACAAGCATTGTTTTGATCTCATTCAGAATGATTTGTATTTATTTCGCTGTTGCATTTTTCAAAAAGTATATTAATTGCTCATCAGAAAAATGCATGATCAAACGTGTGATGAGAGAATTCTCAATATGACTATGAAACTTAAACAGATTTCACGCAGTCTGATTTGAAGAAATATAATGATCATTCAAGTGATGCATGATCTCATTCAAGTTGTTCTTTAACTTCATGATTGTTTAATCTTCTTCTTTATACATGTATTTGTGAACATACTTAATGATCTGTATAAACTTGCAGATTTCAACATTAATATGCACACTATACTTATGAGTCAGATAAGAACTGTATGACATCACTCATGCATTATTCAAATGAACATCTCTATTATTTACATGTTTCATTCAGATACAATCATTCAGACATTTTTTGTACAAAGAATAGTCATCGAGCTGAATCATGATTTCAATTTAATACAACTTTGAAAACTTCTTTTCACAGATTCATTCAGAATCTTTCAAATTATCTTTCATGCATGACGCAGAAGAATTTCAAACATCACAAGAATCATGCATCAATTGACTTTTAACAATGTGTCATAAAGATTCATTCAGATCAATTATTGAGATTCAAAAGCTTTGCACAAATCAGTTTATTTACACAAGCTCATTCAAGAAAGTTATTCTTTCAATGCAGAAACAGTAAGATATGTATATGAGATAAATTGTGTTTCTGATACTTAATAGTTCATACAATGTCAAGATATTGATTGTACTGAGTTTTAAGATTCTGCAATAAAGTCTTTATCTTCTTATGAAAGATTTGCATGACTATATTTGATTGATTCTTAACTCTCTGATTCAACTCAAGTGCAGCTATAATTTCAGATCAGTGCAAGTTTGCAATACATGTTACAAACATGATAAACTTTTCAAAATGATGAGCAATGATCATGAAATTCTGATAAAGCTGCTGCATTCATTTGTCTTCTTTAGTGTAACTTGATGACAAAATCATTCAATAATTTATAAGCTTCAAGTCATCATCTTCTCAAGTAATTGCATCTGTGAGATGTTGAGATCATGTTTAGAAACTAATCAGAGTGCATGCGTGACTAGAATGTTTGATTTATAAAGATAGTTATAACTAAGACTTTAAGAATACAGAAGAAAGAAGATACAAAAGACAAGAAGAATACACTCTATATAGTAGTTACTCAGATCGACGCTAGTCTTAAAGAGAACATGTTGAAACATAAGAAAGATGTTGATTCAAAAGATGTTTGCAACACAAAGAAATGTGTTTGTTATAGAAATCTGTTGATCATTCGTAACACAAAGAAGTGTGTTTATCTAAAAGATAATAGAAGTTGATTAAAAGATGCTAGAAAAGAAAAAAGATGCTGAGTCATATCTGAGTCAAATTTGAGTCAGATCTAGATCAGATCTTGACTAAATCATTGACTAGCTCTAATTAATACACAGTGAACTCACTAACGTTCACTGTGAATTGATTAGAATTTGATCTTTGACACATTTGTAACATTACTTCTCTCTTTGAAAATTTATGTTTGCATGAATAGAATAAATGAAACGCAAAAATTTTCACTGTTTTTCAATTTAGTATGACTTGTCTGAATAAAGCTTATGAAATTCAACTAGAACTTCTTTCAAGCTTTTGAATTCTTCTTTATCAATATATTATTATTCATTGTTTCAATCTAGTCTCATTCATTTGACCTTGTATTGTATTCGATCTTGATAGTGTTTAAAGTTCAAAATGTCATCTATCTTTCAATGCTTATTGTCTTTGATAGTGAGAGATTTAGAAGATTTCAAATGTTATTCTGATAATGAGTCTTTGAAATAAGAACATAATAGCTTTAAGTTGAACATTAAATGCAGCTGCTTCATGCTTATTAATAAATGAAGATGATAGAAGATTTCAACTTTGACAGTGATTTGATAGAATTCTAGCTGTTTGTCTTTCAAATCTTTACATGATTTAGTTGTCTTTATGTTTTTAGAGAATAATCATACTCAGTCATTTACTTCATAAATGACATTTCATCTATGTTTATTTATCTGAGCTTCAGTGATCTGCTTAGTCTTTTTCAATTGCTGACAATTAAAGATAAGAAGCTTTTTCATTTGAATGATAATATCATTCGCTTTTCTAGCTTCAAGATGTTCACAAGTTGTTTCATAATCAGTTGTATCTGAATCAAAACTCATTCGTAAGTGAAAACTTTTATTAAAGTAGAAGAAAGTCATTGAGATGATTGAGAAAATATTGAAATTCTCGCTGAATTTCATCATGAAAAGTCATTTCGCTCAGTCGTTCTGCATGTAGTTATAGTAGATTCTTAATTCGCGTTCAACATCTTGATTAACTCATTTCAATTGATCATTAATCTCAGAATGATAAACTGTTGATAAACTAGCTGTGATTCTTAGTCACTTACAAAGACTTTGTCACATTATTGATATGAATTGAAAGTCTCTGTTTAAAACAATAGAACTAAATAGATCATGAAGTTGATAAACGTTTCATAGCATGATTCAAATCATTTCTTCAACTGAGATGTCATCGTCTTTTCAATGACAGAAGACATAGTGACGTTTCTTGATGAGATGATATATGATCATGCAAATGACGTTGTAATCTTCTGACAGAGATAGCTCAGTGATGAAGTTCATTACTATATTTTTTCAGCGTTTCTGTGAAATCAAGAGAGAATGATGAAGTTCATTGATGCTATTTCTAGATGCTTTACTTTGCTGACAGGCATGACAGTTTTGAATGTACTTTCTAATCATTGCTTGATGTTCTGATCAATAGTAAAAGCGCTGAACTAGATTAACAGTTCTTTTATTGTCAAGATGAAAGATAAATGACTGATCATGAATTTTCTGCAGCAATTTCATATGCATATTCTCAGAGACTCATAGTAAGTCTTTTCTGAATAGAACGTCGTTAATGATCTTGCAGTGCTTCAATTCAATGCTATGTAGCTTGAGCTTGTTTTCGCTTATAGCTTGTTTATACTCATTGCAAAGCTCATTTGTCTTATTGACATCTTTTACTCACTGATAGAGATCAACTTCAGATTCAATAGCTAGAATATTTATTCTATCAAGTGTCAGAATGATTTGATAGTGATCTTCAGTACGCTGAGTTGATTCAAAGATGTCAATCAGAAACATTCTGATTAAAGCATTGATTTTAATGTTTATTTTGTCTGATCGAAATATAATCTGAAAGTTGAACTCAAATAAAATGTCTAGATAATTGACTTAACATTGAGTTAACTGTTTATTTTTCATGAAGATCTTCAAAGTCTAATAATCAATGAATATCTGAATGAGTAGTTCAGTGCATTCAAGCTTGAGTCTTCAATGTTCAAAACATTAAATAATGACTAGTAATTTCTTGTTATAGATATGATAATTGCATTCAGCAAAGATCATGCTCTTGCTGTAGAAAGTTACTGAGTGAAGAACTTTCTCATCATCATACTGTGATAGAATTTCATCTTTGACGTAGTCAGATGCATTGATTTTTAGAATAGTCTGTCGTTTTGAATCAAAATGTTGTAGAATTAAGATTGAGCTGACTTGTTTCTTTAAATCATCAAAAGCTTAAACATAGACTTCATTTCAAACAAAAGATGTGTCTTTTCTAGTCAGCTGAGTGAACAATTTAACTAGCTTCGAGAAGTTCTTAATGAAATGATGATAGAAGTTAATGAATTTCACAAAGCTTTGAACTTCTTTTAGATTGATCAACGTAGTTCAGTTGACTATGACTTTCACTTTGATAAAGTTCATACGAAGATTTTGTTCTGAAACTATGACTTTTAAGAAGATAGTTTCTTCTTAAACTGATTGTCAAGTTGAGTTTTGATATCAATCTTCTGACTTAACTTGAGTACTCAATATCAATCTTCTGACTTAATTTGAATACTCAATTTCAACATTCTGACTCAATCTGATATTGATTTCAAGTCAATACTCGATTTGAGTTTTTGATTCAACTCATCAAGAAATCGAAAATGACATCAAATGTTAAGATTTACTATTTTTGAATCTATTACATCATTATATTTGAAAAACTTACGTGAAACAAATGAATTTATTTCTCTTCTCATTGTTTGCATTATCTTGTTGCATTATCAATAAAATATATTGCAAGATGTCTGATTCTGATAAAGCATATGAATTATCAAGATCTTTGATCGAGAAAGAATCTAATTTCTTGATTGTTCATTCATCTACTTTCAGTAGTCTTTATTCTAATGAATTCGTAAGTTAAGATTCATGAAACATTAATCAGAATTTCATCGAAAAGAAATGAACTTTTCAAGAAGCAATGAATAGAATTTATCGCAATACTTCTCTTTTAATATTAAGAGAGAATAATCAGTATGTTGAGTGAAGTGCTGATATCAATGCTCAATTTTAACAATGATGACTACAGATGTTTGTTGACGAAAGTGTCATCAACAAGACTCAAAGAAAGATAGATAATTCACTTTGAGTTAAGAAGATCAAAGTAAATAAACAATTCAACATTTGAAACAAGTTTATTCAAATGATCTTAACGTTGAAAAAATATTCTAAGATTTCATGCAAGAATTGTCTTAAAATTCTAGATCATTTTATGACTATTGATGAATTTAGTACGTTCAATATGATCAAGCATCTTAAGTCAAATGCTTGTCAGAAACGAAAATGACTCAACTCTCTTTCACAGCTTGAGATATCTTTCGATCATGTAAGTTCAATATGATAATGCAAATAAATAATGCAAAGTTGACGTATTTATAAAAGAAAAGTCATATCAACTTATCATCTTAATTCAATCAACAGAATTGAAAAAAGATATTGTATTAAATCTTCGTTGCACTGAATTTGTCTTTTCAAATCATTGAAAATAAGCATTTTTGACAGTTACTACAAATGCTTCGTTCAGAGATTACTTTCGTTCATTGCACTAAATTATTAAGCATAATTTTCTCAAAATATGATGAAATTCATGCAAAGATAAAGCAAGACTTAAAAGAGTCACGACAGATTTTTATTGCATTGAATGCATGATCTAGTTCTCAAAAAGTCGCTTATCTGAGAGTTTTGATATATTGAATAAATGTTACATTTCAATATCATGAACATTTCATTGAATTTACGTCTCTTTAAGTTGAGCATACTGATTGTCATTTAATGCAAGAGCTGTTCAAGATTTTGAATACATACAACGTTAAGAACAAGCTTTTTGATGTTATTATCAATAATGCAAGCAATAATGACACTTTAAAGAAGAAGCTTGAAAGAGCGCTCAGTCAACGTGACATTTCATGAAATAGAGCATAAAACTCAATATCTTGTATGACTCATATCATCAATCTAATGACTCAAGAGTTTATCAAAGCTATTGAATCAGAAACTTTGAATGACAATTTCGCTGTGTCATTAAACAATAATTAAGTTAAGAATGTAATCACAAGTAATGATTTTTGCACTGTTATCAAGAAGATATTTATCAAGTTGATAATGCAAAAAGATAATGCATTTACTAATCAGTGAAACAGATTTGCGCTCTTACTATTGTCATCAACAGTTCTTCTCAATGAAAGCTTCGCTTTTTAAAGCTTCAAGTCATAAGATCTTGAAAATTGATACAAGACATTTGCATTTGTTGAAATTCTATCTATTTGATGCTTCAACATGCATATTAACTACGTGACACAATCAATATATGAATCGAGAAATTCTTGATAGATGCAAAGATTCAAGCTATTTGATTAAAGAAGAATGAATGATCACTAGTATTGCTTGTTAACAATATGTTAAATTCTTTCTATGAGCTAACTTTGATTGTGTCTAGAATCATCAATGTTAACATACATTTAGAATTTCAAATGTTAACATACATTTAGAATTTCAAATGTTTGATGCTCTTTTCAATCATCTTAATGTTATTGAGATGATAGTACGTGATAATGCATGTACTTCACAAGCACTTGTTCTTCAAGCTTGCAAACTAGCTTTTAACAAGCTTGCAAAGTACTATTTCAAGATGAAGAGCAAAGATGAACTGATATACAATCTCGCTATGATTTTAAATTCTACTCAAAAGCTGAATTTGTATCAAGATTAAGATGTAAATGAGAATAATTCTCATTTTTATTACAACAAGTACAGAAAAAAGTTCAAGAACTATTTTTATCATCATTATAAAGAAAGAACTACAATTGCAGAAGTTAAAGTGCAAGTGACTAGTAATGTTGATCAGATAATGCAATATGATAATGCAATTGATTATTTATTAACAATGCTATAATTTGTTGTGATGATTACATGAACTCTTTTTCAAAGAACTCAACATTGCTCTGTATCTGTTAGTGAAGATGATTGATATCTTTGCACTGACATTATTGTCAAGAAGTTTTCAATATGAAAGTATTAAAGAAACAACGTCTTGAACTATTCAAGATTGACTCAAATGACTAAGAATGTTCTTTCATGTTCAATATTCTTTATAAATATTGAATGAACATTCAGTCTTGCAAGAAGAGTTTGTTGATGAGATTAATCACAAATGACTTCAGAATCAGTTGAACAGATAATGCTTCTTAAGTATTATAATTGTATCATAAACTTAAATTCTGAAAAGACTATCATTGAAGCATGAAATATTTATCGCAGAGAAGAAGATGAAGATAACACAATTAATGAATCTGATGATTCTTTCAAGACAGATTTGCAGAATGTTTTATGTTTTATTAATATTTAAATGTTTAATATCATTTCATTTGAAGTTGCTTTTGCATTGTCAATGTATGTAGTATGATAACACAGTTACAAGATAATGCAAAGAAATAATGCAGTTCATAAAGTGTATTGCTATGCTAGATAACTTGATTTGATCAAGATATCATGAATGCTATTTTCATTGAGCACTCAACTGAATTTTAAGATTGCACATCAAAGTTTTCATGAATATCAAATTTCTCTGCTGAAGAATTACTTGCTTGACATGAATAGCAAGAAGATTGCTATCTGCATATGTAAAGCATTATATCAGTAAATGTTGTAAAACATTAATGATAATGCAAATGAATAATGCACTTACTGACAAGAAATTTACATAGAAACGCTTATGTGATCTTTTGAAAAGCAAGCAGTGTCAAAGTCTGAATTTTATAGTTCACATCACTCATTCTCTGACTCATCTTGTTCATATCAATCTCATTCTGCATGATTTCATGAACTACTCTTTCAAATGAAATCTTCAATATCAACAAATTTGCATCTTTCTGATAACAACGTATCTCTTGAAGTGCAATAATTTCTGACTTTCATTTTCTCTTTAACTGTCATGATAAATTAGTTGTTGATAGCTTGATGCATTATCTGTTTGCATTATTTTCTGAACTTTATTAATCTTGCTTTTAAATAAAGTCTTTAAGTTTGCTCTTGATTCATTCGTGATTCAATTATCTGATGTCATATCATCATAAGTTGAAATCTTCAAATCATCATACAATATGTCTTTAAACTTTCGTTTTAAATTAAGTCTGTCAGCAATGTGCAACAAGAAATGCATTATTTAAATGCATTATTTGTTTACTTGCAATGAGTCATGATGTATATCAACTGACAATGATTTGAAAAATTAAGACTATTGAGTTGAGTGAAAGCAAAGTAAAATACGATGTAAACAAGAGATGATGTGTAAACAAAAGATAATAACTGTTGACTGTGTTTATAGTAGAATCAATATGATGAATGTTTTGATATTAGCACTAATATGATGAATGTGTTGATTGCAGCTCTAAGATGATAAATAAATTCTGTTACAAGTGTATTAAGACTGAACAAGACTGAAGCTTTAATCAATTTGCAGTAAATGCTAGCGAGTTCTTTGCATAATGATTAGAACTAATCAGCGAGCTAGTCAGGTTTGACTCAGATATGACTCAGATATGACTTAACATTCTTTTTCTTTCTCAACACTCTTTTCTTTCATCAACATCTTGTTCATTTACATCACATTCTTTTCATGTCACAAACACATTTCTTTCAAGTCTAGCGCAGTCTCTGAACATTACATAAATAGAAGCTTTTGTATCAATCTTCTTCTGTATTCTTAATATTCAGTTATAACTATCTTTAAAGATC
>JAABUK010009338.1_pt1 | contig 13436 bp, 16 predicted proteins | sample 5559141 | NCBI WGS metagenome assembly JAABUK01 (sample SAMN10711869, study PRJNA513367) | rock metagenome | isolation source: Antarctica rocks | place: Antarctica: Victoria Land, Pudding Butte nord | collected 2016-01-03
GCCAGCCAGCCTGAGGGGTACCAGCAAGCTGCTTCTTTGAAGCAGCAGTCGCCACCTCATTTTGCTGCAGCTGTTTCTCCACTGAAACATTCACTAGGGTCTCAGCCTGCCCAGCCAGCTGCTGCCTTCAGCAGCAAACATGATTGCAAGCATGGTCAAGATTACACATTCATCAGGACTGTTCCCATGCAGCATGTGCAGAGCCATTACTCCAGCTCGGTTGTGCAGCCAAACACAGCCACCAAGGTCTTTGACACCAGCTCAAACTGCATGAGTCATGAAAGCCTGCAGTCCGAAGTAAAATGGGCCGCGCAGGTCTCAGCTCAGCCCTTTGCTCCTTTGCTCAGCTTGTCCCCAGAGAGCAGCAGCAACAGCATTGATGCAACCCCTTGTGCTTCAACATAAGCATGACTCCTGATGAAGCGGTGCCCTTGCTTTTGACAAGCTGCTGTACTTTGTACATGTCAGTAAGCATGTCAGGATTGGGTGTACACGCTCTCATACTCCAGACAATTGTAAGTAGCTTATGTTGCACTTCGCATTATAGCTGCGCATAGTTATTTGGGCTATGACGCAAAAACTCACAAAGTGCAGTGATTTGCATCCTGCCAGTGTCACTTCAACGCAGCAGTCAACTGCGTACAGTAGCTACAGTTGCTGTAGTAACTTCAACTTGAAGTTCGTTTTGCAAGGACGGTTCGGGATTGAAGAGCCCGTGTCGAATGCGTGCTCAACTGCCATCTGACGTGTCCGGGCATCGCAGGGTCCCAAAAAACCTGTGACATTGTCTCGGAAGTTACGCAAACCACGATTACTGTCCAGTCAGCCGATCCGATGTTGTAATTATAGTAGTGGATAGGAAAGTACCAGCAGATCATGCCGCCCTCGCATTTGACCTAGCGCCCTAGCGCCCAAAAAGTCAAGTCTGGCGCTGTTTGCCAAACCCGCCTCCCGACGGAGTCTTTTTGACCCGAAGCCTCAAAATTTGCGTGCCTCACGGAACAAAACCCTTGTCGTCAAGCTGGCGTCGAGGGCGTTTTGTGGCTGCTGTGCAGGGTGTGGCCTGCAGTAGATGCAGCCCATCAGCGGTAAGCGATGGTCTGCGTCGACAAAACCTACAACAACTCAGCCTTGTTAGCCGCCGTGCGCGACAAATCCGCTTTTGATTGTTGTGATTTGCGCTTGGATTACAGAAATCAGTCGCTATTGTTTGCAGGCGGGTACAAAGAGGTTTTTGCCGTAACGTGGGTTGGCTGCGTCCTGCTGTGCGCGCAAATTGTGTTTGCCCAGGCAGTTTCTCAAACCCACCACCGACATCACTTGGAAGTTTTGCAAGGACAGTCTGTAGAACCCGACACAGGCTGCGGCTATACTGGCAGCAAAGTCATATTCACAGCGCTTTACGGCACAACAGTGAGGACTCCATGGCTGAATTGTGCTGTAGAGAGTGCTATGCTCAAGCGAGGCAACGACAGCGTTATTGTCTTGACTGATAGTATTGAGCAATTCAAAGAGTCCTGGCCAGGCTCAATGCCTAGCCCAGCACGGCTTGTGGATGTGCCAAGTTGTCTTACCAACACGCCGTTGCAACACTGGCTGGAGTCGCCAGAGCTGGCCGCTGCAGTATTTCGACAACAGAACATTGCAAATGCCTTGCGCCTGGCAGCAATTTACAAGAATGGAGGAGTTTACTTAGATCTGGTATGTAATTGTCAACTTGAACAACTTCCTAGGACACCTCATGTCAGGACACATTGTTTGCTTACAGTCAACATACATATCTGCAGGATATTATACCGTTGCAAGACAAGGTGTTCTTGGCGGGGGGTGCTCTGTCCATGCAGTGCACAATTGCAGAGTGTGGAGAAGACTTCTGGCTCAACAATGCCTATCTCAACTTCCCTCCCAAACATCCTTTCATGTGGCAGCTCATGAACGCCTTTGCTCTAGAGTTCAATGGTAAAAACTTCTGAGTTTCTCCCTGAGGTTTTCCCTATCCACAATACAAGACGCGTGTTACGCACGCAAGCTTACATATTATGTATACCATTTCATGCATGCTAGTCATCAAGTCTGCAGCACTGCATGATGTCACAACCATACACTCTGCTGCTGACATATTATTTGTGAAGTGTCATCAATACTTCTGATGCACAACATGCACAACAAAAGGTCATCTAGTTCCAGTGGTAGCATACACTTTTACTTGCATAAGCAGCGGCTGCGTGAAAAGGTGTCAATGCTGACTTGCAGGCGCACTGTGGGGTTTCAATGGGCCCCGCCTGGTGTCCAGTCTGTACAATCGGTTGCTATGTGCAGACCTTGTGGCGCCCCGCTCTGAGTGTGCAGGCGTAGATCTGTTGCCAGTAGAGCGCTTGGCTCCCTTGAACTGGGCTAACACCATACAGGCCCTCAGCAGCTCTCCTGCTCAAGCAGAATTTGACTTTCACAACGAGGACTTCTGGGCAGTGCATGTGTACCATAACATGTGGAAGTCGGCATGCATACCACAGCCTTCTGTCTTTAACGACATCATGCTAGAGCATTGCCCTCAAGTTTCCATGTACAGCAGCAATCACATCTATTGTCAGGTTTTGATGTGAGGTACAAGATGATAGGCTGACTGGACGTTTCTCAGCAAACTAGCTACCCGCCAGACTCAGTGTGTGTCTTGTTTTCCAGCGCTTTGACGTACAACAAATGATGCTTTTGTGTTATCTGCTTCACTGCTGCCGAACACCCACACAGCAGTTTTTGATATTTGGACTAGCTGGGTTTGCAATGATGAGTCTTGTAGTTAGTAATAGGTTTTCAAGTATGGCCAGGTTGGTATTGAGGGGCATGATTGAGTCAAGGATTCATGAGACAACCCCTCAGACAGTCTAGACAAGCCAGTAGTTACAGGCTGCTGATGCACTTAGCAACGCAGACAGGTGCACACTGACTAGAGGCTGTCCTGTCGCTTGACGCTTGTCAGTCAGCATTCAGGCATGTTTTGATCACAATATAATGTCCTGGACGTGCTGTTCATTGTATTTTCTACACACTGTCTCAAGCAGTCGACCGTGGTTTGAACTATAGAACACATTGAGATTCCATCCCTGTGTTTAGGATGTTTTTCACATCCAAACAGCAAAGACCTTTACGTCATCTTAAATGAATACAGACTCGTGGTTGTCGATCTTTATCTTGAAATGTGCCATGTATGATCATCATCAACCAAACTCGCTGGATGTTGCAATATTGTCATGGTGACTCAGTCCCAACCTGTAATAAAAATCTCGACATGTCAATGGACCAGGGACACTGAAAGGCAATAAGTGAGAAGAGGACCTGGAGTGCCACTGCCTTGCAATGCTTACACTTTCACTCACCTCAACCCTTTATCTCAGATCTATAGAGCCAGCGGCATGCAACAAGACGCTGCAATCAATTTTTGCTTCGCTACTCTTGCATTTTGGAAAAAATGACTGAAAAACAAGTTTGAATGAACGGCTGCTTATATATGCAGCAAGAACCTAATCTGAACAGACGCATGTGGTGAACTGATTCCCTCAGCATATCAGCCTCATATTTGCTGCAAAATGTTTTTGTTTTGCTTCAATTGGGAGACATTGATGTCAGGGGAGCCTGACAACCCATCTGATGGAGCTTTGCCCAGGCCAGATTCCTCAACAGCCTGAGCTGCTTCATCAATACCATTCACATTTTGCAACACTTCTCCCAGGGCTGGACCGTTGCTTGAGCCTAGGCTGAGGGCATTTGCTTTGCCACCAATGGAGGCCAGGGCCAGCTCAAAGTCCTCTATCAAATCTGGTGTAGCTTCAATGCCACAAGCCACACGCACCAGACCATCACTGATGCCGCATCTCTGCAATCAAAGCCTGAGACTGTGATACTTGCAGCAGCTCAGGAGTGCTTCACCTGACTTGCACCATGAGTCATCTTGGTGCAGTGATCAAAATTGTGCACATCAATGCAGAACAGGCAACGCATTGTAGTCCAGACCTGCAAACTGCCATAACATGTACGCAAAGCAGCAATGTGCTTTTTCAAGATTGGAACTGGCAGCTGAAACTTCATTAAAAGTTAAAACGGTTTGCAGGACCTGACAAACACAAATCCGCACATTGTTGACCACAAAAAGGATGGTGAAGGGATACCTGTCGCTCTTCCTGAGACATGCCGACATGTGTGGTGGTGGCTGGACGCGTGATGAGGGACTCAACAGCACCTAGGCTGGGGGCCACCAATGGGATGTTCAGAGCCTGCACATTTCAACTGCCACATCAATATTCGCCATGCTCCTTGCAGTGTTCTCACGGTTCAGCATACACAGTTGTGAAGCCATCCAGCATGATTAAACAGCTCAACACGAACTGGCTTCAGATTCCTGTGCACTTGCAGGCACATGGCAGCAATGACATGAAGGAGGTTGTGCCAACCTGGAACATCATTTCAGCTGCTGGCGCTCCTCCAGTCAGCTCAAAGGAGACTACTCCACCTGCTTGGCTACCAAATAGCTTCTGCACCCGGGGGAAGTAGGGGTGGTCTGGCAGGCCAGGATATAGCACTCTTGACACCTGCAAGACACCTGAACCTGGTCATAACTCCGCTTATGCAAGATGCAAGCAGCACGACATGCGGCAAGCTACAGCAGGCTGCATACATGGCCTTCCAACATGGCATTTATCAACATACGTTTCAAGCAGTGCAATCTGCAGCAGCAGGTGTGTTTCCCACACAGCTTGCATTTAGCGTTTTGCCAAAGAAATTCTGTGAATTGCAGACCTTTTAAAGTATACGGGCCAGGACAGCAAATGTGTGCACACAAATTACAAATGCTAATGCAGAGCAAGAGAAGGGTTTAGAACACCAGCATACACGTGCCTGACACGCTCCACTAGGCAGGAGGCACCACTGCATCCCCTGCCACTCAACCGAACTTGAATGCAATCATCATCACCGCTTGCGTCGTGGCGTCTAGTATGCATAGAAGCAACCTGCCAACCTTTGCTGTCTTTTGTGCATGAAGCACTGTATGTGGCAGGCAGCAGTACCTGGGGCTGATTTTCCAGGAAGTGAGCCAGGGCCAGGGCATTGGTGGACTGCTGGCGCACTCTCAGCGGTAGTGTCTTGAGGCCCCTTTGCAGCAGGAAGCAGGCATGGGGGTCCAGGGTGCCCCCCAAATGGTTCAGCCGGGACACTAGCTGCATGAAAACAAGACCCACGCATTGTTACTCTCAGACGTGCAGTCACATGGACTGCAGCTAGGTGCGTGCTGTATGCACAGGCATGCCAGCTGGCAGGTGCAAAGCATCACAGCAGAGAATGCAGCTTCTGCAGGTTTTGCTGTCTGTTGGGATGCAAACACTTGGTAGGTGGTGTGTGATATTTGTATGTGGGAAAGGTTGCAGCCAGACTCACACATGTGTGAAGCAATTCTGGCATGCAGCTGGGATCAGCCACATACCCTTTTGATGAATTCAGCACTGCCGGCAACAACGCCAGCTGAGATATCAGAATGGCCATTCAAATACTTGGTGGCACTCTCACACACCACATCAATGCCTACATCTGCAGGCCTGCATTTGCATGCAGCTCTCAGCATTTCACCAACCTGGCTGACGTGCAAGCAAGAGCTGGCACAGGTTCAATTCAATCAAACAATTCAGCATTCTGGTGCGCATAGTGCAACAATTTCAACGGCAAACAAAAAGAAATGCAAACACACGCAAGCAAAAACAGAATGCATGCGCAACGTCACTATGCTTTCAAACTCATGCAGCAGTTGCTATCTGGGCATCTGTGCAGACCCATGTGCAAAATGCAGCGTGCAAGCAATGCATAACAAACACACAGCATTTTGACGCTAGCTACAGACTCAGCAAAACAAAGCTGGCTAAAGATTCTCAAAGCATTCATCAGAGACAAGTCAGACCTGAAAACAGCTGGACTGGCAAAAGTGTTGTCAATAACACTGGTGAGGCCTTTCTGTTGGCAGAAAGCAGCCACTGCTGGTATGTCTGGGATCTCTAGCAGAGGATTGCTGATAGTTTCAATGTAGAACACCTGCCATGCAAGGGTGAAATGTGAACAAGAGAAGGGAAGAGATCCAGGTTGAGTGGTCCAAGCTTCATGCTCAGCGCAGCCATGGCAGAAAGAGCAGCATGTCAACAGCATAGGAGATAACTGTTCTGCAGTGAAAGAGGTGAAGTACCAGAGCTGTTTGGCACTGTGGCATGAAGAAGCTGCATGCAGCTTTGCTGTTATAGCATGCAGGGTGTAAGAGCTGATACTGGTATGGTTGACATTCTGACGCTCTGCATGTGTGTCAGTCCCAGCGCCGCAAATGCAAGTGAAATAATTTTGCACCATTATGCTATGCACTGAGTGTAGTCACCTTGGTGTTGGACTTGACTGCAGCAGCCCATGTATCAGGCTTGTCTGCATCAACTCTGGTGAATGTAATACCCCAGTCTGGCAAATCGTTTGTGAAGAATATCTCAGATCCTCCATACAAAGACTGTTGGACGAGCATGTGGTCCCCTGACTTGAGCAAGGTCAGCAGTGTTGAGCTGATTGCTGCCATACCGCTGGCAGTGACAATAGCTGCTTTTGTGTTCTCCAAAGCAGCCATTTTGGCTGCTAGTACCTGCATAGCATAGATTGCTTGTCTAACAGCGCTTCATGATTTGAACAGAGTGCAGAGCTTCCAGTAGCATGAGCCTTCGCATGCAAAATATCGACGCAGGCATAGAGAATTTTTCTTTGGTGTGGACTCACATCATGATTGGGTGTGTTATTGCAGCGCGCATATTTGACTTCATCATAACCCCTGGACGTATCTCCATCAAAGACATATGTAGCTGACTGAAATATGGGGGTGATGGCAGCGCCGGCATATCGCTCCGCCTCGCCAGCGTGAACTGCTTCGGTGTCGATGTGCCATTTCCCGTGAGGGACAGACATGTCTGGCAAGCTGTCTGGACCTGCTGCAGACGTTGGCAAGCAAAGGGTTACAACTTGACATCGAAACACCTCAAATTGGTGTTGGCGACATGTAGGCTGCGGTCGAGGTGTGCTGACCTTGCAAACGTCACCCAACTTCAAGTGACCAGCTGCTGATGCGAACTTTGCTCAAAATTCGCTGTATGTTGTGTCAAAACCGATTGTGCGTGGGTTTGTGCACCTACAGTCAGGCGCCTACAGGAACGATGATAACTGCAGCGCGCTCCTCGGTGTGATTGTCCGTGGGCTGGAGCGATCAGAAAGAGCAGCTGCAGGCCTTCCGACAGCTGTGAGATCGACTGCGCTATGTCACGTGCGAAGTTTATACATTTTGGTCAACGTCCCCGTTAGGTCAAACTTGTGGCACAAGGCGCTTGCACATTTTGTATGACCAGGAGCTTGGCTTTCCTCCTTCGGATGAGCTCTGCGTGAGGCCAGCAGGTCTGTGGCATTGCAGCCAGCGTGTTGTAGAATCTGAAGCTTGTTAACAATTCTACACCAGTTTCACCTGAGTTGATCTCTACTCCGACTCTTGCAGCTGCAACCCACCCCACATGACCCTCAGCTAATAGCAGCTTCAGTAATCACCAGATGCGAGTGCAAGAGCAGCACGCTTCTTGGCAATCTTCCGGCAGGCCTTCGCAGACAAGACACGTCTGTTTGCTAAGACTCTCACCCGGTGTGTGCATGCACATTTTGTCAAATCCAATGGTGATGCTGGCAAATGTGACATCAAGCATGCAACTGTGCAGCCACTGTCCTGCATCCAACGGCCAGGCAGAGATTGCGCTGTCCCAACTGGAAGCGCCCCTTATTGCACAAGAGAACTCAGCACATGGCGACGGCAAGCCAGCAGGTGAGATTCTTGTCCTTCACCATGGCAATGCATGCCACAGTTACTTGTGGCACACGCTGCAGAAACAGTGCCACTGCATGGCTGCAGAGCGCGGCTGCGGATGCGAGTGTTGCCACCTCAAAAAGAACAGCCAAAGATGTGGTCCAAGAGTTTTATACCAGATACAACAAAGGCGATGTGGATGGAATCATGGAGCTGTTTGCTGACGACTGTGAGTACCATGACATGATCTATGCTGATCCTTTCACTGGGAAAGAACAGATCAGGGCATTTTTTGCAAAGTTCTCATCTACTATATCGAAAGACCTGCAATTTGTGGTGGACGGGATCTCTGGTGGGGACCCAAACAATACAGGTGTCAAATGGTAAGCAGCAAGCTGCTAGTGCTTTGTGACTCCAAGTTTGTGGCAATGTGATGTCTCACCATCATTTGGCAGCAGACACAGCAGTCATGCACAGCGCTGCATACATGTAAACATGTTGTGCTTGGATGCCAAGTATGTATCATGTGCGTGTCCCCAAGAGTCAGCTCAGTTCTGACCCACCACATTCCTTGTCCTCTATTTGTCTAAAGTAAAGCTGTGCAAAGTTCAGTAAAGCTGTGCAAAGTGCAGTAAAGCTGTGCGAAGTCCAGCAAAGGTATGCAAAGTTCAGCAAAGCTATGCAGGCATCTGGAGCTGAATGGTGAGGACTTCCCTTACTCTCGTGGCCTCAGCTTCTATGAAGTCAATGATGATGGCAAGATCACCTCTGCCAGAGACATTCCAGAGCCAACCATCAAGCCTGGCGACTCAGCTATTTATGTAAGGCATCCTTGCCCTTCTGCATGCTTGCTGCCACCTTGTCACAAGTCACACACTGCATGCCTGAAATCACATTGCTCTGGCAGCCAAATGTGCTGAAGTCATGCTAAGAGGGGCATCACTGCAAGTAAACAGTGAGTATGACTCCGCGCAGGCAATTAAAGCATTGACCCCCCTGGTGCGCAAGCTGGGCCCCAAGGCCAACCCTGCCAATCTGAAACTTCTTCCACCTGCTGCCATTGCTGCCTGGGCCTTCTACATTGGTAAGCTGCCCTTTAGAGCCATCCATGATGCCTTTCCAGCTGTCGTTTCCCCTCCTGCAGCATGTAGCATAACAGGATGATTCCTGCGCTGTTCTTTTGAACTGGCACAACTGCTGTTGAGCTCCAGGCTTCACTACTGTGCTTGCATGCATTCCATGCTGGGGTGCAGGCTATATTGGCATTGTGCTGTTTGGCACCTCCTTGCCAGGCAAACCGGCTTACGCTGTGGAGTGGCGCACCCTGGTGGAGGTTTGGCACTGCAGTGTCAACTTCTTCTACATCAACCAGATCCTGAATTGGCTTGGCGTGCACCTGATCCAGAGCGCTGCGGTGAGCCTGTTGTGACTTGGCTGAGGCTTCGACATGCCTGTCATGCTAACTGCACTGCAGCTGTGTGTGAAAACAGCTAATTGCACTGCAGCTGTCTGTTGTGACAGCTAATTGCACTGCAGCTGTGTGTTGTGACAGCTATTTGCACTGCGGCTGTTTATGTTGACAGAACATGCAGCATGGAAGAGTGTGAGCATCCGTGCTGTGCAAATGCAAATTGGAGAAGATGCAACAGGCAACGTTGCATGACCCAACCGTCAGCACAATGACTTTGGTTGCAATTGGCTGGTGCAGGAACATCCTGTAAACGAGGCATTGTTCAATCTGGTGAATGTTTGGAGCTTGATGCTGTGGCCCCTCATGCTGGCTGACAAAAAAGGCGCCAAGGTCAAAAACAAGTTTGGCATTTATCTTGGCACGCAGGTAACAGGCTTTGTCAATGCTTGAGCTGCCGGCATGTCACTGTTGTGTGTGCACTGGAACCACACTTTATCCATGAATGCCACGCATATCAGAGCCTTGTCTTGTGGCAGAAGACAGCTGAAAACTTGCAGAATATATTGCTCTGGTTCAAGAACCTATTGAAAACAGCATTGTGTCTGTGCCTTTACTTATCAGAGCTGTCTTGTGTGCAGTTTCTCACCAACATCTTCTTTGTACCATACCTGGCTCTGCGTGAACAGCCTGCTGGTAGCAGAGGCACAACAGCAGATGCAGACCCAAAAGCAGCCAAGTTGCCTGGATATGCACCCATCATTGGCATTACAGGCGCAGTCATTGGTCTTGGATCCATTGTTTGGGCACTGAGTATTAGACCAGAGTATGGAGGACTGGCAGAGCGATGGCAGTACTTTGTGCAGCAAAGTGTGTCCAACAGAGTTTTCTTTGCATTTGTCCTCGATGCAGTGCTGTACTATGTGTGGCAGGCATTGCTAATGGGTGAAGATGCTACCAAAACTCAAAGATATATCCCATTTGTTGGCTTAATCTCGTATCTTCTTCAGGGTGGCAAGAAACAAAAGACTCTGAAGGGCTTGTAACCCAATTTCAATTTCAGAAGACACGCACAAGCTGGGTGTAAGGGCTTCCTGAACCTGTGAAAATACAGGTTATCTACATTTGCACAACTGACCACTGGCCATAGGGGGTATCATGCGTTGTGTCAGGATTTGTCATCAGTTGATAACGTTTATGACGTGCTTGTTGACAGCAATGGCTAATTAGCTAGTCATAACATGTACGTGACGATTGCAGTGAAATGCACATACACAGTATAATCTTAACTCTCATACTTGGCATCCACAGATTTGGGCTTGCAAAGCCTAGAAACATGCTCCCAAATGACTGAGGCTATTTGTCAGCCTACATGCGCTTGTGGATGGCTGGCATACACACATATGTACCAAATTGCAGTGCTGTCATGCTTTGGCTGTAGATCATGGTCCCAGTACTTATCCTAGCTCAACACTTCGACACTGTGCCTACACTATCCTGCTTCACACTAATATCATGAACTTTTTCACTGGCCTAGTCCTGCTGAATGGTGCTTCCTTATGTGACTGCTGAGTCACGATTCAGTGGATCTTTCAACACTGAACTCATCAGTACATCGTTATTTGGGTGCTTCATGCTTGTAACTTGTGAAGTCACCAGCCATGCCTGAGCATCAAGGCGTCATCCAGTTCAGCAGATAGCATATGTCAGCGAGACAGTGGTAGAGACGGTCTATTGACCAACTGACACCGGAGTGGGTGTAGCAGCTGCACCAGACGCTGCAGCAACAGCACAACAACCAGTCAGCTGAACCTCTGCCACTATGGAAACTACTTTGTTCATGCACCAGTGACACATTGCTGCAGCATATCAAGAAGGGCTGTGCAAACTTACCAAAAGCCGCTGTTATGGTTCTCATGGTTGAGAGTGGTGTAGGCACGCTCACGTTTGGAGAGGGCTCATTAAAGGACACCACATGGTCCAATGTGACTTCCAGTTGCTGCAGCACACACAGCTGTCTGCTGACTGACACATTGTAATCACTCCTAATGCGAACTTGCATATCTAAACATCCATAGTATGATATGTACTGCTTTGCACCATGAATTTATCCCTGACGTTTCTTTGCCTATTGCCTGGCACAGCATGCTTGCATTTGCCGGGCACATGTAACAAAGCAATTGGGCAGTGGGACGTACAGACGCAAATAGGCCAGCTGTTGACTTGGCATCTTGTGTGGCTTGCTGGCTGGCCTGCATGAGAGCTTGAGCCTTGACACCAGCTGAAAGGTCAAACTGCAGCAGGAATGCCATAGAGTAGATCAGTCAATTAGCTGATCAAGCTAGAATCCATGAGCTGCAACACTAGACAGATGTGTTAGTCAACAGCCTTGCACCACATGTCAGGCTTACAGGATCCACAACAGCCGAGGCAGCAGCTGCTGCACATGTTACAGCTTTGGGTATGAAGCTCATTCTGTTCTGCCGTTGAAGAATAATTCTTTTTGTCAATCATAGCTGGTAGTTGACTTACATTGATGCTGTCAATGGAGACGTCATCACCGCCAGCTTGCACAGCTGTGTCAGTCACGTTGGCCAGCAGGTCTCCAGTGAGGCCGTTCACGGTAACCTGGATGCCATTTGTGAACTGGTAGCCTGCAAAGCGTGATCACCATCAGCGCTGCTAACACAATCATGCACACGTTTGTTGCACTATGTTGTATTACGGATGTGCTGTAGAACTGACTGCTCATGGCTGTGCATGATTCGAAAGTGGCAGTGTCTGTACTGCCTGCTGGTAACATGCTGCTGTACCTGTGATGTTTTGCTGGTTGGTTTTGTCATACACTGTTTGTTGTGTAAGGGTAAGGACAGTGTTTTGTACATCCGTTGGCTGGATGCCTGCGATCTGCAGTGTACAGCAGATGGTCGCTTGAGGAGGCACAAGCAATCGTGTGGTGATTGCGCGTCACTCTCAGTCACCTGTCGCACTGCGGTCAAGACTGCGTTTGCACTTGCTGCAGCAGTCTCCCGCGCACCCCTTGCTGTCGGTCTCGTAACACTGACGGAAAGTGAAACCTATGGAGCATGATCGCAGATGACAAAGGAAGATATGAGGTCTTTTAGCTTCCTGGTGCTCCTGATCAGGCGCGAGGATGACGTGGGAAGTTCGATTTCTGCTCTGCAACGTGAATGAACCGCGCCGTGGCAACGTCGCTGGTCACGCTGACAGTTCCGGTACCACTCACTGTGAGCTGTCCTGCAGCTGAGCCATCATCGCACATGCCGGCAGGCGCGGCAACAGGAGTTGGAGCTTGCAGCGACTGCGCAGCAGACACACCACTGCTGGCAACCAAAAGGCAAACAGCAACGATCAGCAACGACGATGATGTACATGAGCATTGTTTTTTTTGCCTACCGCAAACAGTGAGAGGAAAGTTGGTTCTAGATCTAAAGTTGTCGTCTTCGCGGTAGTCTCGCAGCGACTATTGTTCACTGCGGAATCTGCGTTTTGTCATGCGTTAGTCATGGTCACCTCCTCCACGTGGAAAGTCCAGGAGATTCTTCTGAAGCTGAGCAACTTGTTTGTTCAAGCTGAGCATTGTATAAGGACGATCTTCTTGCTATGCGCTTGGTGAGCACCTGTGCTGCTGATATGCTGATTCGCACCACACCTTGCAGATGCAAGTGGCACAAGACACCGCCGCGCTCAACCCCAAAGAAGAATCTGATGCTGTTAGCTTGCAACCACCAGTGCAGGCGTTTGCCCCAGAAGTCGACGTCCAAGTGCTCGTATTCTTTTGTGCACGTGACGCTGTAGTCACCGATCTTGTCCCTGTCGCCCTTGCCTGCAAGCGACACAAAGGTGAGTTGCTGCAGATCTGACATCACAACAATCAAACATCACAACAAAGCAGCACACTCACCTTGGCTTGGGGGCACTGGCCTTGTAGACATATAGTTGGGCACGCCTGTGTTTGTGCCGGCCAGGTTCCGAGGCGTTGCTCGGCCGCGCTCAGGCTGTTTGTACAGCCGATGTAAAACTCTGGGTGCTTTGCCAGCAGCCCGTTTCGCTCTGAGCAACTCAAATGCAGCTTTCCTAGCCTCCCGGGCCTTTTCCGCGGTGGGTGCGGCAGCGGAAACCATGTTGCGCTGAGCACAGTACACCCCAGGCCTGGTG
>JAABUK010009339.1_pt1 | contig 13436 bp, 13 predicted proteins | sample 5559141 | NCBI WGS metagenome assembly JAABUK01 (sample SAMN10711869, study PRJNA513367) | rock metagenome | isolation source: Antarctica rocks | place: Antarctica: Victoria Land, Pudding Butte nord | collected 2016-01-03
AGACATTAGCAGATCTGAGCTGAACAGCTATACATCACCCTTTTCGTGGTGGACATTATGTCACTGCTGCTACAGCATCAGCCAGCATACTATGGCCTGCATGCAGTCTTTGTGATGCCAGAAGTGGCATAAATAGCAGATCAATGACAATCATGCGTCTGCATTGACTGTATGTGAGTCAAGCTGAGTGTACTTGTATACACTGTGCAGATTGGCATGCTGTTTGTGAGATGTCGCGGAGGAATTAGCCACTCACCGCTGGAGCATGTGTCTGATGAGGATGTTGGCAGAGCAACGACAGCATTGTACACATTCCTAGCTGCGTTGCCACAATGACAACAGTTATATGTACACACTGATCCCCATGGTGTACCAGCTTTGCTGCAGAGCGCAATTTCGGAAAATGGTATCATACCACTAAGAAAACGACACCATTTCATGCTGAATTTGGCTGAATTTGCCTTCATCCAGACAAGTTGATCATGCAGCATCTCTACTGTTGTACAACATGTGACAGCGTCCATCAGTTGCTTCTGAATAGGAATGCTGTAGTTTCTGTGTTTGTTCTGTGGTCAACAAGAACCCATGGCACTACTCTGCTGGGTTCAGGACCAAAGTAACGCTCAACTAAGTAAAAACAACCTCACTTACTGATGTGCTCATCTGTCATCATATATTTGGATGCACAGACTAGAGCCATTCAATCACAATCACAAGCACCATCTGTTTGATGACAGCGACTGATGTACATATTTATTGATTGATGATGAAGATTGGAGCCATGCACAGTCAGCGCTGTTCAATCTTTGACCATGTCTTTCACGAATCAAGACATTTTGTGTTCTACCATCATGAAGACAGTCAGCTCAAATCCTGTGGACTTTATTCAGGTCAACGTGATCATTGGTCTGAATTGTCTTGTCTATATCCTGCCACCAGTCTTCCAGAAAGTGATTGGCTAGAATCCTGAACCAAGGCGACCACAACAGTCCAGAAGTTGGCTTCATCATAGACTTCAGCTGTGTGATGTTGACATACTCGTATGCATCGACTTCTTCTGGGTTGGGTGCCACATCCACGTCAGCCTTGACAAAGAGTATGTAGTCTATTTCGTGCTCCCCCCATTCTGCTTTGGGGCCGTATGTCTCCTCATCAGCAGCACAGTAGTGCAGCCTTGTGAGGAACTTGAAATCATCCAGAGGTAGCTGGTGGGGGGGAATGCCAAGCTCATGGCCTAGCTTACGCACTGCTGCACGCTTTGCCCCCATGACTGCACCACTAGCAACAGATGAGGGGTCATCAACTTCCCCTGGGTCGTACCCATGCAAGGGGTGGCTGCAGCATGTATTGGTCCACACTTTAGGGAATGTGATCTTTGTGCTGGCTCGCTGCTGCAGCAGGAGCTGGTTCTGGGAGTTGAACAGGAAGACGCTGAAGGCTCTGTGCAGTCTTCCTTGCGGTTGCTGAGCATTGAACCTGTGGACATCGTATTTGCTGGCATGTCCAGTGATACAGTCATTGTCATCAACAACTATGCACTCGTCTTTGTACATCAGCTCCTGCTGTGATCCTTTTCCTGCAATCAAAGCAGTGTTGTGTCAACAGCTGTGAGCACCTGACAGGTGCAAAACTGACAGGACAAAAAACACACACCATCCCAGGCAGAGGCAGGCGGCGCCTGAGCCATCGCCGTAACAGAGGGAGCCTGGGTGTGTGCTGGCTGACCGACCGGACTCATAGAGTGAGGCATAGTTCGGAGTGGGTGGGTACCACGCCAATACCAAGACACAAGGCTTCGTATTTGCCCTACAGACAATGACCCAGGTAAGCTCAAAACCAATAAATGTTGCTTGCAACACCGAATCACGCCACAATCACCTGCTTGATGGCCAAAGGGAAGTGTCTGAACTGATCTGCCTACCGATTGCAGATTCATCCAGACATGTGATCAGTTTCTGAATGTGACCATGACGCAATACCTAATAGCTCCAACAAGGAAGTAGCTGCTCGCTGTCAGTGAACTGCGATGTCCGCACATTCGTTGTGTGGAGGACCGCCATGTACCTCCCTTGACATTGCATGACTAAACCGTAGTGCAAGCAGAGTACAGCACATGCGCGCAAAGAAGACGTACGCGACTTCTGATCCTGATGCGCGATCAGCAAAACCACAACTTACTCTTGGCCGCACCGACACCAGCAAATCCGGTCATTTCATGTTACCCCGCGCGTTTGACATCTCCTTTGCTGGGGATGTTGATGTGTCCAACAGTGCACCGCCGGCGACGTGTCCTTTGTGAGGATGCTAGCTTCTGGCTGTACTGGACCCGCAGCCTCATCAATCAGGCGATTGCATGGAAACAAAGCGTCGCATGTGTTGGGTGCGTCCTGTTGGTTCGCGTGGCACAAGCAAGCTGTCCCTCTCACCTGTTGTGAAGACCTATCATTGTTACCCTGCAGGAAGTTGCCCTCCATACCGCAAAATCTCTCCCATTTCACGTGAAGGCTTCTTAGATTGCAAGCATGGTCGAAGGCTGCCGACGAGCATGGCATTGACTGCTCCACTGGTAATTCAGTTCACCTGCTTCATGCTGGTTTTAGAATATAAGCCCATATGCCAACAAGTGACAACAGCAGCGCTGGATGAGCATTTCACTGCATTAGTGCTCCTTGCATGTGACCTGCGTTCAGCCGCACTTCACTGCTTGTGCAGGAGTCTGCATGCACATTACATCATTCAAGGCTTTTGCCAGATGAATTGCCCTGCCAGACTAGAAGTGACTTCAGTGTCAAAACAACTAGAGAGCTGCTCAGTGCCTGGGTGGGCACAGAGAAGCAGCCAGACGTGATAGATGTCCTGAGTCAGCAGCTGGCAGAGCAGCATATCCCCCTATCACTGCCATACATGCCTCTCTCTTCCAATTTTCAGCCAGGATTCGCTGGCAGCAAAGCTGCTGTGAATGCATCTGATGTCAGACAAGCTCTTCTTGACAGATTCTTGGCAGATGCTGCATCTCCATGCATGGCAAATTCAGGCAGCAGTGAAAGGCATGTTACACAGGTTCCACATGGCTTGTTTGTGGATGTGCATACAGCAGCAGAACTGGACACAGCCTCCCATCCTTTTCCACTCTCAGGCACTGCACCAGAGACGCTGGCTTTGCCATGCTCACAACTGCCAGCCATACAAGCATATATTCACCATGACAGCTGCTGGCACTGTGACAGAGTCAGCAGTGTGCCATCCAGCTGCAGCAGGTGTTGCTCTGCCATCTGTCAATCAGCTGAGATGCTGGTGCTGAAAAGCAGTAAAGGGCAGACTTGGAAGGGGCTTGCCCTGCGCCAGGCCTTTATGGGCAGAGATGCAGCACAGAGGGATGGTGAAGCCTCTGTGCAGGATGCAGCAGGAGGTGGGGGCCTGCTGCATGGGGGTGCAGAGGATGGGGGTGAAGGAGGGGGTCCCAGCAGGTGGTTTGCCTTGCTCCTGCCAGCATGGGTTGCTGCTCCTAGCAGATGGCACTCACATGCCTTCAAGTCTGCTAACTGCGATGCCTGCACATATCATTGCTGCTGAAAGGCTTTTTACTAGTCTTGCACTGCTTGCTGGCACTGTTTTGGCGGACGTGCTCTGCTGAACTTCAGGGTGCGCATGACTGAGGCATGCAGATGAAGCAGCAACACTGTCATCAGTTGTATGTCCTGACTGCAGAGGCTGGGGTGGGGCAGCTGGCGAGGATGGGGATGCTGAAGAAGATGAAGATGAGGATGATGATGAGGAGGATGAAGATCAAGATGACGATGATCAGCAGGATGATGATGACAATGACAGTTCTTCTGATGCATCGTCATCATGTAGTCCTCACCCCCAAGACGACTGGACAATCCGCAGTGAAGTCGCTGAAGCTGCTGTATGCCAGCTGGAATCTTGTCTACCAGCAAAAGTCTTGTGCTCTGCACACAATTTGCCTGATGGTCGCAGCAGTCAATTGCACAGAATTCCTGTCAGGCAAGTCACAGGGCTTCAAAGTAGCCAGATGCTTTCAGACAGCAATCTGACCACTGAAGAATTTGGATTGTCATGTATCAGCAGACCAGACATGCCAGTTGTACAGTACGCACGCATTGTCTGTGCTGTGCGTCTGCAGCATCATAGCCCACACTGCGTGCCTAGCACAAGTCCTTCGCAGCGTTTTTTCCCAATAGCTAAGCACTCGCGTCAAAGACAACAGGTTTGCGCCTGGCAGGCCATTCCTGATTTTGCTATTAGATTTTGTATTAATATGCTGGGGTCCAGCTTGTGATAACCTATACTTTTTGATGGCTTGTGGAGTTTTGACATTGAAACTGGTGTAGTGTTTTGGGTGATTTGTGTATGTGACGATCTGAAGTAGCTGCAATGTCATTCTGCAGGCAACACTTTCTCAGTCCTGCCTTGTTTTGCATTTGTTGTGTATCCGATGGGCGCGCTGATGAACCTTACTGGCATGACCTGTGCCTTCTGCTTTTTTGTTCCAATTCGATTTTGTATCAAAACACATTTTTTGTGATGCACCTGATTTGCGACAGGCAACACCTGAACAGCTGTGCGACCTGAGTGTAGTGGTACGTGCAGCTCGCCATTCACTCTCACAGTGCAATACACTGACTGCCATGCAGTAAGCACTACTCTGCCTACAAACCAGCTTTCACAGATGCTGTCATGACACAAGGTTAATAGGCATGCTATGTATACACTACGTAGTGCTCTGTAATGCATCATACGGTGATAAGATGTTGCCCTGCTGTTTACATCTACGAGCTGGCTCTGAAATATTGTACATTGGGTACAACCAGCGAAACAAATTCAAATCATCAGCCTCTCACATCCTATTCTACACCGGGCTCATAAAAAAAATCAAGACAGCATCAACATATCAGGCATTTACTTTTCACTACATCAGTTCTACTCACACACCAACATTAAGTGCTTCGATTCCAGCTGGCACATTTTGCAGTGAACAGGCTGAAACTGTGCGACCTGCTTCTCTTGCTTGTATTTGCTGTCCCTGAAGCCTGACTGCAACACACAACTCTAGCTACAGTACAAACAAAATTGGTGCAACAACCCTGTTCATAAACACCTAGCAGATATGGCCTGCAAGCCATGCCATTCATCAGTTTGATCAAGTTTAGGGGGACTCTGTGCTACTGACACACAAGGCTAGAGAGTGCCTTCAGGCGCAGCAACATGAAGCTCGAAAATCTTTGAAGGCAGCTATGTCCTCAACGCACTTTGCAGCTGCGGCTGCGATCTGCTTGGAGACTCTACAGCTGTTTGCTGTCTGTACTGTACATTTGAAAGCAGGTGCAGCTGCTAAAGCAATACTGCTGCGCAACCTGACTGGGTGCTGAACGGAAACCTGCCGCTCCTGTTTCAGGGCGCAGTGGATAATGTTAAGGGGAGCTGTCACAGGCTGTTGCTGCGGATCAACTCACAAAACTCGTAGTAGTCCATGCCATCAATTTTCTTCTCTGGATACTTTTGCCTTGGCGGCTTGCCATCCTTTGGAGGTGTAGCAGCCTGTACTTGTCTTGCTACAGCAGGGATGAAGTGGTTTTGATGTGCCCGATCTGCCTGAGGAATGGCCATTCCAGCACTTCTACCTGCCTTTGTGCCTGTGACACAAGGCAACACAGAATGTTGAGTTACAAATCGTGCATACTACTTGATGGCCTTGGGGAGAGCAGCAGCAAACAAAGCAGGCACTGAAATAAGGCAGGGCTCCAGACGAAGACTGCGAAAGGCCATGATAGGAGAAAAGGATGTAGAGACACAACTGCGGCGGGTACACAAGTGCGGCTATGAGGGATCATGTTGCGAGTGTGGTAAGCACCACCATTTAATTCGATTCCGCACCTTTGCCCTGCTGGTCACAGTCGCCTTCGGAAGAGCGGGACGAGTCCGAGCTTCCACGGCTGCCGAAGCTGGGACTATGACCAAGACTGCGTCGAGACCAAGCGTTCTGTGCAGGCTGGGAGGGAAGAGACTGTGAATGGACGTCTTCGCCGTGAACTGCAATGTCAGAAAAGGTCAGCGTGAGGCAACCATTAGGTCACAATTGACTCTGACGTTGTCAGTTGTAGCTAATGCAAGCAAGATGCACAGCTTGGTTCCACTGTGGCGACATCACTCACGTTCTTCTTGCCCACACCCCATGCTGAAGTCACTAAAGCTAGGAGAGCTCGGCATGGAAAGGGATCCCTTTGTGCTTCCATCTGACTGGCGATCAGAAGTGCTGCGAAGCAGTGTCCGCAGCATGGTGGACATGCAACGGTCCTCGGCCGTCGCTCGCGTGGAACGTCTTCAGATTAGTTCTGCTGGTGGTCACGGCGAAGTAGCGCTCTTGCTTTCTGGCGGAAGAAGTAGAGACTGCTTTCTGTTATCCATACCACTTGAGAATCCAGCAGACATCTCGTCAGCATCCCATCATGTGTCCGCGTAGGACGCTCGGCACGTGCCGCACCGGCCAGCTGATTAGTTCTTTGATCGGTGCAAGGATTGCTTCCGGCCTTTGCGGTAAGGTACCATTTTGGCATCAATTGACCGCAAACTCGGTGTTCCAGAATAACACCACTGACAATATCATTTTCGTAAGCCAACAGTGACAGTGCGTTGTGTCCATTCATCTGAGTATAAATATACCCCAAGCACATCTGATGTTGGGAGCCATCAAATTGCTTGCACCTGTGCGTTCTACGCACTGCGTTGCCTGACAAAAAACGTTACCCTGCAGGATTTGAGTATATAGAATCAAGCTGCATCAATTCCCCACAGTCACAAAGCAAACTGTGATTGCCATGAGGATCACAATCAGCTCATCATGATGAACATGTCTTTACAGTCGCACAAACAAAGATCAGTCAAAATTGTCTCCCGCTACAAATCTTGCTACAGTTGCATACGGTACCCTGTCTGTCTCACAAGCATAACATAACCTGATCACTTATATCCGGCCCTGTAATTCGTGCCCTTGACCTATCTAGTCATGGCTGCTGCCATTTACCCTACATGGCCTGCATCATGCATGTGAGCATTCAGCAAGGTGAACGGGCACATGCAATGCAACACAGCCTGCTGCAATCATGTATATGGTTGTGCAACAAACTGCATGTGCCATGGCTGTATGAAACACATGTTTCAGCACAAAAGCTTGACCAGCAAACTCAGTACTGCCAACCAAACCTTGAGCGGGACGCGTACAGGTCAATGTGCCGATGTTTATTTCAGCTTTACTACCTCAACGTATGATACCTGTTGTTCAAGGCACAGCCTTGCTGCAGATCAGGCTGTGCATCACAGCACATGATGGCTGTCAACATGTCATCCCATAAGTGTACCTTTGGAGAGCCTACTTCTGTGAAAAAACTGCAACACCTCAACGCTTCCTGTGCAGCAGACACGTCCGGCTCCCACAGCCTCTTGGCTCTAGAGTGCACATGCCAAGCAGTTTCATGCAAACTGATCAGGGCACAAACACCATGCCAGCTGCAGCTGGTCCCGCCAAGCGATGCCACTCTGCCAGCTGCCTTCTCAACTGTTTGCGTGTTTCCTGACCAGCAGAACAATGACTGAGCATAAATGGGCCTTGTTACTCATTGCAAGGGATGCAATGCACAGACAGTATGCTGCTCATCATCTTGCAACGCTGGACAACCTACAAGCACAGGTGCGACGGTACAGTGCAAACATGCATGGTGCCACTTACAAGCTAAGCTGTTTGCATCAAGCAACGTTCCGCAGCAAGTCTAAAGGACTGAAGGCGCATGCTTAAGAGATGTGAATGCTCAGCAGTGACTCCAAATGTGAGCACATACCTCTGACACGCCGAAGTCTTCCATGTCGCCAAAGCGCATCAACTGGTAAGGTGAGTCAAGGTCGCGCCAGTAAACTAGACTAGCTGACATTGCCTCATCACCAACTTTGGCATTACTCAACTTAGCACTGTTGCTGTTCTGTTGAGGTTCAGCAGTGATGTCGTGACGAGTGCCCGGACCCTCTGCAGCACCATGTACATCTGACAGCACCTGATACTCCTTCTCCTGTACAACATGCCATTTATACGTTTCAAGCAAATATATGTTACAAGCAAATAGAAGGAGAATGAGGCCTGTTGAAAGTTGCTCACAATTAAGTGATTGTAGGAGAATGAGGCCTTTTGAGGGTTGCTCACAATTAAGGAATTGCAAAGGCCAATGGTGGCAACAAGCAAGTGGCGCATCACTTGTGTAATTGCTGTGAGACCAATAAGGTTTGCCAAAATGCTTGCATGCCGTGCCAAAACGACTGCATGCAGTGCCAAAATGTTTGCATGCAGTGCCAAAGTGCTTGCATGCAGTGCCACTCTTGAAGGCATGCATTGCTGCATGCGGCACCAACAACTGCAATCCCATCCAACTCACATCCAGAGCAGCTTTGACGTGCTCAAAGGGAACCCAGGTCAAGCGCCCAGGACACAGCAGGTCTGATGGATGGTAGTCTGCCTTGTAGCGCATCTTGTGGCAGCTGTGGATGTAGAAGCCCATGTAGTAGTAGTGCAGGGCAGGGCAGGTCTGCGCAGCCCTCTGAACCCATTCTGCCTCCTTCAATGCTGAGAACTTGCCGGGTGCTAGTGCAGCATAGTCACTGTCCCAGAAGAAGTACTTGCTTGACAGGGCATGTGGCAAGACATCCAGCACACCCACTGCTATGAGCTTCCCTGCAAGCAGATTAGTGCAGCATCAGTGTATTGAACTTGTTTTGCACAGTTACTGTGTTGCTACTTTGTTGAGTGATTCATATGAAGGTGTCAACATGCCAGAGAGTCAGCAACTTCAAAGGCGAGGGCAACAAACCTCACAGGTTGGGTGAGTAAGTAAGCCAGTGAGTGAGTGACTGAGTGAGACTGAGTGAGACTGGGTGAGTAAGTGCTTGAGTGAGTGAGTGCGAGTGAATGAGTGGGCGAGTGAGTGAGTGAGTGAGTGAGTGAGTGAGTGAGTGAGTGAGTGAGGCAGTGAGAGAGTGAGTATGTGAGACTGGGTGAGTGAGTGAAAGAGACTGGGTGAGTAAGTGAGTGAGTGAGTGGGTGAGTGAGTGCGTGAGTGAGTGAGTGAGGGGGTGAGTGAGTAGGCCAGCGGGTGAGTGACTAAGTGAGACTGGGTGAGGGAGTGAGTGAGTGGAGAGTGAGTGAATTGAGTAAGTAAGACTGGGTGGGTGAGTGAGTGCGTGGTTGAGCCTGCGTGCTGGCGGTGACACAGGTGATGAGTGGTGGAAGTGGCCTGCCTACTTATTACGCCACAGACGTCTGCTTGTGTCTAATGACTCATGACCGGCAGCGCTCAGCTCAGATCTAGCATCTGGACTCAGCTCACATCATATACAAACTCAGCACGGCACAGACAAGCTCGGCCGTGAGTCCACGCTCTGTGCTTCAAGGCTTGCGACTGGGGACAACAAAAAGTGGCTTGCTTACCATCTAGCCAGTACTGCTGGTGGAAAGAGCCCAAGCCACACGGAGGGCTATGGCCAGGGGGCCAGGCATCAGCTGGGGTCGCCTTGAAAGGGGAGTCTATCAAGAAGCGTTTGAAGGACTGCCTGGTCACCTGTGCGATGCTGGCAAGGCTTTGCAGGGGGAACATGGCAACATGCAGAGTCTGTGATGCGACGCAAACATTTGTGGATGTCAAGTTGCGCACAAAACACAACACAAACAGCTCTGGCAACGACATGGAAGGGCAGGGTGTTGGATTACATGAAGGGGAGTGGATGGGAAGGGAGGGGGGGGAAGGGGGAGAAGGCTGACCTTATGCGGTTCATCATGGTGGTTGGACACCTGATACTTGAGGTACAGAGGGAACTCTACATCCACAAGCTCTGGACCAGCGGGCACCATCTTGATTTCCAGATGCCGTGCTGGTCCAGACTTCTGGCTGTGGCCACCGCGGCCCCCTTTTGGGGCTGTTGCACCAGATGCCGCTGCCTGTTGACTGTGCCCATTGCTACCTGCACTGTTAGGCCTCTCATGAGCAAGCTCTGCCTGTGGAGCCTGCCCAGTGCTAGCAGCAATGGGCAGGCTCATAGGGGGGTGCTTGCCCTTGCTGCCACCACTGTTGAACCTCAAAGAGGGGTGTCCTGCCTGCTGATTGTCCTGGTTGCCTTCTGCAGTTGAAGGCACTTCACTCGAGGGATCTGTCTGCTGAGGGCTGTTCTTGCTGCTGCTTGCCATAGCCTTCTGAACAGTTGCTCCAGCAGGTTGACTGTTGACAGCATCGTTGCTTGCTGCAGCCCCTGCAGTTGCCTGCTCACCGACCAACTGCTGAGAAGACCAGTCGCTGTTCTGCTGATCAGAAAGGGCTGATTTGAGACTGAGACTCAACGCTGGTCCAGCCCACATGTTGGTGATGCTGCTTGTTGGGCTGCTGCCCAAGACAGCAGCTTCTTCTTCTTCTTCATCTCCCTCCACAGTCTGGCTACCACTCCCTGATCCAGCAGTCTCACTTTGTGCACCATCTGTCTTGAGTGCGTGCAGAGCAGAGCTGGGCATCAGCTGACTGTTGTTGTATGAGGGCAGTTGCGTCTGAACATGTACATGTGAGTCTGTGTGCATCGCCTGTGGGCAATCTGATGCTGAATCTGTGGATGGGTCTGCGTGAAAATTGAGGTGGCCATTTAGGACCTGTGCAGTCCAGCTGCCATGTGCAGCTCTCCATGATGACTCTTTGAACCTGCACAGCAAACAGAAGTGTGAGACACATGTGACTGCACTGCTTCAGTCAGCTGTGTAGAAGTTGTGCAGCTTGCTCATAAAAGACCAGAGCAGCAAGCCTTGATCAATGCAGTCAAAGTTTTGCGTGATACAATGGGTGTTGATGATGGGTTCAGAACAACACACACAACTCTCAAGAGAGAATCTACAGTGACTGCTGCTGTTGTTACAGCATGGGTTCCTGATGCCACCACTGTTGTTTCCCTCAAGCATGATGAGCATCAACACTGAGCAGTATAGAGGGTGGCGCAGGGGAAAGGCACAAGTGTGAAGCTGCAGGGCTGCCATAAGGTCAAGACGTCGCTTATTTGAGCACAACAGCATTTCTTGCAGGACGATTCTTTCGTTCTTGAAACCTTTAGCACACTTTCAAGAACAGACGAGCAGCCCAGCAAGAAACGCTGTTGGCCTTCCAGAAAGCTCGGCTCTCCATGACCAGATGTTGAAGCCCTGCGCCTAGTGCTCAAGACAGGACGCTGCAAGCTTCAGGAGCAAGAGTTCTTGCTCAAAGGTGCCACTTAAGAGCAGTGGCATGGAGCTTCGTTCCCTTTGCATCATCACTGTAAAAGTTATCAACAGTGCTGATGCAGGTCGGTATTGTTGATGAAAACGAAAAATGCAAAAAGGTGAAAAAGGATCCTCCCCCCAGCCAACAAATAAAAGGGAGGAAACAAAGAGAAGCAGCGAACGCCTGATGCATTTCCTGGAAGTAGTCTTCCTGCAAGAGGCACATGCTCCCTAGACCTACCTACCTCTTATGTCCATGGCTCATGCATACAACATATGTTAGTTTTTCAAGGACGTGTGTGCAGACGCTCTTGGCTGCTGTTGGTGTACTGATGTAAGAGTTGGCAATTCAAATCAGACAGTCCTTGTTCAGACGCAACTCCAAAGGTACCGTCTTGCAACATACACACGATGGATCCCTCAGAAAGACCTCTGAAACAAGACTGGCACTGCCCTGGCAGCATGCCACCTCATCAGCTGTGCCGTGCATTGCACAAAAAGGCTTTTATTCTAAAAGAACCACAGCACTTGTACATCCAGCATCTCTCACTGTGGTCTGATGGCCCCGTACATCAGCCATGGCCATCTGCTTGTGATCTAGGCGTGCCAATCCTGTACAACTACTTTTACACATGAAACCTAGCAGATCACGTGCACCTGATCTCTTACTGGGGAAAGGGATGAGGTGCGTTTGGTCTGCCAAGTTTGTCTGCAAAAGTGCAGTTGGCTTTTGTGCAACTGTATTTCTTACAATTTGTCAAGGCTCTGCATGTTACACATGGAGTGTAGGATCAAGTCAGCAGTGGGTGTTCACCAATCAGATACATCCAGGAGCTGATAGACAAGCTATAACACACTTTGCTGTGGCCGTGTTTTATGTTCACACTTTGTCCTTATGCAGACTGTGTGCTGCAGATGCAAGCTCCAGTCTTTCTGCCGGGATGCCTGATTTTGTGCACGTCTTGCTGCAAGAATGAAGCTACAGCTTCCAGCTTCCTTCTTGCATCAAGACGTGCAAAAAGTCAGCCGGTTACAAATGCTGTTGTGGACTTGACAGATTGCCAGCTGGGCAGATGATTAAGGAAGCTGTTCTTTGCTTGGGAGTCTTGCAGCTCTGCTGGAAGCCTGCGACCTCAGAGTGTGTCTTCTGCAGCCCTGGTGCAATCATGCATGTCCAAAGATGTGTCTGCATCCCGGATGCAATCATTCATATCCAAAGATGTGTCTGCACCCCTGATGCAATCAGTCATGTCCAATGATGTACTTGATGTGACAGCAAAACCAATTAATGAGTTGACCAGTAGGACAGCTGTAGCATGTGCTGTTGAGGCTGACAGATGGTGATGTATGCTTGAAGAGATTTACTGGTGCATCAGGTCTCGCCACTCTGGGGGCTTGAGATGCTGTCATCACCCAGTATATCTCTGGATTTGATTGACAGTCAGGCATTCAAATTCAAACACCTGTGTGATGATGACAGCACAGCAATCCATGAGTTGACAGTGGGACACCCAACTTGGGCTGATTGGGCTGACAAATGGGGATGTATGCTTGCAGACTTCCTGCAGTAAAGCCTTGAAGCATGCTCCCCATATGATAGCCTAATGAGCATGGGCTAAAGCTGTCCCAGCTCTTGAAAGCCGTTTAGCTGATTTGTGGAAACTGGTGGCTATGCAGCAACATTCAAGAAGGCATCCTATGTGCCACAATAGCCTGTAGCTGAGTCTGCAATATTAACAACAACAGCTGTTCTGATGAGGCCAGAACATGTATGCGGACCAATCAAGATTCTTGCTGCAAGCCGTGCACACTAGTCATCAGCCCTTGCAAAGTGCTGAGAAATTCCATTCCCCAAGGGCTTGGGAAGGATGCTGTGACATGACTTTTGTCAAGTTGTGAAATTGCCAAGTCAGCCAGCGTGGGCATAGCTGCAGTTACATGTTCATGACCGCAGAGCACGCCGCTCCAGCCGGAAAGCTAGACGCTTCAAAAGGAAAGCAAGATTGTGGAGGTAGAAAGCAAGACGCTCAAAAAGGAGCCCCATTTGATGAAGATATAGAAGGATACGCTATGTAGTCCTGTATTTATACTCCCCACGCACCCAACGCAGGGCACTCGTCGTAAGCTGAACTGCTTGTCGAAGCCAGCA
>JAABUK010009342.1_pt1 | contig 13431 bp, 12 predicted proteins | sample 5559141 | NCBI WGS metagenome assembly JAABUK01 (sample SAMN10711869, study PRJNA513367) | rock metagenome | isolation source: Antarctica rocks | place: Antarctica: Victoria Land, Pudding Butte nord | collected 2016-01-03
TGAGGGAGGGGATGGAGAGGTGGAGGGGTGTGCAGGTGGGGAGGACGGTTGTTTTTGGGGTGGGTTGGGTTGTTACTGTTGTGGGGCTTTGGGGGGATCGGTTTGTGGGTGGGGTTTGAGGGATCGTGGGTGGGTGGTGGATGGGTGATATGGCTTGTAGGTGATGCGGTGAGGGAGTGAAGAGGGCATAGAATGAAGTGGAGTTTGGGAGTTGATGGGGATTTTGAGCTTTAGCGATAGTGAGATCTCTACTCGTATTTGGCAGAATTGCAGTCATCCGTCTCAGATGTCTCTAGGACGTTGTTAACATCTCTTTGAATTCGCAGTCTTGCTCATGACAGAACATTGATAATTTGAAGACGCGTCGTGAGAGAATGAGTCTAGGTCATCATTACATTAGTTCATGTTGTGCTATCCTATGCTACGCTCGCCTGTGTTTGCTCAAGCATGTCCATTCTCGGTCTCGCCACCTTCGTGCTCGTTCGCTCGTTTCCTAGGTTCATCCTCTTCTTCGCGACTCTTGTAGCCTAAGAACATCTTCAGCATTCCTAAGTCGTAGCTTGCCTTCATTGCTCCTGCTATCAGAAAAGCAATCCAGAATTTGCCGAGGCCTGCCAAATAGCCTGTCGCAACTGGCCCACCGCTCTGGCTCAAGGTCTTCACCACATTGACAAACCCCATCACTGCTGTTCGCTCGCTCGGTAAAACTGCTGCCGCGAGGAAGGCTTGCCGAGGCGCTTGGTCCATACTCTGCGTGCATGAACGGAGTATGAGGAAGGCCATTGCAAGCCATGCGTTGCTTGGTAATGGTATGAGAGCGAGGAAAATTGCGGAGGGCAAATGGGTGAAAACCATCGTCTTGATCAGACCGATTCGCTTAGCCAATGAGGATGCTACGAGGTTTGAAATGGAGGATATGATGTTCGTGACGAAGAAGAGCGTTCCTAGCCGGCCTTCTGGAATGTTGAATTTACGGTTGAAGAAGTAGGTCATCCACGACAATGGGGCGAGACCCGATGCGAAGGAGTCGACGGCAAATAGCAGGCAAAGCTTGATGAGTATGCTGCGGGATTGTGGTGATATAGCTGGCCATATTGACCTGCTCTTCTTGACTGGAGGCGGCGCCTCGGGCTTCCTCGAAGTCTCCTCTTCGGTATCATCATCATCCGAAAGTAGTCCCTCAGCATCCACAGAATCCATCTGAACCACTTCCTGATATTCTTGCTTCGGAGGCTCTGGCTCGCATTTGTCACTTAACATCAGCGACAGTGCCAGCTTTACTAGGCCAAGGACGGCGTATACGCCGAATATGAATCGATAGGCGCTCACTTCGCTCCATTGTCCGCGAGAGAGAAGTTTCTGCACAACCCATCCACAGACTATTGTCCCACATGCAGTGCCGGCGTTTCCGAACAGTGTGTACCATGCAAATACGTCACTCCGGATCGGTGTAGGAGTAAGTTGGGCAAGAGTAGACTCTTCGATTGCACGGAAAGGGCCGATCTCGTTTCCACTGCTCATTCGTCAGCTGCTGGCTCTTTGTCGCCTCGAACACGCAATCCAGTACCTGGGGCTTATAACGCCGAATATGCTGGCGGCGACCAAGACCCAGTAACTCCCGCTTATGGCAAACACCACACCGCTCGCACTCATCAGTCCAGCACCCAGTATCATTATCCGCCGCCTCCCTAGCCCATCCGCGACCAGAGTGAGGAGGAAGCTGATAACGACATCCCCAAGCAGCGTCAAAGTCATGAACAACCCAATCCTCGCATCAGAAGAACCCAGGCTCGAGAGGTAGAGCGCAAGTATGAGGGTCGACGCTCCATATGCGAAAAGCCGAGTGAATCTTTGCAGACATAGCAATTTTGTATCGCGTGAGGAGTGTAGGATGGAGAAGACGCCGAGCTCCTCTGCTGCTTTGGAGAGGAGAGTCTTCATTTTATGGGAGGCCATAATTGTGGCATGTCTGAAAACATGAATGGTAGATACTTAGGTGCTCGCCCCCGTCCAGTAGTCCCTAACATGGTTGGTGTGGTATTGGAGATAAAAGATAATCAATCAAGCTGTGTGACTCCTCCGGGGTCTCGGCTTCGGTTCTCGGCTTCGGCCGAAGCTCGGCCTCCGTAACATAGTCGTCGAGCACAGCATCAAAGATTGAGAGTCTTTCTATTTATTAGTCGCCTTCAAGACTGCACACGCACAAAGGTGTGGATCCAGAAATACGAATATGCTTTTTTGGCGAGAAACATCAACACATAGAATCTTGTTCGTCTGACTCTGTGCTCTTTGTCTTTAAATCCATTCTGAGTCGTCCATTCTTGTATACCAAGCATCTCAAAGTTGGATCTCGTTTGTATAATATCTGGAAAGCTCACTCTAGATCTTTGCGAGCCGGAGCCGTCGGCACCGGCAAACCAGATCAAGACCATAATGGAATCAAAACTACACTGAAGTTGGAAAGCCGCCATGAAGGGGCGTGCTCAACGTTCAGACCTCTCGCATCGCGAACGTTTGCCTTGGATCCTCCGTCCAACGTCATAGCTAAGGGATCTATGTAGCTATCGACGCGGAGCTACACTTACGCAAAAGAAAGATGTTTAGGTCAATGCTTGCTACCGCTTCTCCAAGACTCCTCTAGCATAGGCTTTGGGCTCGAAGGACCGAAGCGCTGTCGCAGCTGCAGCGGCATTGATAGCTTTAAGCGCAACCAACGGCTGCATAATATGCAATCTCTGGATCCGACCGTCTCTTTATACCAAGCCTGATTCCTGTTTGCAATGATTGGGACCCTGCTGTCACAATGTTACGTACCATCATCTTCACCTTTCTGAGGACATCAGTCCTAGCAATCCCTCTCCATTCAAATCTTTCGACCTTGCTCAATTCCTCCTCCGCTTCGATCTTCAACTTCTCCCCATCAAGAACGTCAAATTTGTCCAGCGCAGGCAACTGTTTCGAACCAAGGTCTGGCCGCCTCCCAACCAATTACCGCGACTGCGAAGAGGCCGCCTCCCAAATCAATCCTTTGAGCTTGCCCTATCCCATTACATTCAGCCGGAGGCCAGAGGCTCAATTCAAGCTCCCCAGGAGCTATCGAAGCCGCACATGCATTATATATCTCGATATGGTGCAGGATACTGATGAGGATACGGTTCTTCTGTTAGACGTCTGGGGTGCAAGTATGGACTTGGCGCATGAGTGTGTGCGGCGAAACCCGTGGGGAAGCCCTACGCTTGGGGGTTATGTCAGTGTAGGACCGGCGAAATTGTTGCATGTGATTATATTTGGGAGAGAGGATCCAGGTGCGGTTGGGATTGCGACGGCGTAACATGTGATATGAAGCTTCGTGGAGTACGGAATCGTCGATCTTGTAGGCAACTCTCTCTCAGAAACTCATATCAGAATTCAATGTCTTCTAGACTGTCCATCAGAGGTGCAAAAGCAATCTGACTTCTTGATCAATCACAGACGAGTGAGGCATAGACCTGAGATTCAATAACTCCAGCTGAAGGACGGCAAGGGATCGCTCAGCCTCTCAGATGTATAGCGCGGCAAGGAAGTCTGAATAAGTGCAGAGGAGCCATGCGAAATGGAGGCCGAACAAAGGCGTGGTGAAAAGCCAGTCTATTCAGCACAAAGGAAGAGTCGTCATTCTTGTTTCTCCTTAATCGATCTCACCGAGCTCTTGTCGTCCCATTGTTCGAGGACTGTTCCTTTCGTTTCGTAACAGATATAGCGACTCCCCCTTACCGTTACATTCATTTTCCAAAGCACCAAAACTCATCAATTTACAATCAAGAATCTTCACCCAATCATCATCGAAATCAACAACTGAACATTATGAGCCAACATTGCAGTCTCGAAGATTGTCCTCATGAAGGGCCCGATTATAAGACGCCAACAGGAACATTCAAGCTCATCCGCTCTCTCCTTGAGAAAGGGCAAGAGCAAGGTACGCAACAGAACGCCAACAGACTTCCCATGTTACCAACTAACTGCCTCCTAGATTTCTATCTCCCATTCTTTCTTATCATCTTCGCTATCTGTCTGACGGTATTAGTAGTGAAGATGGTTGTCAACCTCAAAGCCGAGCGTCGTACGACGCTGATTGCGTTGGGCGAGGCGAGATGGATGGATGACAGCGAGAAAGGTATGATCCGCCACGAGGGACCACCAGTTGTACTCTGACATAGTCTAATGCCATACTTGCTAGTACGAATGCAAGATGCTGTGTACGATGTAGTTCCTCTTGATCAGCTCCATGAACGGGTTACTGAAACTTGAGACATAATTTGGCGTTGATTTCGGCTTAGGGTGACCTTAGTCATAAGAGCTAGATGATTCAGTCTGTATACGATCCTGTTAGATTCAATTTAGGAGCCCAGTAATGGGGACAGGAGCTCGGCAGGTGTAAGCTCGGGAGAGCGCGGAACATTTGACAGGACGGGACCGGCGTTTCTGATTGGCCGTCATTGTAGTCACAGTATTTGCAAGCAAACAAGCTCAGCCTTTCCAGAGCAGTTGCACCCACGAGGGTGGAGAAGTAGCGGCTTCTCCAGCACTCATGACTATCCCTTCCTCTCATGCTTGACGATGTAATGCGATCCAATCAACCGCCTTGAGACCCACATACATGCCAAGAGACCAGCATGCCGATCCAAATGCCTACTTGGTCTCAGACCAAAACCTCCTCCAAACAAGGTAGGTCCTCCAGCGCAGGATTTCCTGTGCGGTACAAACGCCTGAGTCTCGAACCACGCCTCCGACGTCTTACCTCTTCTGTCGAGTATTGAGACTCAGACTTGAATCTCTAATGGCAATGACTGACTGTGAGGATGGTTGCCAGGCTTCGACAAAGTCTACAACCTTGTCGACAAGCTTGGAGCCCCTGTGAACAAACTGTCCAACAAACCCGGCTCAGAAGCCTTCTGGCCAACCACCCTTGACAAGGAATCGGACAAGGCTGCACGGATCCTGCGCAGCTTCTGCAAGGATGGCTTCTACGTTGAGCAAGAGGCTCATGAGAAATCTGGGGATGCTCCTAGTGGAAAGGCCAAGGTTGTCAAGAAGATACCGGCCGAGGTGATAAGGGAGGCGAAGGGCTTGGCTATATTCACGACCATGAGAACTGGGCTGTGGGTAAGTGGGGCTGGCGGAAGTGGTATCTTGGTGGCTAGGAAAGAGGACGGGACTTGGTCCGGACCATCTGGCATATTATTGCATACTGCGGGACTGGGCTTCTTGGTTGGGGTGGATATCTACGACTGTGTTGTTGTCATCAATACAGAGAAGGCTTTGCAGGCCTTCACGAAGATACGCTGTACGCTTGGTGGAGAAGTCAGTGCCGTGGCAGGACCGGTTGGGGTGGGTGGGATACTGGAGACGGAGATCCACAAGAGACAAGCACCGGTGTGGAACTACTTGAAGAGTCGAGGCTTCTACGCTAGAGTGCAGATTGATGGCACGGTCATCATCGAGCGAGGCGATGAGAATGAAAGGTTCTACGGAGAGAAGGTAAGTGTAGGAGACATTCTAGCCGGTAAAGTTAGACATGTTCCGTACGAAACCAGGACTCTACTTGCCACGATCAAAGCTGCCCAAGGAGACAGTGATGTCGACGAGAGCGCGTTGCTGCCCTCGGAGCCTACGCCTGGGGACTTCGAGGTGGCAGAGGACCAAGGCTCAGGTTTTGGTTTACCACCAGCGGAGGACGACCCAGATCCATTTGGAGTTCATGCTTTAGAGGAACAAGGTATGGAAATCAGGGAAGCCGGGACCCATGTTCGTCCAAGCGGCGACGCCTTCGAGTACAAGCCGGCCCCTTCGAGCCCGATTTTCGCCAATTTCAATCGCACCAATAGCACATCAACAAGGCTCTCCAAACGAGACAGTGGTCGCCTCAGTATTGCTAGTACCCATACAGATCGTGGCACTCAGACGATGGAGGGATTTGATTCGCCAAGATCTGCGGAGCCAGCTAAGGAGTCTAGAAACCACAGTCCGATCACGAAGACCTCAGAGAACCTGGAAGAGATCGATGGCGAGGGTGTTCAGTCTAACCACGCAGATCATGAAGAGCACGCACATGAGATGCCTGTTATCTCGAAAGCGAAAATGGTCACCATTCCAAAGCGGATACCGCCAGCACTGCCGCTCAGGAGTCCATACCGCAATTCAACACCCAAGCCCGCCGACTACGCGCCACCGTTAAGTCCCAGCGTTCTCGAACATCGAGACCAAGGGCTGGGTATCAATCTCACCCGACCCTCGGAGGATCAAAACCGTTCAGTAGTCGACGGTTTCGACCCTGCCACATCCCAGACGGCACTGGAAGAGAAGCTCACAGAGCTGCATGTAGCTCCTCGGAAAGATCCCGACCGGCTTGCACCCAGGCAAGACGGTTTTGATGAGGTTTCGATGAGTGGATCTGACTATTCCCATGAGACGCCAGGAGAGACACCAATCAAGATGGAAGACAACGAGTCAAGTGGTGGACTGGCTATCAAGACGGGGAAGGAGAACTTAGAGCCTACAAAATCTGGCCTACATGAAGAGGATGACTTCCATTCAGTCCCTAGCACTCCACTTGAGGCGGTGTCGCATGTTGGGTACGGGAAGGTGGAGGACAAAGAGGACTTCTCATAGCGGTAACGTTGTGTTGCATTTTTACTAGAAGCGTCCATACGATTAGATGAACATTATTTCCGTTGCCTATGTTTGTGTTGCCTCCATTATACTGAGACATGTTCTTGCAATGTCTCGAATGTCAAAAGTACCTAGCGCACTAATAAATGTGCAAAAGCGGTTACTTCCCGCATCAGACATCAACAGACAATTTCCGGCCCTCGCAACATCTTCCAAAACAACAATGTGATCCCCACCGTCGAGATCTAAGATCATCTAGTCATCAGCGAAGATGGCGAAGCCTTTCGATGGTTGCGTGATCGCATTGGCTGGCAAATTCGAACACACGCATGGTAAGATGCCCTTGATTCAACACGTATTCTCTGGCTGACGCTGCGATAGGCGAGCTAACAAAACAAATCAAGGCGAATGGCGGAAAGCATAGCACGAAGGTCACTGATGTGTTGACTCATCTTGTGGCGGACAAGTCAAGATTAGTAGCAAAAGATCCCAAAAGTGAGACTTCACATTGGACGAGGCCTTCCGGTTTCCTTCATTGCGAATAATACCGATCGCTGACGCCTAGATCTTCGCTCGTCTCATAGTGATGCAAGCCGCGCAATTTCCACTGATCAATATCGTCGACATCCACTGGCTAGTTGATTCTATCAGCAGTCAGCAGAAGCAGAGCGAGGTCGTACACAAGATCAACCCGCCAATTGGTGGCAGTCCCGGTCCAAGGACGGCGGCTAGCTCGACAGCATCAAAGAAACCGCCTACGGCCGCGCCTGCAGCTACAGTGGTCAACGAAAAGAGGGCAACAAGCCCCGCGAAACCGGCCCACCCCCCAACGGCGGGTACGGGCAAGAAGCGAGCACGCAATAAGGATGTGCCAATCTATGTGGATCTCTCAGCAGATGATTTAGAAGAAGACGTGGAGGAGTCCTCCCCAAAGAAGCGCAAAGACGGGCAGAAAGCCAAATCAACTTCGCTTCGTGTTCCTGTGGACGAAAATTGTCCGCTAATTGGTAGGGCACAATTCCCTTCAATGTCTTATGTCGCGGAGCTGACATACGATAGGTACACACCGAGTTTATATTGACGAAGACGGCATTATCTACGACGTGAGACACATTCTCTTTTTCTGTCCCCTAGAGTTGCAACACACTGTTGCGGAGCATGACCCCTCTTCTGTGCTATTCCTCAATTCTACGACCTCGTCGAACGGCTCTATGACATGAAAGCGTCCCACTTTCCTGAGTAGCTCACTGCTTATACTATATCATTTTGACTTCAATTTACGGAACCATGCCTTGTGCTGGCCGGTACTTTGCTTCACACGTTCCGGATCGTTGCTTTGTCTTTTGGGGACAGTCCCATCTGTTGAGTCATCCTTTGATTTGCTGCGAGGTCTCACGGCTCTAGCCACTGCTGACTCAGGAACTTGCGTAGGCGTCATTGAATCAAACAAGCGCCGGTGATAACCACAACAAGTACTACCGCATTCAGCTTCTCGTCTCTGCGTATGGCAATTACAAAACATGGACTCGATGGGGCAGAGTCGGCGCGGCAGGTGCTAGCGCAATACTTGGGGATGGCAGCCTAGATAACGCGATATCTCACTTTCAAAAGAAGTTCAGAGACAAATCAGGGAACTCGTGGGAGAACAGGCTCGAGGCTGCGAGAACGGATGGAAAGAAGCCATTCTACACTTTCATTGAGCGCCAATATGAGAACGAATCCAGCAATGACGACGAGGCCGCAGGCTCTGGTAGAAAGGAACGGACCCGGTCCACGAAGTCGGCGCATGTCGAGAGCCAAATATCCAAGCAACTCCAAGAACTAATGGAACTAATCTTCAACAAACAGTATTTCGAAGACACGATGAAGGTCCTAGACTACGACGCTGATAAGCTTCCACTTGGGCAATTGAGCAAGCGGACCTTAGAGCAAGGGTTCAAAGCCTTGAAAGACGTTGGTCAGCTACTTGCGAACCCCAGGATTGGCGACTTTCCATGGACCCAGTCTCTTGAAAGGTGCAGCAACATGTTCTACACCCTCATTCCCCACAACTTCGGCAGGCAACGGCCCCCAATTATCCGCACAGAGGAGGCGTTGAGGAAAGAAATCTGCCTGATGGAGTCCTTGAGCGACTTGGAAATTGCCAATACGATCATGGAGGACCGTAGCGAAGGAGAAGGTGACTCGGTCCACCCGTTGGACAGGCAGTTTGCAGCACTGCATCTTGATGAGATGGTTCCTCGTGAGTGGCTACTAGTCAAATCCACACCGAATTAGCTGTCGTCCGTTGTCATAGCTCCTGTGAACTTAGCTAACACTACGCAGTCAGCCATTCGTCGGGTGAGTTCCGTGGAATCAAAGATTATCTGATTCATTCCCGTGGGTCGACACATAATCTACAATTCAAGGTACATCCGCCTTTGTGCAACATGTCCAGTACTCATATTCTGATTAGGTCCACGACATCTTCCGTGTTCAGCGTAAGGGTGAAGCAGACCATTTTGACAATGTCGCTAAATCCTATCAACACGGAGTGGCCTCTGGCCGTACCTTCCTCGGGCAAGGTACAGGGAAACCAGGCCTTCCTGATGCCGCTGATCGCCGTTTGCTGTGGCATGGCTCTCGCTGTACAAATTTCGGGGGCATTCTCTCCCAGGGTCTTCGCATTGCTCCCGCAGAAGCTCCTGTAAGCGGTTACGCGTTCGGGAAGGGTGTCTACTTTGGTACGTATTATTTAGTCTCCCAAGGCTTGAAAGGTTGGCTAATGTGACAAACAGCCGACGCCAGCACCAAATCCGCAAACTACTGCCATTCATACACCTCCGATGACACCGGTCTACTACTACTATGCGAAGTGTTACTAAAGAGAGCGAATGAGCTACCCATGCTAGAATTGGAACATGGTGACTGCAACGCGGAAGCACTGGCCAAGCAAAATGGTAGCATCGCTACGTGGGGAAAAGGTGAGACAGGGCCGCGACGTTGGAAAGATGCAGGTAGCAGAGCTGGCCTCGGTAACCAAGATATTGCAGGTGTCATGATGGTAACAATCACCGGATACCCCTCGCTCTTCTTCATCTAGCTAATACTACCCTAGCCCGACGCCGCATCTCCGCCTGGGCCTACGGGCGCCAATGGCTATTTGCAGTACAATGTTGGTGGCCATCTATCCTTTCACTCTCTTCATGTGCTGACACCTGGCTAGGAATACATCGTCTATGACGTTGCCCAGGTCAAGCTACGATACCTGCTTCGCGTCGAGATGAATTAGCCGCATTGTTCGTTACTTGTATCTTCTAGAGCTTAGGGATTTGATGATTGACGCTATTGTGCTTATTATGGAGGGATATCAACAGGTTGGTGGAGTATGTGCTCGTATGATAACTTTCGCTTTTACGACTTGCCTTCCACTGCGATCAGATATCCAGATGATGCTCTCGAACTTGCTAGCCAACATATCGTACATGTTAGATTCCTGGATTTGTATAATGTTACCCGTACCCTGGCAGCCTGCGCCCCTCATCTAGGGGTAACTCGACTGAATTGAAACGCAGTCTGTGCTCGAATGCGACGCTTTCGGTTGGGTCTCTGAAAACCGCTTTCACATAAGCGGAGCCCTACCACACGAGAGACTCCGGCAAGCGACTCGTACGGCTTTTACGGCGTCAATTTGTCACAGGTGCACGTAGGTATTGTCGTAGTGGTCTGTTTTTTCCAATCTCCCAATCAAATATCCTCTACATGTTGTGATTCTCCGTTGTCAATACCTCTGATACTACCGTACGTCTGTTGGAGTCGTGTGACACTTGCTAGGCAACATAGTAGTAACACGCCGACACTTAAAAAGGCTTCGTGAGCCTCCTAAGGTACTGTAGTATAATAAGAATAGAGAAAGGCTAAAGCCCTTTCGTTGCCCGAGGCAAGCGCGGAGCCTCACGCGTGGCGTCGCGTGCCGTTCCATCGACAATGCAGCAGCCAATGGGACACCTTGTCGATCTTCCAACGTTTTGATCCTATCATCCTATGGTGTTTCGTTCAGACATGTGAAACCTTGCGGAGGCAGCCCGCAGGGGCGCGGCGTTCAGCCTCAGATCTACGACTTCTGCCTTGTACTCTAGAGGACGAGTACAACATACACAGCCCCCAGGATGCTACAACATAGATATATCTCACACTTCCTCACACATGCTTTCCTCTTAGAGGACTAAATACCTGCCATACGTTTTTACATTAAAAATCCATGATGCACTCCCTACTAGGGTTCATGACCGGCGTTACACTGCTTGCTTGTACCTATGCCCAATTTCCTCCCACTCCAGAAGGTGTAACAACGATCAAATCGAAATTTAATAGCGACATCACTATCTCTTACAAAGAAGTATGCTTCTTCCAGGCTCGCGATCTACGCTTTACTAACAACATCGCAGCCCGGAATATGCGAGACTACACCGGGAGTGAAATCATACTCAGGTTACGTTCATTTACCACCTGGAACCCTTACCGATGTGGGTGAGAGCCAAAATTACTCCATCAACACCTTCTTCTGGTTTTTCGAATCGCGCAAAGACCCGGCAAACGCGCCACTTTCGATATGGATGAATGGTGGGCCTGGCTCCTCCTCTATGATTGGACTGTTGTCCGAAAACGGCCCATGCAGGGTAAATGTTGACTCAAACTCGACGTCTCTGAATCCGTGGTCTTTCAATAATGAAGTCAACATGCTCTATATTGATCAACCGAACCAAGTGGGCTTTTCGTGGGATGTCTTGACCAATGGAACCTTAGATCAGACAACCGGGGCCATCACGCCTACCAATTTCTCGAGTGGAGTGCCCAAGACAAACGATACCTTCAGTGTTGGCACCTTTCCGAGCCAAGACCCAGGAAGCACAGCAAACGACACCCAAGATGCAGCACGAGCTCTCTGGCATTTTGCCCAGACCTGGTTTCAAGAATTCCTCGATTACAAGCCCAACAACGACGCGATCTCTATATTCACCGAATCTTACGGCGGACACTATGGACCCGCGTTCTCGTCCTTCTTTGAAGAGCAAAACTCGAGGATTGCGAACAAATCTATCAACGAGACCGGCGACACATACATAATCCACTTGGACACCCTAGGCATTATCAACGGCTGCATCGATTACCTGACGCAAGAACTTTCTTACGCTGACATGGCATACAACAACACCTACGGAATCCAAACCATCAACCAGACCGACTACCAAGCCGCTGTCGATGCTTTCAACCGTCCCACAGATGGCTGTCGCGACTTGATTCTCAACTGCACAGCACTGGCTGCAGACGGCGATCCCAACTTCACAGGAGCCAACGACACAGTCAATATAGCCTGCTCCAACGCCGAGAACGTTTGCACCTCTGAGGTCGAAGGCCCATACCTTAGTTCCGGCCGAGACGTTTACGACATCGCCGCTCTCGACCCCTCGCCCTTCCCACCAAATTACTACTTAGGCTATCTTGCCAACGCATACGTGCAAGCTGCCCTCGGTGTACCTGTAAATTACACCGAATCCTCCACGAGCGTCTACTCCGCTTTCAAAGGCACAGGCGACTTCCCTCGCGCCAAGAGTATTGGAGGCTATCTTGACGACATTGGCACCCTCCTCAACGACGGCATCAAAGTCGCTCTTATCTATGGCGACAGAGATTGGATCTGCAATTGGGTTGGCGGCGAGGAGGTCTCCCTGGCTGTCAATTATAGCCAGTCGTCGGCTTTTCATAACGCCGGCTACGCCAATATCTCCATCAATTCTTCTTACGTAGGCGGTCAGGTACGACAGCATGGCAACTTCAGTTTCAGTCGTGTCTTTCAAGCCGGGCACGAAGTGCCAGCTTACCAGCCCGAGACAGCCTATCAGATCTTTCAGCGCGCTATCTTTGGCAACGACATAGCAACGGGTACGATCTCTACATCTGGTCATGGGAATTATAGTACTGCGGGCTCGAGCACTACGTTTCAAGTCAAGAATCAGGATCTGGGCAGTCCGAGTCCGCAGTGCTATGTGCTGGCGTTGGCCAGTACGTGTACGGATGAGCAGTATCAGAGTGTTGTTGAGGGCAAGGGTTTGGTGCATGATTATATCTTGATCGACGCGAATCAAAGTCATCTATTCCCTGGCACTGGACCGGCTGATGCAGGGAAGACAAGCGCGGCGGGTGTTGTGGGTGCGAGCTGGAGTATGCTGGGGGCGGTGATGGCGATGGTGTTGATTGGCTGGACGGTAGATCTGTTGTTGTGATCTCCGCTAGTGAAGATGTACGTGGAATAATGGAAGGATCTCAGCTCCGATGCAGGGGTATGCAGCACTTTGCAGGTAAGACTGATTGGACATATTCAATAATTACCAGACACGAAAATCTGAAAACCAATCTATCATACAATCACTTCATGATCCAAAGCAACACCCACGCCCCCAAATCATGCCTGCGCAGCAGTACCTGCCATCCCTCCCTCAAAGCTATCCATCTTCCACTACTCGCCCCCAAGAGCCCCGAAAACCATCATCCTTTCCCCCACGCATTTACACCAGATCCATTCCTGCCTGCACGACAGTGCAAAGGATGGAGTGGCCCGTCCAGCTTGGAAATATAAATATGATTATTGCGGGATTCGTTCAGTGAAGGTGAGAGATCTTGATATGGGAAGGAGTTGGTGGTACTGGAGGTTATGATGTTACAAGCGAGCGTGAATGCTTCTTATTCTCTTACTTCCTTATTGGAGATTGTGGGAATGGGAGGGGGGGAGGATATGTTAGGGGA
>JAABUK010009343.1_pt1 | contig 13429 bp, 20 predicted proteins | sample 5559141 | NCBI WGS metagenome assembly JAABUK01 (sample SAMN10711869, study PRJNA513367) | rock metagenome | isolation source: Antarctica rocks | place: Antarctica: Victoria Land, Pudding Butte nord | collected 2016-01-03
TGGCCAGATTTTGGTGGCTACTGTCAATGTCACATCTTCATTTGCTACCCTGGTCACGGCAGCTGATACAGTGCCACCTGTCATCACAATCGTGGGAGCTAACCCATACCAAGTTACCCAGGTATCACGTGCTCCTTTGCACAGCATGCATCCCAGCTGAGTATGTGCAGCCTGTCTTATGCATTCACTGCATGTAAACCCATGACTGGGTCATTTCAGCTTTGTGAGATTACAGCATGAAGTCACTTGTCTGTTGGATGTAAGTACTTGGCACCAAGCTGGCACAACTAGCAGCAACAAGGTACAATGCATGGCAGTTTGTGCATACAGGGCCAGACTTACAGTGATCCAGGTGCAACAGCCTATGATGCTGTTGATGGTGCCATAACAGCAGTCACTGTGAAAGGGCTAAGCGCTGTCAACACCATGGTGGTAAGCGTCTGACTTGTACTCAGCCTGTGCCACAATTTCGAACACCAACTTTTCTGCACCAGGTTGCTTTATTACATTCAACAAGGTCAAAGACGAATGCGGCATGAGGAGTTACACTCCCATTGCTGGGTCAGAGTAAACAGTTGTACACAAATTGCATGTGTGCACGTCTGTAAACAGGTAGTAAAACATTCCTGTGTTTAGTACTTTCAACACTGTCAGTTGTGGACACTGTCAATCTACATCAAGTAGGCAAGCAATAAGGCTGTGGCAATGTTATGAGCACTGTACTGAAGGCAACCAGTGTGTGTGATCCTGCATTGTATGTGTAGATGGTGCCCGTCAAGTGCCTCAAGTTAGACCTTTTGCTGCATGCAAATCTCCTCCCATCAACTTGTCAGATTTCAGCTGACAAGCGGCTATATCAGCATGTACCTAGCTCATCATGAGCTGGAAAGCGTTTCAACAACAATCATGATCATTGTCACATGATAGCTGGGTAATTGGCTGCAGGCAGGCAGCTATTTGGTAACATACTCTGCAGAAGATGCTGCGGGCAATGTGGGCAGCGCTACTCGGACCGTGACAGTTGTCAGTCCTTGTACCTCCCCAGAGCACTTCTGCTCCTCCACTTGCAGGCATGCAACCATGACCACAGCCAAGTCAAGTGTTGCTTGCATTTTGCATCTCTTCCTGCCACTACATGTTGTGTTAGCCCTGTAGTGGAAGCATTGTCACATCACCTTGTCAGCTGGTGACATACGAGTGCTTCCTGATGATGAGTTTGCAACAGCAAGCTGCTCTGTTGCAATTATTCATAGTCACACAAGCTGACGGTTGCAGGTGTTCCTTGTATACGGTGTGTCTTTCTGCGACATCAATCTGTGGCACGGCTGCAAGCAGCATTGCAGCTGCAGACACAACGCCTCCAGTCATCACAGTCCTGTTGAACTCCCTCAGTGTCAATGCCACCACGACGAGTGGGCAGCTTTTGGTTGTGACCACTGCCTACGTTGGTGAGCATGCAAGGAAGGCAAACGTGTCTTGGGCACTCATCTCACACAGTCTGCTCTACTCGTTAATTAGCTCATGTCTGCCCAGAACCGCCTGTCTGCAAGCCTGCACAGCTGATGCTTATACTGCATCAGTGTGACAGCGTGGATTGAGGTGTGCATGACACACACTGACTACAAGGCATGCTATGACAACATGCTGTCCAATCAGACACAGTGCTATATGTTGCTCGCATGCGTGCAGTCACTGCATGATGTAGATCTTTATCAGGTCTCAGCACAGAGTGACTTGCATGATGATGCAAACCATTCACTACTGGGGTGCACAAAGCTGCAGCAGCTCCAAGTGTAGTTGCTGTCTTGAGGATGATTGCAGCAAGCATTACCAATGCTGCAGGAACCACATATGTGGACCCAGGTGCAACAGCGACAGACAATGTCGATGGGAGTATCACTAGCCAGCTGTCCACCTTTGGTGTAGGGGCAGTGGACACATCTGCCCCTACAGCTGCCTCAGCCCCCTACCTTATCACATATGATGTTTCTGACTCAGCTGGAAACGCTGCTGTGGAGGTACTCTTTCAGCTTTCCAGGCACAAACCTGACTAGATTGGCTCTATGCAAGTATCGCTATCAGCAGCAAGTGTAAGTAGTTGTCACTTCTGTCACAGGGACTGCGAGAAGTGGTGGTTGCTTGCAAGTCGCCAACCACTACATGTACAGCCAGCGTTGGCACACTGTTCTGCAGCACCAGCGCTGGGTTGTGCATTGAGAGCACAACAACAACAGTGACAGCTGCAACGTACCCAACCATCAAGCTGATTGGGCAGGCGGTCTTGGGGGTAACTCAGGGCATTTCCTACCTGGCTTGTCCCACTCCACAACCTACTCATGTCATATGTGACAGGTACACTTGAGTTGCCAATTGTGTGTATCGGACTTTGTGTAGTGTGCACTTCATGCATGCTCATGACATGCTGATGATGAATAATCTGTGCTATGCTGTGCTATGCTGTGCTATGCTATGCTATGCTATGCTACGCTATGCTATGCTATGCTATGCTATGCTATGCTATGCTACGCTACGCTATGCTATGCTATGCTATGCTATGCTATGCTATGCTATGCTATGCTGTGCCGTGCTGTGCTGTGCTGTTGCTGTGCTCTAGGAACAATCTCAACTGAAGCAGGGCTATGTGGGAATGTGCTGGAGTGGCTGATGCTCCTGCTCTCCTGCTCTCCATCTGTTTCACAGCAAGCACCGCAGCTGCTGTCTGTGTTGCCTGCATCCTGGATTCTAACAAGGGTCATAAAGCATTTGCTGTCCACAGGGGCTGCTCAGCTTCAGATTCTCTAGATGGCGTGTTGACAGCCCGCGTGCAGGCCTGTTCCACCTCAACTTCCAAGTAAGGCTTGGCATGCTCAAACACCTACTTTACGTGGTCCCACATATTATCCAGCTGCAATACTCATGCCTGCAAACAGGCACAAAAAAGTGCACCAGTGCATGCTGGAGCTGCATACTAGCATATGCTGTCATGACGCCAACAAACCTGTGGTGTCAGACCAAGCCATGTGCTACTAGCTTGCACTGCCCTTGTGGCAGATACTTGTCCAGGCCTGTATGCACACATTTTGAAATGCCTGCATCATGGCGTGGAATGTGCCACCAGATTGCCCTGCCCTTGTGACACAGACTTGTCAAGGCCTGTGTGCACTCAATGTGAAAGGCCTGCACTACGGCGTGGAATCCCAGCTCCACTGCTTTGCAGGTACCTGTTCACAAGCACAGGCATCAATGCGTGCAGCTACAATACAAAGGTAGCAGGCGTGTACACATTGACCTTCAGTGTGACAAACAGTCAAGGCATGTCTGCTAGTGTCAAGCGTACTTTGGTGGTGGAGCCTGTCTGCCCTTTAGGGGAGACCCTGTGTTCCAACAAGGTGCCTCAATCTTGGGCTTTGCCTTTCCCAGCTTGCCCACTAGCGTAACCCTCTTGACCACAAGCTTGGTCCAATCCAACCATGACATAGCTGCCACTCTTACAGGATGCTGCAAGCCAACCTTGATGTGGTTACCATCTGGAAGTGCTCTCTTCTCTCTGAAGTTGCTGACAGCATGTGCCCTTGTGCATGGCCATGAACATTGCACCTGGTCTATCTTGTCTGTACTGAAGCTTGCATCTCTGCAGATGCTTTGCAAGTATGCTGTGCAGAGTGACCACATCCTTTGGATGCCATGTTGCAGCGCAGTTGTCACATGCATGCTGTGAGGTGCAGGTGACCTGCAGTGTCAGTGGCCTCTGTGTTTCCAGCACAGCACTGGCATTGACAGTGGTAACAAGTCCAGTCATTACGCTGATCAACGGCACTTACCTATCAAGCTTGGTGCAAGTCAAACAGGTACACTTCAGACCAGTGTGTAGCAGCTCTCGCTGTTTTGCTATGCACTTGAGCAAGCCAACACATACTCCAGCAGGTTCTTGCTGGAATTAGGCGCATCTGACAATTGTCAATTGACCATCGTAGCATTCAGTGCTGCACACACAACTAGAAGATCTCAAAATGCCTGACCCAGCGTTCCTCAGTTCACAGTGTCACCACGGAATGCATGTTTCCCTGAAACTAGTTGCATCTGTGTGTCCCCTGCAGCACAACATGGTACTGTTTGCCTGCTCATCTGGCAGGATCAGCATACATCACAGTCACACTGCCATGTTCATGTTACTTGTCAGACCCTGCTTGCTGTTTTGCTGACAACTTGCAATGCACATCTGAGCTGCAATACGCAATGATTGCAAGCTATGCCTGAAGGTTCATAGCAATGACACAAAGGCAGCGGCTGCTGAACCTGCTGCTGAACTTTGCAGGGACACAGCTATGCAGCTTGCAGCACAGGACAAATACCAACGTCAGGTACAGTCTGGAAGTCGCATCACTTATTTTTACATACATGCACGCACGCACGCACGCAACTTGACATTGCCAGAAGTAAGCAGCATGAAGCTACCCGTGTCAAGTCGAGCACACCCCTTGACATCCAGCACTATGGCAAGCTTTGTTGCCAGGCTGACAGTGCCAAGCGTACACAGATGAATGCATCAGGAAGAGCATAGAGAGAAGATCAGACAAGCACACAAGCTTGAGGGAGAGCAGATCAAGACCTTTATGCACAGTCATATTGTACAACTCCATGACTCTTTCTGTTTCCTCATGCAGCCTTGCTGTGTGAGCTGGGCGCTACTGCAATCAGTGCATCAGATGGGAATCTGACCAGTAAGATACTGGCCTGCCCCCCTACATCCTGTCTGGGTCTGTCCTGCCCAGGTGAGCCATTTCCTCTCCTCCCCCCTCCCTCTCCCCCATTTCGAGACCCTTTAGCTTTCAGGTGCTGTCCAAGCAGACCTGATAACTGTCCTATGCCTGCTTTGGGCCGATGTCAAGCTCTGAGGTGTTCTGTCAACAGCACTCATAAGGCCGCTCTCAGCGTGTCTGAAGCCTGCAGAGAGTATGTCTTGTCATTGCAAACTTGAAGAATTGGTACACACACTCTATCTGTCACATCAAATCAGAGCTTGTCAAATGCAAACAATAAAGAGTGTTGTATCTCAAATGATGCAATTGGCAGCTCTGCACATCGTCAGGCTGCATAATATTTGCAAACGCCTTTCCATACATGCAGGATATCTTTTCACGCAGCAGGGAATTGCGTCTTGCGCAGTCAATACCTCTGCTGCTGTGGGCACTACCTTTGCCGTCAACTTCATGGTCTTTGACTATTCCATTTCCAGCTTGAATGCCAGTGTGACACGTACCATCAGCATCATTGACCCTTGTGACACTGGGGAGTACTTGTGCTCTGATGGCACCTGCAGTACTGTTGCCTGCGATCTCAGGTGAATGTTCCATCCTGCCTCCAAATCTCTCTCTAGACCGTCTGCTTCTGGGTTGCTCTGTCTGTTTGCAAAGCTGTCTGGCTTGTATGCAGTTTCAGTAATGTATAGACTGTGTCTGGTGAATCTGACATGCACCAACACCTTCAGCAGTTCCTTTCACACTGCAGACAGTTTGCGCTCTGCGGGATTCACACGTTGGCTCAAGCACTGCCGCCTGTGCCTGCTGTCAACTTGATTGAAGCTCCATTTTGCTGTCACATTGGCCACCAAGGCACCATTGCCACAACGTCAGTGCTGTCATCTGCAGAGATGCGCTAGTGCAAGGTCCACCAGGGCTCACCTTTGTGGCCTATGGCAACTCCATGAGCGTTACCACTGGTTACGGAGTCGCATCTTCTGTGCCGTTGCTACCCTGCACCAGCATCTCCGATGTGACGGTACCGTACCTGGTCCACCCATCACACCTTGCATGTGACCAACAGCTTCCTCCACCTGACACATGCATGTATATGTCTTCACAGCATTTCATCTGTCTTGAATGTTTTCTGGACCCCACGACTGGCTCCAGTTGTGCACCAGGCTTGCTAGGGTGAGGTCAACAATGTCATGCCCATAGTCACTGCACACCCTGTCACTACATGCAACAGACTTTCACATGCATGTCGTGTGCTTGCCTCCATGTAGAAGCCCTGCATGTGGCATGGAGTATTGTATGGCAACAAAGTGCCATTGTGCATACTGCATGCTTGCACAGCCCAAGGCTAGATCACCACAAGCAACTGCATGATTTGATCAAACTTCCTGGCGCTGAAGATGTAGCTGCATCTCAGCATTGCCAACTGCTCAGGAAATTTGTGGTCATAATAGCATTCCTGGTTGCGACATGTATTGCCTCCACACTGCAGGACTGTGGTGCTGTGTCACTGGACAGCACAGGGAAGGACATTTCCAGCAGCATCATTGCAGTGGACGTCACCCCCTGCTCCACCAGTGAAGTATGCCCTGCATGTGATATCTCTTTTGCAGCGGCAGGCCTGTGCCTCCCTGGACCGTACCTCTATCTCTACAGGTACTGCCTGCGCTTGCCTCACACCCAAGGCGACACCTGTGAATTGTGTGCATTTTGCTGAAGGGAAACTCAATTTGAGAGGCATCCAATATGTGTCCTTGGGATGTGCATCATGCTCTGCATCCGTCACAGTGCTCTCATTGTCTAATGCTGCGCAGAGCCCAGGACAGCTATGCTCAGCTGGCATCCAGCTGACAGTTGGCGCCAGTGCATCATCATCAGCGCTGATCAGCCCAATTACACTTTCTGCCAATCATGATCAATGTCTCATGTAGGACCAAAGCCAGCTGTTCTCAGCCAGCATCAGTCTGGCTGCTTTACAACTACAATGATAACAGCATGCTGTTGTCAAGAAGTTACCTTTTCTTGTGCAGGGCCAAGGACAGCTATGCTCAGTTGGCATCCAACTGGCGGCTGGTGCAGGTGCAGCAACAGTATGCTGTCACCTTCACCCTGCCCTTGACCCTGCCTGCTGCTACCTTGGCTGACGCTCAGGCCCAAGCTGACATCCTCACAGCAACCAGCAATGCTACCGCTGCCCTGGCTGCTGCTGTGTCAGCCGGCCTCATCTCAGGTCAGCTGCTTTGTTTGGCTCTAGCTTGCTGCTGTTGGTGCTGCTCTTGATGCTGCTGATTGTGCGGCTTTTGATGGTGCAGCTGCTGCTGATGCGGCTTTTGCTGATGATGCTGCTATGCTTGCTGCATGTGACCCACACAGTGAATCTTGTATTTTGGCTGTGTGTGCCATGATGCATCTGGAGACTGTATCTCAGTAAAACAGCACTACACAGGGAATGAAGCCAGCAGGGCACAATTTGTAGTAGCAGCGCCCTAGAGGGCAGCATTGCCACCTGATTCAATGTTACTGTACCTCATGGACATCATAGAGCATTTGGTAAGTTGGTCAATATTGTAAAATCACGCTACACATTGGGTAGAACTTCTTCTGCATGGATCTTCACCACACAAAATAGACTTGTTTTCAGATGGAAAAGCCAGGTCCTTGACGCTACGCAGCTGCTTGCAGAGTTTGTCAGCGCACCTAACCTGACAGCAGCAGCAGCAGCGCAGAATCTGACTTGGGCACCCGTGTCTCTGCCCACAGTCTCTGTTGACAACTACACACTGACGATGAACACCTCGGACTCAGCACTGCTGACGCTGACTCTGAGCGCAGAGCTGGGAGTTTCAGGGGACATCACTGATGTTGCTCCTGCTGCTGTTGCTGCTTCTGGCAGACGGCGGCTCTTGCAATCAAGCAGCAGTAAGTGCCTGTCATGTTTTTGATGTGTTCAGTCAAAAATGTGTGGGCTATAAGACCATCAGCTTTGTCTGGCACAGCCGGCAACAGGACAGCCCTGCTGCTGTAGGCAGGTGCATACCAACAAGCCACGTCTCTGCTTGCCTGTCAGCAACAGCCATCTGCAGCAGCTGCTGCATTGCTTTCCTGTGAAGTCATGGCTGATGCAAGCACATCAGCTGGTGTCACACCGCATTGCACCTGCCAAAAGCAGCTTGTGTGGGCTGCCTGGTGAAGCTGCTAGTCGCCAGGGTCTGCTGAAAACTTGCAACGCTGCAGATCTGGTGATGAACTCTTCCTTGGTTGCATCATCACTGAACAGCGCCCTAACTTTGAGCATCACGGCGGTGGGCAGCAGCAGCGCTAACAGCAGTAGCGGCGCCCAGCTGACTGCATACTCATTGACAACCGCTGCTGTGAACAACGACACTGTTGTCCTGTCAGGTGTGCTACATTATGTATGCTGTGCTGCGCTGTGCTGTGCAGTGCTGCGCAGTGCTGTGCTGTGCTGTGCTGCGCAGTGCTGTGCTGTGCTGTGCTGTGCTGTGCTACGTCAAGCCATACTGTGGCATGTCAAGCTGTGCTATGCTGCTAAACAGACCTTGCTGAGCTCTTACTGCTTCTGCCAGCTGTGATCACTCCTCCAGTAAAAGTTGTGTTCTGATCTGCAGCAACAGGATGCAACGCAAGCCATCCTGTTGCATGATGGTCAGCTGGGTAGTTGTTGCACAGTTTCACATGCTCAATTGCACCAGACGGAAATGCCATCACAGAAGGCATGCCATTTGTGTTTGGCTAAGACTATCCTCAAGGCTGCTTGCCAACCTGATGCGCACACATGCTGCAAAACAACTGAAACACATGCAGATTTGTATGCTTCTTGAATGCAGGCCTGCTGGCAAACCTGACTTGCGTGCAAGCTGAGCTGTACGAGATGGAGGCCGCAATGTCAGTGGGAGTGAATCCACAGTGGGTGGTGCCTTACGCAACTGTTGCTGATGACTATCAGGACCTGCTAGATGATTTCTCAGCTTCTGTTGAGGTGCTGTACCGACGAACCCATCGGCGCTTACGCTGCATGGCTCTCTTGCTCAGGAGCAACAAATCTTTGCCATACACTTGCTGCACTGTGTGTGTACTTACACAGTGTAACCCAACTGCATATGTTTCGTGGAGTTTGCTGCAGCGGAGCATCCACTGCTGCAAGTTCGTACAGATCAGCTGGCCTGGACAGTGTCTATATGTGGCCATGAACACAGCAGGGCATAGCACTGCATGGCTATGCAGCAAACATGATGCAAGTCATCTACATGTACTCTTTGTATCATGGCAAACACCAGACATGTGAGGTCTGGTGTCCCATACATGCCAAGGTCCTTGCTTGTGGGTGAAGCCGGATACCAAGATGGCCTGCTGCCTCCATCTGTTGTGCATACATGCAACTTCAGCTCAAGCTGTCCATACTTGCTTTGCGTGACAGCAAAGTATATCTTCACTCTCATTGTGAAGTCTGTATGGAAGCTGCCTGCCATCTTGTGCATGCACATGCTTCCGCACACGCACCCTTTGCTGCTGGCCTCACTCTTTTCACATTGTTTTCACATTGTTTTCACATTGTTTTCACATTGAGGCCAACCCTTGATGCCACAGGAGCTGCAGCTCCAGCTGTCAGTCATCTCACATACCTTCGAGGCAGAGATTGCCACAGCCATCAGTGGCAGCTCCTCCTCGGCAGTATCCCAGCTCAGCACATCATCAACCAGCAGCGCCCTGACTGTGGTGTCAGGCTGTGCTAGAGGTGATGATGGCAGTGTGAGGGTGCAGTTCTATGTGAGCGCAGCCAACATCACCCAGGAGATTGATGGACTGCTGTCTAGTAGACGCCGCCTGCAGAGCACACCATGCAGCAGCACAGATGGCACTTCAGTGAGCCCCAGCAACTGCACTGCTGTGCTGCTGCCTGCTTTGACTGCCTCCAGGCGGCAGACTTTGACCTGTTGTGGTTTGACAGCGGTGCATCATAGAGTTTTAACGTAGTTGTTTACGTACTTGTGTTTATGTAGTGATGCATGATTGAGGGAAGCTGCTTCACCTTCCATCACAGTGTCAAAAATGTACAAGACAGGCACTGTTTATATGTCCAAATCGTCTGCATTTGATGCAGACATGCAGAGTGCTGTTCACTGAGGACCGTTCACTTGGGCAACGAACTAGACCTGCAGGAAACTGATGGGTTCAGTTGCTTCAGTTGCTTTGTTCAACTGCTGAGATTCTGTTGACATGTGACCTGGTGGCTCACTCTCGTGGTGCATTTGCTCATGGACATCTTTGCTGTTGTTTTGCAGTTGGCCCTGAACTACACTGTGACGACTGTGACAGTCGGCACCAACAGTACAACTGTGTACAACACCACCAACTCCACAGTTGCAGCCCATACAAATCAGCAGCTGTCCCGGGTAGTGGGTGAGGCCTGTCTGCAGTTACTGTCTGCATCGCATGTTGCAGCAGCTGCAACGTGACTGCAGCCTTGCGTCATACAGCAGTGGCACAATGCTGGTGGTTTGTAGTGTCTTCTGGCTGTCAAACTGTTTGCATTCACATTGCGAGGCTGTACAGGAATGCACACCTCGTAGTTGCCCTCAGAGCCTATGATCTGAAGTCCTGCATGTCAAGCATGCAGTCACAGATTACGCATACAATTGTTGATGATAAACACATTGCTAGCAAGGTAGCATGTGACAGCAAGACTGTGCTTGCTTGAGGGCACAAAAAAACCTGTAGAGCAGTCCCAGCGATCTCAAAAACCCTCACCAGGCGACTTCTTGCTGCATTGCAGGCTGGAACAGCAATCAAGTGGTGGGCGGGTTGCTGCTGCAGTCCACACGCAGGACAGTGACCAAGTCCTGTGATCGCCGTTTTGCCAAGTTCACAACAGCCTGCACAGATACTGCTGTGATATATGATGCAGCCACTGGGCAGGTGGTTGTTCAGGCTAACACAACTGGAGGGCTGCTGCCGTATGGAGTGGATGCTGTGTTCTTACAGACTTCATCTGTATATGACGCCAGCCTCAGCAAAGGTCAGCGTCTTCTTGACAAGCAGTGTGTCATCTGTGTCAGTCAATGCTGATGCTGCAATTCTGGGTTGCAGATGCGGGTGACATGCCCGTAGTGCCTTCTTTTTCTCATCAAACCCTCGCTTAGTGCCTTCCTTTTCTCTGTTCTTATCAAACCCTCAGTGCTTTCTTTTTCTCATCAAACCCTTGGTGCCTCCCTTTTCTCATCAAGTCCTTGGTTATCTTGATCAACCCTTGCAGTGAACCTGGCTGTCTAGATAGAAGCAAACATTTGTCAAGACCATGTGACTTCCCATCCCTAAGAGCCAAGAAATCTTCTTGACGCAGAAAAGCCTAATTCTGGTCCCCAGGCGCTTCTGAGGTCAGATTTGCCCTACATAACAGAGTTTTCATTGTAGTCAGCAATGTTGCACATCCCCCCAAAAAAAGCAAGTCCTGTACTCTCACCCAGGACACCTCCTGGGAAAGCTCAGCCCACTACGATCTTAACCCAATTTGAGTGCCCAGCTGAGTCCCATTGCTGATCTGCATACTAGAACACTGTGTGATTGTACCCCTGCTCTGACACCCTAATGATGGCCCCCCAGCTGCCGTTAAAAGGTTTTCTTAATCAGCAGCACTTCTGTTACTGCCACTGTTGCAGCTGCTGCTGCTGTTGAATGATGTAATCTGTGTCTCCTACAGAGAAGCAGGACGTTAACTTAGTGTTGCATTTGTTGCAGCGGACTTCTATAACGTCTCCTCAACAGTGGACATCACTCCTTACATTGGCACACCATATGGCTTCCACGCGAGGAGCATGTCTGGCTTTCAGCTAGGTTTTCCTGCTGTCTTTGACAACAGGCTCAGCCAGAATGACAGCCAGAGATTGTTGGCAGTGCTGACGGAGGGCAACTATCTGGATGTCGACACTGCTGCATTGACAGCTCGCTTGTTGACATTCAACTCAGAGCTGAAGGTCTACGGGTAAGCTACATGCATTGTTTTGCAAGTTTTCTCTGCATTCGCACGGGTTTGCCATGAGTCTCCTCACCCTTGGCTTCAGAGAAACACAAGCTGGGATCTGCCAAGATCCTTGGCGCTGCTTTGACATTGCCAGTGTGCTGCAGCACTAACCTGTAAACTTGGCTCTGCCTGTACACACTTGATGTCAACCAAAGCAATGCCAGTACATGCCAAAAACACACTTTCCTGTGCACTCAATGCTGACATGCAGCATTGATGCATGCAGCAAGAGCACATTTCCAGTGTTCGCAAGCAGGGACTCAAAATAAAACAGAACATCAACTGGTCAGCAAGGATACAAACTAGCTAGATCTCCCATTTATGTGTGCGTGCATGTGTGTGTGTGCATGCGAGCGCGTGTGTGTGTGTGTGTGTGTGTGTGTGTGTGTGTGTGTGTGTGTGTGCACCTAGACCTTTGTGCTGGCCTGTGGCTTTGAACCTTGACAAACCCAGCTCTCATACGCTAATCAGACAGAGTGACGTGGCATGCAGGTATGCCAGAGTGGACTTCACATGGGACCCATCTGGCTCCATTGATGTGGTGGCTCACTTCCAGGCTGTGCCTGACGTCACTCTCAGCTTCAGCAGTGACAGCATGGACCAGACTGTCATGGCGGCCTTCGTGCTGCTGGTCTTGCTGACGGCAGCCCAAGCAGGCATTGTGGCTGTCACCGTCTGGGGCAGGCTGGAAAAGGCAACGTCTCTGTGGAAGATCATCCTGGTGAGAATCCCCACATATGAACAGGCATAGATAGTACCTTCTTGACATGATGTACACACCAGGCAGTCCTGAGTACTTGACCATGGCATAGGAAGACATGCTTCCTTGGTAGGCCTCCATGCAGAGGTACTGCTGTCATGCAGATTCTGAAGTTGTGAAGCATCTGAGATCTGGTCTGAACATCTTGTCTTCGTGTCCTGATGGGCGGCAAAGCTGCAGTTGCTTTCACATGTGTGCAGGCTGCGCTCAGTGAAACCTGGGTGGTGTATGACTGGGCTATGCTGATGGGCCTCAAAGTGGCAATTGCTATAACATGTGTGCAGGCTGCGCTCAGTGAAACCTGAGTCTGGGCTCTGCTGATTGGCCTCAAGGTGGCAATTGCTATGTCATGTGTGCAGGCTGCGTTTGGTGAGACCTGGGTGGTGTATGACCTGGCTGTGCTGGCTTCCATGCTCATCTGCCTCATCACCTACAGCGTGTATATCCAGAGCCTGGTGGACTTCCAGCCTCAGGACACATACCAGGTGTATGACTCCCTAGGAGCGGCTCAAGCTCGCTTCCTGCTGCCCACAAAACAAGACTCTTCTGTGGACAATGGTGAGCTGGCTGCCTCAGATTATCACAGACTCAAGCTGCATTTCATGTCCGATGTCTCTGCGCTTGCTTCACTCACACTTGGGCATGATGCACTTCCATGTAGGCGCAGTTAGCTTCCCCTTTGACATGTGAGCAGCTGAGCATGCCAATGCAGCGTCAGCTGTCAGCACACAGACACAGGAAGCAGGAGATTAACAGTCTCACTCATTATGTCACAAACAAAGCCTCTAAAGCATGGAAGCCATGCACTGCAAACTTTGCAGTGCAAAGCTTTTGGTCTTCTTGTTGTCATATCTGCGCACACGTTTGCGCTTGCACAGC
>JAABUK010009344.1_pt1 | contig 13427 bp, 11 predicted proteins | sample 5559141 | NCBI WGS metagenome assembly JAABUK01 (sample SAMN10711869, study PRJNA513367) | rock metagenome | isolation source: Antarctica rocks | place: Antarctica: Victoria Land, Pudding Butte nord | collected 2016-01-03
TGCTAAGGAAGAAAGGTAGCTACAGGAAAGAAGCTGGCTACATATGTGTGTTCCTCAGCCGACGCTAGGCCCAATAGGGACTAGTCAAGGTGACGAAGCGAGAATAGGTCTGGCAAGGCTAGAAGGCTGAGCCTGACAAGGCTAGGATCGTGACAAATGCAGTCAAAAATTCAACTTTTGAAAAGATTTCATCACTCATTTGAACAGCTCGATTAATTGTCTTTGAATGTCAATGTTTCAAAGACTGAAAAACATATACATTCAGCAACTGAAGCAAATGAGTAGTATGTGAAGATAAGTCGAAGAGTATGATCTTGTGATCTTCACAGTAAAATAGAAATTCGTGTGTATGATGAGATTCATAGTCATTCATCACAAGCATTCTTCAAGCTTTCTTTTGATGCTTTTGACTAAAGCGATCAAAGTACTTCAGTCATTAAAGAAAAATTCAATCATTTGAATAGTCTGTATCAAAGATAGTGATCAGCACATCATCATCAAGATCATTGTTAAAATGAGACGTCAAAAGTTGAACTTCAGTCATAATTAACATTGATGATATATTCTTGCTCTCTTCACTGATGCATTCAATGCTCGTCAATGATTCTCTATTATTCAAATTCTTGAAGTAGATTCTTCTATTTGAATCTATAGTAACAACTCAATTGAAGCATGCAATGCTCATACAATAGTTGATTTCGTCGAAATTTCATGTATCATTCTTCGTTATATCATATTTGATGATCATCTTGTTAAACTCATCAAAATGAGTCTGTAGTACTTTTGAATCATGCATATTCTTTCTGTCAGCTGCTATAAACTTTCGTTTAACTTTAAAAAGATCTGACTGATAATTTAATCAACGCTTGACTCATTGAGTGTTCAGTAAAAATGAAGAATTCAAATGAGAAGAGTTCTGAGCATGAAGAGTGTTTGTCATCAATTGCATCATGTGTAGTCTAGCTGACAAGTTTAACTGATTCAGTGTGATTAAATATTGTCATAAAGCTGACTTCTGATCAGATTTTAAAGCTCTGTTATGCAGTTCTTGTACTGCTGTTTTGAACTGATAATTCTTTAGTTTAGATCAAAGTTTTTCATATGAAACACGAAATTCGCGCGTAATTTCGACTTAATTAGAATTTTCGCACATGTTTATAACATCAATAGTCTTCTAAATGCAATTCTCAATGATAGCATAAGTAGCAGTCATGTGATTGAAATTTGATGAATTTTTGAAGATGATGAATTAAAAATATGAAGATTTATTGTTGCATGACTGAAACTGTTGCATGACTGTTGAGCATTAAGTGAAGAATGAGCTTAGTGAGAGGCATGAATAATAGCAGTTGAAGTGATGTTGATGAATATTTAATCTCTGTTGAAAATGAGATATGTTTGTATGTAACATGTATGTAACACATACATATAAATCTTGATGTTTAAATATCTTTACTTTGACTTTAGTCAACTTTAGTCGACTTGACTCTAGAGATATATAGCTCATCTTCTACTTCTTTCTTTCTTCATCACTATTTTATCAATCGACTAAATATATGTCTCTACTACATAGTCAATATATCTACATGCACATATTCATTCTGACTCTCATATATCAATAGATTATGAGCTTGAGTTAGTTTTATTTCGCTATCACAAACATATTTAAAAGCAGAACTTAAAGCATCGATCTTGTCATCATTAATTTCACATTCTCATATCTCAATCACTTTTACAATGAAAGATTCAAAGAACTATCATGTCTTGAAGCTAAAGAAAAGTGAGAACTATGAGTTATGAAAGAAGAACATAATCAGTGTTTTGAAAGTCAAAGATCTCTGAATAATCATCTCAAGATGACTGAAGAAATCGAAAGCTTCGAAATTCAACGCATCGACAGCAGATACATTCTTTACAACATCGACTGCATTCATCTTAACAGCAGCTGCATTCATCATCTTGACAACAGTCAGAAAAAAGTATGTTATCGCTGCTCACTATTGAGCGAATAAAAATGATAGAGTCTGCGATATGATCATTTATAACTGCGAAAAAGAATCTCGAGTACATATATTCAAAGTAATCGAAGTCATCAAGATGTGATTCATTCTAAAGACGTAATATGAACAATTGAACTTGACTACTTTATATTTGATCATTAAAGAACTCAATCATTCAAAACAATTGAATTTCAAATTCATTCAAAACTATGTCAACTCACTTAAATGAATCACTATCAAATGTTCAAATGTCAAAAAAATAATAGAATCATGACTGCTGAGCAATCTCTTTCTTCTAGATCTTAACAAAAGTCTAGAATCATACATCTTTGATTTAATAAACTGATACAGAGCATTAAGATCAACAAATTCAAGCTACTAATCAATGAGATGACTATTGCTCTAGTTGATCATGACAAACGAGTGAACAAAGAGAAAAACTTCAGCTTCAAGAGCATGATGACTCAGTTTGATGAAAAGAAGAGAAAATTTGAAAGCAACAAATTTCGAAAAAAGTCAAATAAGATTTGCTCTCTGTTATGAGTCTGCATAGAGCGAATCATATGAGTGTACTCTAACTAGAAGTTCAAAGCTGAAGAAGAAAGAAGATGCAACACGTCGTGAGTTTTACTCACGAAGGCACGCTAGGTCGCTAGCGTGTCAACATCAGCCCTATACTAGTCTATGATAGTCTGACATGATCTATGTTAGACTAACTTGAAGTGCATGATTGCAACATTACTTCTCTTCTTCATTTAGCAATGTTCTCATTGCTGCAGTTCGATCGATCTTTCTTAAGTTGATTTCTATCTTGACTTGTTCAAATATCATTCATGAAAGTCATTTACAATCTTCAAGCATTCTTCGAATTCACTTTCATCAACGTTGTACCAATGTAGATCGACGTCGTATTCTTTTCAATTGACACGATATTGTAGTCGTTTACCTCGTTCGTAGTGCCTGAAGTTCAGTATGTTCTTCATCTTTCATTCATCTTCGTCGTCAACCACTATAGAATCAGACGATTCATTTCGTTGTTCATTCAGCGAATTCTTCAAATCTAGTTGCAGCAGATTTGATGTGAACTCTGAATGTATCTTCATAGTCGATGATAGTTTCAGTCAATAAGCATGTTCGACCTTGATCAGAATCTTGAAGAGTTCTAGCATCTTATCATCTAGCTTCTTTGACGATCATGAGGTCGTTATGTTTCTAGAATTCAGAAACATCATGTTATCTATCTTGTAAATCATTTTCTTTCGATGCTTGTTAATTTGTTTCTTCATTGTGATTCTGACTCTTGTCAAGACTTGCTTGATCAATGCTAGAAATCATTTCATGTGTTCGAATATATTCTTTGCTTTGCCTGCTTCGATTCTAGCTCGAGTGATCTCATATTCGATTGAGTTCGAATCGAAGCTCATATGAGAGTGAAAGCTCTTATTCAGAAAGAATGTTGACTGTTCAATTGACGGCGAAATAGCATTGTTATCGACGAATTCAATCATGAATAATCAGGCGAATCAATCATCTTGCATATATGAGCAGTAGCTTCGTAGATATCATTCTACATTCTGATTCGCTCTTTCTGTTTAATCATCTATTTGCAAATGATAGTTTGTGAATAGTTTTATCTTGATGTTGAGTTTCAGACATAAAGACTTTCAGACAATTGATATGAATTGTGAATCATGATTGAACATTATTGATCTTGATAGTTCATGAATTCTGAAGACTCATATTAACAGTAGTTTAACTGTTTATTCTGTGAAGATTTCTTTGTCATCTGATCAACATAATATATAATGTCATTTCTTAAACAATCGATCTATGACTGTCAGAATCGCGTTGTTTTCATCACTTTCTGATAGATCAATAATGAAGTTTAATGATATGTTCTGTCATTGCTGCTTAAGTATGAGCAATGACTTCAATAATTTATTGATTCGATCTTTCAATGCTTTTGATCTACGACAAACGTAACAGTTTTGAATATAATGCTTGATCATCATTCTCATCTTCAATCAGCAATATGATCATCTCAGCAAGTTTAACGTTCAATTCATGTCAAAATGATCATTGATCAAAAGATCATATGCTTTTTTTATCAATCAAGTAATCATGAATTGAAATACTCATAGTTTATCATCTTTTCAAAGTACTTCATCAAGTACTTTGCAATTGTCTAGATTAATATCTTGACAAGTTTTTCTGTTCTGTTTCATGATTATTCAAATATCAAAGCACAGTTGATTCATTTAATTTTCAACTATAATTTGATTCTGAATAGAAATCATTTCTTTGATTGAATTTTAATTAACTTTTGATTCAAGTTTTGAATCTGAGTCAAATTCTGCATCAGATCTGAGCAAAATTTAAGTCAGATCTTGATCAGCTTTCTGATCATCTTTTTGATCAACTTCTATTGACTGTAATTTAAACTTACTTTCTGACAATAGCATCTGATACTGATATAGCTTTCAATCATTGTTTGCTTTAATTGACTTGACATCTGACATTCTGATCAACGCATTGACTTTCAGATTCTGTTTTTCTGACTGATATATGATCTTGAAGTTATATTCAGATAACTTCTCAGCTCATTTAGTCTGTTGTCTGATCAATTTTTTGATCATCATGAAGTACTTTAAATTCAGATGATTAATGAAGATCTTGATCAAAATATCTGTACATTTTAATTCAGAGCATCAATGCTTCAAGCAGTGAATAATGATCAGCAGTTTCTTGTCATAAATCTCGTAGTTGCATTCTGTGAAAATCATGTTCTTGCTGTAGAAGATCATTGAATGTAAAATGTCTTCATCATCATATTGAAACAATACTTCGTCGTTGACATAGTTTAAAAAGTCAGTTTTCAGAATAGCTTTTCTGATCAAGTCAAAATGCTTCAGAATGAAAGCTGTCATCACTTGTTGCTTTAGTTTTTCAAAGATCATCTGACAAATCTTTGTTCATTCAAAGAAATGATCTTTTCAAATCAGCTTTATCATGAGTTGAATGATCTTTGAGAAATTCTTTATGAATCGTTGATAGAAATTGCAAAAGTCAATGAAAATTTGCACATGAATCAACAATCGCGACACTTTTTAGCTTCAAATCACATCTACTTTTCAAGAATTTATTCGCAGATCATTGATGAATATCAGTGATTTAAGAAACGAGATTTTCTGAATCTTGAATTCATACTTGTCAATGTTTATCTGCAGATCGACTTCACGAAGCTTGTTTAACACTTCTTTCACATGAGTTTTATGTTCTTTCAAGATCTTACTATAAATGAGAATATTATTCAAGTATGTTTGACAAAACTTATGCAGACAGTTAAACAGTACATTGTTGATATAATGCTGAAAGAACGCAAGTTCATTGATCAATTCAAAGAGCATTACTTTATACTTGTAAACATTAAAGAAAGTAACAAAAGTAGTTAAATTCTCGCTTTCTGAACTTATGCGCAGTTTATTGAACATGATGATAATGTTGAATTGAGTCAGATACTTACTGTCTTGAATTCAAGTGAGTACTTCGTCTATCAAGAATATTGAATAATGATTTCTTTTAATCAGAGCATTCAGTTTTCAATAATTCATGCAAAAGCGAAAACTATCATCTTTCTTTTCAACAAATAGTATTAACAAAGTGAAGAAAGCTTTGCTGAGTGTAATAAACTTCTTCTTCAAGTTTTCTTCTAAATACTTCTTGATCTTCTGCAACTTGTAGCTTGACATGAGATACAATCAACTTTTAAAAGATTAACTTTCATCTTTTAATTCAATCTTGTGATCATATGATTGATGCAAGAACAACTGCGTTGTCTTTTCTTTATTGAAAACATTTAGAAAGTCATGATAGACTATTGAAAGCTTTTTCTTCAATTCACTCAGTGACATGACAAAGATCACTTTATTTAGTTTCACGAAATCTTCAACTGAGCTAAATGCTTTGTTGATTTCACTAATGATCAAGAAAAAAATCTTGATCTTCTTATTCTTGACTAAAGTTTGATACACAGCGACTTTGATCATGAAAATATTGATGAACTCTTCTTTCTCTGATGACTGAATGAGTTGAGATTGATTGAAGTCAACTTGAGTGCTTGACTTCACTAAAAGTAACAATTCAATGAATTGAACAGATTCAATTAACTGATTCACTAGTTTCTGATTCATGAGTCACTTCAAGATGATAGTCAATATAATAATCAAGTTCAAGTTCTTTTGTTTCATTTCACAGATTTCACTTAACTCAGATTTGTAAAATGCTGATTGACTGCTTACTTTTAAAACAACAAATTTCAATGTTTGAATCTTCAATGATGATATTAATCAATCATTTGCAGAATTTATCAAAATTTAATTTCTTTTCAATCAAAGATTTTCAATGATTATCTTGTGCTGATCAACAAGTTATTAATAGAAACATCATTTCATTCTTATGTTTTTGTAATCAGTGATGAAACTCATCTGTACACAATGCTGATTACAAATCTACTATCTAGCTACAGTAAAGTCTAAAGATTATCAAAAGTTTGAATGATATTGAAATGTTACATAATGATGAAGCGCTGTGCATTAATCGCATGCAAAGTTTTCGCGATTGCACAGACTTTAATAATCTCAATGTGCATGCTAAAAGCAATCTACACGCAGATGAGAAAGTCAAATAGAACGCAAAACTACAAGAGAAATCGCTTATGAAAATCATTCGATTCAGTATCTTGTCATCGTGATAACAAGAACTGAGACAGAATATTCTTGTGTTTGATCTGTTGAGAATGATTAGCAGAAAGAACTTGAATCATGAACATTCTTTAAATTTACATGCTAACTATGTATAAATCTTGTTAAGACTGCGTGTCTGTTACTATGACATGAGCAACTCACAAGACTCATTAAATTTGACATGAACAAACTCAAGAGTTTCATTAATATTGTTTAACAAACGTTCAGATACAAACATTCTATACATGAGCAATATGCTAACGAGAAGACTTCATTAAAAGAAGAGAAACACAAGCGAATTAGTAAAGAATGATTGAACTACGTTATCTGATTAAAAGTGTAACATATGAACATTTTTGCAAAACATAATCAATCTGCATGAGAAAGATCTTTACAAATAATGTGAAACAGATGAGTTGCATGTTTTATCAGTGAAGCGAACATCTGCAAGACGTAATATACAATGATGATGACTGTTGATCTCAAGAATCTCATTTCTTCACTGAGTTTTGACTCTTGAATGTCTTGATGATAAAGTTAATCTTTAGTTAAAGACATCATTTGTATAGTTCAAGAGAACAGTAGCACATGTTGATGTGATTAAAGAAGAAATTAACTACGATATGCATGTGTATCACAGACGAAACGTCTGCAATTCATGCTTAAAAAGTAAACTGTTGAAATCTGAGCAGTGAGAGATCTTGTTCATCTTGAACTGTAAATCTGTCGCAAGAAAACTCTTTGAGTAATCTCTTGAGTCTAAGAGAAAAATCAGCATAGAAGTTGTGCTCTATGTATGTTGCATGCAACGTATACAACATATTTTCAATAAACACATGAAAGCAATCAGAATGCATCTCTACTATCGATCAGTTAAGTATCAAATGATTGCGATTGCACATTTATACTAACAATCTATTCAACGTCTATGTGACATAAGTCAAATCAAGAGAAGAAAAGAATTATTCAGTACAATCACACTTTATCTTCTCATTGTGCACATCTTTCTTTCATCACACATTTCTCTGCTCAATGAATGACAATCATTGAGCAAGAGAACACAGTTTCTGCGTTACAATCATGAGCATCATGAATGCAAAGAAACGTTCTTCATCTTTGAATTGAAAATTGAATCAAAACATCATTGTATAAAATGTTGTCAATGAAAAGCAGAGCAAAGATGATGCATTACAACAAACAACACAGACACTCGTAAAAGTTTACTCAAGCATCATGCGCTAAATAGAAGCTATAAATTCATTATTGATAACACAGTGTCAGTTTTATTGTTTCAACGACGTGAAGTCATTATGTAGTTAACGAGTGATTTTCTCTCTCAGAGAGTTTTGTTCATTCAATATACATAGCATAGTTTTCTTCATGAGTTGAATCTAAATCGATGTCACAAGAGTGTATGAATTCAAATTAAATTAAATCAAATCTTATGTTTTTATATCATGATTGATGTATACAAAGCATGTGTAATCAACTTTCAATCAAAGATTTCATCATATAATCAAATTAACTTTGATTTTGATAACAATATTGACTGAATATCAAAGCGTTCACATAGCTCTGACATTAAAGATTCATCAATGAAAGTCATGTCAATGACTTCAATATCTATCAGAGCGAGAAATCTGAATATCTTTTCTAAACTATTCAAGATGATGTCAACAATGAATGACTTGAAATCAAATAAATCATCAAACATGTTGATGAAACAGAATATGAGTATATTATTCTCAGTCACTACTTTAATGAAAGCAGATTGTTTTTCAAATTCGCAACAATTTCATGCACTTAAGTTGTCTTAAGACAGTCATATGCTCTATGTTTTGACTTCTTGCATTTGAAGCAAAGTTCTTTCTTAAACAACTCTTTCTGAATAGAGTTGAGATTTAATCTTCTGAGTTTCTTTCACGAAGAGACTGATGACGTGAGTTGAGCAGTCAATGTGCTAGAGACAGAGTGAGCAGCTTAAGTCATTAATGCTTTGACGACTGATTGAGCATTTAATTTAGTTAATCTAACATCAATTTGCATGCAAATATCAATGAACTCATTCAAATTTGTGATTCATTCATTGAGCGTTGCTCGTTGAAGATCTGAGCTGATCTTGTGCTGAAAATCATTTAGTAAAGTCTCATTATTGTATTCTAGTTCTGCATTAAATCTCTGAAATTTCATTCAAAATTCATGAAAGAAGATCTTGTTTTGATACAGCTTCAAGTACTATTGTTGAGTCATGTGATGATAATTGAGATTGTCGTACATCTTATTAATGATCGATAGTACTTCTTCAACTTCTAGAAAGAGATTCAGAAACATGTTTCTTGTTGAGATCGTGCCTAGAATCTAACCACACTGCAGCGAGGTAGTGCGTAGCTGAATAGAATGTTTGATCAATAGAGATAGCTTTAACTAGGAAACTAAGAATACAGAAGAAAGAAGACGGTTTCGAGCTGTATCTATAGTAGAACGAACAAAGAGGCGAAGTAGTCGATTTGTCAGAGCTCGAATAGATGAAATGTTTCAGCATATTTCGATTCGAAACATCGTTGTTCCTTGTTCACATACCGAAATCTCTAGAGTCTATTGATTAAACCCTATTTTATTTCAACACGCTTTGTAACATTACTCTCTTCTCTTTAAAAGTCATGTTTCTATGACTTGTAGTGTAGTTCATAGCACTGACGTAGAGCTCGACGCTCGCCTTTCTATCAACCTTTCTATTGATCTTTCAGACCATCGAAATGCCTATTGTAGCAGGCTCACTATGAGAGGGAAAGGGCGGCCATTGTAGCAGGCTCACTATTTGACGTAGAAACACGAGGTAGGTCGATTCACTGATAGATAGAGCGATGTGAGTAGATAGATCATCGCATTGACAGCGTCTTTGTAGCAGGCTCACTAGAAGAAAACCGACTAGCTCATCGAAGAGATCGACTATTGACTTGTCTTTGTAGCAGACTCACTAAATTGACCTGAATTCGAATCGAGTCGAATCGAATTTGATGACACAGATTATTTTGACTCAACTGATTCACGAGCTTTTTGGAAAGAGAAAGAAAGGGTTAGTGATTCTCTAGCAATCAACAATCATATGTTTTCGTTGATTCTATTGATTGAGTGAATCAATGCTACTGAATGAGCGTTAGATTCTCTAGCAATTCAACAGTCTCATCGTTGATTCTATTGACTCTCTGATGTTGTTCTGTCTTTTGAAGTCGTCGACCATCAGGTAAATAAATTTCTTTAGACTTGTTTCGTTGTTCGTCAAGTGTCTTGAATGAATATTGATACTCGTATCGTAGGGTTAACGAATTCTTAGTTTAATGTTGAGATCGTGCCTAGTTAGAGCTACCTCTATTGATCAAACATTCTATTCAGCTACGCACTACCTCGCTGCAGTGTGATTAGATTCTAGGCACGATTTCAACATTTCTCATTCATGATGCTTTGTGTTTGATTACAACTTCACTGACTCGACTTTTGATGTAAACAATCTTTAACTTTTCGATAGAAAAGTGATTCTTGTTTGCCTTCAGCTTATTTCACATTCGCGATAGTCAATTATTTACATTCTGCAATGAATCTTTAAACAGAGATGAATTGAGTAACTTGATTGACTTCAAGAATCAATCTTCAGAAATCAAAGTGCTTTGTTGACTTAATGCAGCTTCTAAATAATGTATAATCACGTTCTTGTTTCTATTCTCTTTCTGCAGACGCATTTGTGTAATCTTCAATGTGATGTTTATCTCGTTGATATCTTCTAACATTTGAATCATGTCATTGTGAATCTTGATTTCAATGTCATGCTGATGAAGCATGTACTTGATAAAAATGATGATGTCATCTGTTTTGTTAGCTGTTATTCAAGCATTCAGCTTCTCATTGATGCTGATCTTGATCATTTTGTAAACAAAAAGCAACGCATTTATGTTCTCTTCTTCTGTGTTTAACATTGAATTCATGTCTTTCTCTTTCTCTGATGCTGCTTGATTCTGTGATAGAAGTAATTCTCTTCTAACATTTTGAAAGTTGTAATGAGCAATGCTCACTGATTCTGATTTTGTGCTTTTAGTCATTGTATGAATAGAAAATTGCTGATCAAAAGATTCTGATGTTACTTCATTAAACTTTCTGAGTTCAAGCAATGACTAGTACTTTATCGAACTTTCTGAGTTCAAGTACTGCTGAAATTTCTGATTTCTGATGATGAGCTCAATAAAGAGTTAGTCAAGAACAACGCGTTCGTGTTTTTTGATTTTGATTCTATCAAAATTTCTGATTTTGAATCAAGATTCTTCTTTAGAAATTTCTGATTTCTATTAAGCTTTCTGAGTTTGAGTTCTGATTCTGCTGTTAAAATTTCTGAATTCAACTTCTGATTTGAGTTGTATAGCTTGTTTTTATATCATTTACACGTTGATAGCAAGATTAATGAGCTTTGAACTAATGTTATGAGTCTGCATAAAGCGAATCATATGAGTGTATTCTAACTAGAAGTTCAAAGCTAAAGAAGAAAGAAGATGAAACACGTCAAGAGTCTTATACTTACGAAGACGCGCTAGATCACTAGCGTGTCAACATTAGCTCTGTACTAGTCTATGATAGTTTGACATGATTTATGTTAGATTAACTCAGAGTAATGAGACACGCTTGCAACAGATAAAGTATGTCAGAAACTTAAAATACAATTTATATTACTAGTAAAAGAGAAGTTAATACGAGACTATGATGAGAAGTTAGCTAGAAAGACTATTACTCATAAGATTCTACTCAATCTCATGATTGAAAGTCATAAGAAATTGACTATGTCAATGCTGATAGCTGATATCGAGCATCATGAAGTCATATTGAGCAAACTCTGAATGAACAAAAATGAAATATTATTGAACATAAAACATGATACTATCATATTTTCTGATCAATTAAATATTTCTATTTCAGTTTTTTCAATTTCGTCAAATACAAAGCACTCAAGTTGACTGCGATCAACTTTGACCTCTTCAGCAGCTCATAGCAAGATCATTAAGATGCTCAAGCACTCAGTTTCATTCATTCAGAAAAAGTCATTCTCGATTTAAAACATAGACGTCATCTTTTTTTAAACACTCATAAAACGAAAAAAGAAGAATCAGACAGAGATTTTTGCTATGTTCATTGAAAACATCGATAGAGAAATTGTTTACAATACTCAATGCAAACTAAATGTCATAAACGTCTTTTCAGTCAATGAAATGACTCAGAATCTAGAAGATATTAAAGTCAAGCTATCATTAAAATATCAGAATTTTCTAGATGTCTTTGATCAAGCTCAAGCAGACAAGTTATTGTCTCATCATTCATATGATCATAAGATAAAGCTTACTAGTGACGTAACATCATCTTGCTGTTGAGCATATTGAATGTTTTTTTACAAGCTTCAGAAAGTTAAGAAATATCTAAACAAGAATCTTTTCAAAGAATTTATAATCTCTAGCAAAGCTTTGTATTTCTCACTCGTTCTGTTTATCTTGAAAGCAAATAAAGATCTATGATTCTGCGTTAACTATTGAAAGCTCAATGTTATTATCAAAAGAAATCGCTATTTTCTATTGCTCATAAATGAAGTAATTGACAAAATAGTTGATTGCAAACATCTGACTCGATTGAATATTATTTCAATGTTCAACAAACTACGAATGCATTCTGATAGTGAGAACTACACTATCTTTATTATCGCGTTAGAAGTGTATAAGTCAAAAGTGCTATTCTTCGAACTTATCAATAATTCTGCCTTGTTTCAGCAGTATATGAATGATGTTTTATGAGACTTTCTAAATGACTTCTATCAAGTCTATTTAAACAACATTCTGATCTACAGCAAAACTCAATGAGAACATAAACAACATGTCAAAATGATATTGAGCAGACTACAAGAAGCTGATATACAGATGAATATTTAAAAGTGCGAATTCAATGTAAAAGAAATCATCTTTTTAAAAGTCATAGTTTCAGAACAAGATTTTTGTATGAATTCTATTAAAGTGAAAGTCATAGTCAACTGAGTTACATCAATCAATCTAAAAGAAGTTCAAAGCTTCATGAAATTTGTTAACTTCTATTGTTGTTTCATTAAGAACTTCTTGAAGCTAGTCAAATCATTCACTCAACTGACTAGAAAGAACACGTCTTTTGTATGAAACAAAGTCTGTGTTCAAGCTTTCAATGATTTAAAGAAACAAGTCAGCTCAATCTCAGTACTACGACATTTTAATTTCAAACAACAAACTATTCTGAAAATCGATGCATCTGACTACGTCAAAGATGAAATACTATCACAGTATGATGATGAGAATGTTCTTCACTCAGTAACATTCTACAGCAAGAGCATGATTCTCGCTGAATGCAATTATCACATTTATGACAAGAAATTACTAGTCATTATTCAATGTTTTGAACATTAAAGACTTGAGCTTGAATGTATTAAGTTGCTCATTTAGATGTTCATCAATCATCAGACTTTGAAGATCTTTGTTAGGAACCAGCATAGAGCGAGTCATATGAGTGTAATGTAACGAGTATATAAATGCTAAGGAAGGAAAGTATCTAGAAGGGAAGAGCCGGCTATCTATATGACTCAGGAGAACATAAGCTAACCCTGAATAGGGTTGGCCTCGGAACAACCCTATAG
>JAABUK010009345.1_pt1 | contig 13427 bp, 10 predicted proteins | sample 5559141 | NCBI WGS metagenome assembly JAABUK01 (sample SAMN10711869, study PRJNA513367) | rock metagenome | isolation source: Antarctica rocks | place: Antarctica: Victoria Land, Pudding Butte nord | collected 2016-01-03
GGAGTTTGTCGAGCGGGCTGAAGCGGGGAGGGTGGGGAGTGAGGAAGCGGTGGAGTGAGAGAGAGAGAGAGAGAGAGAGAGAGGGTGGGAGGGGGAGAGAGGAACGGGAAAGGAGGAAGCAGAAAGGAGGAATCTGGAAAAGTGTACACGAAGTTAAGAAGGGGGTTTGCTGTGTTTGAACAATCAGTGGGGCAATCATTGGACTGTCTACCAGACTGAATATTGGACATTTGGGTCAAAGCAAAAGGTGGGCATCAAATTGGACACTTTTGAGAGATCGCTCGTTGCGAAAGTTCTGCGAAAGCTCCGGATCAATGAGAGAATTGCTGTGACCTGGTTGCCCTGCCAAGACAAGCCCCTTTTACATACTCTGGTATCTGACAGAGCAGCAGATCCCTATCTCTCCCCATTTGAGTGCATTGCGATCCGACCACTACCCCTAAATCACGCACAAAGATGCACCTGTTATCTGTAAGGTCTATGAATGAGCTATCCAGCGATAGATCTACAACTTCGCCTTCACCCACATCCCCTTAGCGGCACCCTGTTCCCCATCCATCCCGGCAGGACCATCATAGATATCCCTCTCCACCACCCTGGTTTTCGACATGCCACGGCCCCAAATACTCCGCCTACTCCGCCCCCAACAGCCTCATGGCCCGTCGCTGTCTCATCTCTAAGGATCTCCAGCACTCTCTCCACGCCCTCAATCCCACCCGCACCTAGTCCAAAGAGTTGCCGCCCGTCCGATCCCTGCCGCCTTTGCACCAAGACACAGGGCTTTCACCACGTCTGTGCCGCGCTTTATGCCGCCGTCGACGACCACATCCACCTTCTCCAGCACCTCGGGGCAATTACTTCCGGATCTCCAGGAGGGTGTGGAGAGAAGGGGGCGCGGTGTTCGCCGCTCGCCCGCCATGATTCGAGAGGATAATCCCCTTCACCTGTGGGGCATTCCGGCTGGCTAACTAGATAGGCATCCTCATGCGTCTGCAGCCCCTTGAAGATGATCGGTTTATTTGTGTGCTTCGCCAACCAAGGCAGGGTCTCGGACCACGTCAATGACGGATCCTTACCGAAGAAGAGAGATTGTCCGATCCCGTCTCCGCCTTTCAGCTCATGGCCCCTGGCATCCTTGAGTAGTGAGGAGTGGTTACTTTCGACGATGTTCTTGGATCTCTCGTCGTCCTCCCTCTTCCCCGGCACGAGCGCATCGAGCGTCAGACAGACGACTTTAATGGCATCAAGTTTGTTCATCCTGACTAGCATATCTTCACGCTTTCCTTTGTCGATTTTGGCGTACAGCTGCCATCCGAAGACCTGGTCTGACGGGGCATCCTTCACGATCTGCTTGGGCGTCATGCTGGCGTTATAGCTGATCATCTGCATTGCTCCCGAGGTCCTGCATGCTTGTCCAATGCCCCATTCGCCGTCTGGATGTGCTAATCTGGCCATTGCGGCTGGGGATACGAAAATGGGAATTTGAAGTCGGTGGCCGAGGAATGTGGTGGTGGCGTCGCATTTGGAGCAGTCGATGAAGATGCGGGGTCGGAGGAGAATGGAGCGGTATACTGCATTATTCAAGCGTTTGGAGTACAGGTCATCTGCGGCTGGGTAGTAGTATGCCCATCCCTCTCCCTACTCATCTTCTTCGTGGCGGCTGCTTCGATCTCGTCCAGGTTGAGGAGGGGTAACATGGGTACGGGGGCGTCTGGGTCGGGTTCTGGACCAACATCTCTGGCGGCTTGTACGGGTTGCGGGAGAGTCGTAGGGTCAAGTCATATTTTTCTGTTGCGTCTCTGCCGGCGAGTCAAAGGGTTATGTTGCTACCGCCGGGATGGTTGGGAAGGAAGTCTGTCACGTCCCAGACTGAGCCACAGAGTATGACCTGGCGATGTTAGTTTTCTGCCACATGGAAGGATCCTAGCATCGGACGGGCCCAGCATGACTCCTTGGTGTTGTGCTTTGCAACTGCTTCATCGTAAGTACTCTACCCTTCAATTTTGACCATGCGATAACTAACCTTCCCCCACGTCGACAGGCTTCGACATGTTCGTAAATAAGATATAGAGACAGCATTGAACATCTGTGGACGACCGGCGTCAACTTAGATGTATATTTCACAGGCTACGGATTTTACTGCGGATTCCGTATTGGGGTTGCTGTCTCTATCGGGCAAGTGTCGGCGCCACGATCCCCCGAGGTCTTTGAACCGGGCTGAAGTCGGCTCTGATTGGTGGAATGAGAAGGTCTCGGAGCAGAGCTCTGAAGATATTGAATCTTATCTATCGCGAAAACCTCTCATGAGCTGACACGGCGAACATCCATACCAAATCGGGGATATCTTTCATGTCTCCCATGATCATCCTTCCCATCACCCCTGGCCTCGCTCTAGCCACTACTATTTCACCAGCCCATGCTCAAGAGCCAACCCTCGAAGACTTTCTTCTAGCCGAGTTCTTTGCCTGTTAGCCACTCACTACCTGCTGTAATCGCCTTTCTGTCGCACACGAGCTCGATCCCTGCCAACAAGCTCATTGCGCCTGCGATTAAGCACGGGTTATGTGGAAGAGTGTGTCGCAGGCGGGTCCAGGTGTAAGCCAAGCCCGCACCTAGAACCATGACAGCCAAAAATGTCTGCAACGTGAGTTTCAAGGTGGGATCTTGCTTCAGACGGAAGCCTATTGCGTCCATGATGGTTGCGCTGTATGAAGACGAAGTATTCGGGTTGGCGGAAGTGTTCTGCCTCATGTTGAGGTTTATGGCTTGAGCCATGTACTCGGTAGAAGTGGGTCGTTGCGTTCATCAACCTGTCGAAACTGTGGGACGCCACAAGCTCAGAACCGGGATTGCCTTGTGTCCCGTAGTTAGAGCATGGCTTGGTAGAAGAGTGTGGGTGCCAGGCGTTTTAATCCGTACCATCGAGGGGCGCGAACGGGTTTGCGAGTTTGAGTGAAGGCGATATGGGAAGGCTGTCACGCCCGTAGTGTCATTCGTGAGGAGAGTGGCGGATGATTCCAATATCACCGGTGTTATAGAAGCATCCTTTCTATATCAAGATGGACGAAAGTTGCAGTGGTGTCGATCTCTTGCATCGACTGTTCCAGAGAAAGGTGCTGATATTCGTCTTCAAAGTCTCACTGCCTTCGAAGCATGCAAACGTGAAAGCCAGAGATGGACATCCAGCCGGATTGTCGGATTAAACCTCCGGGTAGAGCTCCTCGGTGCTCACCATATTGGGTCGTGGAGTTCTGAAACGTAGATCCTAGAGACTGCCAGTGTAGAACGGTCCTGGTGTCTTAGGCATTGATAGTCTACTTGTGATTCTTCCTCTCGTCTGTAGGGTGTCGCGCGACAAACAGGCTCACAATGACAACGAACACTATCTCATGTTAGTACTCAACATAGAACGGCAGTCCGAATATGATGCGACAGTCTCATGCAAATGAAAGCTCGTGGACAGGAAGTCGACCACAACGCATCGTGGAATGAGTGCAGACAATCTTGAACAGCACGTACCGACGGTAAGTCCATATGTCCAAGTGTGATGGCTGGCTAAAGACTAAAAACCCAAGCCATGGTTGACATCAGAGAAATGCCACAAGAGTAGAAGAGCCAAAATGATCGTAGTATAAAGGACCACGAAACATATCAACACTGTTTTTTCGAGCCACCACGGCTGCCACATAATACCTTCTCATGCCGCGTTGTTGACAGTCCTTTTTTCATTCTCGTCTATGCTCACTGTAGTTCCTGTCGTAGACTTTGCGCTTCGTACAGCGATGGCAAGCTCTGTCGGGTCCGCGGCCGAATTATGTATTGACTCAGCTGTAATCTGCAAACCTTACTCAAAGTTCGAATGTAGTTCCATTGGGAAAATCTCGGCGCAATGGCTACCCCAGGCCGTGCAAATCACCAAGCTCCAGTTTCAAGTAACGTCAGTTGACGTTTATGCCGCCTTTGCTGGACCATAATATGATGCAGCATGAGTTTAGGGTGCGGCAGCATGTCTGTGCCATTAAAGAAGAGAGAGCATCTCGCTACAACAGCTGCAGGCCTGGAAGAGTTTATCCAGGGGTAATGGTGGGCTCCCATCTATGGCTCGCTTCTCCTTCAAATATTCTTTCTTACTTGAAGTGGGACACTGCAGGCGTTAGTGTATTTGCGTCCATTGCAATTGTTCATGGCGGTCTAATCAACGGCTACCATAACGGGTTCTGCCTCCGCGACGGCATTCCTAAGCAAGGATTGAGACGATGACAGGCCGTCGGTAAGACCATGGCGGCGAGGTCCTTAAAGGTTGGAGTTGTGATGTTGGGCGAGTCCTCCTCCGAAATGGAGCGTGCTCAAGCTGCAGGTGGAACATTGGATCCTTCTCTTTCCAGAAACCGGCCGTGAGGACCTGCAGAAGGAATCGTGAGTGCCTCGACACTTAACCAGAATGCGAGCTGCCCTTGACTGAAGGTACTAAGAGTTCGATCTTCCTTTCCTTCCTTGCGCAAATGTCGCTCAGCCCATCGCACTGCAGCTCTATCGTATATGCCTCGAAATGATTGGACCTAGGAGTCGCCTCTTGCTTTTGGTCGGCGTCACTAGCCTGATACAAGGCCTGTGTGAGAAAGACGGAATTGAACCAACGACAGACTTTTCCTCCAGTAGTAAAGGCAGAGGCCGGATGACAGACATGGTGTCGCTCTTTGCACAGATTCTTGGTGCGGAAGAACGACATGAATTCTGTCACAGGGCGTCGAGCTTTGCCCACTCAGCCGAAGGTGGATAAGCCTCCAAGGAGCCCCATATCTATTACTCAGTAAAGTTCTAAGCTTCACAGTCAAAGGTGTGTAAGTGTGGCTATGACCGTGCTGCATGCTGCTTGGGCGGAAAGCTCGAAGAAGAGCAAGCCTTCTAAGTGGAATGTGGCAGTTGAGCGCTGAATCTGGGAACGGTCAAAAGAGCCGTGAGGAGAGAGATTTGCACACGGCTGAATGTCACAGTGTTCTGGCTTTGTTTCAGCTCTTTTCGTCGTGGTCTGCATTCATCGATCTCAATCTGTCGCACTCCTCTTCAGTTACTGGTTCCCAATGCTTCATGGACGTTTTTCTTGGATCCTTATCAATCCGCCTGACTACCTCATTCAGCAGGGGGTCATTCAGCGAGTTTGCCAGTTGTGATGCCTTTTCAAGCTCTTGATCACCTATTGTCTCTTGACCATATCGCCAAGCAATTTTGGCCGCTGAGAGAAGGCCCACAATGCAAGCGAAGTCACAGAGTCTCTGTTTTTTGGATGGATCAACGGCAGCGGCAAGTTCAAGAACCCGTTGCTGCACTCGTCTAGCCTCCTCAAGGTGCTGGCGGTCTTCATCTATGATGAGGACACCTTCTGGTGCAGATTCACAAGCTAAATCCAAGATCAGAGTCGAAATGCTCTGCAAATGAAATATCCGCGAACATGGCGAAGTTCCGTGGACAGATTCAAAGGACGGCAATAACTCAACGAGTGGGCGCAAACACTTCAAAGCGAGCTCAGGCGAGTATGTTGGTGAGGTGTTAGATTGGAGCCGACCACGGAAGCTGTCAATGTAGTTGTAGATGCCCGATTTGTCGAATTCATCCGAGTCTAGCCTTCCTTGTATTGGAGCTCTCTCGAAGGATTGACCAAATTCTGCCTCAAGCGCGGATAATACGCTCTCTATGGTCCCGTTGGCCTTGTCATCATTTCTGACTGAGCTATCATCAGCCACATAAAGTATGATCAAGCGACTGTACGCTCTAAGCATTTGCTGGAATACGAATTTGCGTTCTTCCGATTCACTCATTTCATTGTTGTTCAGATCCATTTGCCCAACTTCAGCCCGCTTTTTAAGAGATAGAAGGACATCTCTCCGAAGAGGTAGATTGAGGATGCCACGCTGCTCGTAGTCTTCCAATCTTCGCTTACAGATGTTTATCAATGTTTCTTCTTCTCGAGCGAGGTCAGCAATACTGCGGCTTTTGGCTAAAGTGGCGAAGTAATTTTCTCGTAGTAGAAGGCTCATGGTTGACAACGGATCGAGCAAATTTGGATTCTGCTCCGTAAAGCGTACAATGTTTCCGAGCGCCTGTTGTAACTCTAATGAGTCTTTGTCCTGGTAGTACATGGCCTGCCTGAGGTAACGGTTGAGTTCCTGTCGAAGAGCAACCTCACCGGCGCCACCAGAAGCAGGAGCAGGACTTTCAGGAAAATTGAAAGGAGCGGGACCATCCACAGGCTCGTAGTTCACTTGAATCTTGATGAAGCCATAATGGTATGCTGCTGCGAGAGCTGCTCCCATGCCTAGCAAAATCATTGAAGTCCTTCGCTTTGGACTTGCGTCTAAACCCTTCGTATATGTAGAAACATATTGGGACCGCGCTTGAGGAGATGCTGAAACTGTGATCTTCCTTCTAAAGTGGCGGGTTCTAAACGCGAAGTTCAAGCCGTTTGCACTGGGAACGGTACAAGAGGCGCATGGTTTTGCGAGTTGGCTGTAGACCTTTCGGAGAAGCATTGGTACGCAATGCGGTAGAAGAGCTGAACTTCTCAGCGGCAAATTAGAGTGACTGGCAACACTACTGGAGAAGCCGATTGCGGAGCCCGACCACGATAAGACAGGTCCAAGTGTAAGATCTATGTTTGATCAGGGTGTGGAGAATTGAATAAGATGATGGAGAAACTTGGGGTAAAAGCTTGAAGTTTGTTTTATACGCCAAGAGATTTATACGTAGCAGTTCGGCATCACAAGTATGACCACGAGGTTTCACCAACATCTGGAGGCTGCATATTCAGGAGCATGGCTAAAGAAGAAAGGCTGGATTCATACTGAAAAGCCGGGCGCGAAATTTCAAGGCAGCTTTGGAGGAGCAATCCACAGCATCCCCACCACTTCCCCCTATTCTGTTTCTTCCGCTGAAGCTTCGTCGCCGCTCTGAAATCTAAGACCAAGAGCCCATCACTGGATTCCAGAGGGAACAAACACTCTGCTGCTGCTACATGATCCCTTAATTCCCTCTAGCACTTGAGAGCGAAGCAGAGAACCCGCTGACCAGTCATACAAGAACAGGTAAAGAATATGCACTTTGGAAATCGCATCTCGTGCACGTTTCGCTTCTGGAGAGCGCCAGAAATTTCTGCTGGGGAAGCGTCACGAGCCTCGAGCTTGACGCCAGCTTTTCTGGGGAGATCGTGAAAAGCGGTGGCGAGGGCGGCAGGAGCTGGAGCTTATGTTCACTCCCTGGTCTGGAAGCATGAGAACATCTCCGACTTCACCTCTGCAGGTGGAAGTCCATGATATGATAGGACACTCCGTGAACGTCGAGCTACATGCTTGACGTGCTATCACGCAGGCGTATCGCAATTCGGTGGACGTACGCAGTGGCACCCTCGTGATCAAGGGCTTGTGCTGATTTGTGGGCCACTGGCAAGCTGAGTGGTAGTGGGCATAAACTGCGGTCCAGTCATCCCGCGATAGGCACCCTTCTCCAGAGCAGTAGAGGGCTGCTCGCTACTGCAACTGCCCTTCCACAAACGGGCTACGCACGGGGAAGCTCATCGATGGTCACCATGCTCCGTACCTCCAACTGTTGTATTCTGCGCACCTAACAAATTTGCTGCTAGCGGGCAATTCGTCGAGCCTAGCGCATCATTCATTGATGCGATAATTTCCAGGTTCGACAACGGCCCTCCAGATGATTGAGCGTTCCTTCGAGGGGTGTGCAGGATGGTCTTATGCAGGGGCCGGCGCGGGCGAAGTCGCTTTGTCCGCAGATTCGATCGGAAGAGACTCCGAGCCGTGTCCATTGTGGTACTTGTAATGCTAGACTGTGATTGCTCCAGTATCATGCCGCCTGAAGCTCACCTGGTACCAAAGCGAATCGTGGAAATACGAAAATGCGGGTGATGAAGTGAACGGCGTGGAAGTGGAAAGGTTTCATTTGCAGTAATTAGCGCCGCCTTCTCCGCCAGCTTCCGGACTCGTCACCCATTAATTAGGTCGTGGCTCGATGGATACATTTGCCTGGATAGGCGGATTGAGAGAGAACTCTTCTCTCATTATCATCTATCGGTCTATCCGACGCGGTCTATCTGCGTGTAACGCTTGCCTTGCTATCTGTCTATCATTAGGTGCCAATACCCAGAACGAATGTCAGAAGTGAAAAAGACATAGGGCTCTACAGTCCAAGCTCATCGGAAGAGAAATATTGGCCGAAGGAGAAACTGCAAATCTTGCCCGTTTAAACACCTGGCTGGTGAAAGATGGAGTATTCGTGGTCGATATCATATTGTGATGACCTTGATTTCGAGTGAAGACCCTCATTGAGCCAAAGAGATCTTTGCAGGCGGGATTCCCACGCCGTTGCGATTTCGGAAGAACAGCACACCTGCGTCCTCGCCCTGTGCACCCTCATTGGGCTCTACCCACTGGCAGGTACGCATGCTTGTCCATATGCTCTTCAAATAGCCGAGGCTGCCATCTTTGGTATCACTTCTGTAGTGTTGCCCCATGACAGGCTTGATGGCCTCGGTTGCTTCATCGGCATGATAAAATGGGATCGTGCTGACATGGTGATGAAGAACGTGAGTCTCGGCAATGCCGTGAAGCAGGGTTCGGCCAATGAAACCAAACTCCCGATCGATGGTCGCAGCGGCACCACGAGCATAGGTCCACGTCGACGGTGTGTAGTGAGGTAGGGTGGGATCAGTATGCTGGAGGAAAGTTATGGCAACTGATGAAGTCAGTGTCCAGCCTGACCGGCAAAATGCAGTATCACTTACCAAGCCAGTGATTGACCCAGAGGTATGGAACAAAGTACCAAACGAGCAAGTTCATCCAACCAAATGTTTGACCAAGCGCAAACAGGATGCTGCCAGCCAAGAACAGACCAAGATCAGACAACACTATCAGCTTAGCATCCTTCGATTCATACAGCGGGCTTGACGGGTTGAAATGGTTCACACCACCCCCAAACCCGTTCGCCTTGCCTTTGCCGCGGCCTTCGCTCTGCTTCTCGTGGTTATTGTGTCCGGTGACGTTACTGAGGAGATGCACGGGCCAGCCGCCGATTTGTTGGGAGAAAAGGTGGAAAGCAGTGACAATCGGTGTTTCCTCGGTCAATTCCGCCAGCTCGCGGAGCAAGTACCCGTATCTCGATGCATAGACCTCCCTCGTTTTGGGTATCCAAACCATGTCTCGCTCCATATGGCCGGTAGCCTTGTGATGCTTGCCATGTGAAATTTTCCATGAAAAATACGGGACAAGCAGAGCCGAGTGGCAGATCCAGCCGACGGTATCGTTCAGTGTCTTGCTGGGCGAGAAGGACTGATGACCGCATTCGTGAGCAAGAATCCACAGTCCAGTTCCGAAGAGGCCCTGGACGAAGGTATACAACGCCCAGAGACCAGCTCTGGCTGCCGTTGATGGAATACACTCGGGCGTGACGAACTTATTCGTGATATAAAAGGTCACCGCCAGAGAGACAATATCGCGCGCCACATAGCCTAGGCCTCGAAGTCCTGACCGTTCAAAGCAATGTTTCGGAATGGCTTTGTGGATGTCACCAATCGTATAATCCGGAACCGAGAAGGGATTGCCGAGAGTATCGACGAGTTTGCTGGGAGCTTCGAAGTCTTCCGAGGCCAGAGAGGAGAGCGAGGTGGATGACGGAGAAGCTCTAGGAGTTTCCGAGGGCGAAATATTGGTGGAAGACGCAACACTGCTGGTTGTGGAGGTCAGTGCTCGGTGCAGGGCCGCTTTTGGCGGCAGTGCTGTTGTGGACATCGTATGAGAAACGAGAAATGTGAAATGTGAAATGTGAAATGTGAGATGTGAGATGTGAAATTCTGGGGGATTTGAAGACAAGATGTTGTGTCTGCGATGTCTAGTCGAGGTCGGACCAGAGATGTCTGAGAAGGTCGGTGAGGTGCTGGAGGGAGTAGGCGCAAATGTGTTGAGATGTATCTGCTGTACGACGAGTGCGTTTTCAGAACCAAACAATGTTGTGACACTTTCTTCGAGGCCAATTGGACAGAGGTGAGTCTGAGGAAGTTGAGAGGAAGAGAGGAATAGGTTGTCCAATGTCTGATGGGCCTACAAGTTGGCAGCTGAAGGGCTGCAGCTGGGCGAGGGAAAGCTGGAGGACCAACAATTTGAAGGTTGAAGAGGACCAAAACTCTCATTCGTGCTTAGGGACGGTTCGCAGGCACTAATTGAAGGGTGAAGACAGAGGTGTATTTTACCCGCAGCCGGAGCATTGTAGCGTCCGCCACTAATACTAGTGGTAAATGGAATACCGAAACTTACCACGGATCTCAACTGATTGATCATGATCAAACAGTCTTTCTGTTAGCAAAGATGGATGTTCTAGGATTCACTCAGGATCTTGACTGATCAATCATCGAGAAAAAGATGAGTTCTACAGAGTTTACTGAGAATCTTGACTGATTAATCATCGAGAAAAAGAGGAGTTCTACAGAGTTTACTGAGGATCTCAAGTTCCTAACTGATGGATTATAATCAATCAGTTGAGAGCTAGCTTATACTTGATAAAATACAGGCCTATCGGCACTAATGCAGGCTAAGAGCAGTCCGGCTGCGGGTACAGCACCCCTCCATGTGCTACCCCCACTAAACTGGGTAAAAAGTGCGCCGAGGACGAGTGCCCAACTCCACGCTGTACGTTTCGGAGTACGACCAGACCTGCGGAGGCCTGCTGGCTGATGTCATCGACAAATTGTGCAGAATTGCAGGGAAGGGAAGGCATTTGGCTAAGAAGGAGACTTTGATGCTTGAAGCTGATTGACCTACTGATCATCATCGCTGTGTGAGGTTTGGCTGTGTTCCGGCAGTCCTCGTTCGGGAGTCATTAGGTCGAGCATCTCACGTAAACTCATCCGAACGTGCATATTGATGACCGAGATCTCCCGAGCCGTGCGGATGAATAGAGGCGGGGGTAGAGATCTGACCGAGACGGCGACCAGCTGCCAGGCGCTGGTCCGCTATGTGCAGAACAATAGTCAGTAGTCTACTACTCTACCAGCACGTTGGAGAGACACACCGCCTTCTCGGCATTTAGTTGAGGGCGGACGCACATTCTAGGCTCGGTGAGGCCTGTAGGTCCTCTCGATTGGGCGCCGACGACCAAGGACGCAGCGGTTCTCCTTTGATGAGAGGCTGATCCGCAACTGCAGACGTGAACCATGATGCCGAGGAGTGGCAGGGAGGCAGATGCTCGAATGCTTGCATGTGAACCGCGACTACCGCCCTCGTTCGGGGATGGGTGCCACGAGCCCAAGATGGTGCGTTGACGCGTTGAGCATGGTCCGCCAGTCAGTGGTGGCGTTGACTCCCTGCGACATTCTGTTGGGCCTTGTCGATGGAGGCTGTTCCACCTGATTCGGCCAGCTCAGGGATCGATCCCTCGCTTGCCGCGACCCTGCATTCCGGCCCGCAGTAGCCTCGCGCATCCTTCGTATCTCGTTTCCCGAAACAGCCCTCCTTTCTTGGATCAAGTCTCGTTGCAGACATGCCCGCTGATCCACCTCTGTCATTCTGCCCACCCTCCTGGTCCTCCTGCCAACGACCGGTATCATCATCGGATCCCGCTCTTGGCCGCGGGGAATTCATCTTCCAGTCTCAAGCGCGTCATCACATTCATACTGAAAAGTTCTTGAACCAGAAGCTTGGCAGCGTAGGGAATGACCATCCGGACGATGCCTCCGCTGCTCTTGCATCGCTGACACCATCCACTGTAACCCATGAAACCACACTCCTCGCAGACGTCCACTTCATGCCGGTCGCTGCTCAACATCAGACGCTCCAGGAGCAGCTGGCTGGCTCCATAAGCAATCAGACAATCTCGTTCCATCTCGCCAAGTCGGAGGCCACCATCTCGTGACCGACCTTCGGTAGGCTGTCGGGTCAGAATGGCGCGAGGTCCGCGAGCTCGGGAGTGCATCTTGTCTTGCACCATGTGCTTGAGCTTCTGATAATAGATTGGTCCGGTGAAGACATAGGCTGGCATTGGTTCTCCGGTGATACCCGACGTCATATAGTCTTTGCCGCTGTAACTGAAACCGTGGTCCATCAACGTCGCCGACATGTCCTGCAACTTCGAGCCACCGAATGCGGTGCCATACTCGAAATTCCCACTTAATACCCCGGCCTTGCCCGATACCAGTTCGAGCATCTTACCCACCGTCATGCGAGATGGAAAGCCGTGAGGGTTCATAATGACATCGGGAACAATGCCTTCGTCTGTGAATGGCATGTCAGCCTGCTCAGCAATGATGCCGACAACACCCTTTTGCCCATGTCGGCTGGAAAACTTGTCCCCCACCTCGGGTGCTCTCGTCTGCCGGGTCTGGCATTTGATGAGCTGGTTGCCATGCTCCGTTTCTGAGATCATGACCTTGTCAACATAGCTTGGATCTGGTAGCCGATAGACTTGAGGTTGTGGCACGAAGAGACTGGCTCCGGGATCCGAGCCATTCTCCAGCCGGTTTGCATTGGGCTTTTCAGGCACTGCTTTGTTAATCCAGACCTCTCCTACAGAAAGCTTGCCTCCCACGTAAACAATCCCATCATCATCGAGTGCCGCGTGCTTCTTGATCGGCGCATCATTCTGCTTTTCCACGCCCTGAATCACGTCTTTGGAATTGTTCGCATATATCTTGAGCTGTGTCACGTACTTTCGTAAAACCTGGCATCTACCAAAACCACGATCGACAGACGCTTTGTTTAGCACCAGGGCATCTTCAATATCGTAGCCGGAATATGACATAACAGCAACAACAGCGTTCTGGCCAGCGGGAAGTTTGTCATATTTGATGAGCTCGATGGTGCGCGTCTTCACCAGTGGTTTTTGTGGATAGACCATCAGATACAAAAGTGTGTCTATGCGGTGAAATTGGTTGTTCGCAATAGCACCAATAGCTTGCTTGCCCATGGCGCATTGATACGTGTTTCGAGGTGATTGATTGTGGTGCGGATAGGGTATTAATCCAGCCACAGCTCCCAAAATGGTAAAGGGTTCAATCTCAAGGTGAGTAGTCGTCGAGTTCAGGTCAGCCTCATACATCGCGATGTTGGAGTCATTCTCCTCGTTGACATCTACGTACTCCACAATTCCGCGAGCAAGAAAGTCATCAAAATCCATTGTTCCTCGTCGAAGAGATTTGAGATATCTCTTGGTGCATTTCGAGTTTCCATTTTCAACCACGATCAGTGGACGACATATTCGACCTTCGTCTGTGGCGATGTATACAGCTGAATGGTGATGGTTGATGAAAATGCTGATGAATTCAGAGACCCGTCCTGACCGTCTGAGTCGACGGAATGCCAACAGAAATTGCTTCGGATGCCGGGTTACTGCTATTGGTGTCCCATTGGTGAAGATGACATATGATCCCTTCT
>JAABUK010009348.1_pt1 | contig 13425 bp, 19 predicted proteins | sample 5559141 | NCBI WGS metagenome assembly JAABUK01 (sample SAMN10711869, study PRJNA513367) | rock metagenome | isolation source: Antarctica rocks | place: Antarctica: Victoria Land, Pudding Butte nord | collected 2016-01-03
GACAGCACAGTGCTGCCACAAAAGCTAACCGAGGGATCATCGTGATGTCTGCTGACGGGGTCAAGGTTTGAAAGATGTCTGCAAGCAGGCAAGCAAAAGTCGGCAACAAGGGCTTTCGGGTGATGAAATCCATCTGCCGGACTGACGATCAGCTGTACAGCAGCATCATGCGCTCAACAGACGATAAGCGCAGCGAAAGTTTTGCTCAGCGGAGCAGCATGCACATGCCAACAGCAGTGAGGCCTAACGCTCGACGGCACAGCAGGGCGTTGGAAGCGACGTGAAAATGTCATTGAAAGCTTGCAGGAACTGACCTTAAAACCGTGGCCGAAATCGAGCACACGGTGCAACGCAGCCTAGCTTGACTTGTTGACTTGAAGTTCCGAAACTTGAAAGTTGAGCGTTTCCTAGAGAGTGTTGCGTGCTGATAGTAAGCGGCACCTTGACGACAGCGTTTAGCTTTGGCGCCAAGCTTGGAGGCAGCAAGCAACAGGCAGACGAGCGTGCGAAGGAGGCCGCGGGATGTTTGTCTGTGGAGTCGAGAAACTTTGTTCTTACTTCGCAACATATGGTTTATATTCACGCCGAAACGCCATGACTGTCTGCTTTGCCAAACGTGCGAACCCAGTCTGACTGAGCCATGTCAGCTGGTCAGACCTAGGCAATTGGAGGAGTCCTAATTGGTCAAGGGTACGACTCAGGGTTGCACAGGGCCGCCTTTGTGCCGCCCTTAGTCCTTGGCCTTTCGGCCTCGCAGTAAAACGATCGAACCTCAGAGAGCGAATGTTGATGCTTTGCCGACTCCAAACAGGTCGTGCAGTGATGGGACGCAGATGGGACCAGAGTTAGCCATCATACACAACGAATCTAGAGCGCTGGCCTCCATGGATATGGCCAAACATACATGGTTCAATTTTTAAGCCATTCAAGATGCTCCATTTGTGGGCTCTAGAGATCTCCCAATTGTCCTGTTTACATCGACTGAATTGTTGGGAGCATTGTGACACAGTCATACATTTAACAGTGTCATTGCACCAGAAGAGGCAGATACAAGCGAAGTGTGTCTGTGGCGTCAGCCCATAGTCATGTCCATGGGGAGACCTGTGATAGGGTCAGGTTCTTCTAATGATGATGAAAGAGTGTGCAGCTTCTGTGTTATGACTTGAATACTTTGTCGCACTATGTCCTCTGGATGAAGAGCGCCCGTGCTTTCTATTGTAAAGATGAAATGATCCTGCACAATCGTGACATGAGTTGGACAACTACACCTCTTTTACACTCGACACACCATGTGCACCAGGCAGTGTGCAAACAGGAGGGACAAGACCAATAAGCAAGGCCTGACTTGCCTGCTTTTGACGGATCTTAACCAGGTTTGGTCGGCCCATATCCTGTAGCTTGTCCTGAATCTCGCCATTGTAGTTGTACAGGTCAATGTTTCGCACAAAAAACTGCAGACAAGTCAGAGACGTTCAGCAAGACAAGCACTGTCAGCTTCCCACTAAATTCTGGATCAGCATGCAGTCAAAATCTTCAGCGTGTGACCAGACAGCTTACCTTGCGTGTAGTGGGATGCAGGCCAAAAGTTTTGGTTGGATCACTGGCAGCAAGCTCAATCTTCTCAATCTCAGAGAGATCCTCCAGCCCTTGCTGATCAAGAGTGATTTCAGGAACATACTTGAAGCGAGCTGTTGCAACTGGAGACCATTTGGCGTGATCTTTGCCAATACCCTTGCGGGCTATGGCTTTGAGTTTCAGCTCTTGACCCTTGCGCATTTTGACTATCAAAATGCCTTTTTGACCTTCTCCAGGACTGTCCTCATCATCAACTGGCCTAATGGAGTCCAAGCTGGCATCTTGGGACATTTCCTGCCTGAGGTCTTGACTTGTGATATTTTGAGTGTCATCGCTGACACAGTGTACATCTAGGTGGAAATTGATCTCCTGGAAGTCCCAATCGCCTTCAAACGGTGATTGCATGCTCTCCACGACGTGGCTGACCAAAGGTATCAGTCCCAATCTATGTGCTATGAACTCATCGTTGAGCACAGTGGTGTTCACTTCTATTTCTACCAAATCTATGGCCACTGTGGGCACTTCAGCTATCATGACACGCCTCAAGGCATTGGCAATGTCAGGGTCTGTGTCGGTGAGCTCAAACGTGCAAGTCTCCCGGTCTAGGCTAAGAATCCGGACTTTAGGGTGGCGCTGCCTACCAGCTTGTGTAGAGACCATCAGGCGCTACACAACTGGGTCAGCCAAGTGACACGAGCCAATCTAGACCCACAAGAGAATGGAGGTGCTTGAAGGAAGCAAAGCACACGGGCACGGCGTATGCAGATCAAAGCAAAATCCCCTTTCAAAGCAAACTTCGGCACAAGAGGCCTTTTCGTTGTCTGCGTGAGGGGCTGCGAAGTCTGGCAGAGTTGCCTTGACGCAAACGTGCTTGTTTCTTGGCAGCGCAAATGCACTAACTAAGAAGCGCTGTGTGCAGGCCCAGCACGTCCCACACACGTCTGGACACAATAGTCAACCTTTGAATTACTGGAGCTTTTTGCACTGGCTGAATCAGCCAAGGCTGCACCAGTCTGAGCATGCGATGCTGGAGTTAAACTAGCTATATGCACGAGCCATCAAAAATTCAATCCAGGTGCTACTGAACAAAGACAAAGAGCAGTCCTGTCAAGCTTCATAGATAGTTGATTTCATAGGCTAGCTAGTACATGACGACTGAAACCCGCTGTCCTTTTCCAGCTGATTAGAATCGGCAGGTTCCTTGTCTACGCTAAAATGATCATGCTTTCTGTGAACCATGGAGCAAGTCATCCCTCAACTCGTCAAATAGGTCTTGCACTGACTGCTTCTCTGCATGCTGAAGGCGTGATGCTTCTGTGCTGTAGTCCTGGCACGACTGTATGAGCTCAGACAGCTGCAGACACAAGGCCTTCATCCAAAAATGGTAATGCAAAAGCACATGCAGCTTGTTTGGCTGGTCATTGCACTGAGACACATCACGAGCCAAGTCATTTGCTCAGCTGTGTTGGCTTATGTACATGTCCTCCTCTTTGCCCTAGTCACCCAAAGGCAGGCCACTGAATGCCATGACAGCAAAGCAGCTTCATGCATGCCCAACATTTGACCAGCAGCATGCTTTGGTACTTGGTCTATGCCTGGGTCAAGGTGAACCCTCAGGTGCACGTACAGCATGAAGCGGCACCATGCCCATTGATGTGCAGATATATGACATGAGGGGCTCAAAGTAACAGAGCACTTACCACACGCCGTTCGGTGGACTTATACGTCTGGTATGTGCCATAGGAGCGCTGCTCGTCCAGCTTGCTTTGCCGGGCCAGCAGCACACAGTATAGAGACTTGAGGACCCTCATGCGCAAAACAGGCGCCCGCACATCTGGGTTGTTCTGATCACCACCAGGCCGATCTAACAAGCTGTTGTATGCCTCTTGGACGCCACCAGGCTCGTCTTTACACGCCTGCAGCAGTGACAGGCCACACAAAGTTGCTCATTGAGCCAATGTGCGATTGGGGTTCAGCAAGTATTTTGACCTGACAGCAGGCAATTGTGTGGTCATGCAGCTGGGTACACAAAAGATGCATGCCTTTTGTAGCTCGTCAAACTGCAATTTAGGCTAGCATCCAAATGCAACAAGGCAAATCATGCATACCACCAGTGACACAGCATTTAACAAGGCAGATCGAGCTCAGCGTGACTAGCAATTGTTGTCCTGCACACCTTCACCATGCTGTCTGCTACGCCTCCATGGTCTTCCAAGGGCGTGCCATTTCTGTGAGGCCATACTCCTGACGACATCTGTTCCAATCTTAACAGAACATGGTCCAGGGGCTGGGCCGTCTCGCTTGGGTAACAGCTGCTAGTCACGCGTTGCACGCGCGCAAAGGCCTCATTGCGTTTGGCATCTAGGCTCTGCAGTCCTGGCAGCTCATAGCCCTGCAAAACAACTGTCTTCAGATTACAACTGCTCAGGCCCAGCGGTACATCTCTTGATTCGCCACCTTCAAGCTGATGCTAAATGAACACGCACAGAACCCATCAAGCAGTCACTGTCATGACACATCATCAATTTGCTTCAGTGTACAGACAGATAGATCCCTATTGTACACAAGAAGCCACATTTGATGCATCACTGCAATGGGTACAGCAAGCATGGCAGGTTACCAGCTGACCTGCTTGAGATACAAGTCCCACAGCTGCTGGACGTAAGCCATGTCCACTCCATCAGAAGCATGCACCAGCTCAATGCACAGCTCCCACTGATGGTATGGCGCAGCGTATTGGTTGAACAAGTCTACTAGAGGCTGAGGGGACCCTTGCAGGCTCTTCAGGCGTAGCCCCAGATCATCCGGGGCCCCCTCTGGAAGGTTGCTAGAGGCCTACAGCAACAGTAATAGCTCTTATCATGCTTATGACTGGCAGTGATTATGACGCACACTAGCATGACTGCTAGCGATGCAATGGCTGTTAAGACTAGACTGATCTTGTTTTGCTAACATTACATGTTGCTTTGCAGCGCTGTTCAGCAACGCTGTGCACCTTGCATCAAGGTGATCAAATTCAAATGCTTTGCCAATGAGTGGATCACTTCATGTTTGAATGCGCAGCAGCATAACACAAAGCATGGCTCACAGCAGTTGATGACTTTGTACTTGAAGATGCTTCACTGGGTATGTGAGGATGGTTTGGTTGCATGCTTGCCTGCAGAGCAGTCAGCTCATGGACCAGCCTGATCTGGATGTCCATCAGCTGCACATTGGTCTCCATGGCACTGATGATGCTGCCGTTGCCCAGCGCTTGCCCCTGTGTTACAGTCACAGTACTGTTTACACACAAAACCACAGTCTCAGTGGAAGCAGCTGCGTCGCTTCAGTGAGAATGCTCATCATAGCACCTGATGACACCAAGTGCCATGCATGCTACTGTCCATATTTGGAAATTCCACATGGGTTTCACAATGTGACAGCTGCTTCTTGTAAGATGCGTGAACAGTCCATATAAAGCATGATTTTGTAAGGAATTTGCCACCAGGAGCACATGCAGCTTGATTTTAGACACACACCTGTAGAGCAGCCTGTCTGAACAAGTCAAGCCGCTTTTCAAGGTCAACAGCATTAGTGTTCGGCCCATTCATCCGCATCGCCAAGGCATTGTACACAGCTGCTGCAGCCTCTAGGCAGTCCCCGTTCTCCGCATGAGTGTAGATCTTGGCCAGCATTTCAAGACTGATGACTTGCTGGGTGTCCAAGGCAACCAATGGAGGAAGAGTAATGCTCAAGCTGGGCTTGCTGTCAGTGGGCAACCCGCCAGCCTTCAGCAGGTGCTTCTGGACCTTGCTGAACATGCCTGGAGCTTGGCTGAGGTTAATCAGCTCCGAGATTGCTCTGGCACTGACCAGTCCTGCTAGCAACTGCTCCAGGAAGAAGTTGTCCTTACAGCTGGCTCCCCTCTGCAATTGCACACAGGTGGAGGTCTCTCTCTATCATCAGACAGTACAAAAATGAAGAAGAATAGTCGCTCAAGACTTAGCCACAGCTTCTCATTCATTCTATGCTGTTCTCTCTGTGAGTCATGATGCACTGCCTTGGCATGCAGTGTCGTGACAGCCATCATGACCAGCAGGGTCAACAAGAGTGTCTTTGCAGCTTTGCATGTGAAAATGGAGACCTGATGTCAGTTCATCTGCTGGAGAATGGCACACTGTGTCTTGCATAAAAAGCAGCGGGCCGTGAACAGCCATTCTTGCACATGCATTACTCTGCGATACATAGATCAGCTATCCGTCACATGTTATGTCTGACCAATGACAAATGTATTCATGCACATGGAAACAGTCCAATTTGCAAGTGTAGTGCATGCCCACAGGCTGTGGGAACACTGCAGGCTAGCAGCATCCTTACCCTGAGGATGCCAGCTTTGGCTTCATCTACAGCAGCAGCAGGCAAGCCACCTTGCACTGCCAGGGCAGATCCAGCTCCCTCTTTCAGGTCGGGGTTCACCAGGTACTTCAGGATCTGGATGACTGGGGCATAGCACTCTTCATTGCGCCTCTGCAGCAGCACAGTGCCCTTGCTGAGACAGTGAAGCCTGATTGAATATGTCATGCAGAGCGCTAGTTTCTGTGTCAATTGAAGGCTCACTGGAGTTGTAGCGGCAAGCCCTGAACTGTCAGTCTGTGAGCTGTCAAGATGCACCATGTATGAGGACCGCGTTCTTACATCTAAGCTGCGGACCACTACACTTGACAAAAGTGCACTGCTAGGCTGCAGCTACATCCCCTGCAGACTCAAGCAGACTCAAGCATGTCATGTGATTGTTGCTTGTATGGTGTTGCCTACACATGAAGTTACGTGGTCACAGAAGCTAACAGGGCAGAGCAGATGCAGCGCACCACACAGATACATGTACAATACTACATGCACGGCAGCAAATCACCTCTCGCGCTAGTCGCCCAGCTTCAGACTTCTGAGCAGCCACCACCTCAGGGTCCAGTGCCTTTGCCTTAGCTAGGGCCAGTGTGACCATCCCATCATATGCTCCCAGCTGTGCAAGCAATGGGGAGACATGACTGATGTCCACTGTCTTTGCTACCTGCATTCCATCAGAGGAAGCACAGTGAAGGAGGAAGTACGTTGGAAGGCTGGCAGTCAGGAGTGCCTCTGCTGAAGCGCGATGAAGGAGGAAGCACGGTGGAAGGCTGGCAGTCAGGTCAGGTTGGCAGAGGCTGACCAGACTGGTTTGGTCCAGACAGGCTGACAGGCACATTTTCACAGAGCTGAAGCCCCGGGTGCAGTCAGGAATGCCGGGACAACCTACTGTGCACTCCAGTCTATAGGCGTGCTTGCTGACTGATAAGCAACATACAGAGAGGCTGGACGTGACTCGGTCTCAAGTCAAAAGTATTTCACTGCTGTGCAAACCAATGTCACAATTTACAGTATCAGAATGAGGGATGACAATTTGCCTGCAGACCTGAGCCATGGAAACCAACAGAGTAGACGGGAGGCGATGATGCATACATCAGAGACTTGGTATGCAGTGTCATGCATGAGAGCAGGGCCCAGGGCCAGCAATGGTACCATGACAAGCTTGTCTAAGGCAGAGCGGGTTGAACACAACAGAGTTGTAGATGGGAGGGGAAATTGCATACATCAAAGACTCGATATGCATTCTCATGCATGAGAGCAGGGCCCAGGGCCAGCAAAAGTACCCTAACAAGCTTGTCTAGGGCGGAGCGGGTGATGTCCTGGCGGGGTGTGCCCTGCAGGGTCTGGGCGCGCCGCAGCTCCCCATTGGCCGTGTGGTACAGCTTGTCATCCTCCTTGAAATAGGATGGGCAGCCCTGCTGCAACCGGCTGGACAAGCTGCTGTCCTCCAGACCTGCACAGCAAAGCTTCTGTTATGGCCTTATGCACCTTCTCTTGTGCATGACATTGCATGTTTGGTTTGCGATGTACGCATGGATGCTTGCCATGTGCAACTGCGTTGTGCTGCATGGGTTGCTTCTTGGAGTGGCAAGGATCCACAACCGTGGTCATACACATGCTGCCATACAGCGATGTTGTGGAAAAGCCAGACAGACAGTTGTGCATCAGACAGCTGGCAAGCAAGCGTGACATCACCGACATGCACATCCATGATGCACGTCTAGCAAGCAAACAAACGGCTGCGAGACATGCCCTTGTGTCTCTTGTGTTTCGCCCTACCTGCTGCCTTCTGGTGCTCGTCCAGTAGGACTGCAATGATCTGCGTCATGGTCTCTTCCCCATCCTTAGTGCACACCAAGTCCTTCAGGCTCATGTTCTGCAACCGCTTCCGCCAGGAGTCATCTATGAGCTGAGTCAAGCGTGATAGCTGGTTGGCAATCAGGACCCTGACCAAGAAGCAGGCCTCGCTTGCTCTGCTCACCAGAGCTGTCACCTCTTGTATCCTATAACACATACAGAGGAGGTGCTTGGCAACTTGATGAGCGCTGCTTGCTAGGCAAATGGTCTCCTTTGGGTGGTGCTACTCTGCAGTGCAATAAGTCAAGAGCTGACTCAACCCACGTGTTTGTCACGGAATGTGTATGCAGGCAAGAACAAATCAGGCTTCTGACTGAGGATTCCTGCCAGTAACAGGGGTCTTTTCTCATGAATCTTGAATGCAGAGCATGATGCGGTGTGAGTCAGCCCTGGTAGTATGCAGCAGCATCTGCAGATGCAAAAGCCTTTGACAGAATGAGCAGTGCAACAGCCTGCAGTCTCAGATGTATGGCCTGACGCAGCAGCACAGTAGTGGACAGAGCTGCCAAGCTTACTTGTCTGCTTCCTGAGCTTGAGGATCATCCAGGCGCTGCCTTTTGGCCGGGGGGTTGGCCCTGCCTTTGCTGTCTGTTTGCCCAAACCCTCCTCCCAGACCCACATGGCCAAAGTAGCTTGCAGGTTTGGCCCGTGCCTTGCGCAGCTGTTCCAGCTTGCGTTGCTGGTAGTCTTGCAAGAAGCCGGATAGGTCACGCAAGCGCAGTTGTAGCGCCTGCAAACAGGCGCAAGTATGGACTTGGACCCAACTGAGGTGTCCTCGCTGTTGTTTTCTACCTAGCGCTTAGCAACGCAGATTGTAGCTGCTGACAATGCACACTTGTGCAAGTGCCTTGCTTGCTTCAAACCATGTATGCAAACTCTGCTGACCTTCAGAGTCTCCTCGTTCAGGTTTGGCATCAGGCTGTTGGGGTTTGCTTTGGTAGGGGACACAAGCCTGGAGTCCCAGGTGGGGTGCAGAAGGCGTTGCAGGTAAGTCTGCAGCCCCCTGTGCCCTCCAGACCACTCTGGCTTGTTTGCCTCTGCCACCACCTGTTGACAACAACAGATGAGATCATAGCAACAGGGCGTTGTAACTGTTTGCAAGACACCGAGAAGCTTGAGGACAAGTTGTTAGAGAACCACTCACACCTAGAGTATGAGTGTGGCTTGTTTGCTGCCATGCTAGCCTTGTCACAGCATTCGGCATTATGATAAAAGCTGCCGCCCCTACTTGACAAGTACACAAGGCCAGACAGAAACCAGGATGATCTTGTCGTCACCAAGAGCTAGGTACAGTGTGACTAAATGCAGTGCACCATACACAATGGCAATAGCCAAGCAGCTGGATGCAGCAGAGTGTGAGTGCTGTAAAAGCTGAGCCAAGGTATCTGTATATGCTTCTCTTGCAGAATGGTGGATAGACATGTGTAGAAGTACCTCGCCCATGTAGAACCCCCCTTGAGCAGCGGGGTGGGAGGCACCAGGTTGATGCCCTGAGGGCAGGGCTGCTTCCCCTGTCAGGCGGGTGTCCAGCAGGGCTGCACGCGCCCTGTCCACAATGGCCTGAATGCATGACCAAATTTGTTATTGTCATTATAATTATAAGTAAGCAATGCCTAGGTGGAGTCATTCAGTCAAGAGTCTTGCAAAACCATGCACACAACAGAGGCTCATTTGACCATCTCTACGCTAAGTCAAGATGCCGCGTGTTTGTTTTGACAACGTGCTGACAGCCACGGATGAAAGCCATGGCTTGTTTGCAGCCGATGGGCAGCAAGATACAGGCAAGCAGACAGCATCTGACACCGCACAGCAGCCACTGCAGATGATGGCGTTTCCCCATAATGGCTGCCAGAGGCAGCAATGCAACCATACCGATGAGGCCTCCTGAGCATGAGATGTGGCCACAGCATAGCACATTGCAGACGCCTCTGTCGCACCAAAGAGGCTGAAAAATTCTGCAAGCTTGCCTGGTCTGTCCTCCCTCAAGATTTTGGTCAGCACATCCACAGGCCGCAGTCTGTGAGCCTGGGTGGCGCCTGTGCTTCGCACCAACACACCAACTGTCAGCTTGCAAGCCTATGCAAATCATGTCAGAACCATGGCTGCACAACACACTTCACACCAGCATACATTGCCCAGCTGCATGAGTGAACAAGCTGATGTGCCTTGTTTGCAAAGGTTTGAAAGGCTGACTTACATTGAGCTGTCAATGCATGTAGTCATACGGCCTGCCAACTGGCTTGCAAGCAACAGAACACAGCTAGGCCAACAAGGTCAGGGCTTGGTAAAGCTTGCCTGCTGTTGTCATGACCATGAAGTGCTGTGCTGGAGTTACATGCTGTGTGGCCAGCTCTGACTTGATAGTATTGTCAATGACAGGAAGGAGGGGCTTGGCTTGCGGGCATAGACCAAAAGCCAGCACCTCGCCTGCAACACCAGACCTTGCTTCTATGCACATCTTCCCATGCACACACTCGCAACAGCTTTGTACCGACAACAGCATGCCAAGCCACATTCTTGCATTAGTCTCGCCTTTGCAACATTGTGTCCAAAATACTTTGCTTGTGCCCACAAGGTCCAGAGGCACACCGTATGCTAGTCTTACCATTGGTGCACTCTGTGTTGCCAGCAGAGTTGTATCTTTGCAAACACACGCAGAGAAAGCAACCAGGCAAAGCTTTCTGCACACAGCCAAAGCAAAGAACACAACCATGTCTGTGGACCTGCAGTAGGCCTAGAAAGCCAGTCAAAGCTGTCTGCGTACAGCCAGTATAAAACACAACAAAGAATTGTTGATATGCAGTACCTGCAGTGGGTGATTAAGGTTCAGGCACGCCTAGATACCTGACGAGAACTAGTTGTTGGAACGCCTGTAAATTATTGCTATTACTATTACCTGCAGTGGGTGGAGAGATTTCACAGACAAACTCGCGCAGGCCAGGTCCAGAGCCTGTGCTGGTGCCCACAGGAGGAATGGTCAAGTCTCTGCCCACCAGCAAGACTCTACTGTTGCCCTCACTGATGGTGTCAGCTAGTAGGAGGGCGCCTTGACTGTAATGCGCCACTGTCACATTCAGACTCCTGCAAGCGGGATTGACACAGACCTCAAACTAGCAAGCCCTGCATCGATTGTGCCTGTCATGTGTGTTTTGCAGTTGCTCTTGTTAATCCCTTGCAGCAGCAGGCTGGGCCCTGCAGTCCAGGTAATAAATGCACCATGGCATCATGATAGAGGAATGACACAGCCAGTCTCTCTGCGATGCACATGCCCAGATCCAAAGGTATGTCAGGAGTGTGCAGCATGGCTCAACCGTGCCAAAAACCACAATGGATGCAGTGTATTTCTCCATTTATAGACAAAATTTTGCATTGTTTGTTTTGTCATACGCGCTGACATTCTGAGTATTCCTTTTGCCACCGTTCCAGCAAATAGTGCTGTAGTAACAACTGTAATTACTTACAGAAGTGGCCACCTGTTGACCAAAGAATCAAAACAAGTGTCGAAATAACATAGGATCTCCTACCTGCTCTGGCCTTGATGAGCAGGAGGAGTTATTGCGCTCCTGCTGGTCACATTGTACAGAGCAACAGGCCGCTTGGTGACAGGAGCTGGTGGAGCATTGACAGGCTGACTGGAGAGATACACTCTTCTTCCGTCTGCAGTGACTGCCATGAGATGGATGGAGGAGGACTCTGATGGGGGAATGGGAGCTATCAACACTATTGTTGAGCCTGCTGGACTCTGCCCTGTGCAGATACACTAAAGTTGTCTCTGGCCTGCTTCTGCTGTTGCCATTGGGAAGGCACAGGGTGAAGATGCCTGGCAAATGACAGCAACACTGCTGCTCAACAAAGCCTGGGATGCGCACTGTACTTGTCAAACGTTACATGATCCGCAATCAGAAAGTTCAATCTGAGATCAGAAGTGAAGTGCTGATCAAATGTATGCCCACGCTGCAGATTTTTGCATTGAAGGAGCAGCAAGTGTACCTTTGTCAGCAGAGGGCATCACGTTTGTCATCTCAGAAAGCTTTCTGACAGGGCCAACCCCTGACACACCCATGTCAAACATCTGCATCAACACCACAGACCTTGACATGATTGTCACTCATCACGCAACCAACCTCGCTTCCACCGTCATCATACACAACCAATTAACTGTAAGGGAAGAATAACACACAGGCCGCATACCATAATGGCTCCTGCCTGAGATCTTGTACATAGGATCTGCCTATCACGATCTATGATGATCTGCATGATTGGGCTGGCACGTCGGAAGACAGTCCAACGAGGCAGGTATGCTGCAAATGTCCCTGTGTAGCACATCTGCATCGCACACAAGACATAAGTCCAAAACTGCCTGCAGTTTCTGACATTACCCATGCATGCCTGGATTATATTGAGGTTGACTTTTATGTCATCTGAGCAGACAGATACAAGCACAAGAGCAGTCACACAGTGTTTATCTTTGCCAAATGGCTGCTATGTGAATGAAAGTCATGCAGTGGCATCTGTGCCCATTCAGTTTTAACACTGAACAAACCCTGCGCTGCTCCTGTAACCACAATGTGGTATGAGTGGAGTTGCACACATGTTGCTGCTTGTGTCTCTAGGGTATTGCTGCATTCAAGTTTGCTGGCTGACCTTGTTGCATCTTCCTCTCAACCAGGAGCTCTGGTTTCTGTACTCTAGCTCATACAGATGTCCATCGTTTCCACCTAAGAAAATACGTCCCTCAGGTGTGGCTGTAGTGGTGGTCATCATGACATCATCTGAAGGTGCTCGGAAGTGCTCAAGATTCACAAGCTTCATTTCAGCATTGCCATTGGCATCTCTACTCAAATGGACTCCAACAAGGGCAATCTGCACTAGCAACGCCGCCATTCAGCGCACATCAAGTAGACATCAATACTGCCCTGGCATATCGGGACAGTATTGAATCGCTCAGTGCATTGATGCAGTACACAGATGTCAGAAGCTTGGTGGGGGAAGCAGGAGGAAGCAGGGGAAGCACAACCGAAAGCTTGCCCTGGCTACATACCTCCACAGTTGTGCAAACCACTAGCAGGTATTGTACTGCCTGCTGGAAGACATTAGGTTTAGGCCTTGTCAACCCAGCACAGCAGATGGCTTGCTCTTCTTGCCATTTGACGGGCACAGACATCCTGAAGCACATGCGATTTTGACAAGCCACCCTTGGTCAACTGTTCTGTGATCAGCCTGACTTTCAGCTTGTGCTATACCTGCTAGTGTCCCAAACATACAGCACATTATCCACAGACGCCCATGTATGTTCTATCTCAGGGAATACTCCACAGAAACAAGCCGCTTGCATTTGGCGCTGACTGTCAATGACCATGTCTGGCATGGGTCTGGTGATCGATGCCTCCTGACTTAGCACAGCAGGCCACTGCAGCACATAGCAGATGCACTTGACAATGCAAACGTCACCTTTGTAAGCTATGACACAAATGCAATCATCTGTCGGGCTTTCGATAAGTGAAAGGACTGCGCACCCCAGCAGGCAGCTCTGGGTATTGTGAATCTCTGCTTGAGTTGGCCAACAAGTCTTTCAGGTCAATTCGCTGGTGATCAGCGCGAGCAACATTG
>JAABUK010009349.1_pt1 | contig 13424 bp, 15 predicted proteins | sample 5559141 | NCBI WGS metagenome assembly JAABUK01 (sample SAMN10711869, study PRJNA513367) | rock metagenome | isolation source: Antarctica rocks | place: Antarctica: Victoria Land, Pudding Butte nord | collected 2016-01-03
AGTGGCACAGATCAGCTTATCCAGACGACCATCAGAAGTGCCTTCAAGGACTGCACAGTTCTGACAATTGCTCATCGGCTGCACACCATCATTGACAGTGACAGGATCATGGTCCTTGATGCTGGGCAGCTGGTGGAATTTGATAGCCCAGCCACACTCTTGAAGGTGAGCCTGGCCCGCTGACTCATTGCGCATGTTGTGAGTCACAGCATGTAATTGCTTGTAGCATTGCGGTACTAGTAGTATTATACTGCCCTCTCTCACTCACAGTTCCCCATGATGGGGCATCAAGCCTGATTCAGGTGGTCTGCCTGGCAAACTTTGTCGTCAGAGCAAGTGACAGGGCATGCAGCTGTCCATGCTTTGTTGTTAGCCTGTTTGTAGTCTGACACATCCTGCCTGCCTGCTCAAGCTCAGGAGCCAACAAGTGTCAGCATCGTTACATGCATTGAAATCCAATTTTGTTGTGCAGAACCCAAACAGTGTGTTCAGCAAGCTTGTGGCTGAAGCCAGCAGAGACACCAAGGAGTCTGCACATGCCATACAAGACAGCTCAACGTAACATCATGTGATTGATGTGTACTGGTGCATCGTGCCACAATTCAAGGTGCCTACAAGTATTTTCATGTGTATGTATTATGGTGTATTGATAGGTTGAATCGCCAATTTATGCATGCAAAGTATGACTGTAAATCTGCCCCTACCATGAGCATCAACATAAACGGTACAGATTGCCCCGGCCGCAATGTGTTTGTTTGCTGTGCCATAACATAGTTGCAAATCTGAGGCCCCAATATTTCAATATGGGTTCGGACCTAGTCGGACCTAGCCGGAAGCCATGCATGTACGGTGAATCTAAAGCAGTATTTAAATATATTGCTAGCGTGCCCCTGTTGTGTCTGCCTGCAAACATATTGCTCAACAGTCAGCCAGGTCAGGCCAGGCAGCAATACAACAACAGCTTGCGGCCAGCTACAATTGCAACATTTCAGTTTCAGCATGCATACAACAGTGTCACTCCATCAAAGGGGCAGCAACAACTCGACTGTTGACCTCTTGCGACCACCCAGATCCTGGCAAATTTACAGGCTGCTGTACAGAGCAACGTCAGGGTGTTGTCCCTGGATGTATGCACCAATCAAACACACAGGTGTGGACAGACATGCATTAAACAAGGGTGACATAACAGAGCACAAGGTGTACAATCCACAGTGAAGCTGCATCACACACGGCCTTTGCCTCCTCTGGACTTGACACGTTCAAGTATCAAAGGCAAGTTAGCTTTGAACTCTGTGAAGCCTAGCAGGCTGCCTTCTCGCATGGGATCCCAGCTGGCACTGAGAATGCCATAGGTGATGCCAAAGAACCCACCACCAAAGGTGAGCAGCTGCACTATATATACAACAGACATTGGCAGATCCACATGCTTGGTCACCTGCATCACATCGATAATTTGAGGCTGTGCACAGCAGATGTGGCAAGAGCCATGCCAGACTGTAGTCATGCCCTCCCTGGCTTCGATTTGTGACCCTGATGTGCCAAGCTGTGACCATTGTCTTATTGCTATTATGCAAGCATATGCAAGGCACTTACATGATGGCAACATGAACCTCAGTGGACAGCAAAGCAGCAAAGCAGCACAGCAGCACAGCAGCAGACACACAACAATGCTGACATCAGAAGGGACTTTATATCAAGGCAACATGAACCTCACTGGACAGCAAACCACCACAGCAGCAGACATACAACTATGCTGAAATCACACCTTCAAGAAATAAAAGAAAGGGAACAAGGAAAAGCCAATGAAGACTGGGATGCCACTGCATGCTATAATTCGCTTCAGTATCCTGTCATTGACAACTTCTGGAACCTCTTCTGAGTCTTGCTGTCTGCGAGGCAGCTCATCAGGCTGCTGCTTAACCTGTGATTGCTGCTTCTGCTGCTGCTGCTGCTGCTGCTGCTGAGGAGGCCTTTGATTTGCATCTGGTCTAGAGGCAACAGTGCCGCGCTTACTGACCTAAAGGGAGTGAGAGCTTTGTGCTGAAGGATGTCAAACTTTCAGGCTTGGCTTTGAGCATCCGCCCAGGCATTCAGTATGCATGCTGGCGAAGGCGGAAGGGTAAAACACGTTGCACACACAGCCTGTTAAGCTTGTGTGCACGCCTGTCAGCTTGTTAGGTTAGGTTCATACCTTTTGTTGCTGCGACTTTTGCTGTGGTTTGTCAGGTGGGCTGAACCCCTTCGATTCAGCTCGAACGGAATTGTGATTGCACCTGCCGACCTGCCGTCGCGTCGCCGTGCAACGCAGCTGCAGCACAGCAGTGATCAGCGCATGTCTGAGTCAAGTCGACTTACGAATCGCGGCCGGCATTACCTGATTGCGAGAAGCTGGAGAAGTCTGCTGTGTGAAGCATTTTGCCCGGCTGTGACAACATTGGCAGGGCATGATGACAATTGTGTCAGTGAACAGACAGTCTAAGCACTTGTATCAGTCTACAGATTGCAAGCACACATGGTATGTGCTATCAAATTAGCCATTAGGCATGGTCTGTTGGTGTAGTTGGTCATCACATGTCACTCACACTGACAAGGTCGCCGGTTCGAACCCGGCATAGACCACTCTTTTGTGGCTGCCAGTGTTTGACCCGTTGCCACAATGCAAAATATGTTCCCCCAACATGGTCTCCTTTTATACCAGTGATAAAGCTTGGTTGCTGCTTAAGCGGTGCCTGCTTGGCAACAGTCGCAAACCTAAAAAGTTGGTGACTCTGAAGAATTTGTTAGTGGCAGGCCTGGATTGAGCCATGAGTGTTTGTTAACAATCAACGTTGCAACAATGGTCGCACCATGTGGTTCTCATTAATGCAGTGTCCAGGCACCTCTCCCACATTTCAGCACTTGTTGCTGTGCTGTCAGCTTCGTTTCAATTGCACCATATGGTGGCTTTGGGGGCGCATGATGAAGTGGATGACTCATTCATCCCATCCTGAGGCAACTTTGGTGAATGCCCGGAAAGCATTCATCACACGTTATATTGCTAGGCCCAAAAGAGCAACTGAGCAACATGACAACAGTGATGAGAACCCTCATGCCGGTTCAGAGGCCATGCCTTTCAACCACATGCCAACCACATATGTGTGCCCATGCATGCCCACCACGTGCACCTTCAGCAGGGCACACATACAAGCTGCAGCTGCCAGCCTTCATGCTCAACACAGCTAGCACTCCCATCACCCTGTTTGATTTCCATGGTGTGAAGCGCTTTGGCAGAGGCCAGCACAAGGATAGGGTTCACCACAGAGCAGAGTTCCATTTGCTGTATTGCAACTATCCGGGGCTGTACAAGACTTGTGACTTCTCAGGCACAACCCTGTGCACCTGCCTGAACTACAGTGAGCTCAGGACAAGGTTCTTGCAAGACTCAGGGAAATGTGTCCCTAACAAAGCGCAGATGCCAGCTGCTCTTGATGCTCGGAGAATCTGGGGACAGCATGCCGGTCTCACTCTGCCACAGCAGGAGTTGTGCCCTGGTCCTGAACGCTCTGTACATGTGTTCGATCAAGCAATAGTTGGCAATGCTACACTGGCAATGCTACACTGGCTTGTAACAGGGTTGAGAAGTCCAAGTTTGCTCGTGATAGTGTAGTGCTCACCAAAAGCAATGGGAAGTCTTGGGCTGGGCGGGTGAATGCAATGTTATCACACGCACCACCTGGTTGGGAGGACTGGAGCCCTTCTGAGGAGGCAAATGTTGCTGAGGCAAACTGGTATGCATATGCAGTCTGTGATGGATACTGTCACAATACACCGTAATTACCCCTATTCTTGCAACGAATCACTTTACCGTTACCCTCCCAGGCTATATCAGGCCTTTAGTGTCATCTCGACGCTCCCTTACTACAAATGCACTCTTACAGGCAAACTATCTGTTACACAGTCCCAACTGCAGGCATCAGCAATGGCCTGCCAGTCTGCTTGGGCTGCCCAGTGTTCAAGAAAGATTTCAAGGATGACCGTATTGGCAATCTATCCTCAATAGAGAGGCTGACCCCATGGAAGCTAGCTGCTGTCCCACATTGCTCTCATCCAGACAATCTAGTTGTCTTGAGCCAATTTGCCTCCTTTATGCATCAAGTTCATGAACCCAATTGTGCAACCACATGCTCATTTTGTGATTCGCTGTGTACAATATTTGTTGTGTATGGAGTACCAGTAACTGCTATAGCAATATCTGCAGCTAGCTACAGGTTCAGCCTGCAAGTTGAAAGTGAAACTGCTTGACCTTTACGTCTAGGCTGCTTTAGGTTTTTATAACTAAATAATTATTGTTACTGTACGCACAGAAACCAGCCGCGAAGCAGAAAATTTTCGAATTAGTTAGATAGGTAGATGACATGAGTGTTTGAAAGCTTCAAGCAAAGTAGTAAAAGTCAGGCCTGTCCAGCATTGATACGTTCAACTTGTGCTACAAGTCAGTTGACTGTGCAGTGAACTGGTCTTTCTTGTGCATTTGACCCGATGGCAAATTGATTTCCCCTCCTTTTTCTGTCTGCCACTATGTGTGTGCTGTGTGATGTGCAAGTACCGGAAATGCAGCATGTCCCACAACTACATATCTAGTTACAGCTCTCAGCTGTTGTACCCGTACCAGCTTGCATATACTTCCTGATCCTAATCCTGAGTGTGACTGACGGGTGATCAGTGTAACCAGCAGTGTAACCAGCGGGAGAAAACAGTTGAGCAGCCAGCAGTGAGGCCAACGCGGTCTTGCAATCAAAAGTCGGAAACATGTGTCTTAGCTGCAGGTGGGCAACTTACACGCCGTCCATCGCAGCGGGTTCCAGTCAGAAGATCTCGCGTCATATCACTGATGTGTGTTTCCTCAAAAAAATCAGTCAGTCGAGTCAGCTGAAATTAAATGGTTTCAAGCCTGTTCAGCTGAGTCAGCCTAGTCAGCCGAAACTGCGAACGTATATTGATGCCCAGGCCGAGCACCGTGCTTTGTTTGGCAAGTCCTATGGCGGTCATGCACCACTCTCAGATTATATATTATATACGTTTTGAGTGAAAGTGGTACACGCACGGTACAGATGTTTGGCAAGTCCCATGGCGATCATGCACCACTCTCAGATTACCTATTATATATATATTTGCGTGACTGACTACTGACCTTAGGGTTTCTTCTGTGTTATGTAAGAGTATGCACATAAGCATGTAGGGTTTGTGTGTGGTAATGCTCACATAATGGCCCTGTTTAGTAAGCAATGTTTTAAAGTTTCAAAATCATACCCTATCTGTCCATGGTTACCCTACTAGCAGGACGTTATTACAGATTTGAGGGCAACCGCCCTTCCAGTACTTAGTGCTGTAGGGCATTCTATAATATCATAATATCAAATTTTTAGAGAAGAGAGATAGAAAGAGTGAGAAGTGTGACTAAAAAGGTTTTCAAACAGGAGTTCCAACCCTATGGGATTGTGATACTAGGGTTCACACCCACATGCACCCCCCTGCTTGCCCTTAAATGCTGGCTAACCTAGTGAGATCCCAGAATTACGTCAGATAATCTGCAGATCATTACTCAACTCTATCATAATCCAGAGTTTTCTAGAAGCTACTTCTGCAGCCATAGAGCTGCAGAACTCTGCACACAGACTTTTCTTCTTCTGCATGCAGAGGCTGCAGTGGTCTAGGGCAGAACCTACAGTCATCTGGGCCTGAATTACAGATGATCTAGGCCTGATCCTACAGTCATCTAGAGCAGATGGTGCAGAGTCTGGGGCAGAAGTCTATAGAAATCATTGCAGAGATTATCTGCATTATGTGAGAGTTGACTAAGGGTGACATAACTATACTTTTTTCTGTACACAGAGTACTGTAGCTCTGCAGAACCTTACCATAACTCTGTATTTTCTATAAATAATGGCTACCGCGGTCGACATTCTCAATAAACACCTTCAATTGGCTGTGCGTCAGCTCAAATTAATTAGCGGAACTGTGGCCGAAATTCCAGACTCTACATTTGAAATCGTAGACGAAATCTACGGTCTCTTGCTATCCTTGACAGAGCCGGGATCCCCAGAGAAATGAAGGGATCTGAGATCGTTGCTGCCCTAAACGGGATCATAAACACGACGTGCCTAAAAGACCTAACTCCAGAGGATAAAGCCACTGTTCGATGCTTGCTGAGGGCTCATAAACTTGTGTCTATGCTATCAAGCCGTTTACGTTTTGAGTGAAAGTGGCTAGAGCACACACGCTGTGTTTGAACGGTCTCGTGACTACTGTGCACCACTCTCAGATAATATATTAAATACGTTTTGAGTGCAAGTGGCTAGAGCACACATGCTGTGTTTGTAAAGTCTCGTGACTACTGTGCACCACTCTCAGATTATATAGTATATACGTTTCGAGTGAAAGTGGTGCAAGCTCACATGCTATTTTTGAACGACTACGGTGCACCACTCTCAGATTTTATAATGCATATGAAAATTCAGATTTTATAATACATATGAAAATTTCACTGCCAATTTACTTATCAAAATACTGATTTGATAAGTAAAATCATGTAAATTCGCAGTGAAAAAAAATACGCGAAATACAAATGCCGGTCACAGGACTAACGCGGTACAGCAGTGTCTTAAACCTCATCAGCATCTTCAAACAGGATGTTCAGTGCTACATGTTTGCATCAAGTCAGCCGGGTCAGCTGAACAGTTGAGGCACCCGGATCAGTAATCCGAATCGACTGATTCGGTTGACTCGGCTGATAACTTTTGTTCAGAGGATAAGTTTTCGGTAGAGTCAGCTAGATCGATAAAGTTTGGAAATGAGGTTCGACGCGCCTGGTATCTGCTACGAAACTCAGACTTCGCCCATGTGATCTATTATGCTGACATTCACTAGCTCACTGACATGAGCTGAGACAGCTGGTTCAGCTGTCAGCACTTTCGGCAACAGCCTAGTCATACTTTGGGATTGTCAACTCCAAGTCGAATCAGATCACCGCGTGAACTTAGTCGTAAGTGCTAGCAGACGATCTAGGAGAGGAAAGGACGCTAAACTCTGTGTTCAAGAAGTCCAAAAAAACATTAGCCACTTGCACACAATCGCTTTGGTTGATCTTCGTGTCGTTCTGGTGAAAGTCACAGCATATTTTGAAATTTACTTGGCGACCCCATTTGACTTGACACTTGAGAAAAGCACATCTTGTGTAGCAAAGTTCTCCTTGGTACAAGTCTGCTTGATAGTAGTCAACCTCAAAGATTCCAGCAGTGTCCCATTGGTTTCGACATATGCTGATGCCCGGAGCTCCTTTCTGTGTGTAAGGCAGCATCAGAGGAAGGTCCTCGCCTCTCTCTGCCGTATGAGCTAAGCGCATGACGGGATGAGCTGCAAAGCGACTAGGCTTCACGGTTGTTCGTGTGGGCGCGTCATCGGCAGATAAGTACCAGTAGGTTAGTGTCGCTGGCATGAAATCTGCGCGGGCTGTGAAAGAGGTAAAAATCCGCTGTTGCAGCATGGCAAAATTGGGCCGCGTCGAGTTTCTCATCTTTAGGGGCGTTATAGTCGCAGGAGACGGACGATTTTGCACCGGATAGTTGTCTAGCTTCTGCCCGCTTCTTGCGTGATGCACGGCTGAGCTTACGACGATTTCGCGTAGCTTTACGACCGCCGTAGTATTGACGGAATTGGTGATTCAAATATGAAATGAATGCTTCAGCATATTGTTGAGCGCATAAAGGTGTAGTCGCGGTCAAGGCTGCTTGCGGCGGCAGAGTGACACAGGTCCACTGATCTTGATTTTTGACTGCACGATATCGAACTTGTTCGGTCTTTTGGTATACAAGTTCCATCGTGTTTTGGATTGGAGGCTCGTCTAGGACATAAACTGTTACATGAAATTCATAGTCGTGAGGCTGCCATCTGTTTGAAAGCATGGTTATGTGCGCGAAGCAGAATTGGTCGTGAGGCTTGTTGTAATAGAACACGTTGGGACTGGGGTGGTCTTTTCGCTGCACAACCAAGTCATCAAATTCCATGTGTTCAAAGTAAGAGTTCTGCGAGACTGGTTTACGATTTCTTCTGGGTCCTTGTGGTCCATAGGATTTTTGAACTAAGGTGAAGGTCTGCGGCATATTGTGCGCTGGCCAGACGGAAAAATCTTACATGGTCGCGATACAAAGATTCGAATGCGATTTGCATTCGATATTAGTGATAACATGAGATTTTTCATTATATTATTTAGAAGATTCGAGTGAAAGTGGTACATGCATTTCATGATCGCAGTTTTTCTGATTTGACTGAATCAGCTGACTCAGCTGTAGATTAGTTGATGATCAGCTGAGTCACCCGAGTGAACTGAAGAGGGGGCAGACTCGTCAGAACGAGAAAAACTATTTTCTCGCGTTTACCCCAGTTGTAATAATTCCATGTCGACTTACAGTGTTGACGATGTCTAGTCCTGAAGTCCGATGTATGGGCGTACATCTTTGCACAGCTTTTCTGCAACAGTACCACGCTCAAACGAATAACCCGGAAATCGAGTCACTCACGATGGACGTAAAACGACTGCTCGATTGGTATGATTCTTTGACACCTGACCTTATCGAGACGATCTTCTCTAGCGAAAGCTTCTTGCGTGCTTGTATGGGCTACGAAGGTTTCTGGTCCAGTGTCATAAACGTCGACGAATAGACCAGATCTTTCCCAAAATCACTATGTTTTCCGCTCTGAAAGGTCTCGTGACTCCTGTGCACCACTCTCAGATTATATATCATATACGTTTCGAGTGAAAGTGGTACACGCACGGTACATGTGTTTGGCAAGTCCCATGGCGATCGTGCACCACTCTCAGATATTATATACGTTTTGAGTGAAAGTGGTACACGCACGGATTTTTGTGTTTGCATTTATGTACCAGTCTCAGATAAGACATGGATCGATCCGCTCGGCTGACTCGGTTGGCTAGGCTGATGAAACTGGTACAGCTGATTCGGCTGAAGGAGGCTAAGCTTGCATCATTGATGTTCAGTAAAAATAGGGATTGTACGACAACGAAATATTACACGAATTGCCACATGAAGCCGCCTGCTCGCTCTTCTTTCCATTGCAGCAAGCTGATCGATTGGAGTTTTTGCTATCGGTTTCTCGTGCCGCTTCTAGCATAATGCTAACGAACGTGTTGAGGAGCTTTTTGCAGATCCAGTTGCTGAACAGATTTCTTGACAGGCTTCGCTTTTTTCTTTCCGCCCGAGGTTTTTGTAGATCGAACAGAAACGTCAGCCGCTTCGCACAACTGGCGATGTCCACCGAAGAACGTTTTTGCGTAAGTCATGAGATGTCGCGCCTAATTGGAGACATCTTTTTCAGCAACACTCAGATCTTTTTTCCTTTGGTAAAATGAGGCTGCTGCACATGGCGTCTTGCCAACTTCCTCATGAAACTTCTTGATTTCCTTCAAAATGGTATCCATCGTCGGTGTACCTTGCTGACCCAGGGCAAGTCTCAAGCTGTTGAGACCTCCTGTGAGATAGACGTTATCTATAAAGTGCTCATATGACGGAGCTTCCCAGTCTGCGATGGCACGCCCTTCATAAGCTTTTTTTCGCCTCAACCAGTTTAGGACTGGGAAGGTGTCAGAGTCCAAATGGCATCATGTTCCGAGCTGTTTCGAGGACACCATCAGCGAATAAGCCACTAGCCGTAGAGCTGGACTGATGTGCACATTTTACTCAGCTGCTGAACCTGCTTCATAAATCTAAACCAGCATGCCAAAGACAAGTGCTGCAAGTACAGGGGCAGCCTGTTGACCCCAATGCCTCTTCACACCAGGCTGCAGAGCAAATCTGCAGGAGACACGCAGGGCGTCAGTAACTGTCGAGGAACTCATCTATGAGGTGCCCAGAGTGTTAGAGATCATGATGCTGCATCTGCTGAGAAACCTGGCTGCTACCAGTGTTGGCTTGCACAAGCAGATACATTGTTATGTGACCAGCATTGCAATGCCACGTGGGAGCTTCGATGCAGAGTCACACATGCGTGCACTTGTCAGTGGCAGCCGCCCTATGCTTAGGGTGCTTGACTTTTCCTACAACAACCTGAACAATGAAGAAGTGCATCAGCTTGTGCATGGGGACTGGCCAATGCTGACAGGATTAACCTTGTCAAACAATGGCCTTGGTCCAACAGCTCTTGGGTCACTAGCTAGGGCCAAGTGGTCTTTGCTGACCACCCTAAACCTAAGTAGCAACAGGCTGACTGCAGCAGCCCTGCAGTCTTTGTCCTGTGCAGATTTGCCACATCTACAGAGATTGGACCTGACTGCTTGTGGCCTGGAGGGAACAGTTGTGCAGTGTCTAGCACATGCTGATTGGGTGCACTTACAATGTCTTTGCCTTGAGAACAACTTTGACCTAGATCAAGAAGCCGCAGTTGCATTGACTCAGGCCAATTGGCCTTGTCTGAAGGACTTGAATGTGTTTTTGACATGTATTCCCATCTCCCACTTGTTTGTGAGCAGGTGGCCTCAACTTGAATCACTCAAGTTGGGATATTTTGATGCTGGCAGGGCAGATGTCGCTCCGACACTGAGTACCAGGCAAGCAGAGCCTCTGCAGATCGTGCTGCCTACAGTAATGTGGCATTGCATCAAGACACTGGATTGGTATGGCATGAACGTTGATGTCTTAACCGTGACACAGCTGGCAGCTCAGGAATGGCCACTACTTCAGTGTGTGAGACTGAAGTCATGTCGTGCAACGGCGGAAGGGTTTGAGACTTTCATGCATAAGATGAAGTGGCCATTGTTGATGATTTTAGACCTGGACGATATTGAGCTGGGCGAAGTACATAACGGTGATCGTTATGTTCACGGCGCTGAGGAGGTCTGCTCTGTGTTGAGCAGTGCACATCTGGCTTCGCTGACAGATCTCAACTTGTCTTTTGCTGAAATGCGCAATGGTGCAATGACTGAGCTCATGCAAGGCAACTGGACAAATTTGAGGCGGCTGAGCCTGAGTAACAACTATGTCAATGCACCTGCTGTTGCACATCTAGTAGAAGCATCATTGCCAAATCTAGAGGAATTTAGCCTGATGAACAGTCTTTTTGAAAACATTGCAGAGGCAGTAGCTCAATTGAGCAAATGCAAATGGCCTTTATTGAGGGCTTTAGATCTACGAGCTAATGAACTCAATTGTTTTCTTGACGTGCATTGTATTACGTGTTTGCTAGTGGGAGACTGGCCTTTGCTTGAGAGTCTCTTCCTGTCTACTGCAGACCTTGAGGCCGTGGCTGTTTTGCTTAGTGATAGCAGTGTCTTGTTTGGGGACACCAATGCCAGGTGCTGGACTGCCTCAGGCCGTGGGCCTCTCAAATGGCCTTGCTTAGATATGGTCATCTTTCAGCAAGATGAGAGGTGACTGATCATCAGATGAAATTTTGCTGGTCATGATGCCCCTGATCTGTTACATTGCTTGCATGTCGAGCCAAAAACCCATCAATTCAAAGCTTGCCAAGCAAACAATCTGCCAGCCCACGTCCAGCATTCCATGTATAATATTATCGGACGCACCCTGACGTGAACTCATCATATCATGACTGATCAGCTGCTACGTGCGCAGTCCAGGCGTACGCACGACGGCAAGAAAGCAAACTGAAAAAGTCTCATTGGCCTGCTGCAACAGTGTGCACACAGGCAGAGACCTATGTCAAGGTCTAGTTAGGACAGCTGTATCTCTACCACTTCATGTAGTATCAAAATACTGAAGAAGAACTTTTTGCACAATCTTGCATGACCCAGCTATGGCCAAGCCCCCTGGGTATTGCCAGTCTGAAGCAGCACATGTAACGCTTTTGGAGGCTGATACTCTCATGCCAACTCACCATCATGCACTGGTCTGGCATGAAGGCTGTCTTTGTGGCCCTACCGGATGTCCTGATGCTTTCAGGTAGCATGGCCCCTTAGCATTGGCTGCAGTGGCATGGCCCTGACCTTTGCTAGTGTCAGCATCCAAGAACTCTCAAGCATTTTTGTACATATTCTTGATGCCTGCAGAAAGCACCTACAGCTGCACAACAGGTTTATGCTACAGACTGCAACAGCTGTGGTGAGAAAGCATATTATCCTCTGCTTACGCTTGCCAAGTGCAGTTGGCACCAAAGTTAAAGTCCAGCTCAGTCTGAGATGTGCTGCCGCAGTGCTGCAGTGGGCTCACTTGAGTGAACTTTGTCTTTGCAGTGAAAGGAGGACTCTTGTCAAGATGCATGTCTGTGTCATGACGACCAATGACAGGCGTGTCATCACTCTGGCAGCCTGCTCTGTGAACTCAGCTTGGGTATTGTCTGTGTTATTGCCGTATGAGAAGCCATGCCACCGTAGTGTCAATGGCACTTCACGTGCTCTGGTGACGATGGCATTTTACCTTGCATCAATGTGTGTCGTTTGTGATTACACTGCTCCCTGTATCCAAGAGTGCTAGCAAAAAAGCAAGTATCACTGCAGCTGGATGTTGCCATGCCATGAGTTTGAGCCTCTGCATGTGTGATTTATGGACCACTCTGAAGCAATCATTGGGGTTGCTCTAATGCTTGTTCTGAACTCAAATGTATAAGAGTTTGTGCATTTGACCTGATGGCAACTTGAGGTTTTCTTTTTCTGTATGTGCCATTGCAACAATTGTGTGTGTCATATGCAAGTGATGCAGCAGCTTTCCCGACTACACATCTAGTCACAGCTCTCAGCTGCTGTACGCATACCAGCTTGCGTGTGCCTCTTGAGCCTGACGGACGAACTCTGAGCAGGTGATCAGTGCAACCAACAGAAGAAGACGGTGAGCGGTCGCTACCCGCCAGAAGTGAGTCCAACGCGATCTTGCCCTCCAACGCCGGGAACAGGTACGTTAACTGCAGGCAAAACAATTGCATGTCGTTCACCGCAATGGAACAGTCAAAAGATGACACAACATCAGGTATTTACTGCTTGAAGGGGTCGATCACTACAGCGAGCCGGATACGTCGTTGATTGCGTCTCTGAATCCGTAACAGACAAGTAAGCCGCTAGCCCTGAAACCGGACTACCGCGCACGTCACTCAGCAGCTGAAGCTGCTCCTGCTCCATAGATCAACATGCCAAAGACAGGTGCTGCAGGGAGAGCCTGTTGACCTGGATGCCTCTTCACACCAGGCTGCAGAGCAAAAAAGCTGCAGCAAGAGCAAATCTGAAGGAGACATGCAGGGCATCTGTAACTGTTGAGGAACTGATCCAAGAGGTGCCCAGAGTGTTAGAGATCATGATGCCGCATCTGCTGAGAAACCTGGCTGCTACCAGTGTTGGCTTGCACAAGCAGATACATTGTTATGTGACCAGCATTGCAATGCCACGTGGGAGCTTCGATGCAGAGTCACACATGCGTGCACTTGTC
>JAABUK010009350.1_pt1 | contig 13422 bp, 11 predicted proteins | sample 5559141 | NCBI WGS metagenome assembly JAABUK01 (sample SAMN10711869, study PRJNA513367) | rock metagenome | isolation source: Antarctica rocks | place: Antarctica: Victoria Land, Pudding Butte nord | collected 2016-01-03
AGAAAAATATCAGAAAGCTTTGAAGTCTCTTGATGTACTCAATCGTCGCTGAAAAGACATAGTCATGAATTTCATCATGACAGTATCTGAAAGTAAGAATCTGAACGAAAATTCAACAATCAATATTTTGATAGTCGTGAACAGACTATCTAAACAAGTGCATTACGAGTCTATGAGTGAAATTACAGCTCTAGATACAGCTTGAGTTTTTTATCGTGCAATATGAAAACATCATGAATTATCTGATTCAATTGTCTTGAATCATGAAACTCAGTTTATCAATCACTTTTGAGATGAACTTTGTACTCGATTGAAGATTCAAGCTCAATTGTCAACTGCGTTTCACTCAGAAATGAATGATCAAATCGAGAACATCAACGACGTTTTGAAACAATATCTTCGAGTCTTCATGTTCTTTATGCAGAACGACTGAGCTGCATGACTGTTATCAGCTGAATTTGTCATCAACAATCACTTCTTTGAAAGCACTCAGTGCACGTCGTTTCTAGCTAACTTTGAACAGCATTCTCAAATGAGATTGAAATCAAAGAAGACTCAGAAGAACGTTATTGAACACTCGAAATGAATACATGTTGATCTGTTTATTCAGAAAATGAATTGAATCAATGAAATTCTGCGAGAACAAATGATCTTAGCTCAAGCATATCAGAAACAATTCGCTAATGTTCATTGACAACACGCTCTCAAGTATGCAATTAATGATATGATTTGATTAGATGCTCGCAATCTGATGATTCATTAACTCAGCAAGAAGTTATCTAATAAATTTGAAAGATCTTTCAGAATCATCAAAATTGTTAGTTCTCATTCTTATCAGCTAAAGTTGCTCAATGACTGATTCTGTTTCAACGTCTTTCATACTTATCTGCTTCATTCTGCAATCAATGATTTCTTATCTGAACAAATATCTTTCGCGTTGTTTTCAATAGTCTTCATTAAAGAAGTGCTTAGCTGAAAGATGAACGAAATATTGAACTTTCGAGTAAAGAACTTTCAGCTAGAGTATTTAATTAAGTGAACTGAGATAGAAGAAAAGAGTTGAGTAAAGTTTGTGAATGTGATGAATGTCATCGAAGTCATGAACGTCTATCACGCTTGAAATCTCAATCATTCGAGTAAGAATTCATGAATTGCTTACGTGCAAGAAAGCAGTGACTTTGAATATGAGTCAGAGAATTAAAAGTCTTGCAGAAGCTTTGACTTCAAAAAGAGAAATCTATTGTCACGATTTTAGCATGTGTTACTTGAAAGATGTTGAAAAAAGAGATGTTAGATCACTTAGATGATGTTGAACAATATTATAAATGATGATAGATGTGAAATTATCAGTGATGTTATGAGAACTTCTCGATATGAATGATACTCAGCGTTCATGAGGTATAAAAATCTCTGAATGATCTCTTTCTTTTCTTTCTTCTTCATGCAACGTCTTGTATTTAAAATCTAGTTATTAAAATTTCATTCTGATTTCATTCAGCTCTCAGTTCGTGACACTTTCTGAGTGATCTGAACATTCAAGTGAATTTTGCAATCATCTGATGTTTGTGATGTGATCTTGAATAATGCATTCAAGTTAATCGCGATAGTCTTCAGTGCATTAGTCGATTCAGACGAAACGTCAATCATGAAAGCATCAGATTTTGAAACATCAGTTGACATGTTATTCTTTGATGATCTTCTCACAGATCTTCGCTCTGAAAGAACATTGAATGTCTGTTTGCGAAGTCACAAGTTCATGTTTTCATTCTTTTCATCTTCAGCAAACTTGACAGCATGACTCTTGATGACTCGATCAAGATCTGAGACTCAAAGATGATATTACTTATCGATGTCTTTCACATATTTCATGAATGTGTCAAGTCTGTCTCTGTTCATGAATTTATCTCATCTGTCTTCGATTGACAACGACTTGAAATCGACGTGCAAGTAGCATTTGCATTCTCATACTCATACATGATCAATTGAGAGCTTGATTTCAATGAATGTCTTCTTTGAAATCATGAGAACTTCGTTGATCAAGAGTCTCATGATGATTTAATTTTGCAGATAAACATTTGTTTTCACAACTTCTGCTCAGAACTCAATGAGAAGTTCAGCATTCTTGATCATGACTTGCATCAAGTTTTCTGTGATGTGTATGATTCTTTCGACTACTTCATTTTGAATTGACATGTGTGAAACAATGTATTGAGAAGCAATGTCAACTGATGAGCATCAACTATTCAAGATGACTTTAAGTTTCATGACATTATTGCTGCGCATTGAGAGAAGTCTGACATTGTTGTAAAGCTTTACACTGAGTTTTCATTTTTGCAAAGCATCTGATGCATTGAATCATTGCTTCAAAGAAATGCATCAAGTCTTTCTGAAGTGATTGTTCACTATCTTTAGAAAGTATGACTCACTATCGAGAAACAATGATAGTGATTCATAGATGTCTATGAAGATCAGAATCAAGATACTTGTTTTTCAATTGCTGACATTGTGTTCTTGTTTGTTGATGAACTTGATGAGCGCACATATCTCACACACATTCTTGTGACTGTCGTTGATGAGAATAGATATTTTCAGAGTGATGATCTTATGAAGCTGACGAAGCTTTGCTGATTCAAGATGAGTGAAACGACGATGTTACAGTTTGTATAACTTGAAGCTTTTATTATTTGCGAAGCTAAGTTGATCATGATCAACTTTGACCTCGTTCTCATGATGAATCATGTTAGTGTGAGACGCAGAATGATCTAGATTCATTGAATCATCAAGATTCATTGAACTGTGCATTGCTGAAAATGCTGATGAGATGTCACGCTGCATAGCTGATAGTAATGCAAATTCATCAAGATCGTTTGCAATTCTCTTTACTATGTAAATGTCTTTGCATTCTAAAGTCTTAATCATCTGCTTTTCTCGCTTATTGTGCATGTACAGATCTTTATCATCAAAGCTTTCTTGCAGATCTTTCTCACACATTCTTCTTTCAAAAAGAAGATTCACTTCAAGCTTAGAAACATGAAGAACAGAGAACAGCTTGACTGAGTTTTCATGATAATTTCACATGACTGCTGTGTCACAGTGATTGATATACAATTTTCTTTCTTCAACTTTGATGATACATCTCTTAATGCAAATTAAAAACTCACTAAAAAGTTGAAGTTGATCAGTCATGTGCAAGAAGACATCAGAGTCTGCAATTCAGTTAAATTCAGAAATCTTACTGACAATGTTCTTTGACAAAGTTGCAATATTCTCACTTTCTTCGTTCTCATCATTCTCATCATCATCAAAGATTTCAGAGTTGCTTTTCGCGTTGTAGACTTTGTGCTTCTTGTATTTATTCTTCAGAAGTTCAGCAAGAGTTTGAAAATCATCAGCACTCTTGTGTCTTGTTTTGTCTTTGTTTTTACGTTTCTTCACAAGCTCTTGAGCTGCAGACAGATGAGAGCAATCGACTAAATGATGTTTATCTTCACAGAGAAAACATTTTAGAAATCGATGACGCGATTGATCATTGTCAAAGTCTAAGAAGCATTTGCAACGATGACTGATTTTGCGTTTGTTCTGCTCTTGATCAATACACTCACGTTCGTTTCTTTGCTTGACTTATAGCGCAGTCTCTGTTGTTTTCAATTGTGCTTTCTTCTCTTGTAGCTTTTGAAGTTCTCTCTCAACATCTGACTTATTCTGTGCATCAATAATGTCTTGAATGATCATGTATTTATTTGACAGCAATTGAAGTAAGACTTGAAAGCAACGTTCTGACTTGAATAAATCACTCATGTCATTCTGTGTTGCAACGATCTTTTGAGTCAGCTTGACGAGATGTGTTCATATCTTTTCAATAGAAATATTCATCGACATTCTATAATCAATAAAGTTCATCAGATATTGTCTTTCAATGATTTGTAGCTTTTCTTTGTATTTGTAGCTCAGAGTATTTCAAATCTCTTTTGCTGATGTTTTGTTTGCAATGTGTTCTTGATCATCAATGATGATGCAGATGATCAGTCAGTAGTGAGCTTTTACATCGATCTTTTGACTTTCGAAATTGAGAGATTGAATTTCGCTGATGATGTTGATGACGTTGTCAAGTGTGTTCAAGTCAGACTTGTCTTCAATGATGAATCACAAGTCTTTCTCAATGAGTCATTTCTTCATAAGAGAAAATCATTGATTGCAGTTCTTGCAAGTGAGAATGAGAACAGATTGTTGTTTAATGAAGAAGTCATTGAAGTTCATGATGTTGATGTAAACTCAGCTTGTTGTTAAAATTGAAGAATAAAATAAGAATATTAGATAAATTGATGAGTGAAGTAAAGAGAATGTAATCTCATCAATGATGATGAAAATTTTATGCGTTTTTCAACACATTTGAATATGTTTATTTATTTGCTTTCTTGAAAACTTGTAGTAGACTGTTGATTTGATGTGAGTGCTTATTTATCTTTTCGTGAGATACGTAGTAAGCTGTCGAATTTCACTGAACTTCTTTAAGTCAATGTACTTATTTGTCTTCTTGTGAGACGTGTAGTAAGTGATCGCTGATTGCTCATTTGAATAAGTCTCGTATTGAGTTGTTGAGCATCAAATGCTTAGAATGTTTCAATTTAATTACGTTGAAAGCTTCTTGCTAATTGAGACTCATAATTTATTGAAAGAGTAGAATGAACAGTATTACATATGATGAAATCTATGCAGATTGTAGAAAGAAGTCGTAGACTGCTCTATTTATATACTGCTAACGTGACTGAATTGCAACGCGCAATCTTTTTCCTGACGCTAGTCTACGAAGAGCTGCTAGAAACAAGTTTATCATTGCACTTCTCAACAATCTTCATGAAAAACAAACAGTTAACTCGATGTCAAGTCAATTATCTAGACATTTTATTTAAGTTTAACTTTCAGATCATTTTTCAATCAGACAAAATGAACTTTAAAGTTGATGCTTTAATCAGAATGTCTCTGATCAACGTCTCTGAATCAGCTCAGCGTACTGAAGATCGCTATCAGATCATTCTGACATTTGATAAAATAAATATTCTAGCTATTGAATCTGAAGTTGATCTCTATCAGTGAGTAAAAGATGTCAATAAGACAAATGAGCTTTGCAATGAATATAAACAAGCTATAAGCAAAAACAAGCTCAAGCTACATAGCATTGAATTGAAGCATTGCAAGATCGTTGACAACGTTCTGTTCAGAAAAGATCTACTGTGAGTTTCTGAGAAAATGCATATGAAATTGTTAAAGAAAATTCATGATCAGTCTTTCATCTCTCACTCTGACAATTGAAGAACTATTAATCTAGTTCAACGTTTCTACTATTGATCAAATCATTAAGCAACGATTAAACGTTACATTTGAAACTGTCATGTTTATCAATGAAGCAAGACATTTAGAAATAGCATCAATGAACTTCTTCATTCTCTATCAATTTCACAGAAACGCTGAAAAGATATAATTATGAACTTCATCATTGAGCTATCTCTATCAGAAGATTATAACGTCATTTGCACAATCATATGTTGACTCATCAAGAAACGTCACTATGTTTTCTGTCATTAAGAAGACGAAAACATCTCAGTCGAAGAAACGGTTTGAATCATGCTATGAAACGTCTATTGACTTCATGATCTACTCAGTTTCATTGTTTTGAACAGAGACTCTCAGTTCATATCAATCATGTGACAAAGTCTTTGCAAGTGACTAAGAATCACGACTAGTTTATTAACAGTTTATCATTTTAAGATTGATGATTAAATGAAACAAGTTAATCAAGATGTTGAATGTGAACTAAGAATCTACTGCAGTTACATGCAGAATGACTGAGCAAAATGACTATCAATGATAGAATTCAGTGAGAATTTCAATATCTTCTTGATCATCTCAATGACTTCGTTTTACTTCAATAAAAGTTTTCACTTACGAATGAGTTTTGATTCAGATATTACTGACTATGAAACAACTTGTGAACGTCTTGAAGCTAGAAAAGCAAACAATATTATTATTTGAATGAAAGAGCTTCTTATCTTCAATCATCAACAATTGAAAAAGACGAAGCAGATCATTGAAGCTCAAATCAATAAACATAAACGAGACGTTATTTATGAAGTAGACGACTGAGTTTGATTATTCTCTAGAAATATAAAAACAACTAGATCATGTAAGAATTTGAAAGACAAACAGCTAAAACTTTATCAAATCACTGTCAAAGTTGAAATTTTCTATCATTTTCATCTATCAATAAGCATGAAGCAGCTGCATTCAATGTTCAGTTCGAAGCTATTGTATTCTTATTTCGATGACTTCTTATCAGAACAGCATTCAGAATCTTTCAAATCACTCACTATTGAAGATGATGATCATTGAAAGATAGATGACATTTTGAACTTTAGATGCTATCGAGATTGAATACAATACAAGGTCAAATGAACAGAATTAAATCGAAACAATGAATGATACTATGTCGATAAAGAAGAATTCAAGAGCTCAAAAGAAGTTCTAGTTGAATTTCATAAACTTTATTCAGACAAGTCACACTAAATTGAAAAACAGTGAAAATTTGCATTTCATTTGTTCTATTCATGCGAACATGAATTTTCAAAGAGAGAGATAATGTTACGAATGTGTCAGAATTGATTAAAGCTAGTCAACAATCTAGTCAAGATCTGATCTAAATCTGACTCAGATTTGACTCAAATATGACTCAGCATCTTTTCTCTTTTTTAGCATTTTCTAATCAGCTTCTATTGTCTTCTAGACAAACACACTTCTTTGTGTTACAAGTGATCAACAGATTTCTATGACAAACACATTTCTTTGTGTCATAAACATCTTTCAAATCAACATCTTTCTTGTGTTTCAACACGTTCTCTTTGAGACTAGCGTCTATCTGAGTAACTACTATATAGAGCATGTTCTTCTTGTCTTTTGTATCTTCTTTCTTCTGTATTCTTAAAGTCTTAGTTACAACTATCTTTATAGATCAAACATTCTAGTCACGCATGCACTTTGATTAGTTTCTAGACATGATCTCAACATTGAGAGTCTTTGTTTGAAACAATAGAACTGAGTAAATCATGCAGTTGATAGACATTTCATAGCATGATTCAAATCATTTCTTCGACTGAGATGTCATTGTCTTCTCAATGACAGAAAACATAGTGATGTTCTTTGATGAAACAACATATGATTGTGCAAATGACGTTATAGTCTTCTGACAGAGATAGTTCAGTGATGAAGTTCATAGCTATATCTTTTCAGTGTTTCTGTGAAATCGAGAGAGAATGATGAAGTTCATTGATGTTATCTTTAGAAGCTTTGCTTCGCTGATAAGCATGACAGTTTCAAATGTATTGTTGAATAGTAGCTTGATGATCTGATCAATAGTAGAAACGCTGAACTAGATTGATGATTCGTTTATTGTTGAAATGAAAGATTAAAGATTGATCATGCACTTCTTGTAGTAATTTCGTGTGCATGTTCTCAGAAATTCACAGTAGATCTTTTTTAAATAGAATGTTGTCAATGATTTCACAGTTCTTTAATTTAGTAATATGAAATTTGAGCTTGTTGTTATTCATAGCTTGTTTATATTTGCTGCAGAACTCATCTGTTTAATTGATCATACATACTCATTGATAGAGATTTGTTTCTGATTCAATAGATAGAACATCGACTTTATTAAAGATCAGAATAATCTGAAAGCAATTTTGAGATTTTTGAGCTGATTCAAAAACGTTCACTAGAAGCATTCTGATTAAAGCATCAACTTTAGTGTTTATTTTGCCTGATCTAAAGATGATCTGAAAGTTGAACTTTGATAGAATGTTCAGATAGTTGACTTGTTGTCAACTCAACTGTTTGTTTTTCATGAAGATCTTCAAAGTCTGATGATCAATGAACATTTAAATAAGTAGTTCAATGCATTTCAATTTGAATCATCAGTGTTTAAAGCATCAAATAATGACTAGCAATTTCTTGTCATAAATGTGATAATTGATTTCAGCGAGAATCATGCTTTTGCTGTAGAAGATCATTGAATGAAGAACTTTCTCATCATTGTACTGAGATAGTATTTCATCTTTTACATAGTTTGAAGCGTTGATCTTCAGAATAGCTTGTCGTTTAAGATCAAAGTGACAAAGTACTGAGATTGAGCTGACTTGTTTCTTTAGATTGTCAAAGACTTGAACACAGATCTTGTTTTAAACAAAAGACATGTTCTTTCTAGTCAGCTGAATGAATGATTTGACTAGCTTCAAGAAGTTCTTAATGAAACGACGATAAAAGTTAATAAATTTCATGAAGCTCTGAATTTCTTTTAAATTGATCAAAGTGATTCAGCTGACTATGACTGTCATCTTACTGAGATTCATACAAAGATCTAGTTCTGATACAATGACTTCTAGAAAAACAGTCTTTTTTACATTGAATTTGCACTTTCAAATATTCATCTGCAGTTCAGCTTCACGTAGTCATCTCAATACTAGTTTGACGTGATTTCTATGTTTCTTTCTTGTTTTGCTATAAATAAGAATGTCATCTAGATAGACTTGACAAAAGTCGTTCAGAAAATCTCATAAAACATCATTCATATATTGCTGAAAGAAGATCAATTCATTAGTCAGTTTGAATGATAGCATCTTGTATTTATATGCTTCTAAAACAGTGATAAAGATGATGTAATTCTTGCTATTAAGATGCATTTGAAGTTTGTTGAATGCTGATATGATGTTCAATCTAGTCAAATGCTTGCAACTCACTATTTTATCAATGATCTCATTTATCAGCGATAGAGAATATTTATTTCTTTTGAAAATGACATTTAGCTTTTGATAGTTCATACAGAATTGAAGATCTTCATTTGCTTTGAGAGCGAATAAAACGGGAAAGAAATAGAGAGTCTGACTGAAAGTGATGAATTTCTTCAACAGATTCTCGTTCAGATACTTCTTTACTTTCAGAAGTTTGACAGAGAACATTTGATATGTTTAACAGTGAGAAAACATTGAATCATTGATGAGCTCGATTTTATGATCATAGAAGCAATGAGAAGATAGTTTATTCAATTGAACTCGATCAAAAACATCTAGAAACTCATGATATTTCAATGACAGCTTCACTTTAATATCTCTCAAATTCTGAGTCATTTCATTGATTGAAGAGATGTTTAAAGCGTTCAAATTGCACTGAGTATTGTACGCGATTTCTTTATTGATGTTCATCATGAATAAAGCAAAGACTTTGATCTTGTTCTTCTTTGAATGATTCAACAATGTTTTAAACAAAGCGATGTTTATGCTTTGAATCGAGAATGACTCTTTCTGAGCAGTGATTGAAATGAATTATTTGAGCATTGTAAAGATCTTAGTCTGAGTGATTGAAGAGAGCAAAGTTGATCATGATCAACTTAAGTGCTTTGAATTGAGCGAGATCGAAAAAATCAAAATAGAAGTATTCAATTGATTCAAAAAAACAATGACGTCGTTTCACATATTCAGTAATATTTCGTTTTTATTCATTCAAAGCTTACTCAATATGACTTCATGATGATCAATATCAGCTATCAACATTGATACAGTCAATTTTTTATGACTTTTGATGATGAGATTGAGTAGAATTTTATGAGTGATTGTCTTCTTAGATATTTTCTCATCATAATCTCTTATTAACTTCTCTTTTGTCAATGATATAAATTGAATTCTTAGTTTCTTGCATACTTTATTGACTAGATTAGAATGTATGATCATGTAAACGACTGAATCACTGTTTATTAGAAAACGAAGACTGAAAAATTGATTCTGAAAAATAAAATGAGCATCAATTAAAAATGACTTTTCAAAGTAATTCTCTTTCAATAGAATTTCGTTTAGTTTGCACAAAGATATAATTTCTATCTTTTTGATGACTTTTGAAGAGATGACTAGTTTTTTGAATTCAAATTTGAATTGAAATCGAACTTGAAATGATTATATTCATTGTTCACTGCATTGATTCTAGTAGATTAATCAGAGCACTCTTTAAAGCTATGATTTGATTTATGACATATGAAACAGATTTCAACTAGAACGTCTGCTTCTTTGATGCTAGTTAAAATTACGTCACACGACTTTAAATGATCAGATTTTGAATGATTGACTGACTAAGTAACAACAGCTTTATGAAAAATGATCTTTGACAAATTGTCAATGCATTTAATGAGATTGACTTTGTTCTTGATTTCTTGAATGACTTGTTAATTATTATTCAAATGAATCAGATAGAAATGAATCTCTTTGAGAGAATCAGATTGAACTAATTGATTTATTCAAATGAATCGAAGATGAGAGTTTATTTTATCTTTTAGATTGATGATCAGTTGCTTTTCGTGATACTTCAGATAGAAAGATAATTGTTGAAACTGAGTGTAAAACTCGCTGAACTTCTTTGATTCTTGAATTAAGTTGTAGTATTCTTTACAAAAGTTGACTTTCTTATCTGAATCATTAAACAACTCAGTTAGTTCTTTCAAAAGATCATTGATGATTTTATAAAGATTGACATAGTCATGTTCACATCTAGATTGAGTGACATCAGCTGCGTCATTGAATAATCTGAAATGTACATAGCTCAGTTTGACTCGTTCATTTGAAAAGAGATCGATGTTGATCTCTAGTTTATTCTGAATTTTGTTGTATCAGTTTTTTCAAGTAGAATTCTTTTCGTCAGTAAATCAGGAAAAATTAGATATTTTCTGAGATCTAGAACGCTCAGAGTAAATGAAATCAGAAGAAGTGATTTCTTTAGTTTGAAGTTTAGTCTTCAACTCTTTGATTTTGTCATCTCGTTGTTTACTCAGCTCGTTGAGTCAATCTGTTTCTTTGTCGAGAATTATGCATTGAATCTTTCAGTTTTCAATAGAAACAAAGAATATTACTGTTTCAGCAAATGACTCGTCATCTTCATTGATGAATGATTCAGCACTAGAGAGTTTCAATGAATCAGTCTCAGAGATTTGAGAAAAACGACTTTGAAATTCTTTGAAATGTTCTTCAATAAATGAACGTTTTGACATGATGAAATTTGAAGAAAGAACGAGATCGAGCGAATGACGATGCTCAACAGTATTAATGAAGATGTATGATCAAGTGTTTAATTTTCAGAAAAGAATGTTGTTGATTAGAAAGATATTTTTGATTTGTGATTTTTGAGTGATTCTCAAGCAATTCACGAAGATTCTTTATCGTCGATTCTCTTAATTGAGTTGAACAGCTTATTTTCACTCGTCTGTTTCATGAGAATGAGTTGATTCTCTTGATCGAGTGAACTTTGCATACTTAGTGAGCAATAAGTTGTCTAGTGATTCAAACAGTCTTGTTGTTGATTCTTTCAAACTCTCTAGTGTTGTTCAATCTTTTGATTGCATCAATCATCAGATAAACGAATTTCTTTAAACTCGTTCTGTCTGTATGAGTATGTTGAATGAGTAATGAGATCAGTATCGTGTGATTAACAAATTCTTAATATAATGTCAGAATCGTGTCTAAATGAGTTAATCAGCGAAAGTCAGAATTGAATAATGCTTGATCTTTAAAGATAGCTATAACTGAATATTAAAAATACAGAAGAAGATGAGTACAAAAGCTTTTATTTAAGTAATATTCAGAAACTGCATTAAGCTTGAAGAAAATGTGTTTGTGACATGAGTAGAATGTGATGTAGAAAGAAAGATGATGTTGAACAAAGAAATGTTGATGAAAGAAAATAAAGACTGAGTCAGATCTGAGCTAAAGATACTGACTAGTTCTATTCAGTCTTGATATGCTCATAACAAATATAATGTCAGAATCATGTTTAAATGATACAATCAAAGAAGATCAGAATTGATAGTGCTTGATCTTTAGAAATAACTATAATTAAATATTAAGAATACAGAAGAAGATTGATACAAAAGCTTCTATTTATGTAATGTTCAGAGACTGCGCTAGATTCAAAAGAAATGTGTTTGTGACATGAAAAGAAAATGATGTAGATGAACAAGATGTTGATGAAAGAAAAGAATGTTGAGAAAGAAAAAAGATGTTGAGTCATATCTGAGTCAAATCTGAGTCAGATCTCAATCAGATCATTGACTAGTTTTAATCATTACACAGAGTACTCGCTAGCATGCATTGCGAATTGATTAAAACTTCAGTCTTGTTCAGTCTTATCAATCTTGATATGCTTGTAACAGATTCAACTCTTTGAACTCACTCATTTAATTCTTTTCTAATCTAGCTTTTATTTTCTCAATAGCAATCAATTTATTTCTATAAATGAAAGCTCTTGTTTCTTTCAGATAACTTGATCTTGACAGAGACAACAGTACTGCTGTCGATGATTTGTATTCTCTGATGTTATTTTTCAAATCTCTTTCGAATTCTGAGCTCGATGACATTGATAACTTTCGCTCTTTCTTTTGCTTCTCATCTTTCATATGTCGCTCAAGCAAGATTTCGTGATCTTAGACTTCAATGCTAATAGCGAGATCGACTTGTCGACTTGTTCTCTGAGTCAAGAGTGAGGTGAAAGGTTGTAGAAAAGTATGAAAAGAGAAGAGGTTGTAGAGAAGTGTGAGTAGAGCGAGGCGAAGTAGTGTGGTAAATTTCTGTTGAGAAGAACTTGTTGAGATCAGGTTCTGCGTTTCTTTCGTAATAGATATGTTGTTCTTGAAAGTAGTATCAAGTGTTAATGATGCTGAAAGACCTGCAACGATGCTGACGAATCGACAGAGGTTTCGAGGGCGAGAGGTCTACAATGGTGCTGCAATGATGCTGACGAACCGGCAGAGTTTTCGGAGGCGAGCCTACAATGGTGCTGGCGAGCCAGTCAGTCGTACGGTTGGAAGTAATAGGCGAGTGCGAACACGGCCAGGAAGCAAGGCGAGCAAGGTGCGAACACGGCTCTAGTCCTAGGACTCTACTCTTGACAATAGTCTGGTCAACTGGCCTGTATGCGCAGATCCGAGTTCAGCCCCCAGTTTTAACTTAATGGTATGGGTGGTAGTATTGTGGTAGGATGCTATCTAGGCTATGTAGGTAGGTGGGGTAATATAGGAGTGCCAAGCTACTAATTATTAAGGAGGCTAACAACAGCTCTAGTCTAGTGCATGGTGCTTGGCGGCGTCTCATCCGTCGATAAGCTTCATCTTCCTCACCTTCCAATCCGGGAATTCCACCTTCTTCGTCTTTCCAAGTACAACCTGCAAACTCTACGCATCATGTATCCTTACCTCCAATCGATGCGCCTGTGGTGGGAATTGGGGTGCGGAGATCTTTCGATACCTCATATGCTTCTTGTCCTCGCAATTCTAGCTTCCAGTATGTTCAAACAAGAGGGCTTCTCTCCATTCAACGAGAGAAGAACAAAAGCAATCGTTTAGCT
>JAABUK010009351.1_pt1 | contig 13422 bp, 8 predicted proteins | sample 5559141 | NCBI WGS metagenome assembly JAABUK01 (sample SAMN10711869, study PRJNA513367) | rock metagenome | isolation source: Antarctica rocks | place: Antarctica: Victoria Land, Pudding Butte nord | collected 2016-01-03
TGAGTCATATCCCAGCTACTCCTGCTCCTCGGGTTCGTCGGCATTGCGGGCGATCGACACCAGGTTGACGCCCTCGGGCAGATTCATCAGCCGCACACCCATCGTCTGGCGCTGAGCTCGCCGCACCTCGGCGACGGACGTTCGGATGACAACGCCGTCGGACGTGATCGCGTAGAGCTCGTCCTCGGGCCGGACGGTCATCGCCGCGACCAATCCACCACGCGTGGAGACTATACGCGCGGTGAGGACGCCCTTCCCGCCTCGACCTTGGACCGGGTACTCGGCGACCTTGGTGCGCTTGGCGAACCCGCCGTTGGTGGCGATCAGGATCTCCATGTCGTCCTGCACGACCTCCATCGCCAGCAACTCGTCATCGCCGGAGAACCGCATGCCGATCACGCCGGACGTGGCGCGTCCCATCGGGCGCAGTGTCTCGTCGTCGGCCTGGAACCGGATCGACTGGGCCAGCTTGCTGACCAGCAGCAGATCATCCTCCGGGGAGATCAGCGCGGCGTCGATCAGCTCGTCCTCCTCGCGCAGGTTGATCGCCACGATGCCGCCCGAGCGGTTGGAGTCGAAGTCGCTGAGCTTGGTCTTCTTGACCAGCCCGGCCTTGGTCGCCAGCACCAAGTACGGCGAGACCTCGTAATTCTTGATGGTGATGACCTCGGCGATCACCTCGTCCGGCTGGAAGGCCAGCAGATTAGCCACGTGCTGGCCGCGGGCGTTGCGGTTGGCCTCCGGCAGGTCATAGGTCTTGGTGCGATAGACCCGGCCCTTGTTGGTAAAGAACAGGATCCAGTCGTGGGTGGAGCAGACGAAGAAGTGCGCCACCAGGTCGTCGGTCTTCAGCGCGGCACCCTGCACGCCCTTGCCGCCCCGGCGCTGTGCCCGGTACAGGTCGGTCTTGGTCCGCTTGGCGTAGCCGGTGCGGGTGATGGTGACGACGACATCCTCGGCGGCGATCAGGTCTTCCATCGACATGTCGCCGTCATAGGCAACCAGCCGGGTGCGGCGCTCGTCGCCGTACTTGACGACGATCTCATTCAGCTCGTCGCGGATGATCTGGCGCTGCCGGCCGGGCTTGGCGAGAATGTCCTTGAAGTCGGCGATCTTCGCCTCGATCTCGGCGGCCTCCTCTTGGATCCGCAGCCGCTCGAGCGCCGCCAGCCGGCGCAGCTGCAGGTCCAGGATTGCCACCGCCTGGATCTCGTCGATGGCGAGCAGTTCCATCAGGCCGCTGCGGGCCGCGTCTGCCGACGGCGAGTTGCGGATCAGGGTGATCACCGCGTCGAGCGCATCGAGGGCCTTGAGGTAGGCACGCAGGATGTGCGCGCGTTCCTCGGCCTTGCGGAGCCGGTACTCGGTGCGCCGGACGATGACCTCGACCTGGTGACTGACGTAGTAGCTGACCATCTGGTCCAGCCGCAGCGTGCGCGGCACCCCGTCCACGATCGAGAGCATCGTGACGCCGAAGGTGGTCTGCAGTTGGGTGTGCTTGTAGAGGTTGTTGAGCACGACCTTGGCGACCGCGTCACGCTTGAGCGTGACGACGATCCGCATGCCGATCCGGTCGGAGGACTCGTCGTTGATGTCGCCGATGCCACTGACCCGTCCGTCGCGGGCCAGGCCGGCGATGGTCTCGACGAGGTTGTCCGGGTTTACCTGGTAGGGCAGTTCTGTTACCACCAGGATGGTGCGGCCCCGGCTGTCCTCCTCGACGGTGACCACGGCCCGCATCCGGATCGAGCCACGGCCGGTGCGGTAGGCCTCTTCGATGCCGTCCTTGCCGACGATCAGGCCCTTGGTCGGAAAGTCCGGTCCCGGAATGTCTTTCATCAGCTGCTCAAGCAGCTCTTCCGGGGTGGCGTCGGGGTGATCGAGGGCCCAGGTCACGCCGGCCGCTACCTCGCGCAGGTTGTGCGGAGGCAGGTTGGTTGCCATGCCGACCGCGATGCCGCCGCCGCCGTTGACCAGCAAGTTCGGGATCCGGGACGGCAGCACCACCGGCTCGGAGGACCGGCCGTCGTAGTTCGGCTTGAAGTCGACGGTGTTCTCGTCGATGTCGCGCAGCATCTCCATGGCCAGCGGCGACAGGCGGGCCTCGGTGTTGTGGGAGACGAAGCCGTTGGTCACGAAGGCGTGATCGGCCGAGTCGACGCGCAGTGAATACACGGCCTCGACGCCTGCCTCGATCACCGACGTGACCGGCACCAGCGAGAACTGCCGGGGGTCACCGCCGTCGTCGGGCAGGTGCCGGGCCCGGCCGCCGCGGTAGGCCGCGCTCAGGTCGGGCAGCAGTGGCAGTGCCCGGGCCCAGCTCTGGCCGCTGAACTCCGAGTCGCGCACCACCAGGACGTCGGACGTGGTGATCTCGCCAAGCAGCTTCCACATCAGGGTCGGGACGTTCTGCACCCGGCCGATGACCAGCAGCGGGTGGTTGGCGGTGCCGGTGACCGACCGGTTGCCGGCCGAGACCCGGAGCACCGGGTGCTCCCCGGAATGGTGGAACGCGCTGACCCGGACCGGCACGCCGTCGCGGCCGATCACCTTGAAGTCGACCTCGGTGGTCGAGTTGGCCTCGGCGCCTGGCACCAGCTCGACGATCGGCCGCTGGCCGTCCGGGGTGGCGACCAGCGTCTCGCCGGTGACGCAGTACCGCATGGCTGCCGCCGGGTCGTTGCCCGGCGAGCCGAAGTTGCCCTGGCCGTCGATCAGCGGCGCCCGCATCGACCATGGCTGTGACAGCCGAACCAGGGTGTCATAGATGGAGGTGTCGCCGTGCGGGTGATAGTTGCCCATCACATCGCCGACCACCCGTGAGCACTTCACGTGGCCCCGGTCCGGCCGGTAGCCGCTGTCATACATCGCGTACAGCACCCGGCGGTGCACCGGCTTGAGGCCGTCGCGCACATCCGGCAGCGCCCGCGCCACGATGACGCTCATCGCGTAGTCCAGGAAGCTGCGCTGCATCTCCAGCTGGATGTCTACCGGCTCGATCCGGTCGCTGGTGGGCGGCGGCGGAATCTCAGTCATGATGGCCTTTCAGAAGCGGGCAGGTCAGGCAGGACTTCACCGGCCGGGGCACGAGAGCCCGCGGGCCGGCACCGGCCTCAGATGTCGAGGAACCGGACGTCCTTGGCGTTGCGGACTATGAAGGACCGGCGGGCTTCGACATCGTCGCCCATCAGCACCGAGAACAGCTCATCCGCCGTCGCGGCGTCATCGAGGGTGACCCGCAGCAGCACCCGGGTGGCCGGGTCCATGGTGGTTTCCCACAGCTCGGTCGCGTTCATCTCGCCGAGGCCTTTGTAGCGCTGGATCGAGTCGCCGGCGGCCCGGCGGCGACCGGCCGCCTCGCCCTGTTCGATCAGCCCGTCCCGCTCGCGGTCGGAGTAGGCGAAGTCCGGATCACCCTTGGACCACTTGATCTTGTACAGCGGCGGCTGGGACAGGAACACGTGGCCATGCTCGATCAGCGGTCGCATGAACCGGAACAGCAGCGTGAGCAGCAGGGTGGTGATGTGCTGGCCGTCGACGTCGGCGTCGGCCATCAGCACGACCTTGTGGTAGCGCAGCTTGGTCAGGTCGAAGTCGTCGTGGATGCCGGTGCCGAGCGCGGTGATAAGCGACTGCACCTCGGTGTTCTTCAGCACCCGGTCGATCCGGGCCTTCTCGACGTTGATGATCTTGCCCCGGATCGGCAGGATCGCCTGGTACATCGAGTCGCGGCCGGACTTGGCCGAGCCGCCGGCCGAGTCCCCTTCGACGATGTAGAGCTCGCTCTTGCCAGGGTCGGTGGAGCGGCAGTCGGCCAGCTTGCCAGGCAGGCCCATGGTGTCCAGCGCATTCTTGCGAGCCAGCTTGCGGGCCTGCTGCGCAGCCTTACGAGCCCGCGCCGCCGAGGTGGCCTTGGTGATGATCGTCCGGCCTTCGGTGGGATTGCGCTCGAACCAGTCGGCCAGCCACTCGTTGCAGACCTTCTGGATGAACGACTTGGCCTCGGAATTGCCGAGCTTGGTCTTGGTCTGGCCTTCGAACTGCGGCTCGGCCAGCTTGATCGAGATGATCGCGGCCAGGCCTTCCCGGATGTCGTCCCCGGTCAGCTTCTCGTCATTGGGCTTGAAGATCTTCTTGTCGGTCGCCCACTTGTTCACCACCGAGGTCAGCGCGCTACGGAAACCCTCTTCATGGGTGCCGCCCTCGTGGGTGTTGATGGTGTTGGCGAAGGTGTACACCGACTCGGCGTAGGACTCGTTCCACTGCAGGGCCACCTCGGCCGAGAGCCTCAGTTCCTTGTCCTCGGCCTCGAAGTAGACCACCGACTTGTGGACCGGGGACTTGGTGGCGTTGAGGTGCTTTACGAAGTCGGCGATGCCTCCGGCGTAGTGGTAGTCCACCTGGCGAGGTTCGTGGTCACCGCCACGCTCGTCGCAGACGATGATGGTCAGTCCCTTGTTCAGGAACGCCATCTCCTGCAGCCGACGGATGATCGTCTCGAACGAGAACTCGACCGTCTCGAAGATCTTGTCGTCCGGCCAGAAGGTGACCGTGGTGCCGGTCTCCTTGCTGGGCTCGCCCTTGGCCAGCGGGGCAGCCGGCTTCTGGTCGACATAGGGCTGGCGCCAGACGAAGCCCTCGCGCTTGATCTCCACCTCGAGCCGGGACGACAGCGCGTTGACCACCGAGATGCCGACGCCGTGCAGGCCGCCGGACACGGCGTAGGAGTCGCTGTCGAACTTTCCGCCCGCGTGCAGGATCGTCAGGATCACCTCGACGGCCGGCTTCTTCTGCGCCGTGTTCATGCCCACCGGCATGCCGCGCCCGTTGTCGATGACCCGGACGCCGCCGTCGGCGAGCAGGGTGACCTCGATCCGATCGCAGTAGCCGGCCAACGCCTCGTCCACGGAGTTGTCGACGACCTCCTGCACCAGGTGGTGCAGTCCCCGCTCGCCCGTCGAGCCGATGTACATACCCGGGCGCTTGCGAACAGCTTCGAGCCCTTCGAGGACGGTGATCGAATCTGCTCCGTATTCAGACGCAGCCTTAGCCGGCACCCATTACTCCTTCGTCTTCGAACTGCTCAGTTCGCTACTTGAGAATTGCCGTGCTGCGCCTTCGCGCCACAGCGCCCCGCTATCGAGGTCAACCTCACCAGTCTACCGGTTGCCGGCCTGCAGACGTCGCTCGCAACACGGCTGTACGTCTCACTGAGCGATTTTGCGACCGCCGGTGAATCGGGATACGCGGGCACCGCAGCCGGCAGCGTATTCTCGTCCTCGATCCTGTCCTCAACCCAGTCTTGGACCTCGACCTCGGCGCCGGGGCTCAGCCGTAGGTGTCGCGCACGCCCCGCCCACCGTGCATCGACCAGGGACCGTGCTTCCAGGACGGCGTCGACGGACCGGTGATGATCAGCTTCCGCACCATGCCCGACGGCAGTTCCCGGCTGATCTTGGCCAGGATCTGCGGCGCCATCAACCGCAACTGAGTCGCCCAGGCGGTCGACTCGGCCGACACCTTCAGCTCTCCGTCCACCAGGCTGACCGGTTGGCAACGGGCAGCGATGTCCCCACCGACCACCGTGGACCACTGGGTCATCAGCCTGGCTTCGGCCAGCGGCGCGACCCAACCCAGTTCGACCAGCGACCGGGACACGATGCTGGCCAGCGGAGCCGGATCCCGCTCGTCCGGACGGGCGCCGCTGTAGCCACCACCGGCTGGCCGACGGCGGCGCTTCAACGGTGCCGGCCGGCCGCCGCCCGATCGTCCGGTTGCGATCGCCCGGGCCGAGCGTAGTGCGCCGGCCGCAAGGTCCTCCGGAACGTCAGCCTTACCTTCAGCAGCCGTCCTGGGGGCGTCCGGCCCCGTGGTCAGGCTCGGCGGTTCTAAGGATAACTGGTCCCCGGATCCGGCAAGCCGGTCCTCGCCCCGGTGGATATCTCCGGTACCGGCCAGCTCATCAGGCACGGTGTACCTCACCGTCGGCTACCTCGTACCGGGCGCCGGTCAGCGCCGGCGGCACGTCACCCAGCACCGCGGCCGAGATCAGCACCTGCTCAGCCTTACCTGCGATGCTCGCCAACTGGTCGCGGCGAGCGGCGTCCAACTCGGCGAACACGTCGTCGAGGATCAGGACGGGCTCGACACCGTCGGCGGACAGCAGCTCATAACAGGCCAGCCGCAGCGCCAGTGCGGCTGACCAACCCTCCCCGTGACTGGCGTACCCACGCAGCGGGAGGTCGTTGAGCCGCAACTCCAGCTCGTCACGATGCGGGCCCACCAGGCTGACGCCGCGCTCGATCTCCTGAGCGCGGACCTCGGCCAACTCGGCCAACATCGCCTCGGTGAGCACCTCGATATCTGGAATAACATCGGTGTCATTAGCCAGCGCGTTTGCGATGGAGCTGACATAACTGAGGGACAATCGGCCGCTGGCCGGCGCCAGCTCGGCGTAGGCCTGGCTCGCATGCGGCCGCAGCGACTGCACCAACCGCAACCTGGCGGCGAGCAGTTGCGCGCCGTGCGCGGCCAAGTGGCCGTCCCAGACCTCGAGGGTGCGCAGGTCACCGGCGCCACCGGCCCGCCGAGCGGCGCCGGCAGTCTTGAGCAGGGCCCCGCGTTGCTTGAGTACCCGCTCGTAGTCGGCGCGGACGCCGGCTAGCCGTGGGGTCAGCTGCACCAGCACGTCGTCGAGGAACCGCCGCCGTTCGGACGGGTCGCCCCGCACGATCGCCAGATCCTCGGGCGCGAACAGCACCATGCGCAGGCCGCCGAGAATGTCGCGCGGCCGCGGCACCGGTGAGCGGTTCAGCTTGGCGCGGTTCGCCCGGCCGGCGGTGATCTCGACCTCCAGCACGAGCTGCCGGCCGGCCGAGACGACGGCGGCCTGCACCACCGCGCGGTCTGCGCCCGCCCGGACCAGGGGGGCGTCGGCGGCCACCCGGTGACTGCCCAGCGTTGCCAGGTAGCCGATTGCCTCGAGCAGGTTCGTCTTACCCTCGCCGTTCGGCCCGATCAGCACACTGGCGCCGGGTTCGAAGCTGATATCGGCCCGAGGCCAGCTCCGAAAATCGGCGACGCTCAGCTGCTGAACGAACATCTGGACCCGGGCAGGTCAGGACGAATTGCCAGGCGCGATGGCCTCGGATGCCGACACGCTGCCGACCGCCTCGACGGCATGCCCGCCGAACTGGTTACGCAGCGCGGCGACCATCTTCATCGCGGGCGAGTCATCTTGCCGCGAGGAGAATCGGGCGAACAGGGCCGCGGTGATGACCGGCATCGGCACGGCGTTGTCGATCGCCGCCTCGATGGTCCAGCGGCCCTCACCGGAATCGTCGGCGTAGCCACGAAGCTTGCTGAGCCCCGGGTCGCTCTCCAACGCCAGCACCGCGAGGTCGAGCAGCCAGGACCGGATCACGGTGCCCTGCTGCCAGGACTTGAACGTCTCGGTGACGTTGTCCAGCAGCGGCGAGGCGGCCATCAGCTCGTAGCCCTCGGCGTAGGCCTGCATTATCCCGTACTCGATGCCGTTGTGAACCATCTTGGCGAAGTGGCCGGCTCCCACCGTCGTGCCGGCGTGCACGAAACCAGACTTCTCGGGCTTCAGGGCGTCGAAGATCGGCTGCACTCGGGCGACATCCTCGGATGCCCCGCCCACCATCAGGGCGTAGCCGTTCTTCAGGCCCCAGACGCCACCGGAGACGCCGGCGTCGACGAACGCGATGCCCTGTGCCTTGAGCTCCTCGGCGTGCCGGGCGTCGTCGGTGTACTTGGAGTTGCCGCCGTCGATGACCAGGTCTCCTTCGCTGAGCAGTTTCCCGAGCGCGTCCACGGTCTGATCGGTCGGGGCGCCGGCCGGAACCATGATCCACACTGCCCTCGGCGCGGTCAGGGTGCTGACGAGCTCCTCCAGCGAGGCGACGTCCCGCGCGGAGGACGGTGACCGGTCGAATCCGACTACGGTGTGGCCACTGTTGCGGATCCGCTCGGCCATGTTGCCGCCCATCTTGCCCAGCCCGATGAGACCGATTTCCATGCCAGCCCTCGCCTCTCGATACGTTGCCTGCTGCCTGACTTGCACGTTGCCTGAGTTTCACCGTAGTCCGGCCCGTGCCGCAAGGGCAGCCCACCCCGATGCGTTAACCGCTCGCGTCCCGCCGAGTTAACGGCTCGCGTTCCGCCGAGTGCTCAGGCGTCCGACTACCTCTCAACCCCCGCCGAGCTATCCAGTTTCCACAGCACCTGTAGATGGGTACTTGTTCTTTCTATCCAGAGCTGAGTCATCGTCGTCATAGGTGCTGTGGAAACTGTGGACAACTGGCGTTTCCCCAGGTGAACGGCCCTGTGCGGGTGTGGGTGGCAGGTCGACAACCTGCGAGGTCAGGCAGCCACCAAGTGGACAGCGGATTACCCGAAGTTGTCGTCCACACTGAGCCGCGACCTTGTCCACACCGCTACCCACACCGTGTGGAAGCCGGCTGAGGACAGCACTGGGGGCAGCACTGAGTGGAAGGGCGGAGGGCAGAGCGGACAGCCATGGCTGCGCGGCCCGAGCGGCCGGGTACCCATGGTGGGGCAGCAACCCCACTCAGGAGCGGGCGCGGGTCCGGATCCGGCTGGTCAGCTCGGTGATCTGGTTGTAGACGTTACGCCGTTCGGTCATCAGCGACCGGATCTTGCGCTCGGCGTGCATCACCGTGGTGTGGTCACGGCCCCCGAAGGTCTGGCCGATCTTGGGCAGCGAGAGCTCGGTCAGCTCGCGGCACAGGTACATCGCGATTTGGCGCGCCGACACCAGCACCCGGGTTCGCGAGCTGCTGGTCAGGTCGTCCAGGGTGATGCCGAAGTACTCGGCCGTCACTGCCATGATCGTGGAGGCGGTGATGTCGGGCCGGTCCGATTCGGAGATGAGATCCTTGAGCACGATCTCGGCCAACTTCAGGTCGATGTCCTGCTTGTTCAGGCTGCCGAAGGCGACCACCCGGATCAACGCGCCCTCGAGTTCACGGATGTTGCTCTGGATCTTCGAGGCGATGAACTCCATGACGCCCGGCTGCAGCGTCATCCCATCCTTGGCCGCCTTCTTGCGCAGGATCGCGATCCGCAACTCCAGGTCGGGCGCCTGCACATCGGTGATCAGGCCCGACTTGAACCGGGTGACCAGGCGGTTCTGCAGGCCCGACAGCTGCTCGGGCTTGCGGTCACACGAGATGACGATCTGCTTGTTCGCCAACTGCAGCGTGTTGAAGGTGTGGAAGAACGCCTCCTGGGTCTGCTCGGCGCGCTCCAGGAACTGGATGTCGTCGATCAGCAGCAGGTCGACGTCGCGGTAGCGACGCTGGAAGGACTGGACGTCGTTCACCCGGACCGAGTTGATGAAGTCGTTGGTGAACTCTTCGCTGGAGACGTAGCGGACCCGCATGGTCGGCTCCAGCCGGCGGCCGTAGGTGCCGATGGCGTGCAGCAGGTGGGTCTTGCCTAGACCGGACTCGCCGTAGATGAAGAGCGGGTTGTACGCCTTGGCTGGCGCCTCGGCGACCGCGACCGCGGCGGCGTGGGCGAACCGGTTGGACGAGCCGGGAACGAAGGTCTCGAAGGTGTACTTGGGATTCAACCGGGCCTCGTGGTCGACTCTGACCATCGCCGGCGTCGGGACGCCGCCGTACATGCCGCGAGCCGGCCCGGCTGGTACCCCGGCCAGCCGGCCGTCGCTGCGATCCTCGATGTCGGAGAACCGGTCATAGCTGTCGATCTCGCTGTCTTCGGGCTCGAGTTCGGGTTCCACGGTGGCAAAGACACTCGGCCGTTCGCCGGGTTCCATCGGCTGGATCGTGACGGCGACGTTGATCTGGCGGCCGAGCGCTTCGCTGAGGGTGGCGGTGATCAGCGGTCGCAGGTTGTTCTCGAGGTAATCCTTGGCGTAGGTGTTCGGCGCGGCGAGCAGAGCGGTGTCCTCGAGTAGGCCGATCGGCCGGGTGAGGCTTAGCCAGGCCCGTTGGTGTGGCCGGACCGACGGGTCATCGAGCTGGTTGATCGCGCGGTTCCAGACATCCGCGAGATCGGCGAGCTCGTCCGCCACTTGCGTCACTCCCTCGGTTCTTGCACTCGAGCGCCGCACAGCGGCCCGACCTTCCGGTCACCGGCGACAGGCGCGGGCCGTACTGGGAGGTCGATCCACACGATTATCCACAGGTTGTGGAAAGACGGCGAAGCGCCCCGACCTACCGGCTGAGGCGTCCTCGTCCCGGTCGCGGTCATACCGTTTGGGTTCGAGCCGACAACCTAACAGCGCATCCGGCGAACCCACAATGCTGATCACCGGATCCTTGAGCGTCCGCGGCGTGTCGCACCGTCTATTTTTCGCACGACTGTCCACTGCGCCCGTGCCAGGCCAGCCCATGCCGGATAGCCGGTTTGACCTCGACCGGGATCGATCCGTACCGTTGAGATCTCGTGTGCCGTCCATTTCGGACGGCACTTCCTGTGCCGTTCCACCAGCGTGACGAGGCGACCTCCGCGCCGCGCTGGCCAACCCAGCCGAGTGCGCGAATGAGCCAGCGCGGTCGGCGCCTGACTGTGATGGAGCCAGACCGTGAGCAAGCGGACCTTCCAGCCGAACAACCGCCGCCGAGCCAAGACCCACGGCTTCCGCCTGAGGATGCGGACCCGTGCCGGCCGCGCGATCCTGCAGGCCCGCCGGCGCAAAGGTCGCGGCGAGCTCTCGGCCTGAGTCACCCGGGTTCCGTGCTCCCCGCTGCGCACCGTCTGCGGTCCTCCACCGACTTCGCGGCAGTGACCAGGTACGGTCGCCGGGCACGCTGCGGTGCGATGGTGGTTTACCTGCTACCTCCAGGCACCGGTTCGGCGGCCCGCCTCGGTGCCCCGATCAGCAGTAAAGTCGGTTTGGTCGTCGGCAAGGGTGTCGGCCGCAGCGTCGTCCGGCATCGGGTGTCGCGCCGGTTGCGCGCCCAGCTCGGTGACCGGCTGGATCGCATCCCGGCTGGTACGAAGCTGGTGGTTCGGGCGCTGCCGCAAAGCGCGCGGGTGGCCTCGGCCGAGCTGGGCCGCGATCTGGATCGGGCACTGAACCGGTTGACCAGTACTGCCAGCACCCACCTCAGAGCTAGTGGACGGAGCGGCTCCAGTCGATGACCGCTCGTCCCGGACCGGTAGCGCGCGCGGCGATCACCGCAATCGCGGTCTACCAGGGCGCCTGGAGTTCGCGCCGGCCGCCGGCCTGCCGGTTCAGTCCGAGCTGCAGCAACTATGCCGGCGACGCGATCGCCGGCCACGGTTTGGTGCGCGGAGTCGGCTTGGCAGTATGGCGGATCGCTCGCTGCCAGCCGTTTGCCGCCGGCGGATACGACCCGGTACCGGCGCTGCGGAGCGGCCCGGACGCGACTGCGGCCGGAACTGATCGCGGCACCGGGTCGTCGGACTCGAAGAATCTCCTAGAACAGGCTGGTTGATGCTGGACTTCCTTTACACCGCCGTCTCGTGGGTGCTGCTGCGCTGGTATCAGCTGTTCACCACCCTGGGTATGAGCAAGCAGGGTGGTCTGACCTGGGCGTTGTCGATCATCATGCTGGTGGTCACCGCCCGGCTGGTGTTGTTCCGGTTCTTCGTCAAGCAGGTGCACTACCAGCGCCGGATGCAAGAGATGCAGCCCAAGATCAAGAAGCTGCAGGAGAAGCACAAGGGCGACAAGGCCACGCTGCAGCGCGAGATGATGGCGATGCAGCAGGCGGAGGGCTTCAACCCGATCTCGGGCTGCCTGCCGATGTTCCTGCAGATCCCGATCTTCATCTCGCTGTTCCATGTGCTCAAGCACATGTCCTCGGCAGTGGCGCCCAACTACCCGGCCCATAAGCTCACCCTCTACGGTTTCACTCGCGAGCAGACGCTGGACGCGGCCCGGGCCAAGCTGTTCGGCGCCCCGCTGGCTGCCTCGCTGCACGAGTCCTCGGCCAAGATCCTGACGCTCGGCGGGCATGTCACCGCGACCCGGGCCACCACGCTGATCCTGGTCCTGATCAGCGCCGGCGCCACCTATGTCACCCAGCGCGCGGTGATGGCGAACCAGACCACCCCGCCCGAGGGTCAAGCCGCGATGATCCAGCGACTGATGCTGGTCGGTATTCCGGTGTCCGTCCTGGTGTCGGGCTTCATCTTCCCGCTGGGCGTGCTGCTCTACTGGTTCAGCAGCAACCTCTGGACGATGGGCCAGCAATTTTACATCTTCCGATTCCACCCGCACAACCCCGGTGGCACGCCCGCCACGGTCGGCGCGAGCGGGGAGGCCGGCAAGATCGCTCTCGGGCCGAAGGTCGGGCAGAAACCGATCAGCCCGAAGGTGGGCCAGAAGCCCATGAACCCCAAGGGCACCCGTCCGGGCGTGACGCCGAATATCAACCTGTCCAAGGCTGAGCCCGGGGCCGGCTCGCCGGTGGACAAGCCCGCCGACAGCACGCCGACCGCGCCTCGTCCAGCCGGTCGGAGTCAGCGGCCGGCGGCCAACCGGCCAGGCAACAAGCGAACGCCGAGTAAGAAGCGACGCTGAGTTTTGCACCCTTTGCCCCTAAAGACGCATCCTGCGCAGGTTGACGAGAACGAGGGATTGCCATGACCGACACCGCCATCACCGACACCGCCATGACCGACACCGCCATGACCGACACCGCTGCTACCGACACCCCGTCGTTGCTGGTGCAAGAAGGTGACATCGCCGCCGATTACCTGGAGCGGCTGCTGGACATCGTCGACTACGACGGCGACATAGATCTCGACGTGGAGAACGGCCGCGCGATGGTGGCGATCGTCGGCTCCGAGCTGCAGCCGCTGATCGGCCCCGCGGGTGCCACCCTGGACGCGCTGCAGGAACTCACCCGACTCGCCGTGCAGCAGCAGACCGGCAGTCGGAGCCGGTTGATGCTGGATGTGTCCGGCCACCGTCGGGCCCGGCGCGAGGAGCTGACCACCCTGGCCAAGCAGACCGCCGAGGACGTCCTGAGTTCCGGTGAGGCAGTCCGATTGGCGCCGATGAACCCGTTCGAGCGCAAGGTGGTACACGATGCCATCTCCGCGACCGATGGTGTGGCCAGCGAGTCCGAGGGCGAGGAACCGAACCGGCGGGTCGTCGTCCTGCCGGCCAAGTGACCAGCGAGCCACCCTTCGCATCGACCTCTACTCAGGCGGAGCCGGCAGCCCCGGCTCCGCCCGAGATCGTCGGGCAGCGCTTCGGAGCTGCCGCCCAACTGCTGGTGCGGTACGGAGGCTGGCTGGCCGGCACCGGCACGGTCCGTGGTCTGCTAGGTCCCCGCGAGGTCGCACGCCTATGGGAGCGCCACCTGCTGAACTCGGTCGCTCTCACCGAGCTTCTTCCCGACGGTGTGCGCCTGGTCGACATCGGCAGTGGAG
>JAABUK010009352.1_pt1 | contig 13420 bp, 21 predicted proteins | sample 5559141 | NCBI WGS metagenome assembly JAABUK01 (sample SAMN10711869, study PRJNA513367) | rock metagenome | isolation source: Antarctica rocks | place: Antarctica: Victoria Land, Pudding Butte nord | collected 2016-01-03
GTGAAGGAACCAGTGAGGCAGTAGGGGTGGGTGTAGGGGTAGGGCTGGGGGAAACAACTGCAGCAGGACTAGGACTGGTACTTGAAGCAGGAGTAACAGTTGGGGCTGGCGTGGCAACTGACACAGGGGAAGGGCTGAGTATTGGAGAAGGTGTGGGGGTGGGAGTGGGGGTGGGAGTGGGGGTGGCCGAGGGACTTGAAGGTGGGGAGCTTGCAGTGGGGACTGCAATAGGGCACGGGTGCAAGCTTGGTCACATTCTGCTGCATTGCTGTGGAATGGGGGAGTACTGCAGCTAATGCACAGGATAGGTGGTGTGAATGACACTGGTGTGGCCAAACAAGCAGGGGCATGGAGAGTAGAAAAGGACATTCAAACTGGGGCAAAGGTACTGTCCTTGCCCATGCATTTGGGGAAGACTGGGGAAGCGATTGCTCACCAGGAGAAGGGGAGAGAGCGGGGGAAGAGGAAGGACTCGCCACCGTTGCAATTGTGGGTGCCGGTGTTGGCGAGGCAGTCGCTGAGGGGGTGGGGGTCACAGTGAGGACAGGGGATGCAGTGGCAGCCACTGTTGTTGCAGGGGTGGCAGCAGGGGTGGGCGACGCTGTGGGGGCAGACGTTGCTGCAGCTGTGGCTGCTGGGGTTGCAGCTGTAGTTGGGGATGGTGTGGGTGAAGGACTGGGTGTAGGGGTTGGGGAAGCAGCGCTGGATGGACTGGGGGTAGGGGAGGGGGAGGCTGTAGGGCTTGCAGTAGCAACGACTACTGATGCAACAGTGGGGGCTGGTGTACCTGCAGTTGTTGCTGTTGGAGTTGGGGTAAGGGTGGTTGCAGTGGTCGCTGCTAGTGTGGGTGAAGGGCTGCTGACTGGAGAGGGTGAAGTCTCAGCAGCAAGGATTGCTGCTAGGTTGGAAGGCGAAGAAGACAATGTTGTCGCTACATTGGTAGGTGACGACGCTGCCTTAGTTGTGTTGGTGGTTGAGTCGCTTGAAGCAACACTTATGGGACTGCTGATTGTCACGTCTGCATGACAGCAGCAAGTTTCAGCTGGGCTTTTGCTGGTGTACAACAGCAGCAGGTGATGCATGGAGAGCATGGCTTTTGGATGAGGGGCGCAGGTAATGCCTAGGAAAGGATGGCAAGTTCTGCATGTGCAGCGTAACTTGCCTGTTGTCTGCAGCTGACGATGTTCTACATCATGCCGCTGTCCTCCGGCCACCAATCCACCCTGTGTCCCTACACAATACACCTTGACTTCAGCATCATATTCTGAACACAGACCTCTGCTGAGTGGCAATAACGTACTTTCCAAGCTAGTCAGGCCATCAGGGCAACTTACCAAAGACGCTTTGACCCCCATAAGAAACCAGCAGCCATCCCAGTACCGTCAGCAGCAGCAGCCACCAACCATCAGCTGTTCTGCTGCCTCCTCGCCTCATTCCTCACCTCAGAACATCAACACTAACAAGCCAGCAGCATGCACACCTGCAAAGCAAGACCTGTCTGAGCAATAGCCTTACAGTGATTACGCACTCCTTGCCATGCTGGAATGAGCACCACCCAGCAGGGGAGGACCTCAAAAGGAGGACTCAGACGCTTAGCAGCAACTTGTTGTACCAACTTCTGTCAGCTGCCAACTTCTGTCAGCTGCCTATTGCAAAAAATCTGCTGCACTGCCAGATGCAATACAAGACTTTCTCAACAACAAGCTGGATGCCTTCAGTAATCGCCAAGTTGTCTTGCTGGCTCTTTGCTGGTACATGGCTATCTGACAGGTGTTACTTCGTCAACCGCAGGAAGCGCCCAAACTTCGTTCGTACAGGCTGATGGTCACAAAGAAATAGTACTATGTCAGTGCGGCAAGAATCGTCCAGTAAAAATGGGTGGACCTGTAACCTAATACCGCGTGCAAGAAGCTGGCATTGCAGTCGGCTCTGACATGACGGCTTGTTTTCCAAAGTACTTGACCGCGTACACATCAAGCACTTATGAACAAGCGGAATTTAGACATGCACGCTGCGAGTACCGACCCACGAGACATCGACAACAAAGGAAAGACCCCACGAGCACGTGGAAACATGCAGAAGTTCGTTGGAGGACCAAACTACCTGCAGCTACTGCAGAGCCCGACGCAAACGCTCAGCCTTCTGCCAAATGTCAACGCCCAAGGCCCAGCAGTTTACGAGCTACGCCGAGTGCCAGAACCCAAGCGCTCTGTGACCACAGCCTGCTGCTTCCCGCGGCCTCTTCTATGGCAGATCTTGCCTACACCCAAGCCTAGCTACGGCCAGACAATACTTAGAACACACCCGGTCGCAAAAGGCGAGGCCTGATGCGCTCAAATTCAGCCGTAGACCAGGCTGCTTGTCTAATGTCTTCCGTATGTGTTGTCAGCGAGTTTTTTCGCCAGGCTGCTGAAATTTCGTGGCATTTGGTCAGACCGCTAGGGACATTTGTGTTTATCACCCCTGAAGCCTTACGAAATCTGGAAATGTCCTGAATCCCAAATCAAGATGACTAATCCCAAGGCTGCATGTTGGACAGCGAACTTGATACGCCGTAGGCGAATATTACGCCACACGAAGCCAAAGGTACCTGACCACAAGCCGTAACATGCATGTAATTGATTGTTACAGTCGCTGTCGCACAGAATACATCAGATAAAGTGTCCAATCATTTTGAAGCTTTGCACACTTGTGGTGCATACCAATGCTGTCAGCACTGTCACATGCCTGAGATGACAGTCCAATGTTTTGAGCGCAGTTGAGCTGTATTACTGCATGTCAGACGCAGTCTGCTGCCACACTTGGGCAACTTTAAAGCAAATTTGCTGCCAATGCATTCAAACTTGCTGAATTTCATTTCACCACCAGATTCAGAATTTTGGAAGGGACAAATATGATCTTCTTGATGTCTTTCCCCTCCAGATACTTGACCACTGTAGGCAGCGCTTGCGCAGCAGCCACAGCATCATCCTTTGATACATCCTTTGGAAGCTCCAGGGTTGCCCTTAGCTTGCCATTCACCTACACGTATCAACATATCTGAGCCGTGGGTGCAACTGCTAGCTGCCACAATCTCAGGCCAGCCGCAGCATTACAGCAAAAGACAGAAAATTGACCACCTTCACCCAGTGTTCAAATTCATAATTGTGTTGCGAATTATGGTTGCACGTCCTCTGGCGCTACCATGCAAGCCTGCTGGCATCTCTGGCAAGCGATGCTGAAGCTGCCATGGCAACATGCAATGAACATGCTGTACTCATGCAGTCAAGGAGTGCACCTGAATTGGCAGCTGCACACAGTCTTCTACCAGGAGTGCTTCATCATGTTCAGGCCATGGCTCATATGCCAGGGTGTTGTCATGGCCCAAGACCTGTACAGGTCACAACAGTATGGTGAGCTTCGTTACACACCATTCTTCGTCACACTAATGCTTGCTGTGGATCCTTGAAGACCCTTTTTGCTTTCTTGCTGTGCATGCACGTACTTGTGACTTTCCTAGACAATAAACGCGGTGTCGCACAAGGACAGAGGACAGAGGTGGTTGACAAGTGACTGTGATGAAGCAGAAAGTTTGCTTCATGCACAGACTTCCAAGTAAAGTCAAAGGTGACTTTGACTAGGGTCCAGGCATTTCTGTGTTTCGATTGACCTTATGAAACAGCGTTTTTGTAAAGACTCTGACGTCTCTGCATCCAATAGAGCTGTTGGTCCATGACAATGTGCAACGACAGATTCACAGCCTGGTTGCAGACAGGTACGATGGAGGTACCTGCCACATTTCCTCAGCCAGATGAGGTGCGTAGGGCGCCAGCAACAGCACAAACTGCTCCAAAGCTTGGCGCGGCCTCTGCTCCCACTTGTAGGCACCGTTCACAAACTCCATCATGGCTGCAATGCCAGTGTTAAATCGCATGCTGCTGGTCTCCTCTGTCACCTGCACCACCAACCCGGTAGTGTGCTGTCACACAACAGGCCTGCAAACGTCAACAAAAAAACACAAGAGCGATGCCCCCTCATGGGGTAGGGCCTTAGTCTCAGCAGGATTTGTAAGACTATGCTGGCAACCATCGGGCTGTGCCTTGTTCAATAGGCCTATCATGACTGAATTGACTGTCAACAAGAGACGCCTGCTGCAATTCACTTCAGTGCAACATACTTTGCTGTATGGCACCTTTGTTGCCTACAACCTCACATTCTGGGAGGAGACACCCCATGCAGTGGTACCATGTCTTGTTGCTAAGCAACATGCTCAAGCTGCGTTTGTGAAACAAGTACCTTTTTGATGGTGGCATGCAAGAGGCGCAGCTGTGGCTGACTGGGAGCAGAAGCGCTGACAGGCTGCTCTGTGATGAGGCGATACACACGTGCCAGGAAGCGGTGCACTCCCTCTATGTTGTTGGTGCTCCACACCTGCCACCAAACATGATGTACACCCTCAATCCAAGTCTGCTGGCAGTAGTATTAGTGCCCACAAGACTTGTTCCAGCTTGCTTTCTGTTGCAAATTCAACCTCAAACAAACTTTCTACTAACACCCTTACTTGATTCTGTCTCTGTAGATCAATGAGCAACAAGCAGGCCAGCAGTCGAGGCAATCCCTGCCATAGACAGACTGCGCAGAGCCAGTCATCATGCAAGTATGTGGGATGCAAGCAGGCAAGCTCACACACATGGTGAGGTGATGAAGTGCCTACCTTGGTATCCTGCAAGGGCCCTAGGAACATTTCATACAAGCGCAAGGAGTCAGCCCCATATCTGTACACCACATCATCTGGGTTCACCACATTGCCACGGCTTTTGCTCATTTTGTGCTTCTGAGCTGTGACTTGAGCATCCGGATGTTTCGACCACACCAGCCTGTCCCCTCTCTTTTCCACCTCTGCTGGATCAAGCCTGCGTGCAGACTACACATTGTCAGTTTTGTAGCATGTACCTAGAGCTTGCAACAGGCAGGTGGGGTCAAGCAAACATGTACTGCACCAAAACAACATGAGCATAACCTGTTTGAAAGTGTGCTGAAGGACAATTGCCTGATCACACCAGCAGCAGAAGTGCAGCTTGTGGTTCCACGCTGTGAGGTTACTGTTACATGCATCATGCCTAGATGCAGTGGCTTTCACAAGCTTCCTACCATTGCTGGGAAGCAGTTAAGAGCACAGAGCAGGCAGGGTCCCTGAGTCATCACATACAGTTGCAGCAAACACTGCTACACAGCTCCTGAACAGACCTGACAGGAGTGCCTTGGCCTTGGCTATCCTGAGAGTAAGAGCCATCTGACTGCTGCATGGCCACATACTCCAGCTCTCCCAGAATCATTCCCTGACTGACTAATCGCTGGAAAGGCTCCTTGTGACTGACCATACCCAAGTCATACAGAACCTGCAAGCCACAACACATAACGCTTGAGTACCCTTGCCAGTCCATCTTCACAATCCTGACACGTGTGTCTGCTTTGGAAACGTGGCCAGCTCTGTTTCAGCAGGTGTGTGGACACCATAATGTTCAACAGCACAGCACAGCACAGCACAGCACAGCACAGCACAGCACAGCACAGCAGCCCACCTTGTGCCAAAACCTGGCATACAGCAGGTGCAACACAGCGTGCTCAGCACCGCCGACATACAGGTCCACAGGCATCCAGTACTTCTCTGCCTCAGCGTCAAGCATGCGCTGGGAGTTGGTGGGGTCGATGAAGCGCAGGTAGTACCAACAGGAGCCCGCCCATTGAGGCATAGTGCATGTCTCCCGCCTTGCTGGACCACCTGCACCATCACCACCAACCTCCCTTCATATACAAGGGCTGCCAAGTAGTCATCACTCAGGCTCAGCCAAAGATCCTTCCACTCTTGCAGGCAGGCTCAGCCAACAAGACGGCCAGTCGACATTGCAACTGCTGCTGAGTCTCCAAGCTAGGACTGCTGATATGCCTTGAACAAATCTTGGGCCTTGAGCAGCATCTGTGATCAGGCTTGAAGTGGGTACAGACCATGAGTCCATCAGCCAGGCATGACTCCGGTTGAGACACAGAAGTGTCAGCAGGTCTTGTTACATCGTAAGCTACTTTACAGCTCATTGACAGCCAGCTGTTGGACAGAGACATGGCAGGAGCTTTACCCGTGGCAGGGTCAGTTGTCTGGACCCAGTCAGTGATTTTGGCCAGAGGGGACTCAGGCCGCCCACTGGGCTTGAAATCCTGGGTGGAGGGCAATGTCAAAGGCAGCTCGTCCTCTTGCACTGCCTTTGCCTCCTATAGATGGTGACGACACTTTGTAAGCAAGTCTCAGATGCTGTCTCAACAGCTCACATGTGTACAGCCTTACAGAGCCAAGTCAATGCTACATCATGAATAGGCTGTCATGTGCGCACGTGCTTTGAGTAGACGTTGCAGCAAACTTGCAGGGGTGGTGTCCTGTTGCTTGCGAGCCTGTGGCCCAATTGTGCAGTGAGACATTGCTGTAAGCCCTTTCACACAGAGCCACCAATAATAGTAAAGGGTTGCAGCAATGTGAGACAGCAGGACTGCAGAACTGCACCCAGGCTGTCATGAGAAACTTTTAGAACAAGATCCCAGCCAGTAATTCAGCCTCAGCAATGCTAGCAGGTGAGTGTTGGCAGAGCAAGGCAGAGCAGTGTGCGTGCCTGGGAGCCTTCAGGGAAGATGATGGGGAAGGGCTCTCCCCAATATCTTTGCCGGGCAAACAGCCAGTCTCTGAGTTTGTAGTTGACCTGTTGCCGGCCTCTGCCTGTCTGCTGCAGCCAAGCCAGCATCTGCTGCTGAGCTTCCTGCTGCGGCAGCCCATCCAGATGTACCTCCCCTGACTCACTACAGGAATTCATGGCTACTCCCTCACCTGACCAGCATGTTCGATTCCGTTTCTTTACAGTCTGGGAGCTCTGGGCTGCCGCCTTAGGAGGCTCCTGTTATGACTGCTGAAAAGCATAAACTGTTCTTTTCTTTTTCTTTCTACAGTCTGGGACGTGGAGCCAGTTGTGACTAAGCAGACATCCTAGAGAGCACAGGTGTGGTGTGCGACAAAACCAAGCTGGCGGGAGTTTTGCTCAAACAAAAGCCTAAGGTCCCATCGAAAAGTATCTCAGCTAAGGAGGAACAACTTGGGCCATGCTTGCAGGAGGTGTTGTTCTGGGCCTTCATGCATGCGCTGCTGATGTGTAAGCCCAGGTACTCTAGCAGATGCATCAGATCACGGTGCAAGCATAGCTTAGGTCCTTTTGGAGAATGTCCACGCTTTTATAGTTACTGAACAGCCAGGGTGCTGCTTTGCTCTAGGCGTTCATGGCTTTGCTAAGTTTGTCACAGTCTGCTGCTCACGTCAGCCTGTGTATCATTACGAGGCAGGAATGTTGTACAGCCCTGGCAAACAACTCATCACTCACCGGTATACGGCAGATCTTGATCTAGTGAGGGGCTCTGGACAACCTGACGCACAGGCAAACCAAACTCCTGAGCAAAGTCGTAATCTCTGGAGTCATGAGCTGGCACAGCCATGATGGCTCCGCTGCCGTAGCTGCCCAACACATAGTCGGCAACCCACACTGCCACTGCCTCCTGGTTCACAGGATTCACAGCATAGCTGCCTGCAAGCCATCATTAATCTAGTCGTGAACGGCCTAGTGTACAAGGCATACCCTGATGGTTGCCGGCACAAATATACATTCCTGCCAAGGCTAAGGCCCTGTCCCTTGAGGGGCCATTGGCTCTTGTGATGCCTGCAAGCCATGCACTTGTCCATGGCACATGGCTGCCATGCTTCAGCATACCCTGATGTACAGATGACTGACTGTGAATCTGTGACATACATACCTTGGCAGTTTGCTGCAGGTGCCATGAGGCAGTGCCCCACATGTAGAATGCCATCCCACCATGACAGTGCTTTGAGAAGACAGTGAAGCATTTGCACACGCGAACTGTTACAACACAGTTGACGGAGTTGATGCAGTCAGACACAACCCATGCAGTGCTGTCTACAAAATGCAGATGCACAAGAGGAAGCAGCTTGTTTGCACAAGCTCAGCCCAGGCAAAGCGTGCTAGCGAGCCTGTTCTTACAGCAAAGCCAGCAGCCGCCAGACCACAACTTGCCTCACCTGTAAAGATGCCTGTCTTGCTCTTCTGCAACTCTGTTCTTTCTAGGTCTGACATGCCGCAAGCCTTTTGCACGTATGCATCAACCTCTGCCTGTTGGCCCGGTGTGGTGATCTGAGACAGTAAGGGGTGTTCAGGAGCCACTACCATGTAGGTCACACCAAAGAGTGTGTCAGGCCTGGTTGTGTAGACCTCCAGCTCAGCATCTGATGGCACCGTAGCGCCCTCACCTGCCTGGATTCTGAATGATACCTGAGCACCCTGCAGCCCAGAAAGGCCGTGGGCAACTCCTGTTTGCTGCAATACATGCCGCTGCATAGGTTGCCGGCAGACTGTCTGGGCATTTCTGGTTTGAGGTCACACAGCAGCATTCCAAGTAGGTAGGACACAATGTGAAACAGCTAGTGTTGGACTGTTGTGCTCACCCTAGACTTGCATAATGGATGCAGTTGCACAAGCACAGTCACATGGGCACAGTCACACATAAGCAGTTGCAGGTAGGAGCTAAAGTCAGTGCAGCATTTAGGCCAGAGAAGTCAGTTGGGCAGGCTCAGCTTCTTCTGCAGTCTGACCTGTGAGCGACCGATCCAGTTGCGCTGCATGTCCTTGATGCTGTCTGACCAGTCCACATCATCCAGGTCTTCCAGCAGGCGGTCTGCATACTGAGTGATCCTCAACATCCACTGCAAAGCACATACCACCTCACTGCGTGTCACTGCAGTTGGGACCCCTCGTACAATTCATTTGCAGCAAAGCAGCAGAGACAGAGCAGCACAGAATAGTGTCAGAGGTTGTAAGCGTGAGGCCAAAAAAAAACAACTTCAGCTTGGCAGGATGCATATCTGTCTGGTTCAGCTGTTTCCCACTGGAGATCTTGCCAACAAGGTGACACTGATCTGCAGGTAGAGTACATTGGTACAAGCTTTGTGACTGGTTTACAGACAGTGAGCTATGACACAATAGATTGAAAGAGTGCCCACTTGTTTCATGGGCATGCGTTCAACTGGGTGGTCTCCCCTTTCAGATTTGCCATCAATGATTTCCTCATTGGCCAGCACTGTGCCCAAGGCTGGACACCAGTTCACTAGCACCTCTGCCTGGTAAGCCAAACCCTTGTTGAACAGCTGTATGAAGATCCACTGTGTCCACCTGATCATGGCAACCCAGGTCACAATTGAGTGGAATTTCATACAACAGACAAGGTTGATGTCATCATCAGAGGGGCCATGCTTTGTCTCATTGATAGTGTCTGAGACATTGATGGTGTCTGAGACTAACGTAGCATGTTTGGGCTGGTTTTGTAGAGTATGCTGAACAGTCATGTAACACAATGGGGGTTAGCCTGCTGCCTTGTTGAAACACATGGGTGCGACAGTCTTCAGCATGATGCAGGGCTGCATACATTCCTGCAAACAGTGATGCTTTTGCACTGGCAGTTGCAGTTGCAAGCACACATTTCTGGAGGAGCATCTGCAAGTTTATGTCAAGTCTTAAAAGTAGAGTGAAGATGGCTTTACTTGTAGAATTCAGGATCTGTTGTAGCAAGCTCTCGGTCCCAGTCATATGAGAATCCAAGAGCTTGCAGCTGCTGCCTAAACCTATCAATGTTCTTGGACGTGGTGTCAGCGGGATGTGTGCCTGTCTGAATGGCATAAGTTTCTGCTGGGAGACCAAATGCATCCCAGCCCATTGGATGCAGAACATTGTGCCCAGTCATGCGTTTGTAGCGAGCCATGATGTCTGTTGCTGTGTACCCCTCCGGATGTCCAACGTGCAGGCCAGACCCACTGCATGCCATGCACCAAACGTCAGGCTTATTCCATTCTTGCACCATGCACCAAGTCATGTATGCATATAAGCTTTCTCACCTTGGGTAGGGAAACATGTCCAAAGCATAGAATTTGGGTTTTGATTTGTCCAATTCTTGTATGCCTGGGGTTCTGAAAGTCTTATGCTTGGACCAGTAACTTTGCCATCTGGCTTCTAATTGCTCGAATGGGTAAGCTGATGACTGCGCAAGCGGTTGCTTCGAGCCCGGTGTGGGCGTAGCCTTTTGCTGAGGCTGCCCAGTAACCGTCGGCTCAGCTGCTATTGCTTGTGCATGACAGACGGTGCGTGTATGGCGTGTACACGGCACTTTGTCCAGTGCCTGCACGACCCTTTTGCGTCGCGCGCAGCCGGGAATGCTTTGGGCATGCCGGTCAAGCAGTTGCCGCCGGTACGCGTCGATAGCTGGACGACACTGCATGCCGCAGTTGTGCTGCAAAGTGTTCAGAACAGCAAAGTGCGACATAGCCGTTCTGCTTGACTTCTCATGCAGGCAGCTCAGACCCTGCATGGCGAAAGCCATTCCACACTACAGTTGCAAACCGCTGCATCTGCAACAGTGTTGCATCGTAGCGAAGTCAGCACTCAGCCATAGCATGTCGATTACGCCCTGGGACCAAGGCCAGCTCTAGGGCGCTTCGGTGTGAACGCCCTAGACCAGCTGGCCTTAGTCATCACAACCATCTCGTTGCATGCTTGCTGTGGCGCAGGGAGGTGCGAGAATCAAAGCGGTCACGCTGGAAAACCTGTAAATTTACGCATTGTGCCAAAGCACTGCAGCGCACTGCTTGTCTTGCGCGCACATCGCACATATCTGCTACCCGGTTGATCTGTGTTGAGCTCTGCGTCCCGAGTTAGTCATATCGCCGCACGTCATCGTAGGCTGTCGATCAATCAGAGGCTAGTGCTGTTTTAGAGATATCATACTCTTCCCGCGCCGCTGGTTGTCGTGTCATAAGCTGCTGCCGTTGCCCGCTTGCGCGTGCTGCAGATTTGAGCACTAAATGCGCTAGTGGATATCATGCAGCTGCGCTTGCCCCGATCGGACAGTGTGCTGTCGGTTGGCAGCAGCCAGGCTACTGAAACACCTCGCAGTGGCTTCAGCTCCTTCGGTACAAGGGTGCCCAGCATAAGCAGCAGAGATGCTGCACTGTATAGTCTAGCACAGGGTCTGGTCCCTGTCATCAACGACCCATCAGTGCAGTCTCATCTCAATCCAGCCTGGTGTTGGCCATTTGGTGGAAATTCAGATTCCTTCACAACACCCCCACCAATTTCTCACAGCCTTGTCTATGAGGTCACCCTTCAGGATTTCAGGCGGTACATGCGTGTCATGGCTGAGAAGTACAACAGATTTGAAGCCAACTTGGCAAACATTGCGCATGAGCAGCAGACATATACCACTGCAGACTCTGTAGCAGGTGCACATATGCGCATTCTGTTGTCAGTCATCAATGGCTTGTAACAATTAGCCTGCCAGGCAAGCTACACTGCCCAGTAACTGACTGCATCTCCTGCAAGCTTAGGTGACATGCTTGTCAGCCAAGGAGATGGCTTAGCACAATCCATGCGACAGGTGCCCCCCCACTACTTCACAGAGGAGTTCTCCCTCTCCAGGTATGCATTTACACAACTGGCATTCCCAAGTCTAGTTGTCAGCGTTTTGTGAGGCAAATACAAAAGCATGCTTATCCCAAGCTTGATCAAGCACACCGACTGCTTGTATGTGTCACACGTATCATATCAATGCCTGCATGACCCCAGCTGTCTGTCATGAATTGAGGATAGCATTTGTAGTCTGTATCATTACAATTCACCAGCTGATTTTCTGCTTGTTTCCCAAATTTACCTGTCTGTTGTCACCCTGCAGGCCCGAGACATGGAGGGAGATTTGCCCTAGTGAAGCAGAAGAGGACAGGCAGGAGACTATGGACCAGCTGTCCTCTTATTTGGTATGTCTATACAGTTTGTGCACATGCTTGGAGGTTACGCCCAAACACATGTGCATCTCACACTACCAAGCTGTGCACATCTCAACCCACTCTGCACTGGACCTGTCAATGGACAGTTTGTGCACAGTACTGGCTGTCTTTATTGTCACTCTTGTCATGCAAGCATTTGCTTGCCCTGCAGGACATTGTGGAGACACACTTGTTGCGAGATATTGCAGCACGCTCTGAAAAGTTCTTCCAAGCAGCAAGCGTGGTACAGGAACTGCGTGGTGTTCTGGCCAGGACATATGTCCAAGTCAAGACTCTTCGCCAGGAGGTTGAAAGCAGGCTGTTGTGCACAACATCTTGCGTCCAACTGCGTTGTGATTGCGTTCGTCACGACATGCTGACATGGTCACTCTCATGATGCCAACTACAACCATCATGCATGTGTTCGCAAACGCATCCTGTTATGTTTCTTGTGTGTAAATCAGAGGATCACAGCATGCTCCAGCACCCACAAGATTTGCCTGCTTGGTGCTGGACACAAGCCCTGCTCTGCATATTGCATGTCGCACTCATTTATAAGCCTAGTAACCATAGTAAGGATACTGATAACGCTTTCCAGCTCATGATGAGCTAGGTACATGCGGGACAAGTCTTGTCTTTCCTAAGCAGATTTGTGAGCCTGTTGTTGATGAGTTTGTTGCATGGATTGGCAGGTGCACTTGCTGGATGAGGAAGTTCTGGAGGCAGCTGTGACAGTACAGAAACTGCAGCGCAGGCGTGCCAACCTGAAGGCTCTGCATCACAAGCTTCAGGTCAGCTGCTATCCAAATGCCAATGCTATGCCTGAATTTTCACATGGGCGTGTAGCTGCCCATGAGAAAGTGCAGTGTCAAGGGCCCAATCAGTCAACGCTTGCTGGCCAACAGGCATGGTGGGTCTTGCCCTAGTTTGGAAAGTGACATTTGGTGGAGCTGCTGGCTCTGTATCCTTGTGCTCATGTCAGTGTTGCTGGAAGAAGCTCTCAATGGCAACAGTGATCTGGTGTGGACTGAGGTGGACAGTAGCTTGTGTGTAATCCAAGACTTATGGTCCCTATGTGATCTGCAACCATGGACAATTCAACACGACCCTGTATGCTTTTCACCAGAAGGCAAATCCAGCTGTGGTGAAGCAAACATTCAGAAACTGCATTTGCCAATGCATCACCACGGCTAATGTCAGGTTGCCAATAACATTCAACATAGCCCACAAGCTCCACAACATCAGCTTCAGACATGCCTCAGCACTGCAAAGGGAATGAAAGACCTTGGGCTGCATTGCGTGCAGGTCATCGATCATGTGACCCAGTCGCAGTATGCCCTTGACTTGCTGCTGCCCCAAGGCGACTATGCGGGAGCACTGGACATCATGAGCGACATACAGGTGAGCACTCACTTCCTGACAACCCGCAATGACCTTCATCACCATACTGCAAATGCATGGCCTTGACTGATTCAGCATAGCAGATGCTCATGCCAGGATGCAAAGCGGGGGGGGGGGGGGGGGGGGGCC
>JAABUK010009353.1_pt1 | contig 13419 bp, 9 predicted proteins | sample 5559141 | NCBI WGS metagenome assembly JAABUK01 (sample SAMN10711869, study PRJNA513367) | rock metagenome | isolation source: Antarctica rocks | place: Antarctica: Victoria Land, Pudding Butte nord | collected 2016-01-03
ACGTCATGCTGAACACAGGGAAGCATCTCGCTCGCCTTATTGAACGGCGCGGATGATGCGGTAGAGATGCTTCCCTGCGTTCAGCATGACCGCCTTTTTGCAAAATCAATTCTACTGAACTACTTAGTAGAACTATTCGCAGGATAAAGTTTACTATTTTTTTACCCCTTTCGCAAAAATATAGCTTTAGAGCTTCCACGAATTACATTAAACCATATTCATTCACAAAAAAATTATTGGCTTACTAGTTGAGCTTGCTAAAGTAGCTTTGTTTTTTCTTTTTAGCACTACGAGCAACTTGAGAAATTGTCTGCCCCCCCTAGCTACTTATGTAACGGTCAGTTGGTTTGCGCTATCAGCTATTTGCCTGTTTTGTTTTGGGCTATTGACCAGCTGCCACACTACTCCTGATTCGGTTATTGCCCACACGCAGCCACTGCAACCAGCGTCGGGGGTCGTGCCCGTGCGGATTGTACACACGGCTGGCGGCTACGAGTTGCAGCGGGGCGGCAAGCCCTATCAAATTAAGGGGGTAGCGGGCGTGCAGCACCTCGACCTGGTGCGCGCTAAGGGGGGCAACTCCGTCCGGCTTTATACGGCTAACTACGCCGACTTTTTGCTCGACGAAGCACAGCGCCAGAACCTAACCGTTATGTTTGGCCTGTGGATGAAACCGCCCTACGAAAAGTTTGACTACTATGACCCTCAGGCCGTTGCGGAGCAGCAGCAGGAAGTATATCGGGAGGTGCAGCGCTTCAAGAACCACCCCGCCCTGCTCATGTGGAACCTGGGTAATGAGCTGGATAATCATACCGGCGACTTCAAGGTGTATCAAGTGGTGAACGAAACGGCCCGCATGATTCACGAGCTGGACCCCAACCACCCGGTAACAACTACCATTACCGACGGCCAGTACTCGATTCCGGCCATCGCACGGCTGTGCCCCGATATTCCAGTGCTCACTGTCAATGTATTTAATAAACTGGCTATGTATCCCGCCCGCTTGTCAGAAGCTGGCTGGAACGGTCCGTTCATCGTGGGCGAGTGCGGGGGCCGAGGTTGGTGGGAAGCCCCCCTAACGAGCTGGAACGCGCCCCTGGACCAAAGCGGCTCGGCCAAAGCTGCCTCCCTAAAGCGGGGCTACGAAGCCGCTGTTACGGGCCAGCCCGGCCGCTGCCTCGGGGCCTACGCCCTGTATTGGGGCAACCGGTTTGAGCAGACGGATATGTGGCTGAGCATGTTTGCGACTAGGGGCGAAAAAACGCCCCTGGTCGATATGGTTCAGTACCTATGGACGCGGCAAGAGCCTAGTAATCAAGCCCCCCAGGTGGGTGCCATCCGGCTGGCCAATAAGCTTGACCAGGCTGATGTTGCCCTGCGGCCCGATACGGACTACCCGGCCTCCATTAGTGCTACCGACCCGGAGGGCGATTCGCTCCGCGTGCACTGGGCCATCACCCCCGACGTAGATGAAGTCCACATTTTACCCCAAAACCGGACAGCTTCGGAAACAATCGCCGGTGCCATTCGGGAAGCGCATGGGCTGGCGGCTCGCGTTCACACGCCCACCAAGCGTGGCGCCTACCGCTTACTAGCCTACGTATACGATGACAAGGGTAGCGTCACGACCAACAGCTTTCCCTTTTTCGTGGGCCGGCCCAGCCACCCCGAGCGCGGCATCCATATGCCTCGTTATAACTCCAACCTGGATTAGGGTCTTGGTAGTTGGGCCGGGCTGCTGGCGTCAGCGCGCGGGAAGGGGGTAGGGAGTGGCCCGGCTACAGAAATTCTACAGATTAGGCGGCGTGGTTTGCGCGCTTTATCCACTGGCTACTGCTACCCGGCCGCGGTCAGCCAGCGGCCAGCGTCCTTGCCTACCCGATGTACCGCTGTTTTTTTACCCTGTTACTAGCCCTGCCGGCCGGCCTGCGTGCCCAAAGCCTCACCCTTTTACTACGCGACTCGACCAGCCGCCAGCCGCTCATCGGGGCCAGCGTGCACGTGCCCGGCACGGCGGTAGGCGGCACTGCTGACCTGCGCGGTGAGCTGACGCTGACGCCCGCCCCCGCCGCCGGCACCCGCCTGCGAGTGGCGGCCCTGGGCTACCGGCCGCGCACGGTGCTGGCCCCGGCGGGGGGTAGCCCACCTTTGCTGTTGCTGCTGGCGCCCAGCGCCGCCATAGAAGAAGTAGTGGTGACGGCCACCCGCACCAACTCCCGCATCGAGGACCAGCCCGAGCGCATCGAGGTGCTGGGCGAGGAAGAAATGCGCGAGGAAGGCGGCATCAAGCCCGGCAACATCGCCGGCCTGCTCGGCGACATCGCGGGCACCCAGATTCAGCCTACCTCGCCCACCACTGGCAACGCCGACCTGCGCATTCAGGGCCTGCCGGGGCAATACGCGCAGATTCTGCGCGATGGGCTGCCGCTCTACGGCGGCTTTGCGGGCAGCTTCGGGCTGCTGGCCATTCCGCCGCTCGATTTGCGGCAGGTCGAGATTCAGAAGGGCTCCAACTCAACCCTCTACGGCGGCGGCGCCATCGCGGGCCTGGTGAACCTGGTGAGCAAAACCCCTACCCTGGGCACGCCGCGGTACGCGGCTACCATCAACCAGACCACGCTGGCCGAAACCAATCTTACCGGCTTCGCGGCGGCGCGGGGCCGGCGCTGGGGCTACTCGTTTTTTGGTGGCCTCACCCGGCAGCAGGACGTAGATGTGGACGGCGACGGTTTCGTGGACGTGCCCCGCGTGCGCAGCCTCACGGTGCACCCCCGGCTGTTTTACTACCCCAGTGCCCACGGCCAGCTGGCCGCCGGCTACACCGGTACCTTCGAGAGCCGGCGCGGCGGCGACCAGCAGGTGCTGCGCGGCACCGCCGACCCGGCCACCGGCCACGCCTACTTCGTGGGCAATACCAGCCGCCGCCACACCCTGGACGCCATTTATACGAATGACAGCCTGGGCCGGGGCCGCCTCACTATCAAGGGGGTAGTGACGGGTTTTGGCCGCGACGTGCAGACCAATACGGTGGATTTTACGGCCACCCAGACTACCTATTATACAGAAGCCAGCTACCTGCGCGGCCTCGGCCCGCGGCACACGCTGGTGCTGGGCCTGAACGCCAACGGCGAGCAGCTGACCACGGCGGCGGGCAGCCCTACCCCCCTGCTGAGCCCCTACCGCTACGGCACGCTCGGCGCCTTTGCCCAGGACGACTACCACCCTACCCCCCGCCTCGACGTGCAGGCCGGCCTGCGCCTCGACCACCACAATACGTACGGCAACTTCCCTCTCCCCCGCCTGGCGGTGCTTTATAAGCTGACCGAGAGCCTTACGGCCCGCCTCAACGGCGGCCTGGGCTACCGCGTGCCGGTGCCCTACGTGAACAGCCTCGACGAGCGCGACTACCCCCAGATTCAGCCCCTGCGCGGCCTCACGGCCGAAACCTCGCGGGGCCTGACGGGCGACGTGAACTACCAGCGCACGTTTCTGGATTTTGACGACGAGGGCGAACCGCTGATTATCAGCCTCAACCAGTCGTTTTTCTACACCCGGCTGCAACACCCGCTGGTGCTGCCCGACGGCACGGGCGGCAGCGGCCCCTACCGGCCCGGCAGCGGCCCGCTAAGCTGGCAAAACGCCGCCGCGCCCCTCATCACCCAGGGCCTGGAAACCTACCTGCGCCTGCGCGTGGACGAAACGGAGCTCTACCTGGGCTACGTCTTCACCGATGCCCGGCGGCAGTACGATGCCATCAATTCGCACGTGCCGCTGGCGGCCCGCCACAAGTTCGCGGCCGTGGCGATGGCCGAAGTCACCGACAATTTCGGCGGCGGCCTGGAGGCTTCCTACACCGGCCAGCAGTATTTGTCGGACGGCGGCACCACGCCCGGCTACCCCATCTTCGCGGCGCTGCTGCGCTACCGCCTCGGCCCCTGGACGCTGGTGCTCAACGGTGAAAACCTGCTCGACTACCGCCAGACCCGCCGTGAGCGCGTGGTGCTACCCCCCTATGGCAACCCGGTTTTCCGCGAGCTGTGGGCCCCGGTTGAGGGCCGGGTAGTGAATCTGTCGCTCAACTGGCGCTTCGGGGCCACGGGTTTTTAGGTGGCAGACCACCCGCGCCGCCGTTAGAGCCATCCGCGCAGCAGCGCATCCAGCTCCCGCGTCAGCCCCTCCCCGACCCGCGCTACCGGCAGCGCCTCGCGGGCGGCTTGCCCGGCCGCGTACTCTTCGGCCAGCCACGCAACCAGCGCGCCCGGCCTGGCTACCATCGTTTTCTCGTTGGAAACGGCTTTTTGCACAAGTAATTTATCCACTACCCCCGCCAAACCAGCGGGCAGCAGCTCGCGCAGCGGGGCAAACTCCATCGGCGGCAGGGTGTGGCGCTCGCGTATCCAGCGGGCGGCCAGGGCCGAGCGCAGCGCGTAGAACAGGCGCCTGAGGCGCACCTCATCGCCAAGCAATTCCTCTTCCACGCCGCGCCGCAGCTGGCCCAGGTAGTGGTGCAGGCCAGCCTTCAGGTTGAAAGCGAGGGGTAGCAGCGGCGCCAGCCGCGCCCGAAAACCCGGCACCTCGTGGTACACGATGGGCGATTGCAGCCACTCAAACAGCGCCGCGTTGGCGCCGCGCAGCAGGCGCAGGGCCTTGCGCAGCTCCCAGCCGCCGAGGTCCAGCTCGTCATCGACGGGGAAGTTGAGCGTGTCGGGGCCTTCGTCGAGGCACAGGTACCAGGCGGCGGGATGCGCATAGAGAAAGCGCACGTCGTAGTCGGAGTCGGGCGAGGGAAAGCCCCAGGCCCGACTACCCGACTCGCAGGCATACAGTACCCGGATGCTATGGTCGGCTTCGAGGGCCGCCAAAGCGGCTGGAATGCGAGTGGTCATGGAATATAAATTGTCGAATCCCTGTTCTTTAAAGCTCATCACTAAGCGCCGCTGTGACTTAGCAGCTTAAACAAGAATAGGCAAAAGGACGCTTAATATGCATTTTGTTTAAAAAAATCACTATTTTTGTTAAACAAAAGTACCTTTGCCCTTCTTAGCAACTAACACCTTGACGCAACCGGTTACGGTGAAAAAGTAAGCTGGAAGACTTTTCGCTGAAAACGCTAAAATCTTTTAGCGGCGGCTCGCAAACCTGCGCGGGAGCTGCCGGTACTTTGCCTCACTTGCCACTCATTTTACCAGCCTGCCACCGGCAGAAATAACCCTCCAGAACCGAATACCAAGTAAAACCTTAGTTATGGCTCAAGAACCTAACGGGCACGCCCCCGCCTCGAACACCACCGAGTTTTTCATGAATGACCTCTCGGTGGCCAAATGCCCCTTTTTGGGAGGTAAAATGGAACAAGCCGCTGGCGGCGGCACCCGCGACCGCGACTGGTGGCCCAACCAGCTCCGGCTCAACATCCTGCGCCAGCACTCGGCCCTGTCGAACCCGCTGGGCGAGGAGTTCAACTACGCTGAGGAGTTCAAAAAGCTCGACCTGAATGCCGTTAAGCAGGACCTGTTTGAGCTGATGACCACTTCGCAGGACTGGTGGCCCGCCGACTACGGCCACTACGGGCCGTTTTTCATCCGCATGGCCTGGCACAGCGCCGGCACCTACCGCATCACCGACGGCCGCGGGGGCGCGGGCGCGGGGATGCAGCGTTTCGCGCCGCTCAACAGCTGGCCCGACAATGCGAACCTCGACAAAGCCCGCCTGCTGCTGTGGCCCATCAAGCAGAAATACGGCCAGCAGATTTCCTGGGCCGACCTCATGATTCTGGCCGGCAACTGCGCTTTGGAGTCGATGGGCCTGAAGCCGTTTGGCTACTCGGGCGGCCGCGCCGACGTGTGGGAGCCGATGGATGAAATCTACTGGGGCTCGGAAAAAGAGTGGCTGGGCGACAAGCGCTACACCGGCGACCGGCAGCTGGAAAACCCGCTGGCGGCCGTGCAGATGGGCCTGATTTACGTGAACCCGGAGGGTCCCAACGGCAACCCCAACCCGCTGGGCTCGGCCCGCGACATCCGCGAAACCTTCGGCCGCATGGCCATGAACGACGAGGAAACGGTGGCCCTGATTGCCGGCGGTCACACCTTCGGCAAAACCCACGGCGCCGCCGACCCTGGCAAGTACATCGCGCACGAGCCGGCCGCGGCCGGCATCGCGCAGCAGGGGAAGGGCTGGCTCAACTCGTACGGTACCGGCAACGCCGGCGACACCATCACCAGCGGCCTGGAAGGCGCCTGGACCGCTACGCCGGCCCAGTGGAGCAACGGCTACTTCAACAACCTCTTCGGCTACGAGTGGGAATTGACCAAGAGCCCGGCCGGCGCGCACCAGTGGAAACCCAAGAACAACGGCGGCGCTGGCACCATCCCCGACGCCCACGACCCTAATAAGTCGCACCAGCCGTTTATGCTGACGTCGGACATTGCCCTGCGCGAAGACCCGATTTACGAGAAAATCTCCCGGCGCTTCCACGAAAACCCTGAGGAGTTTGCCGATGCCTTCAGCCGGGCCTGGTTCAAGCTCACGCACCGCGACATGGGTCCCCTCTCGCGCTACGCAGGCCCCGAAGTGCCGGCCGAAGTGCTCATCTGGCAAGACCCGCTGCCGGCCGCCGACTACGCCCCGATTAACGAGCAGGATATTACCACGCTGAAAGACCGGCTGCTGGCCTCGGGCCTCACCGGCGCGCAACTCATCCGCACGGCCTGGGCCTCAGCTTCCACGTTCCGCGGCTCCGACAAGCGTGGCGGGGCCAACGGCGCCCGCATCCGGCTGGCCCCCCAGAAATACTGGGAAGCCAACAACCCGGCCGAGCTGGCCAAGGTGCTCGACACGCTGACCGGCATTCAGCAGGAATTCAACGCCGGGCAAACGGGCGGCAAGCGCGTGTCGCTGGCCGACCTGATTGTGCTGGGCGCCGCCGTCGCCATTGAGCAGGCTGCCAAGGAAGCCGGCTACGACGTGCAAGTGCCCTTCCACCCCGGCCGCACCGACGCCTCGCACGAGCAAACCGACGTGCAGTCGTTCGCGGCCCTGGAGCCCCACGCCGATGGCTTCCGCAACTACCTCAGCGCCAACCACGAAGCGGCCGCCGAGGCCATGCTCATCGACCGGGCCCAGCTCCTGACCCTGACGGCCCCCGAAATGACGGTGCTGGTAGGCGGCCTGCGCGTGCTGGACACCAACTTCGACCACTCGCGCCACGGCGTCTTCACCGACCGGCCGGGCACGCTCACCAACGACTACTTCGTGAACCTGCTCGACCTGGGCACCACCTGGCAGGCCACTTCCGACGCCGACCAGGTATTCGAAGGCCGCGACCGCAAAACCAACGTGGTGAAGTGGACCGGCACCCGCGTGGACCTGATTTTCGGCTCAAACTCGGAGCTGCGGGCCATCGCCGAAGTGTACGGCACCGCCCACGCCGGCCCGAAATTCGTGCGCGACTTCGTGGCCGCCTGGGCCAAAGTAATGGACGCCGACCGGTTCGACCTGGCTAAAAAGCAGGGTTGAGCGAGCGAGCGCCTGCTTGCTGGTTATGTTGAAGAAACGCCGCTCTGGCAACGGGGCGGCGTTTTTTTTTGCGCGCTTACTTTAGCGGCGCACATGCCCCATTTTCCCTACGCCATGCACAAAGGTCGCCTCGAAGCATTCAGCGCCGGCGTTATCGCCATCATTATCACCATCATGGTCCTGGAGCTGAAAATGCCGCACGGCAGCAACTTTGCCGCCCTGAAACCCTTGCTACCCGTATTTCTGAGCTACGTGCTGAGCTTTGTGTACGTGGGTATTTACTGGAATAACCATCACCATATGCTCAGCAGCACCAAGAGCGTGAATGGCGCTATTTCGTGGGCCAATCTGCACCTGCTGTTCTGGCTGTCGCTGGTGCCCGCCGTGACGGGCTGGATGGGTGAAAACCATTTTGCCCCCAATACGCTGGCTCTCTACGGCGTCAACCTGCTAATGGCCGGGGTGGCCTACCGGATTTTGTAAAGCCGCATTATCGCGCACGACGGAGCCAACCCGGTGCTGGCCTACGCCATTGGCAAGGATAAAAAAGGGCTTTCCTCGCCCCCGCTTTACATTGCGGGCATTGCGGCCAGCTTCTGTAACCCGTGGGTGGCCGGGGCCATCTACGTAGCAGTGGCCCTGATGTGGCTGGTGCCTGACCAGCGTATTGAGCGTACGCTGGCCGTGAGGAAACCAGAGTAGTCCCGGCCGGGCTTTGCCTGGCCGCTCAAGCAGTAGCTTCGCCTCCTATCTCACCCCACTTCCATGAAAAATCTCCTTTTTTTACTGATTCTGCTCCTGCGCCTGGCAGCTGCCGAAAAGGCCGCCGCCCAGGCGCCGGCCGTGCTCAACCACCTCGCGCTCTACGTAGTGGATGTGCAGAAAACGGCGGATTTCTACAAAAACGTGCTGCTGCTGCCCGAGCTACCCGAGCCGTTTAAGGATGGCCGGCACGTGTGGCTGCGCATTGGGCCGCACAGCCAGCTGCATATTATTCAGGGCAATAAGGCGCAGGACCACGACATCAATACCCACCTGGCATTCAGCGTGCCGGACCTGGCCAAGTTTATGGCGCACCTCGACAAGCTCGGCGTGCGTTACGGCAACTGGAAAAGCGAAGCCCGCCAGACTACCCCCCGCCCCGACGGCGTAAAGCAGATTTACCTGCAAGACCCCGATAATTTCTGGGTCGAGGTCAACGACGACAAGTTTTAAAGAAACTGCTTGGTAAGTTGTCAGCCCGTCATTCCGAGCTTGCCGAGGAATCTCGCTCGCGTCGTTCGAGTAGCGTGCAACGGCGCGGGCGAGATTCCTCGGCAAGCTCGGAATGACATTCAGGTGGTTTTGCCGTCTCTACAAACCCGAATAGGGGGTAGGGCGCAGAAACGTGATGTCCATGTGCGACACGTTGTTCTGGTACTCGGGCAGGGCTGAGAGGCGCTTCCATTCGGGGTCGGCGCCGAAGGTTTTCCAGTGCGCCTCGCGCGCCGGCATATTGGCGAAGGAGGTCATGTACATCAGGTTGGGCATGTGGGCGCCGAACAGGACCGAGCCGTAGAAAATCGCGTTGAAGCCCAGCCGGTTGAAGAGCTTGATTTCGCCGCCCTGGTTAAACATCCGCACCTTGTTGCGGAATATTTTCTCGCTGGCGCCCTCGTAGCTGCGCAGCTCGTACACGCGCTCGCTCTTGGGCGCGTCGAGTTTAGGGGCCGTGAGGGCGGTCATCTCCTCAAAAGCCTGGATGAAAATGGTTTCCAGGCGGGTGTAGGCGGGGTTGTTGTGGGCCGCGTTTTCGTAGGCGCCACCGGCGGTCAGCAGCTTGGGCGCGGCGGTGTTTTTCACCTGCTCCCACTGCTTGAGCGAGGCGTAGGGCGTAAACACGTACACCCGCCGATCGGCGGTCGTGTCGTTGCCGATGGGCTTGAACACGCCGATGGTGGCAATGCCCGCCGCCCGCATGGCCGGCATGTACTGGTGCTGCAAGAAGCTGTCAATCAGCGCCTCCTGGCGTGGCGTTTTAAGATGATAGACTTTCAGCTCGAAGTACGCGGGGCGCTCGGCGGCCGGCTTAGCCAGAGCCGCGCTGCCCAGCAGCCACAGACACAACGCGCTGAGCAGGGGTAGGAAAACGTTTTTTTTCATGGGTGAGAAAAGGAGGGGTAGGGCCAGCCCCCAATGGGCCAGCGTAGGGCCAAAAATAGCCGCAGGGTTCCAACCACCACGCGAACGGAAGGTTGCCAGCCCTACCCCCCGCAGGAGCACCATCGTAACGCCAACCGCCGAACGCGCCGTGGCGCGTCGCTACAACCTGGGGTCAACCGGCTCGCTTTCCAGGGCCAGCACGCCGAATACGCACTGGTGCACCAGGCGCAGCGGCTGGCCGGCCACGAACCGTTCGAGGCCTTCTACGCCGAGGGCAAACTCGCGCAGGGCCAGGTTGCGCTTGGCTTTCACGTTGCGCTGGCGCAGACGCTCCAGATGGCCGGGCAGCAGGTAATCGGGGCCGTAGATGATGCGCAGGTACTCGCGGCCCCGGCACTTGAGGGCGGGCTGAATGAGCGGGCGGCCGGTTTTGGGGATGAAGTCGTAGGGCTTTACCACCATGCCTTCGCCCCCGCCGGCGGTGAGGGCGGTCCACCAGTCGGCAGCGGCTTCGACCTCGGCGGGGTTGGTGAGGTCCACCACGCGGTAGGGCGTGGCGCGCAGCAGGCCGGGGTCGGCTTGGCTCAGCGCCCGTAGCGTTTCCATGTGCCAGGCGTGGTCGCGGTCGAAGTACGTTTTGCCCTCGGTGGCGAGCAGGTGGAAGGGCGCCAGCTTGAGGTCATCGAGCGACTGCACGGGCCAGCAGTAGCGGCGGTAGGCGTCGGCGTAGTCGGTGGCGGCTTCGCGGCGGGCAGTGGTGCGGGCCAGCAGCCCGGCCGCGCCAGAAAGGCCGCGGGCGGTGGCGGCGGCCAGCGCGGCTTCGGCCTGGGGCAGGGCGGCGCTGGCGGCGGCGGCCACGGCGGCATATTGGCTTTTCACCAGCTCCTGGGCCTTGGCCGACCACGGCAGCAGCTCGGCGTCGAGGCACACCCAGTCGGTGCCGAACTTCTCCCAGAAGCCGGCCGCCGTGAGGGCATCGCGCAGGCGGGCCAGGAAGGCAGTTTCCAGGTCGCTATCGGTGAAGAAGTTGCGGCCGGTGCGGGTGTAGCACTTGCCCAGGCCCTCGCCCCCTACCCCCAGCCGGCGCTGGATGGCGGCCTCGTCCTGGCCCAGCACCACGACCACGCGGCTGCCCATGTGCTTCTCCTCGCACACCACGCGCCCTACCCCCTGGCGCTGGTAGTAGGCGAAGGCTTCGGCGGGGTGTTCGAGCAGGTCGGGCAACTCCGAGGTTTCGGTGGGCGACATGGTGGGCGGCAGATACAGCAGCCACTTGGGGTTGAGGGCGAAGCGCGACATCACCTCCAGGGCCGCCACGGCGTTTTCTTCGCGCACGGTCACGGTGTTGAGCAACCGCGTGTTGATGAGCTGCTTGCCAGTCACGTCGCGGATGTCGAGCAGGTCGTCGTGCTGCTGCTGGCTCGTTGTTTGGGCTTCGTTGTTCGTTAGTTGCTCCGGCTGGTGCGGGTTGTAGTTGAGCGGGCGGCTGGGCTCGGCATACACCTGGTGCGCGGGCACGGCTACCAGCGCCCGCTCGGGGTAGCGCAGGGCGGTGAGGCGGCCGCCGAATACGCAGCCGGTATCAATGTCGATGGTATTGTTGAGCCATTCGGGCTCGGGCACGGGCGTGTGGCCGTACACCACCATCGCCCGGCCCCGGTACTCGCTGGCCCAGTGGTAGCGCACGGGCAGGCCAAACTCGTCCATTTCGCCGGTGGTTTCGCCAAACAATGCGAAGCTGCGCACCGCCCCCGAGCCCCTACCCTGCATTTCTTCGGTGAGGCCGGCGTGGGCCACCACCAGCCGGCCGCCGTCGAGCACGTAGTGGCTCACCAGCTTATCCAGAAACAGCCGCACCTGCGTGTTGAAGGCGGGCGTTTCGGCTTCGAGCTGGGCCAGGGTTTCGGCCAGGCCGTAGGTCACGGACACGTTTTTGCCGTTGAGGTGGCGCAGTAGCTTAATGTCGTGGTTGCCGGGCACGCACAGCGCCAGGCCATCGCGCACCATGCTCATTACCAGGCGTAATACCTGGGGCGAGGCGGGGCCGCGGTCCACGAGGTCGCCGAGGAAAATGACTTTGCGGGGGGTAGCGCCCTCTGCGGGCACCTCACGGGACCCCTCTGGGGCTGACCCCCTCTCCAAAAAAGAGGGGGTACCGGTTATGCCGCTGACGTCTGGCTCCCCCTCTTTTTTGGAGAGGGGGTTGGGGGGTGAGGTGACCCGCACCCCTAAATCGCGCGCATCCTGCACCTCCTCCTCCTCCACCGCATATCCCAGCTGGCCCAGCAGCTCACACAGCTCCGTGTAGCAGCCGTGCACGTCGCCGATGATGTCGAAGGGGCCGGTTTCCTGCTGGCGGTTATTGTGCAGCGGGTCGCGCACTATCGCCTGCACGGCGTCGATTTCCTCGGCCCCGCGCAGGTGGAAGATGTGCCGGAAGCCCTCCGGCTTGAGCGTGCGCAGGCTCTGGCGCAACAGGCGGCGGTGGTTGGCAATGACGTGGGGCTTGAGGCCGGCGCGGTCGGGGCGGTGGCGGTTGCGGTCGGCGGCCACGCTCTCGGGCACGTCGAGCACGATGGCCACCGGCAGGCAGTGGTACTGCCGGGCCAGCGCCACGAAGGCCTTGCGGTCTTCGGTGCGCACGTTGGTGGCATCGACCACGGTGAGGCGGCCGCGCTTGAGGCGCTTGGCCACCCAGTAGTGCAGCAGGTCGAAGGCATCGTTGGTGGCGTCCAGGCTATTTTCATCGTCCGATACCAGGCCCCGGCAGGTATCCGACGACACAATTTCGGTGGGCCGGAACAGGCGGCGCGCAAAGGTGGACTTGCCCGCGCCCGTGCTGCCAATGAGCAGCACCAGGGAAAGTTCGGGGAGTTTTAGGGTATCTTGGGGCATGATGCATAATTTTTAAACTAATTCCAGGCGATGCCAGTATATTTGGTAGCTAACCAATTTAGTAATCACCTACTCTAAAATCCGATGAATATTAATGACATCCTTGGTGTTGGCAAGATTTTGCCCGTTGATAAATTGATTGAATTATTTTCAAAATCGGTCGGACGTCTATCTAAACCATATTTTGATAGGAAAAACATAGACACGAAGTCTTATGAAATCAAAAAATTAGCTGAAGCTCGTGCTGAAGAAATGAAAATTATTAGCCGCGCGCTAATAGAAAACACCAATTCAACCAACCAAATTGAATACAAGGATGATAAAATAGCCATAACTGCTAAAAGCACTGAAAATCCAGCTATTTCTAATGACAAAGTCCTAGCTACACTTCATGAAAGTGCTCAGCGCAGAGCAGAATTTCAAAATTTAAAAGCGCAACTTAACCTAGAAAGTATAGCAACATTTGCTGCTGAAGATTTGAAAGACGAAGGCCCTGTGTCAGATGAACCCGTTGATGAAGATTGGTCTACCAGATTTTTCAAGTATGCAGAGGACATATCTAATGAAGAAATGCAAACTCTTTGGGGAAAGATTCTTGCGGGAGAAATTAAAAGACCCAAATCATTCTCGTTAAGAACCCTAGAACTACTTCGTAATTTATCCAAGGAAGAAGCAGACCTTTTCACCAAAGCTGCTAACTTAGCCGTGAGCAGGAACAATGAGGCATTTCTGTATAAAGGGAAAGTGAGGTGGTCGGGTAGAAATGGACACGGAGAAAGTAACTTTCCCTTGTCATGGAAACAGAAAAACCAGCCGGTAAACGGCAGCGAACCAAGTATGATGCGGCCTTTCGGGCCGAGGCGGTCC